>Ga0209629_10000288_pt1 | contig 26326 bp, 31 predicted proteins | sample TergutCu122P5_FD_187286 | JGI IMG/M metagenome (GOLD analysis project Ga0209629, IMG submission 187286) | Cubitermes ugandensis P5 segment gut microbial communities from Kakamega Forest, Kenya - Cu122 P5 (SPAdes) (version 2) | ecosystem: Host-associated > Arthropoda: Insects > Digestive system...
CCGCGCGTCCCCGGTCCGGCGAATGTCACGGGGCTTGCGCTGCGCGAGCCGCCGGGGCCGCCCGCGCCGTAGTCTCCGCTCGCGGTCTGGTTCTTCGCGCCTGTTCCGACCGCGGCGGAAGAAGCGGCCCCGCCTGCGGAACCCTTTACCAAAGTCAGCAGGCTCCCGATCACCGTGTTGCCCGTCCCGACCGTAACGGCGAGCTGCTGCGCCGGCGTCACGAAGAACGGCGCCCGGATCACGAAATTTCCGCAGGATCCCCCGCCCCCGCCGTACTGCCTGTATCCCGGGCCGCCGTTGCCGCCGGCCGAGATCGCCGTAATGTATATCACGCCCGTGTTCGCCGGAACGGTAAACGTCCCGTTGGCCGTGAACTGCGCCGCGCCGGCTGCGGCCGTGTTGCCGAATATGCCTTTCAGATACGCCAGCGCCGTATTCGTCGTGTTCACCGACGCGGCGGCGGCGTCCTCTCGCTTGCCCAGAGTGACGTCCAGCGCCGTCGTCATGTCGCCGTTAATTTTCCTGACCTCCGCCCAGCTCATTGCCCGATCCCCCCTTTTATCTTGTCCAGTAACGTCGGCATCCGGTTCCCGAACACGCATTCCAGGGTATACCCCTTCGCGTCCCATGCCTCCGTTACCTCCGTGATACGCGTGTCCAGCGCTGCCAAACCGTATGCGCGCGTCACGATGTCCCCCAGGAAATAGTCCCGTCCGTAGACCAGGCTGTGGAACGGGTTCACCTTCCCGTCCAGGGCGGCCACGGCGGGGCGCATCCCCAGCGCCTCGCGGCCCCTGTCCGGAAGCATCGCGCTCGTGACCGCGCTGTCCCGTATGTCCGCGAACATCTCTCTCCGATCCATCCCCGCGACGGGCGCGTTTTCATACACCGTGACTATCTCCCGCGTCACGCCGTCACCCTTTCCGCCGGTTATCGCGGTGTTCCGGTAGTCCAGCGCGCTCTCCACGAGTTTCTGCTCCAGGATATTGTCAAACTCCGCCGAAAAGACGACCGGCGGCAGCGCGCTCTGGCCGGCCGTTCTGTCCGCGCCGAAAACGACCTCCGCCGTGAATTTCTTCCCGGCCGCGTCCAGATTCACCGCGATCCCGACGCCCGCGTCCATGCACACGCGCCTGACCTCCTCGTCCAGCGGCCTGTAAGCCGTCTGCACGGTCACAACGGCGCCGCGGCCTTTGTCCTGCGGCACAGCGACCTCCGGTATGGCCCGCCCGGCCTCCGCGCCCGCGCCCAGGTTCCGGTTTATCAGAGCCTTGATCACGCTCTCCGCTGGCCCGGTCATCTCCCAGAAGGCCGCTCCCGCCGCCGGATATGTGATCCGCCTGTTCAGCACCCGCTCCAGCGTATACCCCTTTACGCTCAGGCCCTCGGATTTCCTGTCCTGCGTCCGCTCCCAATATTCGATGATCCCGGAAGCATGCCCGAGCAGTTCCGCGCCGGCGGAACGGCCAGGGCCGACCGCATACCCGGGCAGTTCCTCGCCGGCGGAACGGACGGAGCCGGCCGGCCCAGCGTCCAGGGATATGATGTTGCCGGGCTTCAGATACCCGGCGTTTGGCTTCGACGCCCCTATCCTTATCTCGAAATCCCCGTACCCCGCGAACACCCGATGGAGCAGCAGCTGCTCGTAATCGTCTATCTCGCACAAAAACTCAAATCCCGGGCTGAACACCCGGATATTTTTCCGCTCTCCCACCGTATCCGCTCACCATCCTTTAGAACCTGTAGGGGCGATTATTAATCGCCCGTTAGCTGTATGTCTCCGTCACCGTATTCGTCCCGATCGCAGTCACCTTCGTCGCCGTCAGCGCCGGGTCGCTCCATGTCACCTTTTCGGTGATGCTCCCGTCCGCGTTGAACGTCGTCGTCCGAGTCGCCAGCGTGGAGGCGTTCGATACGTTCGTTATGCTCTCGCTGATGTTCCCGTCCGGCGCGAACGTCACCGTCTTTTTATACCCCGCCCTGCGGCTCCAGTCCTCGAAATCCGTGTTGGACTGCGCGTAGAGGTCGGCTTTGACCTGATCGAACCAACCCTGGAACGCGGTCTTAAGCGCCGTCCACTCGGCGTCTTTCGCGCTCTTCCAGGACGGATAGTCGGCTTTGGCCGCCGTGAACCAGGTGTCCCAGCCGGTCGTAACCTCGTTGAACTTCGCCTGGTACTGGTTAAAAATGCCGTTCAGATCCGGCTGGTTTATCAACCCCGCCACGACCCCGCAATACTGGCTCGACAGCCGCAGATCGGTGATGTTGCTCTGCACTACGGACACCGCGCCCGCGTTGACCCTGATGTCCGCCAGCCCAAGCTCCCACGCCGCGTTGTCACGCTGAAGGCCCGGCGCGGCCGGCGACGCGGCCGGCGTCCCCGGCTTCACGACGGCGGTTATCGCCCGCCCGCTCTGGCTCAGATCCAGCCTCAAAACCACTCTGTCCACCCTCGGCAGCGTCGCGTGCGCCGGCCCCAGAGTGGTCCTCTTGGCCGTGTCCTGGTTGCTGTAGTAATACCCGTTGATAAACCCCTTGCCGACGCCGACCTGCACGTCCATGCCGGTCAGCGCGTCCACCTTCAGATAATTCCCGCCCCAGAACACGCCGTTGCCGATAAACGACGCGAAATACTCCACGAACTGCGCCGCCGTATACCGCCTGTCCCCGTCCAGGCTGTTGAAAAAACTAGACCACTCCGCCATAGTCAAACCCCCAGATACAACCGTTTATAGTAGATCCTCACCTTAGCCGTATCGTTGCCTTCCTCCGCCAAAAACCTGATGTTGTTCTCCCCGGCGCGAAGCTGGAAGAACACGCTGTCCAGGTCGATGTAGTTGAACGCGCTGCGCTCGTTCCCGTTCTGATCTTTTATCACGACCGATTTTTTCCCGAACGCGGTGTTTATGGTCATCACCTCTCCGGCCAGAATCGGCGTGTGCACGCGTATGTACTCCCCCGTGGACAGGTTAGTCAGCGAAGGCGTCAGCACAGGCCCCGGTATCTCGACGACGAGCGGCGCCTCCGCGTCCCCGTCGTTGACGATCCGCACGGCTCCGTTGGTCAGTTCCCCGAAGATGATGTCCGGCGCGAACTCCAGCGTGAACTCAAACGCCGGGACGACCTCCGTCAGGTCGAAGGCGAGAGCCTCGTAGTCCTCCAGGAAATTTCCCGGCACGACGGCGATGAAGCCGAAAAACAGTATCCCGTCCGGCGCGCCGTAGTCCTGATCCCGAAACGTCGGTCCCGAGACGATCCTCACCTCCGGGAACGCCTTTACAAATGTGTTTCCGTAGACCACGAGCCGCCCGCTTTGCAGACAGTTCATCGTTCCGATGAGCTTCCGCCTCAGCCGCTCCTCTTCCTCCAGGCTTTCCGCCACCAGCGCCGCCTCCACGGTGACAAGCCTCTCGTCCACGTTGGTTCCGGCCCAGGTCTGCCCCCTCTGATACGGCGATTTCAGCAGCATCGCCTCCGCCGCCGCCCCGTCCATGCCCTTCTGCGACAAAAAGTAAAAGTTCGTGTTTTCCCGGAACACGTACTCCGGCGCGCCGCCGCCGATCCTGTACGGGACCTCGTCGCCGAAGTAGATGGAATCCCCGTCGCCGTTGATATATTCCAGCTTGAACATATGGCTGCCCCGCCTCCCAAAAAAAAACATGAAAAAAGCAGTCCGACGCATGGGCTGACAGTTCGGCATAAACCGAACTGTCAGCCCCAGCAGGGCTGCTTACTAATATATTGTCAGGTTTTCTTGTATTTTCTGGACAACCCAATAATAAAGTGTAATAATGTCTTTAAGCGCAATTGCATATGGACGGCCGGGCTGAACTCCACAACGTCATGATGTCGCTATTCACAAAGGAGGAATGCCCATGACTTTGTTTGAGGTCGTGAGCGCGGTAATAAACTCAGGTATGCTTTTGCTTGCCTGGTTGACTTACCACAATCGCAACAAAAAACAATAGCCGCCCCTGCTGCAATTAGGTTAGCGGCTATGCTTTGCCGATAAATCCGGCTCTGTAATGCCTTCGCCTGGCCGTCTTTACAACGGTTGCGCTAGCACCCAGCGAGGCGTTGTTACCGGCAACGCCTCGCTGGTTTTTGTATGCGCTGATCTTACACCCTTATTCTCCCCATGTCAACACCATTCTAAAACCCGAACCCCATCCGCTCCGCGCTGACCCGATCCATCCGTCTCATCTCCGCTACGCTCATCTCGACCGGGCTGTTATAAGTCGGGCTGTACGTCAACGACGGCTTCACGGCCCCTGCGATCTCCTCCGCCAGTCTCCTGTAGTCTATCTCTTTTACTCCTGCGCCGGTATACAATAAGCCCGCCGGGCCGCCGAAAGCATAATCCGCCGCCAGGCTCTGCGCCGCCCCAAACGCCGCCGCCGTCTCGTTCAGAAGCGCCGCGCTCTCCCGGAAACTCAGTATTTGCTCTCCTCCGGAGAAATCCACGAGCTCTGGCCCTTCCTCGCCGACGACGGCCAGCCCCGGCGCCGCGCCGCCCGTGCCCGACGCGTAGGCCCCGACGGAAACGTCCCCTCCGCCGCCGGCAGAACCCACCGCGCTCGCGATATCCGTCAAATACGAGACTATCCGGTCCCGCGTGGCCTGTATCCCCGACAGCAGCATATTCGCGTACTCCTGTCCGACCGAATACCAGACCGGCACATATTCCTTCAGCGCCGCGGCGTTCGCGTCCTGCGACAGCCTGACTTCCCGCTCCTGCTTGCGGAGCTCGGCCGTCAGGTTCGCGGTTTTTAGCGTCTCCGCCGCCTTATAGTCCTCCGCGCCTTTGTCGTACCGCGCCTTCAGCGCCGCCTCGTTTTCGTCGGCCGCCGTCAGGCGCGCCGCCAACTCCCCCCTGAAAAAGGCGCTGTCCGCCGCCTGCCCGGCCCTGAACGCTTCGCCGAGCTTTTGGTAATCGCCCGTGATTGCGGCGGCCTGGGCCTTGACCTGCGCCCCGGCGTCCCGCGCCCCCGCGCCGAGGGCCGCTATGCTCTCTCCCATCGCCGCGGACGACTGCGCGAACTGCCGCATAGTCTCGCCCGCGGCCGCGACCGCGTCCCTGTACCCGCTGGTGTCCAGCGTCAGGTACGCCACCGCCGTGCCTACGTTTACCGCCAAGCAATCACTTCCCGAACCCCCTCAAATACTCCACCAGATCCCCAGCGCCGGCGTTCCCAGCCCCCGCGCGTTCCCGCCGCGCGGGTTCCTTAGCGTCTCTCTCCCTCAGCTTCCCCGATATGAACCCGCAGGCCTCGTCGAAACAAAACGCCGTATACCCGTCCTCAATCCCAATCAACCGGCTCGGCCGCTCCCCGTACTCCGCTCCGAGCCTCAGCACCCTCATCACCTGCCGGGACGCCACGAAAGGGCTCCAGCGCCTTTATCCCCGCCTGCGTATAGTTGAAAACCGCCAAAATCTGCGCGTCCGTGAGCTCCAGGCCGATTTCCTCAAGCTCCTCCCACGTCGGCTCGGCCAACGCTTCCCGCGCCATGGCCTCGAACACCTCGCACTGCTCCCTGAACCCCGCCTCCGAAGGCCCGCCGGCGCCCCCTCCGCCGAAGAGCCCCGCCGCCGCCCTGAGCAGCCCGTTCGGCAGCTTCCCGCGCGCGGCGAGCCCAAGCAGCGACGGCCGCCTCAGCCTGGCGAAGAACCTCTCCCCGCGGGCAAACGGCGGAAGCTCCACGATTTCCCCGCCGGCGTACTTTTTGAGTTCCTCAATTCCCGTGACCGTCACGGCACCCACCTCATTCCGCCAGCGGCAAACGCTCAACCGCCTCGATGACATAGGGCGCCTGCCCCGGCGACGGCGCGGTGGATATCGTGTACTTCGCCGCGTAAAACCTGCTGTCGTCGAAGGTCAGCTCCACCGGCTCGCCCTTCCCGTTCGGCAGCGCCAGCCGCACATACCCGATGATCTCCCCGCTGGTGTCCGTCTCCTCGGTGTATATGTCCACGTCGAACTTGCCGAGATTCGGCGCGCTCCCCGCCGCCGGCGGCGTATACGACAGGAAATTCCCGTTCCCGTCCCTCGCGATGCTCCCGCCCTGCAGCAGCGCCACGACCTCCGGCAGAAACATGTTGTCGTCGAACTCCACGTCCACGCCCTTTATGGCCGAGTCGAACTTTTTCTGCGCCTTAAGCACGCCCTTTATGACCAGTTCGATCTTCTTGCCCGCTTCGATCACGATCTTCGCGTTCGCCCGCGTGGAGGTGGAAAAAGTGTACCTCTTCCCATCCTCCGCCGTCAGCACGACCATCGCCACGCCGATCAGCGCCTTTTCCACGGTGTTGTCAAAAGCCATAGCCATCCCCCTTTGCCCTGTATATCTGATACGCTATTCCCGTCGAGTAAGCCCTTTTTCGCTCGTCCAGAAACACCGGCGTCTCGTCCCCGGTCGGCTTCAAAAAGGCCAGCTTTTTCAAGGCCTCCTTGACCTCCCGGACAAACCCGTCCATCTCCGAAAACCTCTCCGCCGGGAAATAGGCCAGGATCTCGACAGTCCCGCACAGAAGCGACGCCAGGAACGCCCTCTGCCCGCCGTCTCTGATCACCACATACGGCGTCCGGCATATCCCCGCGTGCTGCCCCGAGGAGTAAACGTCGATCCCCGCCTCTTTCAACCGCCTGTATATCCTCTTAAACACGCGCCCGTTTCCTCCGCTCTCCGCCGTCAAATTATTTGTCAGCCCGCACTTGCTCCAGAATCACCGGTGCAAGCGCATTTACCGCCGGCGCCAGCACGGCGAACCGCTTCTCGTTCCCAAGCTCCAGATACCGGAAATACTCCGTCCCGCCGCTCACGTATATGTCCAGCCCCGCGCCGTCCCACGCCGCGCCGCCGGCGATGCTCTTCCTGGCCTCGCCCGTCCTGTCGCGCCACTTGTACGGCCCGCCCGCGCGCGCCGATACCGGACGGCGAAGTCGCCGCCCCCTTCGCGCGAGCGTCTTGAACAACACAATTTCCCTCTCCGTGTATTGCTTCTCCGGCGCGTACGGAAACGGCGGGTTCCTGGCCCATTCCGCGAGCCGCTCCCCCGCCTGCTTCCCGTACTCCCCGATCCCGGCCATAGCCTCGCCCAAATGCCGCTCCAGCCCGCGCAGCACCTCCTGCGCGTCCACTTTGATCCCGTCCAGAACATCACACCCTCGCCAGCGAAAAGTCAAAATATACGTCCAGCCCGTTCCCGACGTCCGTGATTTTGTACCTCACGCCGTATATCGCGAACTCGTCGCCCTCTCTAACCTTCCGGGCATCGCCGTCCGCCGCGGTCAAAAACCTCTCCGTGTTGTTCGTTTTCGCGCTTCCGGCCTCCGTCAGCACCTCCGAGATATAGGCGTTCTTCCTTACATAGAAATGCCCCTTCAGCCTGGCCACGAACTCCCATCTGTCCGGCTCGCCGAACTCGTTCCGCGCGGCCCTCTCCACGACGACCGTGTCCGGAAGCCTCCTGACCGCCCTCCGGACCGCCGCCGCCAGCCGTTCTCGCCCGATGTCCACATCGACCGCTCCCTTTCTTGTTACCTATTACCTGTTCCCTGTTACCTGTTCTCTGTTCTCTGTTATCTGTTATCTGTTATCTGTTACCTGCTTTTATCTCCCCGCCCCGGTTCCGCCTGTACTTCCCCGCCAGGGCGAGCCAGTATTTCCGGCCGCTCGGCGCGCTCAAGCCCGACGGCATCCTCAGCGAATCGTCCTCCGCCTTGCGCAGAAATCCCGCGTAAGCCGCCTTCCGTATGTCCCAGTCCGCCTCCTGCAGCATAAAAACGATCTCCTCGTCGCTGAAAAACGGCTCGTTCTTTTCCCTCAGGATCAGTTTAAGCCTTTCCGCCTTTTCCCGCCGCTCCAGCTGCCTTGCCTCTTCCTCTTCCGCCGCTTTTGTTTGCCTCGGCTCCGCTTCCAACCGCCTCACCCGCCTTTGCTCCCTCTGCCGGCGTATCCTTCGCCGTTTTGCCGCTCCCGGTCTCTGTTCTCTTTAACTCCTCAAACCCGGTTTTTTTCATACCAAATACCTCCCCATACTGTTGTGAGTTCCCTCGGAAAGTCGAAAACCGTATAGGAGCTGTCATTCTGAGCGTTAGCGAAGAATCTTCCCCCCATAGTTACGTCGCAATTTTGGGATTAAGACCCTTCGCTTCGCTCAGGGTGACAACTGGGATTAATTGGTTTTCGAAGGTACTCTGTTGGTGCTCAATGAATAGCCGCATTGTAGACATATTTTGCATTCAAATGTTCACCCGGAACAAAAAGACGTTATAGAATAACATAACACCATTTTTGTCCGGGGAGCATTCGAATTGTCCATGAAAAGCCTCTCTATTAGGATAGATGACGAACTCCTAAACAAGCTGCACGTTGTCGCCTCATATGACGGCCGTTCCGCGAACAGCGAAATTCTTGTTCTCATCCGCAATTGTGTCGAGCTTTACGAAAAGAAGCACGGTGTCATCGAAAATGCAAAACCCAGGCAAAAAATCCACCTATCTTTCAGTCCTTAATCCGGTAAAAAGTAATTTTCCCGTTAATTACCCGTAATTTTTTCACACCTTGCCTATAAATACTTCGTCTACTCGTTCAAACGACGGCAGCGCGATCATCGTGACCTTCGTCTCCACGTTCACCGGGTCGGTCTTTTTCACGGTGGTGACGGCGATCCCAGTCTCCACGACGCATACGTTCGCCGCCGCGCTCCCCAAAAGGTCGGACTCCTCCGGCGTCGTGCCGAACCACGTCGTCCCGAGCGCCTCCTCCGGCATCAGCGTCACGCGCCCGTCCGGGTAGAACGCCGTCGGCGCGCCCGCCTCGTCGATGAACTTCCTGCCGTAGATTTTCATGTCCAGCCCCAGCCTGCTCATCAGATACTGCGCCATCACGTCGTCGAGCACGAACAGCCTGTCCCCCGCCGTCGCCGAGAGGTCGGCCTTTATCGCCTTGTTCCTCAGCAGATAGTTCCACGTCTTGCGCGAGCATATGCCCCGCGCCGGCCTCACGCCGGTGTCGTTCTCGATGACGTCCATCCATTCCTGCAAGTCCTCGACGGGGTTCGACCCCTCCGTGTCGCTCCAGGGCGCCGCCGCCGTCCCGACGTGCATCGGGTCCATCTGATAGTCGTACTCCAAGGCGATCCCGTTCGACGCGATCTCTATGCCCCCGTCGGACAAAAGCTGCATCCTCATGCGCTCGAGCTGCGCCCTGGCCCCGTCGATAAGCGCCAGGTTATCGTCGAATATCCGCTTCAAAACCAGGTCGATATAGCTCTGGTTCCCGCTCCCAATGATCTTGTTCAGATCCTGCCTGTCGCGCTCTTTAATGAGCGTGGCCTCCTTGAAATAGGGCATCTCCGCCTCGACCTTCTCTACGCCGATCCGGTTCCGGAGCGGAGCGCCAGTGTCGAACGCCGCCGCCTTGAGAACCACAGGCAGCCCCTTCGACCCCTTGAACCAGCTCAGATCCAGCCCAAGCCGCTTGTCCGCCGGAAACAGCGTATCCCCCAGATACGCCGCGTTTCCGCCGTTTACGACGCCGTAATAGCTACACATCTCCGCAGCGGTCACATAATCAAAAATTCCAGCCATGCCTTTTCCCCCTTAAAATAATGTAATAACTAATACGAATCTCGATTAAAATCTTCACAGTCATGCCTGTGAAGTTTTAATCTGAGATTCGTATTACGCCAAAAACTGCACCATCCGCAGCGCCTGCGCCGCCGCGGCCGTGGGCGCTTCCGGCAGTTTCGCCAAATCGACGAATCCGAACACGACCATGCTTCCCTCCGCCGGCCCGTCCGTCACGTCCACGTCATAGAGCAGCACGCCCTCCGCGCCGCTCCCGTTCGCCGCCGCGACGGCGACCGACGCGTCCGCCAGCCGTTTCCCGCCGACGCCGCCGACGATCGTCCCCGCCTTGGCGACCTTCGCGCCGTTAATAACCGCGATCCCTGCGTCCGACACCGTCACCGGCGCCGCCTGATACAGACCGTACCTCAATATCTCGGTCCCCCGCGCGGCCTGCGTTTTCCTGACCTTTCCCATATACACACCCCTTAAAATAAATTTGGAGCGCGGCGGCAAGTATCGTCGTTTCGTTTGAAATTGAGCTTCAAACTTCGCGCGATTGAACATCGGTCGTCCCGCGCTCGTTTTCAGCTCATTTCAAATCGAAACGACTTTATTGCCCCATATGCGCTCCATATAACAAAAGCCGCCCTCTATTCGAATCTTTATTAAAATCTTCACAGTCTGTCGCTCAGAACGCAAAACGCCATCTGGCGTTTTGCTGCGCTCCGCCTGTGAAGTTTTAATCTAAGATTCGTATTTGGCGACCCTCGCTCGTAAAAAAGTTGGATACATTACCCGTTATCTGTTATCTGTTACCTGTTACCTGTTACCTGTTATCTGTTATCTGTTATCTGTTATCTGTTATCTGTTATCTGTTACCTGTTACCTGTTATCTGTTATCTTTTACCTACCGCGCTTTCCTGCCAGCGCCCCAAGCCTTTTCCCCAGGCTCTCCGCCTCGCCGCCCTTAAGCGTCCGCCCGAGGCTCCTCGCGTTCCCGGTTCCGGCGGCCCCGCCCTCGAACAAATACGGATCGCTCCGCCTGAGCGCTTTGATCTGCGTCTCCAGCCCCTGCACGTTCCCGTCCACGTCCACGCCGATCCGCTTTATGTCCAGAAGCGCCTCAACGACTTTCCCGTTCCTGGCCCCTGCCGCCCGTAGCGCGTCCGCCACCGCGAACTCCACGCGCAGCCTCGCGTTCTCCTCCCGCGCGGCCTCTTTCTCGGCAACCAGCTTGCCGACGAGCGCGTATATCCGTCCGTCGGCCGCGGCCGTAAACTCCCCGCCAAGCTCCGTCAGCGCCGCCTTTATCCTCCCAAGCTCCGCCTCCAGCCGGGCGATTTTCGCCGCCGCATCTTCCGGCTCCCCGGCCGTTTTATCCCTTTCCCCCGGCGCGTCGTTGCCGCAATCCGCGCCGCCCGGCTCCGCATGGCCCGAAGCCTCCGCCGCGGCCGCGTTTTCGCCGTCCGTCCCGGCATTTATCTCATTTTCAGAGTTCATTCCAGTTCACCTCCCTCCGGCAAACATAAAGCTCATTCTTCAACGACAGGAATATACGGCGATAGTAATGTATCTTTCTTTTTTTCAAATTTACCTTTTGCCAGCTTATAAACCTGAAATTCATTTTCATCGCCGTTCATATCCTCGTCGTCAAAAACATAGAGCAGTCCATAGGAACCGATTGCAATATTTGATATATATTCGAAAAATCTATATATATCGTTTGCTCTTTGTCCACTGTGATTCAGCAATCCAGATAAATGGAGCTGGTACTCGCCGTTTACGGCGCGTAAGTCGAGTAAACCATTGTCGAGACCGAGCTTATCTATTTCTGCTTGTATTTTGTCAATGATCCCATCAATTTTTTCATCAAAGTTGTCATCGTTTAAGTAAGTTTCCCTTATTGTTGCCCATCCATGATATTCGTACATGAATATCCCTCCTATTTTCTAAACGGCACCGTGTCTATTATTAGCTTAACATCGTATCTCGTACTATATTCGTATAATTTGTCGGTCACAGACTTATCAGGTTGTCCATCAAAATGATAATATACTGATCTGCCAGTTGCTTTTGCCGCTTCAAACGCCGCTTTCATCTGTTTTCTTACACGAGTATTTAATGTTTTCAATGCGGGTTTTGTTTCTGCAATATATTTGTCACTGACAGTATCAAATTCTTTTCCATTTGGGTCATTTTCAAATTTTACGCTCGATTCACCTTTTATTCTTTGTGCCAACTTGTCAGCGTTTACATCAGGATTATTAACTTTCAAAAGATTGCCTGAATACTGATGATATAATCCGCTGCCTTTGGTTCCCCCGAACCCCCCGCCCCCCGCGCAGCCGCCCATTACTTGGCCGCCTTTCCGAGGGTCTCGTGATAATTCTCGATCTCGATCACGTTTATTCCCCGGTTTTTATAAGCCAGAAAAATATCATCCGGGGTGTAGCTATAATTCACAATAGTTTCCGGCCTCAGTTCCTCGACCATCTTCCCGAGGCCTTTCGCGAAGTAATACCGATCCGCCCTATTCCGTATGCACCCATATGTGCTTACAGCGACCGTCCCGCCCCGTTCAAGTCCATCAAAGGCGAATTCATATGTTCGCTCGTCTCCCCAACGCACATTCGGGACGATGTTCACGCCGTTATTCTGCAGCCAGTATCCAATGGTCCTGCTCCGATATGTATTCCACATCTGCATTACAAGCGGCAGTTCACGGTACAAGCTGAAATCCGGCGTTATTACCCCTTCAAACCGTTTAAGCAGCGGGAGATATTGCTTAGGGTTGTTCCACACCCTTTCAAATCTGTAGTCGTGAATATAAAAGTGCACCCACTGCCGATAATACTTCGTTTTCGCCGCCTTGTCAAAGGAAACGGCCTGTACCGGCTTGAAATCTGTCTTTCTCAGCGCCGGAAACTCCAAAGCCCCGCTGAAATCCGCTCCCTCCGCCAGCTCCGACCTAAAAACGTCTATCCTCTGGTTCTTCGCGTAACTTCTCATCATATTCATCCTCCCTGCAGCATCCCCCTCTCCCTGGCGATCTGCTCCAGCTCCCTCTCCGCCCCCTCTTCCCCGAGTTTGTGGTCCCACTTCTTCATATAGCTCTTCCTGCTCATGACCCCCGCCGCCACCGCCCGCATGTCGCTGTCCTTCTCCTCGTACTCGTCGTCCATAAGCGGGTACACATTGTCCACCTTCACCGTCAGATCCTCCGGTATCTTTACCTCCAGCCTCCCGGCGGCCTCCGCCACCTTGAGTATCGTCAGGCAGAGCCACTCCAGCGCCGGCCTCCAGGTCGTCCATTTTTCCTCGCACCGCGTCACCATCTGCCAGTACACGGCCTTCATGGCCTTGCCCGACGCCATATACCCGGTCAGCTCCTCCGGCGTGACGACCGGTATCGACAACAGCTCGTGCATCTCGCTCTTTATCCTGTTCAGCGCGTTTTCCATGCGCGAGTCGTAGTTGAACGCGCTCTCCAGCTTGTATATCCTGGCCGTTTCCCCGTCGCCGCCCGCCGGCTCCGCGTGCGCGTCGATAAGCGCCGCCGGGGCGATCCTGATGTTGTTAAGGCTCTCCTCGTCCACGTTCATGGCCACGGTCTGCGGGAACATGTTGAACTTCAGCGCGTCCGCGTCGTCCGACGTCAGGCCGTCGTATATCCTCTGCAGCTCCTTCAGCGGCGCGACGTCGCTCTCGCCCTTGTGGTCGCCGGTCTGCCCGTCGTTCCGTATGATTATGACCGGCATGAACCCAAGCCCCGTGTCGGCTTTGTCGTACCTGATCTCCACCGGCTCGCCAAACCCGTCGAAGATCCCCTCGCTGACCAGGCAGCGCCCTTCGGCCATCTCGAATTTCTGCCTGTACACCCTTTGCCGTTTCCTGTCCGGCGTGTCGCTCTGCGCGTGCACGAACACCGCTTTCGTGACCCGGTCCGGGTCCCCCTGCGCATAATCGAACACGAACTCCGGCGACGGCCGGAACGAGAAGCAGACCTCCTCCCCCGGCTCCGCCCCGACGACCAGCGCCACGCGCTTGCCGACAAAGCAGTCCCTCGCGGCCTTGATGAGCCTCTCCGAGAACGAGTTCGCCGCCAGCGCGCCGTCGAGATACCTCCTCAGCTTTTCCGCGGCCTCCGCGTCGGCCGAGTACACCGTCGCCTCCGGCGTTTTGCCAAACAAAAAGCGGGCCTCTTCCTTTATCAGTTTCTTGATAAAGTTGGTCCGCTTCCGCGCCGGCTCGTATTCCGGCGGTTCCTCAAACCCGCCGTCGCCCTCGTAGATCTCATACAGCCTGATGTTCTCCCTCAAATCCCTCAGAAAATCCGCCCCATAGAGCCCGTCCAGTTCCGCGTTCACCGCGTCCATGATTTCCCGGCCAAGCATGGCTATTCCCCCCTTGTCTATTTATCCCTCGTCCACAAAACTGTCCCGTCTTCCATCTCAATTTTTTGGGGTACGTTAAGAAGTGAAATTTCAACGTAACCATTAAATACAGGTACAGAAGAATCCAAACCTTGCCCCAGGGTTTCGATTATCTGAACAACGGTGTAATATTCACCGTAGTAACCTTCATCTTCCGGTTCCATGCTGCTTTGTTCCACGCCGACAAACGGCAAACATTTGATTTTGAATCCGTTTTCCCAAGATAAAATCAAAGGAATCCTGCTTGTATATACGCTGTCAATGGCAAAAAGCATTTCCATATAGTCTGTTTTATTCACTTAATATCATCCTCCAAAACCGCTTGAATGATTGATTACATTTATACTTTCTTTCTTGCCCATAAAACCGTCCCGTCTTTCAGAACAATTTCTTCAGGAACACTTGTCATCGAAATCTCTATGGAATCGTTAAAAATAACTATTGAATCATCGTTTCCTTTTTCCAAGAACTCAATAATTTCAACATATGCATCATAATCACCGGCATAATCCACATCATCTGGTTCAATATCAGTCTCGCATACGCCTGTTATCGATATACACCTTATTTTTAAGCCGTTCTTCCAATGAATAATGAGTTCTAAGTTTTTGTCGTATGCATAGTTGAATTTATAAAGCATTTGCATATACTCATCGTTGCTCATCATAACTCATCCTTTCAAAATAATGCGGCTAAAACTTGACTGGCCTTGCAGGCACAATATGCGCATTGCCATATGTATCATAGTGAATAACACCCTTTGTAGTGCTATAATATCGCCCTGTTTCTTCATCGTAAAATTGCCCGATTACTCTGCCGAAATCAACAACTTCTTTGTTGCCTCCGGCACTTCTCCCTTTTCCCGCACCTTCCCTTAGCAATACCGTCGGATCTTCTGTTAAAATACTTGGATGCTTTCCATTGGCGATTTGCTGGTTGAAGTTCTTAGTCCCCTCCACATGCTTATCCTGCTTATCGCTGTGTATCTTGCTTGACGCCCGTCCGCCTTTTGTCTTCCCGAACCCGCCACCGCCCGCCCCGCCGCCCATTATGCGCGTTCCTTTCTGACGGTGAGGCCGTGATACTCAATTTCGATTATCCTTATGCGTGTAGAAATGCACCCACTGACGATGATACCCCGCCCGTATCGCCTTGTCAAACGGAATGGCTCTCTCCGGTTGAAAATCAACCCTTTTCAGCATCGGAAACTCCATATCCGCGCTGAAATCCGCGTTTTCAACCAGCCACGATTTATAAACATCCAGCCGCGGCTGTCTTATGAAATCCGTCATTTCTCATTCCCCCATTCTTCCCCCTCCACGATCACCACCACTTCGTCAAACCCGCCGGGGTTCTCACGCGAAAGGGACGCGCCTTTACCGGCCCGTCCCTTTCGCGTTTTGCCGCCCGCCGCGCCGTCCGGCGCCTCCGCCCCCTCGCGGCCGCCCCCGTCCGTCTCCACGACCTCTATCTCAAACCCGCCGCAGCCCCGCTCTTTCAGCTCCTCCGCGGCCCAGTCAAAAAGCGCCTCCGCCTGCCCTGCGTTCAGAATGACTTTTTCCCCCGTCACGACCGCCTCGCAGACCGTCCTCTCGCCCTCCGGCCCCATCACCGCGAGCGCCACGGCCCGCTTCTCCCCGTTTGCCTTACCTCCCGCTCTCTCCCGGCTCTCCATCTTCGTCCCCCGCGCCTCAACGGCACAATCGGATTTTTCTGTGATATTATACCGGAATGCGAAAACATTAATCTGCTCCGTCAACGTCGTCGGTGGAATGTTTTCGGCATCCGGTGTAGTCGGATATCACTCTGCCACAATACTCCGAAAAAAGTCTCACTCAGTCTCATCCCCCCCTCCGCGGCAGCATATCATTCTCCCCCGCAGCCGCCCCGTAGGGAACGGTCTTGACCGTTCCTCCGTTCCTCCATCCCACCTACCTCCGCCGTAACGCCTTATACTCCCCCGCAGCCGCCGCATTGTCTCAATACCTCCGCACGCAAAAAAGGCGCGCCGAAAAGGCGCGCCGCATTATTTCCCATCCCTGTCTTAACGTCTTATCCAGCGCTCAGCTTATCCACCTTGCTCTGGGCCGAATGGCTCTGCTCCGAGTTCGGATAATTGTCCACGACCGTCTGGTAATACCCCAGCGCCTCGGCGACCTCCTTCAGTTTCTCCGACGTGAGCCCCAGATAATAGTAGACCTTCGGCGCGTCCGCGTCCGCCGGGTCGACCCCGTCGATATACGAGACCGCCTTGCCGAGCGCCGTTTTCGCCGCGTCGAATTCCGACGACTCGTACTGCCCGACGCCGTCGGCCAGATACTGCGCGACCAGCGCCTTCCAGGCCGTCTTCCTGACCGAGGCGTATCTGACGGCCTGGTCCTGGCCCAACGACATCGCGTCGATGGTGGCGAGCGTGTCCGCCGCCCCCTGGAAATCCGACGAGGCAGCCTGCGTCTCCGCGCGGCCGATCTTCTCGCTCAGGGCCAAAACGTCCGCTTGCGCCTGGAGCTCGTTGTATTTCGCCTGCAAATCGCCGTAGGCGGTATCCTTGTCCGTGAGCTGTCTGTTATAATCAGCCGCCGCGTTGGCGGCGTTCTGGTCGGCCGCGGCCTTCTGCGCGCTGACGGTCGCGATCTCCGCGTCCTTGACCTTGATCCTGGCCGGCACGTAAAGCGTGAACAGCAAAATCGCGATACAGGCGGCCCCGACAAGGAACGCGAGTATCTCGCCGAACCGGAACCCGCCGCCGAATATCCTGTTGTCCTTGGGCTGGAGCTTGGGCATGGTATACGAAGGCTGCGGCCTCGGCGTCCCCGACGGAACGCGCGCGGGCCGCGCCGCCGCCTCGCCGCGCTGCTTCCGGCCGAACACCTGCTCGAAATAGTTCAGCGCGACCGGGTTGTTCACGTCGATGGACAGCGCCCTCTCTATCGTGTCCATGGCCTTTTCCTTGTTTCGCTGTATCAGATAGCACAGGGACAGCATGTTGTACGCGTCGACGAACCTGGGGTTCAGCTCCACGGCCTTCTTAAGCTGGATTATGGCCATGTCGTCGCTCTTCTGTTTGAGGTAATAGAGCGCCTGATTGTACATGGTCACGGCGTCGCTCAGCCGCTTCAGGGTTTTCTCGTCTTTCTGGACGTCGTCTATATACCGCCTGGCCGGGTTTTTCTCCTTGAGTATGGAATTGCTGATGACCCAGTGTCTCAGCGCGTCGCCGATATACCCGATCTCATAATAACAAAGCCCGATCAGGTTCCTGGCCGAGATATTGTTCTTGTTGAATCCGATGCTCTTGGACAGGAAGCCTATCGCCCCCGTCAGGTCGGAGACTCTCGCCCTGTCGAGGCCCTTGTTGTAAAGCGCGTCGGAAATCGCGGCGGTTTTCGTGAAAAGCGCGATGTCGACCCTGCAATTGGGACAGGTCTGGCCTCCGGCAAATTCATAATCGCAGTTTGGACATTTCATAACGCATGCTCCGTTCCCTTTCCGCCCGATATTTTCCTGATGATATACTGCAAGAGGTCCATTATGTCCTTTATCTCGTCCGAATGCACCGCGGCCTCCACGTCGTCCGTCTCCAGCACGGGCTTGTACTTCTGTATCTCTTCCTTAAAATCTATCACGCGCGAACCCTCCGTCCTCTATATACTGCCTCACGTCGCCCACCAGATAAAGCGACCCCGCCACGCATATCAGATCGTCCTCCCGGGCGCGCGCGGCGGCCTCGGCCAAGGCCAGCCTGAAATCCTCGCGGGCAAAGGCCCTCTCCTCAATAAATCCCGGCGGCAGCCCGGAAATCCCGGCAGCCTCCGCCAAAAGACCCGCGGCCGTAATGGACCTCCTGTATATCGGCCGCGTCAGCCAGAGCATGTCCGCGCACCGCGCGAAAACCTCCAGCATCCCGCGCGCGTCCTTCTTCTCCAGGACGCCGACCACCAGAAGCACGCGCCTCCCGGCCCGCGAAAGCGACCCGGCCAGCGCGGCCGCGCCGTCGGGATTGTGCGCACCGTCGAGTATGATCACCGGCTTTCGCCATACGATCTCCATCCTGCCGGGCCAGACAGCTTTCCGCAGCCCGTCCCGGACGTCCGCCTCCGAAACGGAAGCGCCCGTCCCGCGCAAAGCCTCCACGGCGAGCAGCACATGGCAGGCGTTCGATATCTGATACTCGCCCGCCAGGCCCAGTTCCAGGTTTTTATACTCAAAATACCCCGACGAGGCCGAAAACACGGTTTTCTCCAGCGTGCAGACGATGTCCGAACATACCAAATTTTCGCCAAAATAGAACAACTTTACATTTTTTTCAACACACCTCTGTTGTATTCTAATATATGCCTCGTCCGTTGTCAAATGCAATATAACGGGCGCGGAGGGCTTTATGATCCCGGCCTTTTCCGCCGCTATCTCTCCGACAGTAGCCCCCAAAATCTCCGTATGGTCGAGGCCGATCGCCGTGATAACTGTCAGGACAGGGCTTTCGATCACGTTGGTCGCGTCCAGCCGTCCGCCTATCCCGGCCTCTATTATGGCATAATCGACCTTTTGCTCGCTAAAATAGACATACGCCATCACGGTCAACGTCTCAAAAAATGACAGAGTCTCGCCGTTTGCCCCTGTCAAAGAGTCCACGGCCTCCTTCACCATCCCGGCAAGCCTTGCGAAGTCCGCGTCCGGGACGGCCACCCCGTTTATCGCGAGCCTCTCGTTGAACCGCTGCAGATGCGGGGACGTGAACATCCCCGTCCGATACCCCGCCGCCCCCAGAATCGACGAGAGCATGGCGCAGGTGGAGCCCTTCCCGTTGGTGCCGGCCACGTGGATTATCCTGAGCGCCTGGTCAGGGTTCCCCAGCAGCCCGAGCACGCGCCGCACCCACTCATGCCCGCGCTTCGTCCCTTTCCCGTACCCCCGGATGACGTACCCCAGCGCCTCGTCATATGTCATATGGATTCTTCCCCGTTATATTCCGCCCCGTCAATACTTTCCGAAATCCCCGTCCAGATCATACGCGGCGGCGGCAGGAATACCCGTCCCGCGTTCTTTCGACCCGCCCGAACGCTCCGTCCCACCGGCCCCGCCCGAAACCGCCGGTTCCCGCGCCGCCGGGCTTCGCGTCCCGATACCCGCAATATCCCCGGCGCTTTTTGCGTTCCCCGGCCCAAGATATATCAATTTCCGCGCCGCGTCCGCGCTCCGCGGCGCCGCGCCCAAAATGATCCCGGCTTTCTGCGCGTCACCGGTCCCGGCGTTCGGTTTGCCCGGCTTTTCCGCGCTTTGCGGCCCGCCGCCCAGAATGATGCTTTTATATTTCGCGTCCCCGCCCCGGTCAAGCGCCGGTTTAAGCGCCGTTCCCGCGTCAGGCGTTCTGTTGGCAGCCGTTTCTGTGGAAAGCGTTCCGGCGGCAGCCGTTCCATTGCCGGTCGTCTTATTGTCAGCCGATCCATTGCCGGTCGTCCTAATGCCAGCCGTCCCGATACTTGTATCATCCGCAGCGCCTTTTATACTCTCTCGCTCGCCAAACGCCCGTTTTGACACCGTTTCCGCGCCAACAGTTCCGTTGTCAGCCGTTCCGTTGTCAGTCGTTATGTTGTCAGCCGTCCTAATGTCAGCCGTCCTGTTATCAGTCATCCCGATGTTTGTATCACCAGCAACGCCTTTTACACTCTCCCGCCCGCCAAAGGCCGGTTTTGACGCCGTTCCCGCGCCAGCCGTTCCCGCGTTCTCCGCATTTACAGACGCCGGCGCGTTTATCCCGCGAGGCTCAATATCCGCAATATTTCCTGCCGTCCGCCCGGCTGTTTTCACATAGGCCGCCTCGGCCGGCACCGGCCGCGGCGCGGCGTCCCCGACCACCCGTTCCCGGTCTCCGCCGGGCTCTCCGACCCTAATAAGCCGTTCAACATCATCAACATCAACTTGCGAATTCTCCTTGTCTTTCTGGCTGTTTGCCGCGTCAGCGCCGTCATCGCGTTCCGCTTCACCCCACGCCGCGCCTTTGGCGTGTCCGCCCATCTTCGCCGCGCCGTCATCGCGTTCCGCTTCACCCCACGCCGCACCTTTGGCATATCCGCCCATCTTCGCCGCGCCGTCATCGCGTTCCGCTTCACCCCACGCCGCGCCTTCTGCATATCCGCCCATCTTCGCCGCGCCTTCATCACTTTCCGCTTCACCCAACACAGTTCCTTCGGAATATCCGCCCATCTTCGCCGCGCCGCCCATTTTCGCCGCGCCGCCCGCCGCGCCGCTCTGAACGCGCGCCTTCGGCGCTTCCTTGCGCTCAGCCAAAAATCCCCCGGAAAATTTTCCGCCGGCTAATATTTCACAGTTCCTAAACCGCGCAGCCACCGCGCGAAGCGCCTCCGCCTGCTCCGCCATCTCCCGCGCGGCCCCGGCGCTCTCCCCGGAAGCGGCGGCATTCAGCCGTATAAACCCGGAGATCTTCCGCGCCTCCTCGTCTATCCGTCCGATCGACCCGGCCTGCTCGCCGGAACGCGCGGCGATCTCCGCGACGATCCCGGCGACTTCGGAAACGGCGTTCACGATGCCGTCCAAAGCCGCCTCGGCCTCTCCCGCGGCTGAAATGCCGAGCTTCACGCGCTCCAAGGTGTCCGCGATGATCCCGGCGGTGTCCCGGGCGGCTTCCTGGCTCTTGACCGCCAGGGCGCGCACCTCGCTCGCGACCACCGCGAAGCCGCTTCCGTGCGTCCCGGCCCTGGCGGCCTCCACCGCCGCGTTCAGGGCCAGGAGGTTCGTCTGGAACGCTATGTCGTCTATCACCTTGATTATCTTGGATATCCGCACGGAGGCCTCTTTTATGCCGCTCATGGACGCCGTCATGGATTTCATCCTGGCGTTCCCGTCGACAGCGGCCTCCTTCGACCTGACGGTCAGGACCTCCGCCGCCCTCGCGCTTTCGGCGCTCTTTCGAGTCTGACTGCCGACGTCCGCGACCGCGGCTTTTAGCCCCTCGACGCATTCAGCCTGCCCGGCCGCGCCCTCCGCAAGCGTCCTTCCCGAGTCCTCGACTTTCCCGGCCCCGTCCGCGACGCGCCCGGCCGCCGCGCCGACCTCGCCCATCGCGCCGCCGAGCCTGCCGGCAAGATTCCCGAGCGCGTCCCTTACCGCTCCGAACCCGCCGGGGTATTCGCCGTCATTTATCTCTTGATTCGGCTCTCCGCCCGCCATTGCGTTCAGAACGCCCGAAACCTCCGCCGCGTGCCGGGACACGCGTTCAGCCGCCCTGTTGACGGAATCCTTCAGCGTCCCGAATTCGCCACGGCAGACGCACCCCATGCGCCCGGCGAAATCCCCGTCCGCCAGGGCGTTCAATACGCCGGCGGCATCTCTCACAGGCTCCCCGACCGCGCCGGCTAGCCTTTCCAGCCCCTCCGCCGCCGCGGCCCAAGCGCCCTTGAAACACGCCGCGTCCGCGCCGGACAATAGAGCGCCTGCCAAAAGCTCGCCCCGCGCCGCCCTTTCAAGCGCCGCGAGAATTCCGCCGTTCACGCTCCTGAGATTAGCCCGCAAAAGCTCCAGCTCTCCGCCAAAATTTTCTTCCGTGTATATCCCGTTTTTAGCGTCAAAGCCGCTCCAAACACCGATCTTCACGTCAAAATCGCCCTCGGCGAATCCCCTCACGCACTCGCGCGCGTTCCCGAGCGCGTCCTCGTAAGCGGCGACGGCCGCGTTTATCCGTTCGACGGCTCTCCTGCAGGAACCTCCGTAGCCGTTCGCGTCGATCAATCTCAAACTCCGGCCTTCGCAGCCGTCCGCCAATTTTTCCAAATCCCCCGCAAGCCGCCCGCCGGTATCCATAAGCGCCGCGAAATTCCGCGCGACCGCCCCGATACCGCCGTCCGTCCCGGACGGGCCAAAATCCCCGCCAAAATCGAAGCTCCCGCCGGAGACCGCGCTCTCCGCGGCCGAGGCCAGACGCCGCAGCCGTCCGGCGGAGCGCAGGTAAATCAGTAAAGCCCCGGCCAGGCACAGAACCGCCGCGCCCAGCAAAACCGCGAAAAGGACGGCCGCCTGCCCGTACATCCCCCGGCCGGCGTCCGAAAGCGCCGCCCGGTTCTCATTCAGCACATTGTTATATCTCCAAGCAAATCCGAACCCCGCGGCAATCGCCGCCAGCGTGACCAAAAACTGTACGGCCGCCGGCAGCGCCGCCTTGGCGCGGATCTTGTCTTTCGTGAACATCGGGTCAGCCTCCTAAAATGTAGGGGCGCGCAAAACGCGCCCGCCTCGGGTCGATACTCCTAAGCGATTATTACTTCATCACAAAATTGACGATCCTCCCCGGCACGTATATCTCTCTGTCGACCTCTCCCGCGAGTTTCCCGCCGAGCGCCGCCCTGGCCGCCGCGACGGCCTCTTCTTTCGAGGCCCCCGCCGCGATCGTCGCGTTCCCGCGCATCTTGCCGTTGACCTGGAGCGCGATCGTGATCTCGTCCTCTTTTATCTTCTCCTCGTCATATTCCGGCCAGCTCCGGCGGAATACGGTCTCCGTCCCGCCGAGCCGCTCCCACATCTCCTCCGCGATATGCGGCGCGAACGGCGCGAGCAGCACGACGAGCGTCTCCAGCGTCTCTCTGTCCACCCCCGCGCTTTTGGATATGTCCGCCAGCCTGTTCACGCCCTCCATAAATCCGCTGACGACGGTGTTCAGGCTCAGGCTCTCGAGCCGCGCCGTGATGTCGCGCGTCATCCTGTGCCTGACCCGCTCCAGCTCCCTCATCGCGTCCGCGTCCGCCGGCGCGCGCTTCGCGGTCCCGGCGTTTTCGAGGACGAGCTTCCATGTCTTGTTCAAAAACCTGAAAACCCCGTCTATCCCGCTGTCGTCCCATTCGCTGTCCAGCTCCGGCGGCCCCATGAACATCTCGTACATCCGGAGCGAATCGCAGCCGTACCTCTCCACGATGTCGTCCGGCGAGACGACATTGTCCCCGGACTTGTCCATCTTGTGGCCGAACCGGTTGACCATGCCCTGGTTGAACAGCTTGCGGAACGGCTCCGCGAACTCCACGACGCCTGTGTCATACAGGAATTTCGTGTAGAACCGCGCGTACAGCAGGTGCAACACCGCGTGCTCGACCCCGCCGACGTAGTAGTCCACCGGCAGCCACTTCCTCAGCGCCTCGCGGCCGGCCAGCTCCCTGTCGTTATGCACGTCGGCGTAGCGCAGGAAATACCACGACGAGCCCGCCCAGTTGGGCATGGTGTTTGTCTCGCGCTTCGCGGGCCCGCCGCAGTCCGGGCAGACCGTGTTCACCCAATCCGTTATGGCCGCCAGAGGCGACTCCCCCGTGTCCGTCGGCTGGTACGACTCCACGTAGGGCAGCAAAACGGGCAGCTCCTCCTCCGGAACCGGAACCGCGCCGCATTCCGGGCAGTGGATTATGGGTATCGGCTCCCCCCAGTACCTCTGCCTGGAAAACACCCAGTCTCTCAGCTTGTAGTTTACCGTTTTTTTACCAATATTATTTGCCTCGAGATAATTCGCTATCTCCTCCTTGGCCTCGGACGACGGCATCCCGTCGAACATCCCGGAGTTGACCATGACGCCCTCGCCCGTATACGCCTCTTCCGGCTGCGCGCCGGGGGTCCCGTTTTTGCTTATGACCTCGACTATCGGAAGCCCGAACTTCGTCGCGAAGGCGAAATCCCGCTCGTCGTGGGCCGGGACGCACATGATCGCGCCTGTCCCGTAGTCCGCCAGGACATAGTCCGACACCCAGATCGGCGCGAGGGCGCCGTTCAGCGGGTTCACGCCGTAGCTTCCGGTGAACACGCCCGTCTTCTCCTTGTCCGCCATGCGGTCGACGGAGGATTTCGCGCTGGCCGTCCGGAGGTAAGCCTCCATGGCTTCCTTTTTTTCGGGAGCCGTAATGCTCATCACTATCGGGTGTTCCGGCGCGAGCACCATGAACGTGGCGCCGAAGAGCGTGTCCGGCCTGGTGGTAAATACCTTTATGCCAAGCTCCGAATCCTTCACGGGAAAATCTATCTCCGCGCCGTAGCTTTTGCCGATCCAGTCCGCCTGCATCTTCTTGACCTTCTCCGGCCAGTCCAGCGTGTTCAGGTCGTCCAGGAGCCTGTCCGCGTAGGCCGTGATCCGGAGCATCCACTGCCGCAGGAACTTCTTCGTCGTGGTCGTGTGGCACCGTTCGCACTCCCCGCCGACGGCCTCCTCGTTAGCCAGCACGATCTTGCACCTCGGGCACCAGTTCAGCGGCATCTCCTTCTCGTAGGCAAGCCCCGCCTTCCACATCCGCAAGAATATCCACTGCGTCCAGCGGTAATACTCCGGGTCGGCCGTGTTGAGCTCCTTGCTCCAGTCGTACACGGCGCTCATCTCGCTGAACTGCCGCTTCATGTTCACGATGTTCTGGGCCACGCCCACGCTCGGGTGTATGCCGTTCTTTATGGCGTAATTTTCCGCCGGCAGGCCGAACGAGTCCCAGCCCATCGGGTGCAGCACGTGGTACCCCCGCAGTATCTTATACCGGCTTATCACGTCGCTCAGCACGTACACCCGCCAATGCCCCACATGCAGCCCCTTTCCCGACGGATACGGGAACATGTCCAGGCAGTAGAACTTGGGCTTGTCCCCGCCTTCTTCCTGTATCGGGCTCCGCTCCCACTTCTCCCGCCATTTCTTCTCGATCCGCCTGAAATCGTATTTATCCATAAAATCAGCTTCCAATCGGTTGGATTTTGTGTGCCGGTCGACATATATACTGAAGAATGTACTATTTCATACCACATTTCCGCCGTAAACGCAAGAAAAATCGGGTGCGGCAAATTTTCGGTAAATACATCCCCCGATCTTCCTTTCCGCCGAACATACCGGAGTGATAAAACATTTACCGACGACATGACAGAGGAGGTTAATGTTTTCGCGCCACGGTATAACGGCGAAAAAGGGGCGGCCAAAGGCCGCCCCTGCATTATTCTATCCCGAACCTAATTGTTTTTACGCGGGCATAATACGTATTTCAAACGAAACGACATTACCGCCGCGGCGCGCTTCCGCTTACGATCTTCCGGATGCTCGACTCGGAAAGGCGAAACTTCTCCATCAGGTCGCGCACGCGCGCCCCGTTCGCGTATTCGAGGAAAATCTCCAGGTTCCGCGCCTCCACCTCGCGGCGCGCGCCGGTGTTTTGGCCCCAGCAGACTTTGTTCTCCTCTTTTTGGGGGACGTAGATGACCTTGCCGCCCAGATATTCCTGTATCTCGCCGAAGAGCTCAGGGGGCAGCGCGTCCCTCGCGTTTACGTACTTCAAAAATGAAAACCTCCCTCGCGCGTTTGGCCAAAGATCCGGCCAAAGAGTCGTTGACAAAAATGCGGATCGTCGGTTTCATTTCAACACCTCCCCATGGAATATTTACAGCCATGCAAAGACAGGGAGGCGCAGCCTCCCTGTCCGCGTCCTTTTTAGGTTAGGACAAAACCCACCTCGTCTCGATCAATATATTCATCCCCTTTCATGAGGACTCGCCGGCCGGACCGCCGGTTCGGCGGAAAGCCGCCGCCCCGGGGCCCGCAGGCGTGACCCTGCCCGGCTGTATCTCTATTTTATCTCAGAAAGCCCCTGGCGGGCAAGATATATTTTGGTTATAATCAATTTGTACAGCAATACCAAATATAAGCCGTCGCCGGGGGGATATCCCGTGTTCATCGCTGATTTTCACATCCATTCAAAGTATTCCCGCGCCACGAGCGCGGACTGCCGCCCGGAAAACCTCGAGTTCTGGGGGCGGCGCAAGGGCCTCGGGCTCATAGGGACTGGCGATTTCACCCATCCCGCCTGGCGCGCGGAGCTTCGCGAGAAGCTGCGGCCCGCGCCTTTCTCGGAGGGGCTCTATGAGCTCAGAAGTGGGTTCCGTCTGCCGGAAGCCGCGGCGCTGGGCGAAAAAAGCCCGCTCTTTGCCGTCTCCGGCGAGATCGCCTCGATTTATAAAAAAAGCGGAAAAGTCCGCAAGGTGCACAACATCATTCTTCTGCCAAGCCTCGAGGCCGCCGACGCCCTGTCCGCGAAACTCGAGCGCATCGGCAACATACGTTCCGACGGGCGGCCGATATTGGGGCTGGATACCCGCGACCTTCTGGAGCTCACGCTCGGCGTCTGCCCGGAGGCCGTATTCATCCCGGCGCACATCTGGACGCCGCATTTTTCGCTGTTCGGGGCCTATTCCGGCTTCGACGCGGCCGAAGAGTGCTTCGGCGACCTGACGCCGTATGTCCGCGCCCTCGAGACCGGCCTTTCCTCCGACCCGCCGATGAACCGGCGGTTCTCCGCCCTCGACCGC
>Ga0209629_10000289_pt1 | contig 26316 bp, 24 predicted proteins | sample TergutCu122P5_FD_187286 | JGI IMG/M metagenome (GOLD analysis project Ga0209629, IMG submission 187286) | Cubitermes ugandensis P5 segment gut microbial communities from Kakamega Forest, Kenya - Cu122 P5 (SPAdes) (version 2) | ecosystem: Host-associated > Arthropoda: Insects > Digestive system...
AACAGTTCAAGTTCGGCGAAAGAAGGGGGATTAGCTCAGTTGGCTTAGAGCATCCCGATAGCAATCGGGAGGGTCAACAGTTCAAGTTCGGCGAAAGAAGGGGGATTAGCTCAGTTGGCTTAGAGCATCCCGATAGCAATCGGGAGGGTCAACAGTTCAAGTTCGGCGAAAGAAGGGGGATTAGCTCAGTTGGCTTAGAGCACCTGCCTTGCACGCAGGGGGTCAAGGGTTCGAGTCCCTTATTCTCCACAAACGGAAGATAGAAGTTGGAAGATGGAAGTTAGAATATTAGGAATCTTGAAATTATGAAATCTTGGAATTTTGAAATAATTAAATCCGCTTTTGCAGGGGATTTAACAGCAAATTTCGATGAAAAATATCGCGAGATATTGAAAAATAATGATTAATTATTAATGATAAATGATTAATAAAAAATCATTAGACATTGAAAAACGTTCTTTGACACAATTGGAAAGTAATTAACGAGCAGTAGAGACGCAACGTGATAATTGAGAATTAAGAGTTAAGAATTGAGAATTTTATTCTTCATTCATCGTTCTTCATTCTACATTTATTGCTTGTGTTTTAAAAATATATGTAATCCAATTTTATATTTTAGAATTTAAAATTTTGAAATCTTGAAATTTGAAATCTTGAGATATAAGAGATTACGGAGTAGAAAAAGAATCATTATGGTAAAAGATAGTGGTAATATTTATACTACAAAAATAAAAAGAAAGCAAGAGAAGAGCGAATGGCGGATGCCTTGGCTCAGGGAGGCGAAGAAGGACGTGATAAGCTGCGAAAAGCCGCGTGTAGATGCAAATAATCTTTGATACGCGGATATCCGAATGGGGCAACCCAATACTTTGAAGGAGTATTACTCTGATTTAGTTCAGAGGGCAAACTCGGGGAACTGAAACATCTAAGTACCCGAAGGAAGAGAAAATAAGAATGATTTCGCAAGTAGTGGCGAGCGAACGCGAAAGAGCCCAAACCAATATTGTTTAGGCAATATTGGGGTTGTAGGACTGCGCTGTTGAGAAATAAATCGAACTGGAAACGTAGTGGAAACTTGTACCGCAGAGGGTGAAAGTCCCGTACAGGTAAGATTTATTATCATAGCAGTATCCTGAGTAGCGCGGGGCACGAGAAATCCTGTGTGAATTAGCGGGGACCATCCCGTAAGGCTAAATACTCCCCTGAGACCGATAGTGAACCAGTACCGTGAGGGAAAGGTGAAAAGAACCTTTAACAAAGGAGTGAAATAGACCCTGAAACCGTTCGCTTACAAGCGGTCGGAGCAGAATTTAATTCTGTGACGGCGTGCCTTTTGCATAATGAACCTACGAGTTACTTTTGTTGGCGAGGTTAAGTTTTAAAAGAAATGTAGCCGAAGCGAAAGCGAGTTTTAACAGGGCGTACAGTCAGCAGAAGTAGACGCGAAACCAAGTGATCTACCCTTGACCAGGGTGAAGTTGCCGTAACAGGTAATGGAGGCCCGAACTATTTGACGTTGAAAAGTCTTTGGATGAGTTGAGGGTAGGGGTGAAAGGCTAATCAAACTTGGAGATAGCTCGTACTCCCCGAAATGCATTTAGGTGCAGCGTGGCGTTATTTTATCAGAGGTAGAGCGACTGATTGGATGCGAGGGTTTCATCGCCTGTCAAGTCCTGACAAACTCCGAATGCTGATAAAAGATGCGCTGCAGTGAGGGCGCGGGTGCTAAGGTCCGTGTCCGAGAGGAGAAGAATCCAGACCATCAGTTAAGGTCCCCAAATATATGCTAAGTTGCATTAACGAAGTCGAATTGCACAGACAGTTAGGATGTTGGCTTGGAAGCAGCCATTCATTTAAAGAGTGCGTAACAGCTCACTAATCGAGCGATTTGGCGTGGATAATAATCGGGCATAAGCATATTACCGAAACTGTGGATTGTACATTTATGTACAATGGTAGGGGAGCATTCCTGTGGCGTAGAAGGCGTAAGGTAACTTACTCTGGAGCAGCAGGAAAAGCAAATGTAGGTATAAGTAACGATAATGCGGGCGAGAAACCCGCACGCCGGAAGACTAAGGTTTCCTGAACAACGATAATCGGTTCAGGGTTAGTCGGGGCCTAAGGTGTAGCCGAATGGCGAAGCCGATGGAAGAAACGGTTAATATTCCGTTACTACTGTAGAGAGCGATGTGGGGACGAAGCAGTGACAGTCCTGCGACCTGACGGAATAGGTCGTTGAAGGGTGTAGACGTTGATTTAGGCAGGCAAATCCGCTTAGAGAGTCGAACCTGAAAGTATTGGGCGTACTTGTACAACCAAAAATGGACGTAATCCGACTTCCAAGAAAAACCGCTAAGCATATCTTTACAGTACCCGTACTATAAACGGACACACGTGGTCAAGTATAGAGTACTAAGGCGCTCGAGTGATTCACAGCTAAGGAACTAGGCAAAATAGCCCCGTAACTTCGGGAGAAGGGGCACCTACCCAGTGATGGGAGGTCGCAGAGAAATGGCTCAGGCGACTGTTTATCAAAAACACAGGGCTATGCAAATTTGAAAGAAGACGTATATGGCCTGACACCTGCCCGGTGCTGGAAGGTTAAGAGGAGATGTTAGCGCAAGCGAAGCATTGAATTGAAGCCCCAGTAAACGGCGGCCGTAACTATAACGGTCCTAAGGTAGCGAAATTCCTTGTCGGGTAAGTTCCGACCTGCACGAATGGTGTAACGATCTGAGCACTGTCTCAGCTGTGAGCTCGGTGAAATTGTAGTATCGGTGAAGATGCCGATTACCCGCAACGGGACGAAAAGACCCCGTGAACCTTTACTGCAACTTTACATTGAATTTGGGTAATTGATGTGTAGGATAGGTCGGAGGCTTTGAAGCAGGCACGCCAGTGTTTGTGGAGCCAACGTTGAAATACGACCCTTTGGTTATTTGAGTTCTAACCCCGACAAATCGGGGGACATTGTATGGTGGGTAGTTTGACTGGGGTGGTCGCCTCCAAAAAAGTAACGGAGGCTTCCAAAGGTGCGCTCACGCCGATTGGTAACCGGCGGCAGAGTATAATGGTATAAGCGCGCTTGACTGAGAGACAAACAAGTCGAACAGGTGCGAAAGCAGGGCATAGTGATCCGGTGGTTTCGAATGGAAGAGCCATCGCTCAAAGGATAAAAGGTACTCCGGGGATAACAGGCTGATCATTCCCAAGAGCTCATATCGACGGAATGGTTTGGCACCTCGATGTCGGCTCGTCACATCCTGGGGCTGGAGAAGGTCCCAAGGGTTGGGCTGTTCGCCCATTAAAGTGGCACGCGAGCTGGGTTCAGAACGTCGTGAGACAGTTCGGTCTCTATCTGTTGTGGGCGCAGGAAATTTGAGGAGTCCTGACACTAGTACGAGAGGACCGTGTTGGACGAACCGCCGGTGCACCAGTTGTCACGCCAGTGGCACCGCTGGGTAGCCGCGTTCGGATTGGATAAGTGCTGAAAGCATCTAAGCACGAAGCCGTCTCCAAGATGAGATTTCCATTAAAGGGTCGTTGTAGATGACAACGTTGATAGGTTACAGGTGTAAAACAGTAATGTAGAGCCGAGTAATACTAATTGCCCAAACGCTTTCTTTAACAGAAAAATTTAACTCTGCAACTCAATAATTACTTTCCGAATTGATGTCATTTAATAAATGAAGAATGAAGAGTGAAAAATGAAGAATGAATAATAAAAAAATTCTAAATTCTTAATTCTTAATTCTAAATTCTTAATTTAATAAGGTATTCAGGTGGTTATAGCAGTGAGGTTCCACCTCTTCCCATTCCGAACAGAGAAGTTAAGCTCACTCACGTCGATGGTACTGCGTAAAAGTGGAAGAGTAGATAACCGCCGATTTTTTTAATTCCTGTCTTATAATTTTAAAAAATTAAGACAGGAGTTTTTTATTTGTTAAATCTACTTTGTTATATTTTTTGATAAACATAAAATAAAATATTAAGTTTGCAGCGAATTTTTTAGAACAAAGTTAGCGGATTTTTTTTAATAATATAAATAAAAGAATAAAAAAATAAAAATGAATAACATTAGCGAAAATCAACAATCTTCGGTTGTTGTTCTCGGTTCGGGGGCATACCGCATTGGTTCGTCGGTGGAATTTGATTGGTGCGGAGTAAATGCGCTGAAAACAATTCGCGATAACGGTTACCGTTCGGTGATGATTAATTACAACCCAGAAACCGTCAGCACCGACTACGATATGTGCGACCGACTTTATTTCGACGAACTGAGTTTTGAGCGCGTGATGGACATTTTGGATTTTGAACAGCCCGAAGGCGTTATCGTTTCTACCGGCGGACAAATTCCTAATAATCTGGCACTTAAACTTGCAAACGAAAATGTTAAAATTCTCGGCACTCAAGCCGTTGATATTGACCGCGCCGAAGACCGTCATAAATTTTCGTCAATGCTTGATGAACTTGGAATTGACCAGCCGCGATGGCGAGAACTGACAACTTTTGAAGAGGCAAAAGATTTTGCCGAAAAAATCGGTTTCCCTGTGCTTGTTCGTCCGTCATACGTGCTTTCGGGCGCGGCTATGAACGTTTGTTACAACAAAGAGCAACTTGAAAATTTCCTGAAACTTGCAACAGAAGTTTCCAAAAAACATCCTGTGGTTATTTCCGAATTTCTCGAACGCTGCAAGGAGATTGAGATTGACGCGGTGGCGCAAAATGGCGAAATTTTGCTTTACGCCATTTCCGAACACGTGGAATTTGCCGGAGTCCATTCGGGCGATGCTACAACGCAATTTCCGCCGCAAAAAATTTACGTGGAAACCATTCGCCGCATTAAAAATATTGCACGGCAAATAGCGAAAGCATTGCATATTTCAGGTCCTTTTAACATTCAATTTTTGGCAAAAGACAATTATATTAAAGTAATTGAATGTAATTTGCGTGCATCGCGGAGTTTTCCGTATGTAAGTAAAGTGCTTAAAATCAATTTTATAGACCTTGCTACGCGCGTTATGCTTGGTTTGCCGGCGGAAAAGCCCGAAAAATCGGCTTTTGACCTTGATTATGTCGGAATTAAAGCGTCTCAATTTTCGTTTCATCGTTTGCAGCAGGCAGACCCCGTTTTGGGCGTTGATATGGCTTCCACAGGCGAAGTGGGCTGCATTGGAGACGATTTTTCGGAAGCAATTCTAAAATCCTTACTTTCAATAGGTTATAAATTTCCAACAAAAAAACGTATAATGATTTCGTCGGGCGAAACAAAATCGAAAGTTGATTTGCTCGATGCCTGCCGACTTTTACGCAAAAATAATTTTGAAATCTTTGCTACACGAGGCACAAAGCAATTTTTGCAGGAAAACGGAGTAGAAAGTACGATGGTGCGCTGGGCTGACGAAAATGGCGAAAACAATGTAGTAAAACTGATTTGCGAACAAAAGTTCGATTTGGTTATCAATGTCCCAAAAAATCTTGACAGTCGCAAACTTGCAAACGATTATGCAATCCGCCGCGCCGCCATTGATTTTAACACACCGCTTATAACCAATGCACGACTTGCAAGTGCTTTTATTACAGCATTTTGCACAAAATCAATAAAGGATTTGCTGATAAAAAGTTGGGATGAATATTGACCCTGGTCAATATCTCCAAAGTGCAAAATTTTCAAACAAAAAATTATAAATAAATAAAAAAAAGACAAGTGAAATACCTGTCTTTTTTCAATTAACAAAATGTTTTTTATATTTATTTTTAAAAAATTAAAAAATTAATAAAAATTCAATCGATTATCTTCTGTTTGCGCATTTCGAATCATATATTGCCAAACCATGTAGGGCAAATAATAGTTTTTCTGTATTTCGATTCCGCTTATTGTTTGTGGTAAATTAAAAGCAGCCACAGAGTTAGTTTGATTCGTAACTTCAACAACATAAACACCGGAATTTCCAATTACGGGAGTTGAAATCTGATTTGGTTTCATAGAAGAAATTTTTCCAATCACAGCGGGTTCCTGCGCTCCTGCCTCTCCCAAATTTTGTGAAACGAAATTTACTGCCGTTGCTTGTTTTACCTCCGCTCCCAAAGTTGCTGCAAGCGAATTTAAATCCGCATTTTGTTTAATCTTTTCAGAAATTTGCTTTGCAATCATCTCACCCTTTTTTTCGTGAATAAGTTGAGTTTTAATCATCGGCGAGACGGTAGTCAGAGTTTGATATCCGGTATTATTTGCATCCGTTACAGCGGCAACAACAAATTGTTTTTTACAGGTAAATACTTCCGGCAACATTTTCCCTTTTTTGCCATCGAATGCCCGACGTACAAGTTGGCGGGCTTCCTGAACGGTACCTATTTCGTAAGCACTTTTCTGAACATCGGTAGCGGTACGCATAATATAATTCTTTTCTTTAGCCACTTTCTCAAATACGTCAATATTATTTTTTGAATCGGCAAGCAACTGACGTGCTTCATTAAAAATTGCGGCTTCTGTTTCGCCCGACGGGATTACTTTACGTTCAAAAATTGCAAGACGAACCTTATTTCGAGGTGCAGATTTCTCAAATGCTTGAATTATTTGTGTACCTTGGTCCATTTGATACGAAGTAACATCACCTGTATTTGCTTTAAAAGCATCTAAAACCATATCCTTACTCAAAAGTCCGCCATACTGTTCTCTTGTAATCCAACCAATTTCCCCGCCTTTATTTGCAGTTTGTGCAAAAGCAGAAAACTGTTTTGCAAGGGCAGCAAAATCGCCTCCTGCAAGAATCACGTCCATCAAACTGTCGGCTTTATGCTCCGAATTTTCTCCTGTTATATAAATATGACGAAGATGAACCGAGTCAGGCGAAACAATTCCGGTTTCCATAATTCGTGCCATTGTGTAAGTATCGTCGTGGAAAAACGGACCGGTAACATCATCTTTTTTGCCACCGAAAGCGAAATCTTTTAAATAAGCAGGAACAGTTGTCGTGGAATAAACGCTACGGTCGTTGTACATAATATCCGAATTAACATTTACAATGGCTGCAACATCGTTCGTCGTTTTAAACTCTTCGGAATATTTGTTCATAAGATTTTCCGCATCTTTATAATCTGCCTGAGACGGCTTTAAATCAAAACTTACATAATTCAAATTTCGGGTTTCCTCGAGTTTGAACCACTGTTTGTGTTTTTCAAAAAATGCTTTAATTTCGTCATCAGAAATATTTATTAGCGAATCGGCAACGGTAGAATAGGGCTGTTCCACATAATTCACGTCGGAAGTTGTTTTGCTTGCGTCAAATAATTGTTTTGCCTCCAAATTGTTGGCAGCGACCGATTTCCCAATCAGAGTTAAATATTTTTTTTGCAAAATATCAAAACGCACGTTATTAACAAGATAATCCCAATACGACTGTAAATTATTTCGCTGATCTAACTGTTCGCGTGTTTGTGGCGTTTTCTGTAAATAATCCATAAAGTTTTTTATAGCATCCGGCGAAAACTGTCCTTGTGCATTGTAAAAAATTGGACTTCGTCTGATAATTTGGTGAATATTATCACCTACCAAATTGTCCGACAACTCTTGAGGCGACACGGACATCCCAATCTTTTCGGCTGCTTTTGTAAGTATGGTGTTTTGTAACAAATATTGCCACGCATTGTTACGAATTTGCGTCTGTGCCTCTGAACTGACTTCGGAAGCGCCGGATTCAAACTTGTACGCATTTGTAAACTGTGCAATTACTGAGTTAAAATCTTCATAAGCGAATTTTTCGCCATCAATTCGTGCCACAACATTTTTTGAATTTCTGAAAAATGTTCGTCCGTCGTTGAGAAGTCCGCTGAGAATAAAAGCCAGCAAAGCAAGTCCAACAATTATTACCAAAATTGGTCCCCAACTTCTAATTTTATCTAAAACTGCCATTTATTTTTTTATATTAATAATTTAAATATTTAAAATATAATTAATTAAACCTTTTTTACAAAATAAAAAACTTTTAAATTTTGCGGGTGCAAAGGTACAAAAAAACTGTAAATAATTACACGTTTAAGGTATTATTTTTATTTATTATAAAAAAATAAACCTTAAATTTTCGTAAATCTCAATATTTTCTGTTAAAAATTTCGGAATAAACAAATGCCCGACGTGCTTCATTTTGTTGTTTTATATTTAAATTCAATGATTTATTCTGCTCTTCGGCTTTGTTAAAATCGTCAATAATTTCTAATTGTTTTGTGGGTTTATGAGTCAGTGTATATTCAGCATTTTTATAATTTTTATGCAAATTTTCAAAATAATCCAAATGTACACTGTCAATGGCTTTTTTTTCAACGTTTTGCGGATTTTTCACTTGTGCAGGATTTGGTGTATTTTGTGTCTCCATTTCCTGCGAAAGTTCTTTCCACCAGTCGTCAAGTTTTTTACTTTGCTGTGGCGTTACAGGCGGCGTTGTCGAAGTGCTTGGTTTGCTTACTTTCGCCATTTTTGAAATTATCCACACAACAACCGCAATTATAACTACAACATATTGTAACACATTTTTTTCCATAAATTTTATATAAAAAAATTATTCAAAACGTAAATGTTTTATAGTTCTGCTGTTGTGAATCAACGAACTGAGCGATTTTATACCGATTTTCAAATGTTCCTCAACAAAATTTGCAGTAACAACACGGTCGCTTTCCTCTGTTTTTATTCCATCTGGCTGCAGTGGCATATCCGAAACAAGAAGCAGCGCACCTGTTGGAATGGCATTGTAAAATCCTGCAATAAAGAGAGTTGCAGTTTCCATATCAATCGCCATTGCACGTGTTTGTCGCAAATATTCGCGAAATTTTTCATCATGTTCCCAGACACGCCGATTTGTTGTATAAACAGTTCCTGTCCAGTAATCTTTGCCAAAATCGCGGATATTCGACGAAACCGACCGCTGCAAATTAAAGGCAGGCAAAGCAGGAATTTCTGCCGGAAAATAGTCGTTTGAAGTACCTTCGCCGCGAATTGCTGCCGACGGTAAAATATAATCGCCGACAGAATTTTTATCGCGCAAACCGCCGCATTTTCCCAAAAACAGAACGGCTTTCGGATGAATTGCCGACAAAATATCCATAATCATAGCAGCATTGGGACTTCCCATTCCAAAATTAATAATAGTAATCCCGTTTGCCGATGCATTTGGCATATTTGCCTCGTGTCCTACCACATCAACTCCGTTCCATTGAGCAAAAAGTTCAACATAATTGTAGAAATTTGTTAACAGTATAAAATCTTCAAACTCGTCAAGCGGACGTTTTGTATAGCGCGGAAGCCAATTTTCTACAATTTCTTCTTTTGTTTTTATCATAAAAAATGAAAAAATTACATCAGCATAAAGCGCGCAGAAATTCCAAAATTCCACAAACCCGGAACGTGATACATAATTCCAAATTTTCCTGTTTTGTTCCCTGCATTTTCTTTTGTGCCTAAATCGAATCCAATCAACGGACGATAATCAAGCGAAACTGCAATCGGAACATTTGGAATTTTGTATTCCAGCCCAACCAGCCCTGCCAAACCCCAAGTCCAGTAATCTTTTAAATACCAGTCAACTGTTGCGGTTGGGTTTGTTGGAGTTGGTGTAATTCCCGGATACCACGAATTATCACCCCAAGTGTAACCGCCGCCAATACCAAAACCGGCGTAAGTTGTCCAGTCGCCCGAATTTGTACTGCTTGTCCAGTTGTAAGTTACTGCACCTTGCAAGGCATTGTGCCACGACATTCCAAAATCAACTTCAAGCAAATTTTCTTCGCTGTTCATTAATTGATGGAAAGTCAATTCTGCGCTGTTTGCGCCAAAACGTAATCCGATGGCGCGTGGCTGTGCATAATTTGCTAATACACAAAACGATAAAGCAATTGTTAAAATAAAGATTTTCTTCATAAAATAATTAATTTTATATTAGTTAAAATTCAAAACGCAAAAGTAATATTTTTTTATGAAAGTTTTTGTATTTTTGCAAAAAAAATTTTCTATGATAAAAATTTTTAAAATAATATTTTTCTTTTTAATAATTTATTCTAAAGTATTTTGCCAAAGCAATTTAACATTAGATGATTGCCAGCGTTTAGCCGCTGAAAATTATCCGCTCATTGCGCAATACGGTTTAATTGACGCTGCAAAAGAATTTACTCTTGATAATATTTCTTCTATTTATCTTCCTCAAATTCAACTGATTGGGCAGGCAACATATCAAACTTCGGTTACTCAACTTAAACTCAAACCCGAAACTCAACAAATTATTGATGGTATAAATCAATCTATGGGTACAAATTTTTCTGCCGCATCGTTTATGGAACCGATGCCCAAAGACCAGTATAAAACATATTTGGAAGCGACACAGGTAATTTGGGACGGCGGACAAACCTCAGCAGGCAAGCGCGTTACGCGAGCAAATGCCGAAGTGGAAAAACAGAAAATTACCGTTTCAATGTATGCTATTCGGCAGAAAATCAGCGATTTATATTTTGGAATTTTACAGATTGACGAACAGACGAAAATACTTGATTTATATTATTCCAATTTGCAGGAAATTGAAAAAACCGTGCAATCGGCTGTAAATAACGGAGTTGCGATGGCTTCGGATTTGAATCTTGTGCAGGTTGAATTTTTGAATCTCGAACAAAAGAAAATTGAACTTTCGGCTATGCGAACTGCCTGTATTTCAGTGCTTTCCGCTTTTATTCATCAAAATTTAAATAATTCGATAACTTTGGAAATGCCTGCCGGTTTGGAAGAAATTTCAACGGAAATTTCGCGCCCCGAACTTACACTTATTCAGCGGCAAAGAGAACTTTTTGAGGCGCAAAAAAGGACGATAAATGCGAAAAATTTTCCCGTTTTGGGATTATTTGTTCAGGGCGGCTATGGGCGACCTGCTTTAAACATGCTTGACGCAGCGTGGCAACCATATGCTATTGGCGGACTGCAATTTAAGTGGAATTTCTCAAATTTCTACAATCGAAAACGCGATTTGAATTTGATTGATAATAATTTGAAAATTTTAAATATTCAAGAGGAAACTTTTCGTTTTAATACTAATCTGGAAATGAGCAACTTATCGCCTTCGGTCAGTAAGTTTAAGCAATTAATTGAAACGGACAACAAAATTGTAGAACTTCGCACGCAGGTAACCAAAACCAGCGAAAGCAAATACCGTAACGGAATTTACCAAATGAAAGACCTGATTGCCGACAGCAACGCCGAAAACCTTGCAAAGCAAACAAAATCAATACATTATATTCAATATTTAAAAAGTTTAAACGATTTAAAAATTACACGAGGGGAATAATTTATTTTATAAAAATTTAATGCAAATTCTTGGAAATTACATATTAAATGATATTTATTGTGGCGATAATGTAGAATTATTTAAGAAAATACCTGATAATACTATTGATTTGGTAGTTACGTCGCCGCCGTATGACGACTTGCGAGATTATAAAGGCAAGCCTGAATTTGATTTGCACGCAACAGGCGTTGAAATTTTTAGAACGTTAAAAGACGGGGGAATAGCAGTTATGGTTATTCAAGACCAGACAAAAAATTTTGGTAAAACGCTGACTTCCTTTCGATTAGCGATTGACTGGTGCGATAATATTGGTTTTAAACTTTTTGAATCTTTAATTTATAAAAAATATGGCGCAGAAGGTGCGTGGTGGAATAAACGTTTTAGAGTTGACCACGAATATATGCTAGTTTTTCTCAAAGGCGAGCGATCGCGATATTTTAATAAAGAGCCATTGAAAATTCCTTCAAAACACGGTGGAAAAACGATGACTGGCGGCGGTACGCGACTGACAAACGGTATTAGAATTGAAACACGTCCAATTTATATTAACCCTTTAAAATGTCGTGGAACGGTTTGGGAATATCTCACAGCAGGCGACGGAACTCGCCTAAAACACAATCATCCAGCAACTTACCCAGACAAATTACCTTTTGATTTTATTAACTGTTTTTGCGAGGAAGAGGGTATTGTTCTCGACCCATTTATTGGTTCAGGAACTACTGCACTGGCTGCATTGGCGTTAAACCGTAATTTTATTGGTTTTGACATTTCGCAAGAATATGTTAATTTGGCAAAACAAAGAGTTGAAAATGATTTGCAGAACTATATTGATAAGGCAAAAACTTGGGAAGTGGAACTGCCAATGCAAACAAAAAGTATATCTTTTCAGAAAACGGAAAATCTTTTTAGTGCGGTAAATTTAAATTGGTCAATAAGAAAGGGAAAATTCAATACCAACAAATTACCTTAAAAATGAATAATTATTTTATAAGAAAAAATATGAAAAAAATATTTGTAATAATTTCAATATCAATACTTTGTTTTGCCTGTGGAAGCAACAAAATGAAGCGTGCCGCATCAGGAACGTTTGAGGCGACAGAAATTATCGTTTCGGCAATGGCGACAGGGCAGGTTGAAAAATTGAATATCGTTGAAGGTCAGACACTTGCAAAAGGCGAAGAAATCGGATTTATTGATACGACTCAACTTTTTTTGCAGAAACGACAACTTCAAATAGGCATTCGCGCCATTAATGCCAGCAAACCCGATATTGCGCAGCAAATTGCTGTCGTTCAGGAACAAATTGACAAGGCGATGACCGAAAAAATGCGCGTACAAAATCTTTTGAACGACGGCGCAGCAACTCAAAAACAACTCGATGATGTTGATGCGCAACTGAAAGTGCTGCAACGCACACTCACAGCGCAGAAAAATCAACTTAACACGGGAATTAGCAGTTTGACGGGCGAAGGCAGTGTGCGCGAAATTCAAATTGCGCAGATAAATGATTTATTGCGTAAAAGTCATATTATCAGTCCGATAGACGGTACTGTCCTTGACAAATACATCGAACAGTCGGAAGTGGTTGCGCCGGGTGTTCCATTGTTTAAAATTGCGGACACGAAAAATCTGTTTTTACGTGCGTATATCATTGCAACACAATTAGATAAAATAAAAATTGGCGATGCGGCAAATGTTTTTGTAAATAATTCGGATGGAACTCAACGCTCGTATAAAGGGCGTGTGGCGTGGATTTCGGACAAGGCAGAATTTACCCCAAAGACAATTCAAACGCAGGACGAGCGGCAAAATCTTGTTTATGCCGTCAAAATTGCCGTTGAAAATACTGATGGACTGTTAAAAATAGGTATGTACGGCGATGTGGATTTTTAGGATTTTTTATTTCTCAAAATAAAAAAAGTTCCCAAAAATACGGGTAACATTGTGTTAATCAGCCAAATGCAAAGTCCTGCCAAAATGCACGAAATCGGATTTGCACCAAATGCGCCAAACACAACTGCCGCCCACGAGCCGCGTACCGCACCTTCGGAAAACGAAAATGAAGGCGTGAAAGTTATTAATAAATAATTGCTGCAAATTGCTGCAACAGAATAAATTAATCCGATATTTATTCCAAAAAAACGTAAAATAGAATACATTTGTACGCAAAACACAAAATACCGCACAAAAGCCACGCAAAGTATTGAAAATAAATCTTTTATGCTGAAATTTTGCAGATGAGAAAAAAAGGTTTTTATTTTGGGGAATTTTGAATTTTCTGCAAATTTTTTTCCAATTTTTGGCAATAAAAAATAAACTGACAACAATAATACTGTAAAAAAAATCGCCGCCGAAAAATACAATAATTTATTGTAAATCAATATTTTGTTTGTAAAAAATAAAAAAGCCGCCAAAGCGGGAATGCCAACAAATAACACCGTCAAAGTCATTGTAAGTCCGCTAACGATGCTCAATGTTATGCCTTTGCGGCGATTTTCGGGCGAAAGGAAAAGCACTCTGCCTGCCATTTCCCCGATTCTGTTTGGCGTAAAAAAACCTGTTGAAATTCCTGCAATAATCGCTTTTAAAGATGTTTTAAGAGAAAACAGTTCCACTTTTCGGTTTAAAAGTTGCCATTTTCGCGCCTCTGCCAATAAATTCGGAATTAACAGCAAAAATACCGCCACAAGCCACGCAAATTGTTTGATTTCAAACGATTGTATAGCCGAAAACAATTCGCCGTAATGTTCAAAGGTAAATAATTTATACGCTAAAAACGCATAAGCGGCTATTGCAAAAGCCCATTTTAAATATTTATATTTCAAAATTTCAGGATTTCAAGATTCCAAAATTATTATTTATCAATAAATTACATTTTTTTTACATTCAAATTAGCATTCCACACAAAAAACAAAAAAACAGGGACATTGCGCACTGCAACGCCCCTGCCTGAAAACATCAAAAAATCTATTTTTTCGATTTTGAATATTCATCCAGAATCGCTTTTGCGTTTGCATTGTTCGGGTCAATTTCGAGTGCTTTGTTGCAAAATAAAGTCGCCTGTATTTTGTCTTTGGCAATATAATAGTAGTAATAAAGATAATTATACGCCTCCATTAGCATCTTTTTATTCGACTCTGAAATATTTGCGTCGGTGTTGGCAGCAGTTATTTTTTCAATCATTTGTTCGTAATAGGGTTTTGCGGCACCATCTTCAATTTTACTATTCATAAGATGTTGAATACGTGCTTTTAGCAGAAAGCCGGTGTAACCTTCGGGCAAGAGGCGAATAATATTGTCGGCTGCCGCGTTTGCTTTGCCCAAATAATACTGCTTCAAGTATTTTGTAAAAGTAGCGAGTGTCGGATCGGAATTTATTTCGGCTTTTGCCGTAGGTGTTTGTGCAATCACATCAAGCATTTTACCCGAAAGACGCATTTTTGTTACCAAAATTGAATCGTTGGCAGAAGAGGCGCCGGCATTGTAATAATATTGACACAAAGTAACAAAACTGTTTGCATCGTCCGAATTTGTCGCGGTCATATATTGCTGCTGATAATCGCCTGCAAGTCCGTAGTTTTTCTGGGCAATGGCTGCTTTTATAGCATCCTGAATTGTAGAAAGGCGCAATTTAGAAACTTCGCCACGCGTTTTTGCATCAAATTTTGTTGTATCAACGGCAATTCCTTTATCAAACTCGTCAAAAGCAAGTTCCGGTTGGCTGTCCCCCAAAAGCAACTGCGCATAATGACCATAATCGCTCGGCAAATAAGGCGTGTTATTGGGACTTGGAATTGAGAAAAACTTTTTAGCGGCTTTCAGTCCATCGGCGATATTGTTTTCTTCGGCTGCAATATACATATTGTAACGATTTAAAACATAATGATTTGGGTCGGTAGCAAGACCTTTATCAACCCATTTTTGCGCCTCTTGATAGTCGGCATATTTTTGCTCGGCAGTTGCATCTTTTGAGAAATATGCGCGGGAAAAATATGCACGAGCCATTTTTTCAAAATCGTCGGTAGTGTAGGCATTTCCTGTGAAAAACTTTTTGTACGAATCTATTCCAAGATTATAGTTTCCACGATTGATATACATTGTACCGATTTCGCGGTGTGCAATCAGATAATTTGGATTTTTTTCAATACATTGTTTGAGCAAATCAAGCGCAAGATTAGGATTTAATGTTTCATAAATCTGCGCACTTTTAACATATCCGAGCGCATAGTTTGAATCAAAAGTAGTGGACATTTCATATTGCCCGGCAGCATCGCCAAGTTTTGACGTTCCGCCTTCGGCACGAATAATATCGCCTTTTAAAATACTAATCTGCGGTGCTCTTTTGTCGATTTTAAGTGCGGCTTCCATTTTTTTAGTCGCATCGGCATATCTTCCATTATCCAAATATGCTCGAGCAATAGCCACAGCCAGATTTACATCTTTTTTGGCGGTTTTTTGAATGTCAGCAAATTGCTTTTCAATACTTTTGGCATCGCCGCCTCTGATTTGCAGTTTGAGCAGCCCGATTTGATTGTACGGATTTGCTGGGTCGGCAACCAAACCACGTTCGTAAAATACTTTGGCTTCGGCAGCATTGCCTTCTTTGAAAGCAATTTCGCCGAGGTAGAAATTTGCTTCTGCCGGATTTGTATTCATATTTTTTTCAAAATATGCTTTTGCTGCGGCGAAATCGCCAAGCAAGTAATAGTCCGCACCGAGATTTTGTGCGGATAAAACGCCGACAAATACTGTCAGCAACGAAAATAAAACTATTTTTTTCATCTATATATACCTTAATGTATTATTATTTTAAATTATTGACTTCAATTTCTGCCATCTTATTCATTGGCACAAGTTACGCTATGCAAAATTTGCGCCAAAAAAATGGGTTCCTTTACGCAAGTTCCAACTCCCGCTCTAATGAGTGACGAACAACAGAATTTATACTAACTCCGCGCCGTTCCGCAATAAGTGCCAATTTGCTATGTGTATTTTGTGGAATACGTATATTTAAAACTCCGTTGTACGATTTTTTCGGCTTTATGCTGTTACGATGGCAATAATCCAAATAATCATCTATTGCACCGCAAAAATCACTGTATAGTTCGGCTGCTGTACTGCCCTCATAACTGATTAAATTATTAGACATCCCTAAAACTTTGCCAAACAAACAATTATCCTCTTTGCTATACTCAATACTGCCAAAATAATCTTTATATTCCAATTTTTCCATAATTATATAATATTTTTAATTAAAAAATCATAGACCTGTTTCAACGCATACTCTTTTATAATGTTGCTCGGATGCGGTTTATGTATAATATGAGCATCTACCCCATTGCTAAATACAGCACGAGACCCAGATGTTTTACCTTTATTATCCAATGTGTAACCGTAAATAGAAAATACTCTTATTAGTTCTTCCCAAGTAAAATCCTTTGGTAAACTCTTAAAACGCTCTATTAATTTTTCTTTTGTACTCATTTTTTTTACGCATTTCTCTGGCGCAAGTTTTCCAACCTTACATATCCTGAATGCTTATCAGTCGCGTTGGGGCGGTGGCGGGTACGAGTCCTGCTTTATAAACAATTCTTTGTCCGGCATCGCCTGCAAAAAACTTTACAAAACCCGAAGGCAACGTGCCGCGCGGGTCGGTAAGTATCAGGAATAAATCGCGCGTCAGAGCATATTGACCGGTGCGAATGTATGCCGGAATTGGCTGATAACTGTTGTCTAACGTTGGATTATTACTTCGGCTTAACCACATCACGCGAATTGTCTGTCTGAAAGTCAGTTTAAGCGAATCGGACGGATTGCTAACCCAGTTCACGCCGATTATACCGAGTGCATTTGGGGTTTTAGCCACATAATCAATCACTTCGGTATTGTTTTGTAATGCACTCAAATTTTTTGAAAGTGTTGTGCCACGTGCAATCGAATCGTTGATGTAACGCAGCGTACTCGAATTCGGATTATCGAAAACAACCTGAATATCACCAAGTTTCGACCGTTCGGCATTTGTAATCTCTTTCCATTGAGAAATATCGCCCGTCATTATTTTTTTCAAATCGGCAGTAGAAATCAGCGAGTCGGTATTTTGACGATTAATAATCAGCGCAATACCGTCAATGGCAATGCGTTGCGAGCGCGGGGTCTGTTTGCGCTGACGAATGAACTCTTTTTGCTGGTCGGTAATGTCGCGCGCTGCCATAATCAGTTGCAAACTGTCGTCCATCAACGCTTTAATCAGTTGCGGTTCACTTAAATATTCGACAATCAAATCCGATTCCGGCGCTCTGCTTTTGAATACAGCGAGTTCTTCTTCGACAATCGGTGCAAAACTTTCGTCGGCACCAAATTTTGCCGTGCCGCTGGTTTCGGTGTCTGTGCGCGTAACGGGACGATTGTAGCACGAAACGAACAGCAAAGAGATGAATAATACCCCTGATAATATTAAAATTCTGTTTTTCATCGTTAAAAACTATTAAAACTTATTATTTTGAAAAACGCAATTTTCACATAAAAATTGCGTGCTAAATTACAAAAAATATTTTTTATACAAAAATTTTAAATTATTTTTTTCTAAAACCGCATAAATTAATAAATCTACCCAATTTATTTTGTATTTTTGCAAAAAAAGTAGTAGAAAAATTAACAAAATTCTTTGATGCAACAGATTACCGATACAGATAAACGACAAAACATTAAATTTTTGCGCGTTTCGCGAAATAATTTATTTCTAATTGCTGCCTGTGCGTGGTGTATTGCCGGTGGTATTTTGGTGTGGCGCGGGTGCGTTTATTTTGAATTTAATCACTTGTGGACATTTAAGTTAATCGCAGCATTGGCGGGTGGCGTTCTTTTTTTCAAAGTAATGTTTTTAAAAATATCCGCCAAACATATTGAGCGCATTCGCAACCTGCCCGCCGACCGCCCCTGTGCGCTGCAGTTTTTTGGTTTGCGTTCATATATTTTAATGGCAGTAATGATAACAGGCGGTATTTTGCTACGCACATCAAAACTCGTAAGCAACGAATATTTATCGCTTTTTTACTTTTTTATGGGAACGCCGCTTTTACTGTCGGCAATTCGGTTTTTTATCGTTTGGAAAAAAGGAAAAGGAATTGAAAAATGATAAACAATTTCAACAAACATCGCCATTCAATACGGCTGAAAGAATACGATTATTCTTTAGCAGGTTTGTATTTTGTTACAATTTGTGTTGCAAAAAAGATTTGTTTGTTCGGCAATATTGAAAATCAGGAAATAAAATTGAATGAATACGGACAAATTGCCAATGACGAATGGTTGGAAATTCCAAAACGTTTTCCGCGTGTTGTTTTGGGCGAATTTATAATAATGCCAAATCACGTTCATTTTATTTTTGCTTTGGAAAATTCCGTTCCCGAACAAAATAAAACCGCAGCCATTAACGAATCCAACATTATTGTAGGGGCAGGGCTTGCCCCTGCCCTTGCACCAACCCAAAATAAAACCAACATTTTTGTAGGGGCAGGGCTTGCCCCTGCCCCTTACTCAATCCCTGCCCTTGCACCTACCCCTGCCCCAGTGAACAGGGCGACCGCAAGGGTCGCCCCTACAAATGGTGTGAAATCATATACCGTTGGTAATATTATTGGCGCGTACAAATCGCTGGTATTTCAAAAATGTTTAATTTTGTGCAAATCACGAAACGAAATTTTGGGTAAAGTTTGGCAACGCAATTATTACGAACGTATTATCCGCAACGATAAAGAATTGGACAAAATAACTGAATATATCAGAACAAATCCTGCACGATGGTTTTCGGACGATTATTATGTTAATTAATATTTAAAAAATCAAATAAATAAACCTGATTACCTGCTTAACAATGCAAAATCAGGTAATCAGGTTGTAGTAGATGGAAAATTCATTGTTACTTAGGTTGTTCAGTAAATAAAATCAGGTATAAATCAGGTTAAAATTGAAAAATAAACTGTCCCGCAGGGACAACACTTTATTAACCGTAGGATTTATCCTACGGATAGCAAAGATGACACACTATACTAAGTGCCGCAGGCACAATACTTTATTAACCGTAGGATTTATCCTACGGACAGCAACGATGACACTATATACTAAGTCCCGCAGGGACAATAAAAAAATTGACCATTGACCATTTATCATTGACTATTTACTATTTTTTAATTAAAAGCTAAAAATTAAAAGTTAAAAATAAATCGTAATTCGTAAATCGTAAATTTAAAAATAGTAAATATTTTGTATTTTTGTAGAAAATTTTAATCAATAAAAAAACCTGATTTTGACCTGATAAATAACAAAACAACCTGAGTAACAGCAAAATAACAAAATATATAACCTGATTACCTGCTTAACAATGCAAAATCAGGTAATCAGGTTGTAGTAGATGGAAAATTCATTGTTACTTAGGTTGTTTTGTAAATAAAATCAGGTGTAAATCAGGTTTGAAAAAATAAATGGTAAATTGTCAATGGTAAAATGGTAAATATTTTGTATTTTTGCAGAAAATTTTATTTAGACACAAGTATCAAGTAGCAAGTATCAAGACACAAGATTGTGTATAATTTTAGAAATTATAACCTGATTTTTACCTGATAAATAACGAAACAACCTTAGTAACAACGAAATACACATATAATAAACCTGATTACCTGATAAAAATAAAAATTAAAAATATTTTTCTAAATAAATAATTTTTAAATTAAAAATAAAGATGAATAAAAAAATGATTTTAGCAGTTGCTTTAATAGCAACGACAATTTTTTCGGCTTGTAAGAAAGACGAGCCGAGCGGAAACGACAACACGCCCAAAACCGAAGTTTTTACGGTTGATGGGGTGAGTTTTACGATGGTGGAAGTGAAAGCAGGCACTTTTACTATGGGCGCAAACGAGGGCGACACTTTGGCTTTTTATTGGGAAAAGCCCTCTCACAAAGTTACTTTGACCAATGACTATTTTATTGGCGAAACCGAAGTAACGCAGGGTTTGTGGGAAGCGGTAATGGGCGCAAACCCAAGTTATTTTAATACCAAGGGTGCAAATTTTCCTGTTGAGCAGGTAAGTTGGCTTGACATTCAGGATTTTCTTGTAAAACTTAACCAAAAGACAGGCAAAACCTTTCGTTTGCCTACTGAAGCCGAGTGGGAATATGCGGCAATAGGCGGCAGCCAAAGCAAGGGCTATTTATATTCGGGCAGCAATGATTTGAATGCAGTTGCCTGGTATTGGGACAATGCAGGTAAAAATTTACAATCTGATGACCCCAATTATGGCACTCACGCAGTAAAAACGAAGCAGGCAAATGAACTTGGGCTTTATGATATGACAGGTAATGTTTGGGAATGGTGCAGTGATTGGTACGCTGACTATACCGCAGATGCACAGACCGACCCGCAGGGTGCTGTTAGCGGCTCTAACCGCGTGTTTCGTGGCGGCAGTTGGAGCCGCTACGCGCAGGATTGCCGAGTCTCTTACCGCAACTTCGACTACCCTGACAGTCGCAGCAACTATTTGGGCTTCCGCCTGTCCCGCAGTTCAAAGTAGGGTAGAGAGTTTTGCCGAAAAGCGAGCGAAGTGGAACGAGCGAAGCAATCGGCAAAACGAAAGTAGAAAAAAATAAAAAACACCGCGTAAGCGGTCGAAAATTTTTTTAAAAATGCAATTCAAAATTTTCACAATACCAATAGCCGACGATGGCACAGCAACCGAAGAGATGAATAAATTTCTGCGGTCGCATAAGGTTTTGGGGGTAGAGACGCATTGCAATACCTCTACGCAGGGCGATAGTGGTTGGCACTTTTGCGTAAAATATCTTGCCAACGCACAGCCCGACGAAAAACCACAAATAGTGTCAAAAGTTGATTATAAAGAGGTATTGGACGAAAAGACATTTGCCGTTTTTTCCAACCTGCGGGAAATACGCAAAAAAATTGCAGAAGAAAATGCAATGCCTGTCTATGCAATCTTCACAAACGAAGAACTCGCGGGTGTTGCTTCGCTTGACGAAATTACCGCCGACACAATAAAAAAGGTAAAAGGTATCGGCGATAAAAAAGCGGAACGCTTCGGCAAGCGTTTAGCGGAATTGTGGGTTGTAGGGGCAGGGCTTGCCCCTGCCCTTGCACCTACATTCGCAGGGCAACCGCAAGGGTTGCCCCTACAAAACCACGAAACAAAAGATTTAACCCATTTGTCGCAAAGGATTTGTAATCCTTTGCAAGATAATATAAGGATTTAAAATCCTGATAATAACAATTTTTGGATTTGCAAATCCGAAAAGACATAAGGAAATTGACCATTTACCATTGACTATTTACCATTTTTAAAATTAAAAACTAAAAATTAAAAGTTAAAAATAAATCGTAAATCGTAAATTTAAAAATAGTAAATTGTCAATGGTAAAATGGTAAATAAATTGTCCCGTTAGGGGCGAAATGCACTTTGTGAACCTTGTGTAAAAACTTTGTGTTCTTTGTGGTTAAAAAAATAATTTACCACAAAGTTCACAAAGAAAAACACAAAGGACACGAAAGAAATTAGACACAAGTAGCAAGACACAAGACAAATAAATTGTGTATAATTGAAAATTAAAAGTGCCGAAGGCACAATACTTTAATAACCGTAGGATTTATCCTACGGCAACAACGATGACCCACTTGCTGGCGCAAGTTCAGCGTAGCGTAACTTGTGCCAAAGGAAAAAACGGCACAAGTTGAAAAACTTGCGCCAAAAAATGCTATTTACGTCCCGCAGGGACAGCACTTTATTAACCGTAGGATTTATCCTACGGAAACAACTAAAATCCTGATAATAACCATTTTCGATTGCAAATCCGAAAAGACAAGACGTTGTAATATTTTGAATTTCAGACATAATTTTACAATTTTTGTTTCGCAAAAGTACTAAAAAAATATGAAAATTGAATTGCAATTTTTATTTTTAAGAGTCACTCTTCTTCTCCTAAACACCATAGTGTTATGATGCAGATAAGAGGGTGAAAAAATAACGAGCATACAGCCCAAACGCTGGGATTTCTACCATATCTCTCGGCTAACATAAACACTCCGTAAATTAAAGGAAGATGTACAAATATAATAATCAACCATATCATAATTTAAAACCCTAAATTTGTGTCGGGCACAACTTCTAAAATTATTTTTTTTATTTAAAATTCATATTTAGAATTGCCGTTTCCTTCTCGTCTGCTCCACGCAGTCGTCGGGTGGCGGCTAACACTGTTATTATCGCAGCCAATTGAGAAATACTTTGTAAATTCCACATATTTTGTTAGAATTAAATTTGTTAATAAATTCAACGCGACAAAATTACAAAATATATCTGATATAACCAAATATATTTTGATATAATTTTAAATTATATCACATATTATTTTATATATTATTGATTTTTAATCATTTATTATCAGTAATTTTATGAAAAAATAAAATAAATTTTCATTATGAAATTATCAGAAATTCACATTGGCGACAAAATAAATGAGGTACTTCACCAAAAAAGCGTTTCAAAGGCACAGTTGGCACGTTTGCTTGAAATTAAACCGCAAAGTGTAGATTATTTATTGAAACGAAAAAGCATAGATACCGATATGATGTATAAAATTTCGGTGGCATTAGATTACGATTTTTCAGAACTTTTCCGAATAAATCAGATAAAATATAATCAGATAAATTATGATATAAATTATGACAAAACAAAAATACTTGTAGAAATATCTATGAATCAAGAAGATATTAAAAAATTAAACATAAAAGACAAAGTGTTGCATTTATTAGAAAAATAAATAATTTTTTCTTATTTTTGCAAAACTTCTTTTTTTAAAAACAAAGTTAAAGATTGCGGGTCAAGATGAGCAATGACAAAACTACGATTTGTTTTATTATGAAAAAAACTTTATAACTTTACGAACTTTTAACTTTATAAACTCAAAAAACGTATGAAAAATTTTTTAGACGACAATTTTTGTCTTCAGAACGAAACGGCGCAGCGGCTCTATCATCGCCACGCCGAAGGACTGCCGATTATTGACTATCACTGTCATTTAGACCCGAAACTTATTGCCGCCGATTATCAGTTCGACAATTTGAGCGAAATATGGCTCGGCGGCGACCATTACAAGTGGCGTGCGATGCGTACAAACGGTATCGCCGAGCGTTTTATTACGGGAAAAAATACTTCCGATTGGGAAAAGTTTGAAAAATGGGCTGAAACAGTGCCTTACACAATGCGCAACCCGCTTTACCACTGGACGCATTTGGAATTGAAAACCGCTTTTGGCGTTACAAAACTGTTGCGTCCCGAGACCGCCCGCGAAATCTACGACGAATGTACCGCCAAACTGCGCACAAAAGAATTTTCGGCGCGCGGACTAATGCGACATTACAAAGTGGAAACGGTTTGCACCACCGACGACCCGATTGACACGCTCGAACATCATATCGCGCTGAAAAATGAAGGCTTTGAAATTAAAATTCTGCCGACCTGGCGTCCCGACAAAGCAATGGCAGTGGAAAATCCGCAGAATTTTCGCGCTTATGTAGAAAAACTTTCGGCTATTTCAAATATTAATATTTTGAAATTCAATGATTTAATTGATGTTTTGCGCCGTCGGCACGACTTTTTTGCAAGCGTTGGCTGCCGACTTTCCGACCACGGAATTGAAGAATTTTATGCCGAAGATTTTACACAAACCGAAATTGAGGCGATTTTCAACAAAGTTTTTGGCGGGAAAGAACTTTCGGCAACAGAAATTGCAAAATTCAAGTCGGCAATGCTGTACGAAATGGCGGTTTTGGACTGGGAAAAGGGTTGGACGCAACAGTTCCACTATGGCGCAATCCGCAACAACAACACGCGCCTTTTCAAGCAGTTAGGACCCGACACGGGCTTCGACTCTATCGGCGATTTCACGGTGGCAAAAGCGATGTCGAAATTTTTCGACCGCCTCGATACCGACAATAAACTTGCGAAAACCATTATTTACAATCTCAATCCGCGCGACAACGACCTGATAGCCACGATGATAGGTAATTTTCAGGATGGCAGCACGGCAGGCAAAATGCAGTTCGGTTCGGGCTGGTGGTTTCTCGACCAGAAAAACGGAATGGAAGCGCAACTCAATTCGCTTTCAAATCTTGGTTTGTTGAGCCGTTTTGTCGGTATGCTAACCGATTCGAGAAGTTTTCTCTCGTATCCGCGCCACGAATATTTTCGCCGAATTTTATGCAATTTAATCGGCACAGACGTAGAAAACGGACTTTTACCCGCCGCAGAACTCGATTTTCTGGGAAAAATGGTTGAAGGCGTAAGTTATTACAACGCAAAAAATTTCTTTAAGTTTTGATATTTTTCACTTCAACATCATAATCATTTTCAGTGCAATATCGAAAAAGACGATTTTCGCGTTGGCGTTTTGGTTGATTTGCCGCTCAGCGAGCGAAAATTCGTTCATCATTTTCTCTACATTTTTTTCGTTGATAAAACGGGCGAAGTTTTTAGAAAAATCTTCTTCCGAAGCGGTTAAATAGTTAATTTTCGGCTGTTTAAGATTGAAAATGTAATTTTCGCGCAACATTCGCTGCATATAATTCAGGAATTTTTTCTGCTGTTCGCGCCCAACTGACGGTGCCGAAATTTCATCAGCCCACGCTCGTAATTCTTTGAGTGCGGAATAATCCTTTTTTGCCCCAACGCGCCATGCAGAACGCATCAAAGAAGTAAAACGTTCAAAATTTGCAGCATTTTCTTCGTCTTCCGCTGCGATTTTAAACGCCTCAAGCGCACTGCCATTAGCAATGTGAGCAATTTGTGAAGCAATTTCTTGCGTTAAATTACAATTTTCGTTCTGCAAAAGTGCAGATGTTATTTCCGATTCTGTAAGCGGCTGAATATAAACAGGTTGTGTGCGAGAAATAATTGTCGGCAGTAGCAAATCCGGCTGATTGCTGACAAGCAAAAATACGGTTTTATCGGGCGGCTCTTCCAAAATTTTAAGAATTTTATTTGCCACAACATCGCCGTACATTTTTTCGGGCAGCCAGATTATCATTATTTTATATTCCGATTCATAACTTTTTAAATTAAGTTTTTTAATAATTTCTTCACTTTCGTTTGCAAAAATATACCCCTGTTTTTTGCTGCCGTCCGACGAAAAATTTAGCCAGTCGTCAAATCCAAAATATTGGTTATTAAGAATAATTTCTCGAAATTGCGGTAAAAAATCGTTGCAAGTCCAGGTTTTACTTCCTTCGGGCTTTACGTAAGGAAAAACAAAATGAAGGTCGGGGTGGGCGAGTTTTGCATATTTTACACAAGACGGACAAACGCCGCAAGAATCTGATTCAGTGTGATTTGTGCAGGAAATATATTGCGCGTATGCAAGTGCCAGCCGTAATTTTCCAATTCCTTCGCGCCCCGAAATCAACTGCGCATGTGCAATGCGCTGCTCGGCGACACTCTGAATAAAACGCTGTTTAACCTGCTGATGTCCAATTATTTGAGAAAAAAACATACCAATTTTTGATTTACGATTGACGATTTACGATTTTTTACTGAAAATATTGTGCAAAAATAAGGAATTATTTTCATTTTTTTTAATTTAGTTTTTTTTGTACCTTTGCAACAAGTTTTTTACAGGGCTAACGCTCTTTAATTCTCATACTCTCGAAGTTCGGAAAATTTCAAAGTACGGAGGTTAAAGTTGCGACGGTTCACGCTACGGCGTGGGCTGTTTTCGCACTTATTGCTGTACAAAGGTAAATTCCGAACACCTGAGAGTTGCAATAAGTCAAAAAGCAGTTTCACGTTTTTTGGTTATAAGAATTTAAGAGTTTGCTCACAAATTCTTAAATTTTATGGCAAAAATTCTCCAAAACATTGTTGCAATCGGCGATAACATTGAATATTTGACTTTTCTTGCAAAAAATAACGAAAAGTTTGATGTTATTTATATTGACC
>Ga0209629_10000290_pt1 | contig 26300 bp, 27 predicted proteins | sample TergutCu122P5_FD_187286 | JGI IMG/M metagenome (GOLD analysis project Ga0209629, IMG submission 187286) | Cubitermes ugandensis P5 segment gut microbial communities from Kakamega Forest, Kenya - Cu122 P5 (SPAdes) (version 2) | ecosystem: Host-associated > Arthropoda: Insects > Digestive system...
ACACTCTATCATGCTTGCCTCCGTGGTGGATTGTTCATGCCTAATATTAGAAAATATTGACATAATATGCAAGCATTTTTGTCTAATTATTGCAAAAATTAGTCTCTCTGTTTAGGTGAAAACTCTCCAACATAATCTTGCAGTACGCCGGAGCCGGAGAAGTAGAGAATGCCAAGAGAGGCTTGGGCCTGCGCGTTACCCTGCATCGCCGCCAGACGATACCACTTGGCCGACTCCTGATAATTCTGCGGCACTCCACAGCCTAGGCTATACGCCCCGCCAAGAGCGGTTTGGGCGACCGCATCACCCTGCGCCGCCTGGCGGAGCCACCTCGCCACATCTTGTTTCAGACTTTGCTCATCAAACACCTTGTGACAGTCCACTATCACACCCCCTTCTATGGCCGCACCGCAAAACAGGCTTGCCACAACTGCCAACATGAGGAGCAAAAATTTTATAGGCCGCATCGGGTATAAATCTCCACAAAATTGTTATTGGCGTTGGCGCTGCAACTGCGGCTCATGCGGCACGCATGGCCGAAAATCTCGGTATATGCGCCAAAATGTCACACAGGTTTTCTTCGGCGATGCGGGTATCGTAATGTGTTTGCAGATTGAGCCAGCTTTGCGCATCCGTGCCAAAAAACCGCGCCAGGCGCAGGGCGGTATCGGCAGTGATGCCGCGCTTGCCGTGGACAATCTCGTTGATTCGCCGGGGTGAAACGCCAATCGCTTTAGCCAAGGCATACTGGCTGATGCCCAAAGGCTCTAAAAACTCTTCCAGCAGCATTTCGCCGGGATGGGTGGGCGGAAGGCGCGGGGCACTCACGTCGGCGACATCGGAAAAGTCAATGCTGTCAAGGTCTTCTCTGCGGATGGTCATGCTTTCCTCCCTTCAATGATAATCAACAATTTCAACATCGTGGGCGTTGCCGTCCTCGAAATGGAAACAAATCCGCCACTGCTTGTTGATGCGGATGCTCCACTGTCCGGCGCGATCGCCCGTGAGTTTTTCCAAACGGTTGCCGGGCGGGGTGCGCAAAAATTCAATCGTTGCCGCGGCGTCAAGCATTTCCAGCTTCTTTTGCGCCGCTTTCGCCAGAGGCGTGTCAAACTGGCGGGTAGGCTGCCCCTGAAAGATGGCGGCGGTTTCTTTGTTGGCAAAGGTTTTGATCATAAAATGATATTAACGCATTCCGTTAATAACGACAAGGGTTATGCCAGAAAAACGGCACCCGGTGTGGCCCGTTTTGATTTCGCTGCCCACCGCCGGGTCGAATTCCACCAGACCTGACCACGTTTCATTACCGGCATCCCCTGCCAGCGCCTCGCACTATTCCCTGGCTTCTTTTTACTCGGAATGGATTGAATCAGGCGCAAAATTTGTTCGGTGTCGGCCACATCGGTCAGGCGCATCTTGCCATCCCTGGCCAACATTCTCAACTGGTGACAATTTGTCACCGTTTCATTTCCTTCATCCTTAAGCCGTTGTTTGAGTTTGTTCCAGTACTTCCTCGCCTTCAGATCGTCCGCCTGTTCAGTCAGCACGGAAACAACATCAACAACCGAAAGCCACCATTTTTCGCGTTGTTCATCCCAGACAGCGCGGACCTGCTGCTCTTGAAAAAGTTTAATTTTATTATGGGGTTCACTCATGATAACCTCACCTTTTCTAAGCCCCCGAAGATCGCCGAGTTCAGCCGCTCTTCCTTCTCAAGCTATCCCACGAACCAAAGGTACTGACACAACTCATCAACGGCGATGTGGGCTGAGTGGGGTTCGTCATGCTGCGCGAAGTCGCAGCATCCACAATCACTCCAGTGCCTCCTTGATTTTCGCCATCGCTTTGGCCACATTTTCCGGGCTGTTGAAAGCCGAGATGCGGATATAACCCTGGCCGCAGCGGCCAAAACCGGCGCCTGGCGTGCAGACCACCCCAGCCTTGTTCAAGAGCATATCGAAAAATTTCCAGGAATCCTCGCGGCATTCGACCCAGATATAGGGTGAGTTGTCGCCACCGACGCAAAAGTAGCCGAGATCGCTCATGGTTTTGCGGACAACGGCGGCGTTGCCGAGATAGTAGTCAATCAGCCCACGCACCTGCTTTTTGCCCTCGGGGCTGTACACCGCCTCGGCAGCTCGCTGCACCGGGTAGGACACGCCGTTGAATTTGGTGGTATGGCGGCGGTTCCACATGGCGTGCGGCGATTGGCGGTTGCCGGCCTTATCGTAGGCGAGGCAATCTTTCGGCACCACCGCGTAGGCGCAGCGGGTGCCCGTAAAGCCGGCGGTCTTCGAGAAGCTGCGGAACTCAATCGCCACTTCTTTGGCGCCAGGAATTTCATAAATCGAATGCGGCAGGCGGTCGTCGCGGATGAAAGCCTCGTAGGCGGCGTCGAAAAGGATCAGCGCCTTGTTTTCGCGCGCGTATTCCACCCACCCGCGCAACTGCTCCTTCGTGATCGTCGAACCCGTCGGATTGTTGGGAAAACAAAGATAGATGAGATCGGCTTTGCCTTTGGGCAGGGCCGGGACGAAACCATTTTCCTTGGTTGAATCGAGGTACGTTATGCCCTGGTAGCGGCCATCGGCGAAAGCGCCCGTGCGCCCGGCCATAACGTTGGTATCGAGGTAGACCGGATAGACCGGATCGGGAATGGCAATGGCGATATCTTGCGCGAACAGTTCCTGGATGTTGCCGGTATCGCATTTGGCGCCGTCGCTGACAAAGATTTCGTCCGGGCTGATGTCGGCGCCGTGGGCTTTGAAATCATTGTCGGCGATGGCCTGGCGCAGAAAATCATAGCCCTGCTCCGGGCCATAGCCGCGAAAACTGGCGTCTTCGGCCATCTCATCGACCCCTTTATGGAAGGCGGCGATGCAGGCTTTCGGCAAGGCGCGAGTGACATCGCCGATGCCGAGCCGAATAATCTCCCGCTCGGGATTGGCCGCCTGAAATTGGGCGATGCGTTTGGCAATGTCGGAAAAGAGATACGACGCCTGTAGCTTCAGATAGTGCTCGTTGATGGTTATCATGTCGTGTTCTTGGTAAAGTTTTGTGGTACGTTCGGCGAGCTGCCCGCCGCTTTTGCCGGCAAAAACTATCACTGAATTATCCGGCGCTGTCAACCAGAGGACGGAAGACAGAATGCGGAAGACAGAAACGTAAAAACCATCATTGAATTATGACAACTTTCAGCCATCGTACTATCCACCGTCAGGACTATCAGCCTTTCCCGTGGCAGGTAAAAGAAGTCAATCTGTTAATTCAGCATCTTGACGGATATTCGCTGATCACCTCACGGCTGTCGCTGAAGAGCCGCGAGCCGCGCCAACTGTCGCCGCTGCATCTGAACGGCGAGCGTTTAGAATTGATTTCCGTGGCGGTAGCTGGCCAGGCACTACGAGAAAATGAATATCAATTCACCGATGGCGAACTGGTCTATCAGCCGGCCAGCGATGAATTTTCGATGGAAATCGTCACAAAAATTCATCCCGATGCCAATACCGCTCTCGAAGGGATTTATCGCTCGAACGGTATGTATTGCAGCCAGTGCGAGGCCGAGGGTTTCCGCACCATCACCTGTTATCCGGACCGGCCCGACGTCCTTTCCGTGTTCACAACCAGGATCGAGGCCGACCAAAAGGGCTATCCCGTGCTCTTGGCCAATGGCAATCTGATCGAAAACGGCGATCTGCCGCATGGCCGCCACTACGCCACCTGGCATGACCCCTTCCCGAAACCCGCCTACCTTTTCGCCACCGTCGCCGGCGACCTGGCCTGTCTCGAAGACAAGTTCGTCACCAGGTCAGGAAGACAGGTCGTGCTACGCATCTACGTCGAGGAGCATAACAAGGACAAATGCGGCCATGCCATGGCCTCGCTGAAAAAGGCCATGCGCTGGGACGAAGAGGTCTATGGCCTCGAGTATGATCTTGATATCTATATGATTGTCGCTGTCGAAGACTTCAACATGGGGGCGATGGAGAACAAGGGCCTGAACGTCTTCAACGCCAAAAATATCGTCGCCTCGCCAGAAACCGCCACCGATCTCGACTATCAAACCATTGAAGCTGTCGTCGCGCACGAGTATTTCCACAACTGGACCGGCAACCGCATCACCTGCCGCGACTGGTTTCAGTTGAGCCTGAAGGAGGGGCTGACCGTCTTCCGCGACCAGCAGTTCTCCGCCGATATGCAGTCACGGGCCGTGCAGCGCATCGACGACGTGCGTATCCTGCGGGCCGGACAATTCCGCGAGGATGCCGGGCCGATGGCCCATGCCGTGCGCCCCGATTCCTATGTCGAAATCAACAATTTCTACACCGCTACCGTCTACAACAAGGGCGCCGAGGTGGTGCGGATGCTGCACACTTTGCTCGGCGCCAAAGGTTTTCGCGCCGGTATGGATCTGTACGTGGCCCGGCACGACGGCCAGGCCGCTACCTGTGACGACTTCCTGGCGGCGATGGAAGACGCCAATACTGACCATTATTTAGGGCAATTCGACCGCTGGTACAGTCAGGCCGGCACGCCGCATCTGACCGTGACCGAGAGTTATGACAAAGGACAATACCGCCTGCTGGTCGAACAATCGACGCCACCGACGCCGGGCCAGCCGGAGAAGCAGCCCTTGCATATGCCGCTGGCCGTTGGCCTGTTGACGCCGGATGGCGCGGTGATGCCGATCAATGGCCGGGAAAGTGTGATGCTGGAACTCTGGCAGGAGCGACAAGAATTTGTTTGGGACAGCATCCCGGCCAAACCGGTGCTGTCGTTTCTGCGGGATTTCTCGGCGCCGGTCATCGTCGAACCCTTCCAAAGCCGGGCCGATTTGCTGACCCTGATGGCGCATGACCGCGACTCGTTCAATCGTTGGGATGCGGCGGCGCGGCTGGCCGAAGAAACGATTCTTGCTGGAGTTACGGCGTTGGCGACGGGCGACACGCCGGTGGTAGGCAACGACTATCTGGCGGCGATGCGCAGCGCCCTGGCCAATAAAGAACTCGATCCGGCCCTGCGGGCGCTGATGCTGCAACTGCCATCGGAGAGCTATCTGGCCACCAGGATGGCGGTGGTCGAACCCGATTTTCTCTGGCAAGTGCGGCGTCACCTGCGGCAGGAATTGGCCACGACGCTGAAGGAGGAGTTGCTGGCTATTTACTATGCAAACGAGGACTTGGGCGAGTATGACCTGAGCGCCGCCGCTATCGGGCGGCGAGCCTTGCAAAACACGGCGCTGGCTTGTCTGATGGCGGAAAATCCGCTGACCCGCCCCATCGCCAAGCTCTGTCGCAAACACTACTGGATGGCGAGGAACATGACCGGCGCCGTTTGTGCCCTGCAACTGACCGCTGATGGCAATATTGCCGAACGAACGGAAATCATCGAGGATTTCGCCGGGAAATGGCGGCATGATGCCGTGGTCATGGATAAATGGTTTACCGCTCAGGCCATTTCCAGCCGTGAAGACACGCTGGCGACGGTGGCTGGTCTCCTCAGCCATCCAGCTTTTTCGCTGCGCAACCCGAACAAGGTGCGGGCGCTGATCGGCGCCTTTGCCACCGGCAATCACTACCGCTTTCATGCCGCCGATGGCCAAGGCTATCTCTTCCTTGCTGACCGTATCCTCGAACTTCAGGCCGATAACCCGCAGATCGCCGCCCGCTTGGCTACGCCGCTCACCTTCTGGCGGCGTTATGAGGAAAAGAGGGCCAGCCTGATGCGGGCGCAGTTGGAGCGGATTGTCCGGACGGAAAACCTGTCACGCGATGTTTACGAGATCGTTCGTAAGAGCTTGGCATAGCGTCCGGAACGCTGGCCTCGCCACCATTATAGGGTAAGGCCAGCGGTTTCGATTACCCGTCCCGGAACGGGCGCCCTGAGTTCACTCAGATTCAGCCCAGCGAGGCCAGACGCAGCGAACGGTAGGCGTCGGTTCGCTCGCGTTTGGTCAGGACAAGCTGCCAGAGCTGGCCCTGGCGCGAACGGAAGAAGCCGGCGCAGCACAGCAAATAATATTTCCACATGCGATGGAAACGTTCACCGTATTTGGCGCATAATTTAGGCCAGGTTCGCTCGAAACGTTCGTACCAGGCCATCAGCGTCCGGTCATAGTCCTGGCCGAAATTGTGCCAATCCTCGATGAGAAAACGCCGCTCCAGCGCCTTGGCGATTTGCGCCGCCGAGGGGATGTCACTGTTGGGGAAGATATACTTGCCAATCCAGGGATCGCTGCCCCGCGTTGTCACGCCATTGCCAATGGTATGCAGCAGAAAGAGGCCATCGTCTTTCAGCAAACGCCGCGCCGTATCGAAAAAAGTGACGTAATTCTTGACCCCGACGTGCTCGAACATACCAATCGAGACAATCTTATCGTATTTGCCTTGCAAATCGCGGTAATCGGCGAGCTCGATCTTCAGTGGTAAATCCTGGTAGTGTTCGAGGGCGTATTGGCGTTGTTCTTTGGAAACGGTGACGCCGGTCGCCTCGACGCCATAATGACGGCTGGCATAAGCCATGAAACTCCCCCAGCCACAGCCAATATCCAGCAGTTTCTCGCCGGCTTTCAGTTGCAGTTTGCGGCAGATCATTTCCAGCTTGTGTTCCTGCGCCTGTTCGAGAGCCGGAGCGTTCTCCCAGTAGGCGCAGGAATAGACCAGCTTTGAGTCGAGCATGTTTTCGAAAAGATCGTTGCCGGTGTCGTAATGCCGCTCGCCGACCTGGAAGGCGCGCTTTTTCGATTGCAGATTGCGAAACTTCGCCTGAATCACGCCCCAAATCAGCGGTAAGCGCCCCCAGCCGAACACTTGCTCATCGAGGTCCGAGCGCAAAAGCCGCGCGATACAGCCATCGAGCTGCTGGCATTCCCAATAACCGTCCATGTAGGCTTCACCGAGGCCAAGGCTCCATTTGCCGAGAACAGCCTGATAGAAGCGTTCGTCGCGCACCTGGATGTCCCACGGGTTATTGCCATTGATGGTTATTCCCGCTTGCCGCGCCAGGCGATCGAGGGCAAGATGCGCTTTCGCCTGATGCGATTCCGTCCGCTTGCCAGTGGTTGAAAAAATGTCCACTCCGTCGGCGCCATGCGCCGTCCCCCCATGTCCATGTTCCATTGTTTCCTCCTCTGTCAGGTACTTCACACCTCCGGGTGGTGTTTGGTTTGGTCATCCGTTGTAGAACGCTTTTCAGGAAAAGCAAGACCTTTTCGTTTTTGGCCGGAAGGCAAAACTCCGGACGACAAACTTTGAAAGGAACAGCGAGGTGGTGTGGTTTGCGGTGATTACCGGCAATATTCGCCGTAAAATATGCGGCGAATATTGCCTTTGCCGTGATTGCATGTCATAGTCACCGCAAGGAGTACGCGGAGATGACCTACATTCACGAACGGTCGGACTGGCCTGATTTTTCTTGGAATATGGACAGGCTGGCGGAGCCTTTAGCGTTGGTTCGCCATAAACAAGGCTTGCTGCTGGGGAGAATGAACGCCCTTGGCTTTCCTGTCCGCGCCGAGGCGGGGCTGGCGATTTTGACCCTGGATGTGGTCAAGTCCAGCGCCATTGAAGGCGAACTGCTGGATATGACGCAGGTGCGTTCATCCCTGGCCCGCAGGCTTGGCATTGACATCGGCGGGCTGGCGCCGGTGAACCGGCATGTTGAAGGCATTGTCGCCATGATGCTGGATGCCACGCAGCATTCTGCTGAAGCGCTGACCGCCGACCGCCTGTGCGGCTGGCAAGGGGCGCTGTTTCCCATGGGCTACGGCGGGACGCGGCGCATTACCGTTGGCGCGTGGCGCACGGTGGCAGAAGGGCCGATGCGGGTAGTTTCAGGTTACCTGGGGCATGAAAAAGTTCATTTCGAAGCGCCGGCGGCAGAGCGCCTGGCCGCAGAAATGGATGCCTTTCTGACATGGTTCAATGCGCCGCTTACGCTCGATCCAGTATTGAAGGCCGGAGTAGCTCATCTCTGGTTCGTGACCATCCATCCTTTTGCCGACGGCAACGGACGCATCGCCCGCGCCATTGCCGACTGCGCGCTGGCCCGCGCCGATAACAGCCGAGAGCGTTTTTACAGCATGTCGGGCCGTATCGAACGAGAGCGCAAAGAGTATTACGAAATCCTTGAACGGACGCAGAAAGGCGGCCTGGACATCACGCCCTGGCTGGCATGGTTTGTCGATTGCCTTGGCCGAGCCATTGATGCCTCTGACGAACTGCTGGCCGCTGTTTTTCGCAAGGCCCGCGTCTGGCAGCAGGCAAACCAGCACGCGCTGAACGAGCGCCAGCGCAATATCATCAATCGCCTGCTCAATGATTTTACCGGCAAACTGACCACCGGCAAATACGCCAAGCTGGCAAAGTGCTCAACAGATACCGCGCTGCGGGATATCCGCGAACTCATGGCATACGGTATTCTCCGGCAGAGTGAGGGCGGCGGTCGGAATACGAGTTATGAGATAGCCATTTCTTGAGCAATGTTTTGTGCAAAGAGTGAACGGATGCGCGTATCCGCTGCCATGAAGAGAGTAAAACAAAAAACGCGATGCGAGATGGCCACCTGTCATCGTCAATGCTGCCAGGCAAGATCCGGAATCAACCCAGCCAAACGGCGATGCCCGGCGGAAAGGGCGTAGGTGCCAAGTTCTCCCATTTTAACCCAGCGGCAACCGGCGGGTGTATCTTCGGGGTTGACAGTCAGGCGACAGAGATAGCCGTCGAGCAGCACGCGGTATCTGGTGTGGTGGTGTTCGATGCGGGCCAGCTTTGCCAAAACCACATCCGCGCCCGTGAGCCGCCGCGCTTCCTGGGTAATGGCCAGGGCGGCATCTTCACCAGGTTGCAGCACCAGCCCAGGGAATTCCCATAAACCGGCCCACATGCCTTTGGCTGGACGCTGACGCAGCAAAACGCGGCCATCGGCGGTGATAAGTGCCACCGCCGCCATCGGCAGATCGCTTTTCGTGGCGGTGGCACGCGGCGCCGGACGCAAATCCACCGTGCCCCGTTCTCTGGCCAGACACAAGGCCGCCAGCGGGCAGGCCGGGCATCGCGGCAATTTCGGCGTACAGAGTAAAGCGCCCAGCTCCATTACCGCCTGGTTGTAGTCGCGCGCCCGGCCATGGGGTAAGAGCGTTGCCGCGATTTTTTCCACCAGTCGTCGCCCGGCTCCGCCATGCAGCGGCTGGCCGAGGTCGAGCAGGCGGGCGAACAGCCGCGTGACGTTGGCGTCAACGACGGCGACATCGCGGCCAAAGGCGATGCTGGCGATGGCTGCCGCTGTGTACCCGCCAATACCTGGTAATTGTTGCAATTCTTCGAGTTGGCTGGGGATGGTGCCGCCATGCCGTGCCATGATTGCTTGCGCCGCCCGGTGCAGATTGTCGAGCCGCGAGTAGTAGCCCAGGCCCTCCCAATATTGCAGCAGCTCATCCCTCTCAGCCGCCGCCACCGCCGCCACATCGGGAAAGCGGGAGATCCAGCGGCGGAAGTATTCGACGCCACGCCCCATCTGGGTCTGCTGAAGCATGACCTCGGAAATCCAGACATGGTAGGGCTGGTAATCCTGGCGCCAGGGCAGTGGACGGCGGTTGGCCGCGAACCAGGCGAGCAGCTTTTCTTGAAACTCGCGGAACCAGGCGGTGTCTGGTAAGGGAAAATCAGTCATGGGATTAAAACGCCGCCCGTCCGGTCATGAACACGGGACGGGCGGAAAAAGAGCGGGTGAAAGCATTTGCGGATTGACGGTCACATCTTCTTGTACAGTGCCAGGGTTCGTTCCGGCGTCATGATGTTCTTCCAATCCGGCCCCAGGCAATTGGCCCACAATGGATCGAGATTCAGGGCGGTTTTCACCATCTTGTCGAGGCTCCCCTGATCCAGGTCTTTCGTCAGGTTACGCGGCAACTGGATGCTGTGCCGCTCCATCATCTTGCGAAATTCGGCGACGCCCGCCGGGTAAATATCCTCGAGATAGTCGAAAGCGATACAGCAGCCGATGCCGTGGTGAATCCCCAGCACGTAAGACAAACCATAGGACAGGGCATGGCAGGCACCGACCTGGGAATAGGCGATGCTCATGCCGCCGAAATACGAGGCCATCATCAGCCGGTCATCGGCATCGGCGTGATCTTCGAGAAAGACCTGGCGGCACAATTCCTGCGACTTTTCGCCATAGGCCATGCTGAAGGCATTGATGAACTTGCCGTTCAACGACTCGACATCGTGGATGTAGCAATCCATGCCGGTATAGAACCACTGATCTTTCGGCACGCCGGCCAAAAGCTCCGGGTCGAACAGGATTTGGTCAAACAGCGTGTAATCGCTGTTGATGCCGAGTTTTTTCTCCGGCCCGGTCAGGATGCAGGTGCGGGAGATTTCCGCGCCGGTGCCAGCCAGGGTCGGGACGGCGGCGTGGTAGATGGCTGGATTTTTGATCAGATCCCAACCTTGATAATCCGCCGACGAGCCGGGATTGGTCAGTAAGAGCGACACCGCCTTGGCGATGTCCATGGCGGCGCCGCCGCCGATGCCGACAATGCCCGCCGGGGGCTGTGGCGCGTAGGCCTTGATTTGCGCCACCAGTTTGTCGATATAACTGGTCTTTGGCTCGTCATCGACATTGACCGGCAACAGCAAATCTTTGCCCCTGAGTGGCAGCCGTTTTTCCAGGGGCTTGCCGACGAAAACGTCGTCCATGACGAAGACGATGTAGCTGTCGGCGCCTGTCCGTCTGGCGGCAAGAACATCATCCAATTGATTGAAGGAGCCACGGCCAAAAATGATTTTCGGGACTATGCTGAAGTTCCTGTACATTGTATAGTCTGCCTCACGAAAATGAGTGATGCCGCCGCCAGACGCCAATTCGCCGGCGGCGCGACATGCTCCCTACCACGAAGGGCTGGATAATTCAAGCCCGGCATCCATTCCCAGAGGCAAATCGCCAAGCGCGATTTTTTTCTTGCCTCGCCCAAACCTAAACTAAACATTTTGTCATGAAAACCGACTACTCGAAAATACTGCCACCGGAGTGGCAGCCGATGGCACGGGTGTTCACCGCCTTGGGCGATGAGCACCGGCAGCGTATTCTCCTTTTGTTTGAGAAGGGCGAGCGGCTGAACGTCGGCCAGATCGCCGAAGTCTCGACGCTGACCCGTTCCACTGTTTCCCATCACCTGAAAATCCTGCGCGAAACTGGCGTTCTCAAGTCGGAAAAAATCGGCAAGGAAGTCTGGTTCTGGATCAACCGTTCCTGGCTCGAAACCACCCTGGGCAACGTCCTGGAGTATCTGCGAATTTACTGCTGAATCAACCCGATACATGGATTCTGCGACTACGCTCCGCTCCGCGCAGAATGACGCGGAGTGAGGGGTTGTCATTCTGCGCGAAGTCGCAGAATCCATCTGTGACGTTTATTCGTTTTCGTTGAGCTGAAAACCCGCGATCTTGGACCGCTCCCGCATGAAGGCCATTTCCCGCGCAATATCTTCTTCAATTTCCGCGATCCGTCGATCCGCGTCCGCTCCTTTGAGCATCCGCATGAAACGGCTCTGGCCGTGCAAATAATCGGCCAAAGGTTTGCGCTTGGTTTTGCCTTCGATCAAACTGTCGGTCGGGCGAGAGAATTCGATTTTTCCGTCTTCCGCCTGCCAAAGAAGCCAGGCGCCACTCTGAACCGCCAAGCGGGACATGGAAACGGTTTCTTCCATGTCAAAACCCCAGCCAAGATAACAGGGCGAAAGGATCTCGATATATTTGGTGCCGGGCAGGCTTTTTGCCTTTATCACCTTGTCATACAAATCACCGGGATAGGCCACGGTAGCGGTGGCTACATAAGGAATCCTGTGTTCCAGCATGAGCAGAGCCATGCTTTTCTTGGCCTGTTTTTTCCCGGTCGGCGTCGTCGTGGTGAAGCAATTCCGCGGCGTGGCGCCGCTGCGCTGAACGCCGGTGTTGCTGTAGGCCTCGTTGTTGTAGCAGAAATGAATGATGTTCTCGTTGCGCTCCGCCGCCGCCGAAAGGGCCTGAAAGCCGATGTCGTATGTGCCGCCGTCGCCTATCCAGTTGAAAACCGTGGGGATTTCGCCATCGTAACGGCCTTTTTCCTTCAAGATTTCCAAAGCCTGCACGACGCCGGAAGCGGAAGCGCCGGCGGTGGCGAAACAGATATTCATCGCCGGCCAGTTGTAGCCCAGTTTCGGTGTCATGCCCATGCTGGCGACGGCACACGATGGGGTGAGCAGCATGATGGCATTTTCGCCAAGGGCTTTTCCGACCACACGCAGGGCCATGGTGGAGGGACAGCCGCCGCAGGCGCCGTTGCCACTCAAAACCTGTTCAATGTCAGGCAGTTGTTTGATATTGGTAGCCATTTTTCTTTCCTATTCGTTCATCATGGAACGTATTTCTTCGGCCATAATCCGGCTGGTCAGATCGACGCCGCCAATGCCGACCACGCGGTTGCGCACGGCCAGGTCATTACGTCTGCCAAAGAAAATACTCTTCAGCTCGGCGGCGAGAATGCCGCCGGGGTGGCCGTAGTTGTGGTTTCTGTCCAAGACGGCAACCAGAGCGTTTTTCGGCATGGCATTGATGATGTCTTCCGCCGGGAAAGGCAGATAAATTCTTGGGCGGAGCAGGCCGACGCGAATCCCCCGCTGCCGCAAAGAATCCACCGAAACCTTCATCTCCGAGGCCATGCTGCCGACGGCGACGGCTACCACCTCGGCCTCTTCCATTTTGTAGGTTTCAATGGTGTCGCCGTCAAACATGCCGGTGCATTCCTGATATTCCCTGGCCGCATCTTTGACCAGGGGCAGGACGGAGAGGATATCGTCGGCCAGCATCTGACGGAAGGGCGCGTATTCCGCGGCCATAGTCACATTGCAGAACGAGGAGGGATGCTTGGGATCGAGCCGCCACTCCGGCTTGTGGGCGGGAAGGAAACGGTCGATATCCTCCTGATCGGGAACCGCCAGCGGCATGAGGCAATGGGAAACGGCGAAGCCGTCAAAATTCACCATGATCGGAATATTGACCTGTTCCGCCACCCGGTAGGCCTGGAGGATGGTGTTGAAAACTTCCTGATTGGTCGAGCAGTGATACTGCATCCAGCCCGTATCCCGCTGGGAAAAAGAGTCCTGATGATCGGCCCAGAGGGTCCAGGGCGCGAAAACGCCACGGTTGACGTTACACATGACGAGAGGCAGGCGTCCGCCGGACACCATGTGCAGGACTTCGTGCATGTACAGAAGGCCGTTGGCCGAGGTCGCCGTAAAGACGCGGGCACCCGCCGCCGAAGCCGCCGCCGCCGCCGCCATGGCGCTGTGTTCCCCTTCGACGGGAATGAAGCGGGCGTGCATTTCGCCCTTTTCCACCATTTCGGCAATGGCTTCCATAACACTGGTCTGGGGAGTGATGGGATAACCGGGCACGACATCGACGCGCGCGCATTTGGCAGCCAAGGCCGCGACATGGGCTCCGGTTTCCATGATGACATTCATGGGTTTCATGCCCCTTCCTCCTTTTCCATGCGTATGGCGCCAGCCGGGCATTCATGGGCGCACACACCGCAGCCTTTGCAATAGCGATAATCAATGACAATTTCTTCGTCCTTTGCCGCGCGGCTTACCGTGGCTTCGGGACAAAAAATCCAGCAAAACTGACAATGGGTGCACAGGCCATGATCGATGACCGGGCGATGCGAACGCCAGGAACCCGTATCGCCACCGGCCCCTTGCATGGGCCAGGATATGGGCCGGTAGGCCTTGGTTTCGGATCTCATTTTTCCATTCCTTACTCTTTTCAGTTGTCTTTTTGCACGGCGGCATAGGCGGCCTTGGCCGCTTTGACATTTTGTTCGCCACGCGAGCCGGGCCATTTTTGCAGAATCGTTTTTTCCAGCACCGATTCGGATAGGCCCAGCACTTTGCACAGGGCGCCAAAGAGGGGCACATTGATAAACGGCCCGCTGGCCGAAAGCAGCCCCGCCTGCACGGCGATGGCGTCCGCATCGACACGCCAGACGGCATATCCGTCCACAGCAACGGTATGAGGGGCATTGACCACAAAGAATCCTCCCGCCTTGATGCCTTCGGCCCGCGCCGCTGGCACGAGTTTTTCACTCATGACGACCGCGACATCCGGCTCTTCACAGCGGCTGTAGGCATGGATGGCATCCGGAGAAATCCGAACGGAGGCGCGCACATGCGCTCCGCGCCTTTCCACGCCAAAGAACGGCAGCGCCTGCCCCTTTTTACCATTGACCAGGGCCGCTTCCGCCAGCAGATGGGCCAGGGTCACGGAGCCTTGCCCACCATATCCATTGATTCGCATTTCCAGCATGTCACACTCCTTTTTTTCCAACGCGCACAAAGCACCAAGCAGTGGCGCGGCAAACCGTCATAAACGCGGGCGAAACGCATTAGAATAATCAAAAAAAATAGGAAAAACAACAACGAGAAGAAATTACCGCTCCCCCCAACCTCCTCTTCCCTCAATGATCAGAACCGGCTGAAATCGGGGGCGCGTTTTTCCATGAAGGCGGTCATGGCCTCGCGAGCTGCGGGTTCACCAAGCAGACGCGCGAATTCGATGACTTCAGTGTCGATGCGGGCGCGCACCGCTTCCTGTTGCTCGCCTTTCATTAAGCGCTTAGTGAGGATCAGGTTGGCCAACGGCAAAGCGGCTAAACGCCGGGCTTGCGCTTGCGCCAGGGCACCACACTCGGACGGCGGCACGACGCGGTTGACCAAACCGCGCTCGAGCGCAACGGCAGCGGAAAACCGCTCGCCCAAAAGGAGCATTTCGGCGGCATGGTGGTAACCGAGCTGGCGCGGCGCCAGAAAACTTGAAGCCGCCTCTGGGCACAGTCCCAAATTGACAAACGGCATGGAAAAGGTGGCGTTGTCGCCGGCATACACCAGGTCGCAATGGAAAAGCAAGGTGGTGCCGACGCCGATCGCCGGGCCGCAGACCGCCGCGACCAGGGGTTTAGGAAAGGCGGAAATATTGTACAAAAAGCGCACGCCTGGCCAACTGCTGTCCGTCGGCGGACGACGCAAAAAATCTTCGAGGTCGTTGCCAGCGCAGAAAATCGTTTCATGTCCCTCGATGACAACAACGCGCACCGCCGGGTCGTCGCCGGCTTCTTCCAGGGCGTCGGCCAAAGCGGTGTACGTGGCCAGATTGATGGCATTTTTGCGTTCGAGGCGGTTGAAGGTCAGCGTCAGCACACCGTCTTCACGGCGGGTCAGGATTTCCGTGGCCATGTAGCACTCCTTGTCATAAACGATCTATTGCCTGTCTAGTTGATGATCCGTTAAACGCCGGGATCTCTTTCAGCCGCCAGCTTAGTTTACAGGCTCACAAGTCAAAGTAAACTGGCAATTCACAACCAAGGATGCGCGGATGAAATTACCACGCTTCAGGAAAAGTGGCGGCAGCCCGATTGATATATCGTGTTTTTCGTTTATAATGCATTGCAACTGCATTTTGAACGAAAAAAAGAGTGCACCACCATGTATCTGCCCAGAACCCTTGAACAAGCCATCCTGAAGGCGACCGAACGCTTTCCCGTGCTGCTGCTGACCGGGGCACGGCAAGTCGGGAAAACCACCCTGCTGCGGCAGGTAGGCGGACAGAATCGTAGCTATGTCACGCTGGATGACCCGCTGGCGCTGAACCTTGCCCGGCAGGATCCGGCGCTGTTCATGCAGCGTTTTCCGCCGCCGGTGCTGATTGACGAAATCCAGTACGCCCCAGGGCTTTTGCCCTACATCAAACTGGCTGTCGATAACGACCGCCAGCCGGGGCAATTCTGGCTGACCGGCTCGCAGCAATTCCAGGTCATGAACAATGTCTCGGAATCCCTGGCCGGTCGGGTCGGCATCATGCGCTTGTTCGGCCTGTCCCGCCGGGAATGCCTGGGGCAGGGAAAAAACCAACAACCCTTTCTGCCGAGCGTGGAATTGTTCCACAACCAGAGGAGCGGCAGCCGGACACTGCACGAGTTGTATGCGGCCATCTGGCGCGGCTCTTTCCCGGCCTTGGCCCTGGATGCGGGCATGGACTGGGATATGTTTCTGAGTTCCTATGTCCAGACCTATCTGCAACGGGATGTGCGTGATTTGGCCCAGGTCGGTGATGAAATGGCCTTTCTGCGTTTCCTGCGGACGGCGGCAGCGCGTACTGGCCAACTCCTGAATATGGCGGATATGGCGCGGGACGCCGATGTGGCGCCGAACACGGCCAAGAAATGGCTCTCCATCCTCCAGGCATCCGGCCTGGTCTACCTGCTGGAACCTTATTTCAGTAACCTCACCAAACGCATGGTGAAAAGTCCCAAGCTCTACTTCCTGGATACCAGCCTGGCCGCCTATCTGACGGAATGGTCCAGTCCGGAAACCCTGGCTGCCGGGGCCATGTCCGGCGCTATCCTGGAAACCTGGATTCTTGGCGAACTGCTGAAAAGCTGGCAGCACAACGGCCTGCGGCCACCGTTTTATTACTATCGTGATACTGACCAGAAGGAGATCGACCTGCTCATTGTCCGGGATGGAACGGTGTATCCGCTGGAGTTCAAAAAAACCGCTTCACCGGGCAAGGCTGCGGCGCGGCACTTTGCCGTGCTGGCGAAACTGGGCCTGCCTGTCGGCACCGGGGCTGTGCTGTGCCTTGTCCAGCAGGCGCTGCCGTTGAGCACGGATGTTTGGAGTGTGCCGGTGGATTGCCTCGCTCCATTGCAATAATTTTTGACCGGAGCTTGTGGCTATCGTTTTGTTCAAGGGGTTCGCGCCACAAACACCCAGCCAAAGGGTTGCAGGTTTTCCTCTTTGTTATCGGCGGCGAGCCAGAGGGTGGTGGCCACTTCGGCGTATTCCGGCTTTGGTCCTTTTGCCATTCATATTCCATTTTTTTAACAATTTCAGCCGGTTTTGTACATTTATCCGACAAGAGCGCCGACCTTGTTCAGCCAATGCTCTGAATTTTCCGCCGCCTTTTTGCGAATGTTCTTGAATTCTTTGCCGGATATTTTGTCCAGAATTTTTTTTGCGGCCTGACTTTTCTCTGTGGGGTCAGATAACTTCATGATTTTTTCCCCAATTTGAGCAAGACTACCTGGCGTAGCGCGGTCAATATCGAGCCACAGAGGATTTTGTGCCGGTTCAGTCTTATTGGGCAACTCCTGGCCAGGATCGACAGCTTTCCTGACAATCAATAGGTTGTTCTCACCTTTATCCTTGAAGGTGAGCTTTACCCAGCCAATCGGCAGAACGTCCGCACCCTTGCCCACGAGGCGTCGGCTTTTAGGGAAAGGAAAATCAAGATACTGTGGCTGTGCCGCTAAACGCAGCTTGTTCCGGAGGTCGCGAGTAAGTTGCTCCGGTTGGAGCAGTTCACCGGTCATGGCTTTCCAGCCGCTGCCCCAGGCAAATTGGACAATAGCCTCTGAAGAAGCTAACCGTGCTGTGTCCTGTTGTAATTTTTTGTAAAAATCCTGCAATTGCTGAACGCCTTCTCCGTTTTTGTCGGCAAGAAAGCTCAGTTCAGCCGCTAAAAAACGCTCGGTTCGGCGGCGGAGCGCTTCCAGCAGCCAGTCGAGGGTCAGAGTTGCGCGGAAACCGAAAGCTGATTTTCCCTGTGCCTGTTCTTGCAGATACTGATCAAAGGATACTTGCCCGGTTGCTGATGCACCTAGGCGCACATGCTCGATGGGTATCCAGAATTTCCGCTTGAATTGACCTTTCTCGGTCACCATTCTGGTGACAAAGGCATCACCTACTTGCACCGCCTTGGCGTCTAAAGTGCAGTCGGTGACGGATAATGAGCGCGTGAGATTGTATTTGGCATCTCTTCCGAGCATGGTTTCCGCGATAGGATCGGCCGCGTATTTTGGAATAATTTTATTGGTGACCATCAAATTTTTGATACATTTTTCGGCCATTTCACTCCCATCCTCTTCGACTAAGCGGGAAAGGATCGCTGAGCGAAACAGACCTTTGAGCGAAGAACCAGGAATGAATGGACGGCCCAGACCATCACGTATATATCGTCTTATCTCCGTACCCTTGACAGCCGATGAAAATGGATAGAGCAATACGGATTTCAGATCAATGTTGTTCTTCTTAATAAAATCGCCAAGCTTTCGGTCTTCCAAGGCGATGGTGAAAGCTGCAATCGCACTTTCTCCCAAAGCCTCGATTTGGGCAAAAAGACGCGCCTGATTGAAAACATGGATTTTGTTGCCTTCTTGAATATAATCGAAATCTTGGATGTAATTTTTGCCGCAGCCGATATGAACCGGGGTCAATGCCTGTATCTGGACCTGATAGGTTTGACGAATAGGTTGCGCCTGCTTCATTGTTCCCTCCTGCGGATCGGCATACAGTAGGCTTGGCCGTACCGATAGACATCATGCGGGATTAGCTCGGAACGTGACAACACACGAGGAGAGCTACCATTTGGCGCGAAAGGAAGTATGGAGCCTTCGGTCAGCATCCAACAGTCGGCGCGGCGGAAGCGGCTGACGCCATGGCCACCGGCATGTCCGGTGCGCCGGGTAAGCCCGTAAGAGCTTGTCGGGCCATTCAACACTCCCCGCGCCACCTCATCTCGTGCTGGAAAATAGAGGGACAACAGGAGTTGCGCGGTAGGTTTTCCGGGACTATTCATGCTCCAATCGGATGCTGTATAGGAAAAAGCGCCTCGACCGACGCTGCGGTCGGCGCCCAAACCGTAATCACCCAATAAACGCAGGGCGGCTTCAAATTTTTTCTGGATCGCTTGCGAGGTAAATGAGGCGAAGAAAAACAACCCCGAATTGTCGGTGAAAAACTGATCCGAGCAGTAAAAAAAAGCACCTTCCTGCACCCCGCCATTGATCTGATCTACCGCAACGCGAGGCCGTTGCACCTCGGCGGCGTAACCGCCGGTCGATCTCAACGTATTCTTGGCTGGCAACGGATAGGGATACACTGAGGCCGGAGTTAAATCGGCCAAACCAACTGCCTCACCGGCAACTATCCGTACAAACAATGTTTCATCGATATAACGAATCTTTTTGACATCCTTGAGTTCCAAGGGAATGGCTCCGGCATCCAGGTGGGCAATGTCATCCATGACCTTGTTCAAAGCGCCCAAAGGTAGAGGATAAAATCGGGAGCCATTGATGAGCGGGAAGGCTGAACTGAGAGTAAAGGATGCGGATCGGCACAGTTCCGCCGGGTCGTCGGCATAGAGGAGCAGCCATTTGTCGATGATTGCCCCCCAGAGGGTGTCGGAATGAACGACTGGGTCGATTCGCTCCTGGCCGATCCCTTCAAGCCCGAAGTGCACCGGCGTGGTGAAATTCAGGTGGTAGACTCGATTCATCGAGATTCCTCACGGATAAAGAGATTGAATTTCTCTTTGTAGCCAGAGTCTTTTTTCTTCATGTCGTCGGCACGGTAAGCCTCGGCAGCACGCTCTTTCACCGAGTGAACCAGAAAGCGGACCTGTCCATAACCACGACTACCCTGGCCGCCGAGGTAATCGTCTTCAATGAGTTGCAGTCCCTCACGGAGCAGAGCCACAAAACGGTCGGCGCGTGAATCGCTAGCCTCGCCGTTCTTATTATCAACATTGTAAATATCGAGCACCAAGTCGAGCTTGAATCGAGCGCCGGCTGGAACCCGCTCAAAGTTACGAGGATTGGCTGCGGAAGTAAGACGATCAATGGAAACCTCGGTCTTGACTTCCGTGCAGTACATGTCGGTGTGTTCCGATTCGGCAAGATCGCTCACATTGACCAGAGAGCCGTCGCGGACGGTCAAACGGGTGGGCGCATAGGTGTCACTGCTGTCTTTGGCGTCGGCGGCAAAACCGAAAAGCTGAACAATATCTTCTTCCGGTTTTTCGCAGAGTTTCCCCACCCACTCTTGCTTGTCATTTTGTTTGGGAACAATGAGACCATGGCTTTTTTCCAGCAAGGAACGCATCTTGCCTTTCAGCGACGAACCGGGAATGTAAGGCAGATTGGTCAAAGGATTGCGGACCACGACCTTATCCGCGCCGCCTATCGACAAGCCCAGCGAAGAACCGCCGATGTGCATGCCGGTGAGGAGTTCTATTTCGCCTTCGATAAAAATTTTTTTTGTTAATTGCAGGGTAGAGATGCTCATAGGTGTCTCCTCAATTGCCGCCATAAGCTTTGTGATAGGCAAGGACTGCCTCGAAAAGTTTACAAAAATTTTTAAACCGCTGAGATTCATCCGCAGTGTCGCCGCCAATGACGGCTTCAATGCCGCAGGTCATTTTTTCCTTAAACTCCCTTAACCCATCATTATTCTGTCGACCGGCCGCGTAGGCCAGAAAGGGCTTGAGCATCATGAATTCAACCCTCTGTTCATTGCCGTATCCTTTGGCCTCTATGGCTTTCAATTTGGTGAAAACCTGCCTTATCTGCGAGGTCGTCAGCTTCTTTTCTTTCAACTGTTTTCCCAACTTCTCGGTAGCCTCCAGCAACTTGGGAGATGGACCGTTTTCAACCCATGCTTTGACATCGACATCGTTCATACCGTCTCCTTTCGTTTTTCGTTTCTCAGTCTCAGTTCGCACCATCGCGCCAACACCCCAAGCAGTTCAATACCTTGACGCTTCGTGCCACCAACCACCGAAGTGATGAACTGTTGCAACTCCTCAATATCTTTGTCCAACGCAGGCCGCTCCTTGGCATAACGCTTCAGTGCATACACCATCTGCCAGCACCATTTTTCCGCCTCCAGTTGAGTTTTAATCTCTTCCATCGACAGGCCGCTTTGTCGTTCCAGCATGGCCCGACTTTCTCGCCAAGAGGCGGCAATGGCACTCAAACGGCGAACGAGTGAAGCATTCCGTGCATCTGACGCTATCTCAAGCAATTTGGCCTGCCACCGGCTCAAAACTTCGAACTCTCGCCAGTGCATGGGGGTTCCTAGAAAGGTCAGAGAAGCCTTATCGATCAGACTACCGTCGTTCAAAGCGGTCTCATTCTTCTTGGCTCGATGTTCGGCTTCTCCCGCCATATCCGCGCTTTTATAAATTGGAAATTTGCCGTCGGTGAGCACCAGCCCCCCAGATACCGTGCAAGATGAGTTGCCGCATGTAAAGCTGGTGAAGCATTTTTGGATTTCGAGAGCTATTTCCGGCAGGGCATCCCAGGCGCCCACAAGGAACAAGTCATCGCCGCCGGAATAAACCACCGTAACCCGGTCCCGCCAGTTAGGGTTTCCTTCGATCAGTTGCGGCAGCATGCCACTGAAAAACAACGTCAGTTGCCAGCTCAAGGTGGTGATCCGCCCCAGAGAATGAAAGCGTTGTTTGTCAGTGATTGTTGCATGGCTGTAATTCTGCAAACCTTCACTGAAAATTTTGCCCAGTGAATCCACATCCATGCGCAGAATGCCAAGACGTTTGACGCCATGGGCTTGCTCGGCGATTTCATCGAAAGTATCCGCGAAAGCGCGGCGAGAACCGGCCAAAAATGGCAAGCAATCCACGAGCGTGCCATTTTTGGCACAATTGAGGGCCAGCGCCGCAAAGTCGGGTTTATTCAGGGCGTACATCCGGCATTTTTCAGCATTCAAGCCAGCAAGATTGTTGTCGGGGAGAAGGTAGACAAATCGTCCGAAAATCTGAACACTGGGGCGACCAAGCGCTTTCAGCGGTTCAGTTGCGACCGCCATGTATCCCGCTCCGGCCAGTGAACCGCCCAATGCTTTCATGTCGTCGCAGGTGCGGCAGGATTCATTGCCTTTAGGTATCGAGCAGTGGCAGACGATACAGCTTCCCAGGTTGCCGTCTCCAATTGCAAAGAGGCTGTCGTAGTCTTGAAAGACGGTCGCGGCATATCGCCGGGAGTCTTCAGCAACCAAACGCCTGGTCAATTCATCCCAGATCTGACAGAGGGTTCTGCCGCTTTGCCGGGTGAGATCGTTGCCAGAGAGTGGAATCCGGCTGAAACGGACATAGAGGTCGCCGGAAAATCTTTTCAGCAGCTCCGTATTCACTGCTTCCTGGAGGCCAGAAAGGCGGGATAGCACTGCTTCTGTGTTTGGCAGCAGGAGATAAAATTTGCCGCCACTGGCATACAGGATGTTGGCCCGAGTCAGGCCCAAGGTTTGGATAAAATTGTCCGCCAGGAGTTCTGAAAGCAACTGGATGAAAAAAGAACGGCCTTTAAGTGTCTTGTACGCTCCTTTCGAGGAAAGGCTGTAAATGAACCGCTGTATGCCGCTGATGTCTCCACAGAAGAGGAGAAACTTGTCCTGGACACGGTCAGTAATCGCTGCCTCTTGCAGACTGTCGTTTTCAGCATGATACCAATATAAAGAGGCCGCCAAAGCGGCAGTGGCCTTTTGATGGTCAAAAAGAGAAACATCGGGCATCTCCTCTCTGCGCGTTGAGGCTGGCAGGCACCAGAGGAATGCGCGACAAACATCGAAAATTGTGGAGGTCTGGCCGAAGAGATCCAGACCAAGTCCATTGTCAGCGCCAATGGTCCGGCGAAACGCCTGCCAATGGTCTCGGTAGTCGCGGCGGACCTCCTCAGGTCCATATTCGTCGGACGATACGGGGAACAGGCGATAAAATTCATCCGAAAAATAGGCCAAGCCTTCATTGTTAATCCGGTAGCGCCAGTCACCAGGGCCTTCTTGCCGTTCGGCATGTTTTTTCAGACGAATCCTGGCCATGATACTGAGCATCGGAGTTTTACTTTTGCGTTCTCTGCCGCCAGTGTCGTAGTCGGAATGCGCATCCCCCTCCACACGCTCATGACCGGATGCGATACGATCCGCCTCGGCGATGAGCAGTTCCAATACATTGCGTGGGTTATGATGGCGAGCAGCCAGATTCAACACCGTGCATTCCGCACTGTCGCCGCGTTTCTTGCTTAATTGCTCTTCTGGAAAAAGAAGTTTCAGGGCATGTTCGGTATGGAACCCGTGGGCATACCGGTATTCCTGTTGAATAATATCGGGATCGCCGGATTCGACAGCACCCGCACGTTCGGCAAATTTGCCGATATCGTGCAGCATGCCGGCTATGGAAACGGTCTGGAGCAGTTCAGTATGCATAGATGCCTCTTCTTACAACGGAATATGTTGCTGGTGACCACAGTTTATCCAGACAGCCTCGGACATGGAACTGTTGAAGCATTCCCTCCAACACGTTGAAGCAGGTCAACCCGTGTTTGTTCCACGCGCTTGCGGATTTTTGATTTACCGCTGCAACTGGCTGTGAGTTTACTCCCTCTTTTCAAATAGTTCGATGCGAATTTCTCCCAACCCGAACAAGGTCTGTTTGCCGATATGCACCTGGCTGGCGTAGCGCAGGATCGGGACAAACTCGGCAAGCTCTCCCTCGTAGGTCGCGGTTCCCATTAAGCCGCTCAGCGAGATCTTTTGCCGCTGCCGGTTGCTGTAGCGTTGCATTTCATGCCAGTGCAAAGTGGATTCCTTGAGGTGAACCCGCTCCGCCCGGCTGACCAACCCACGGTAATCAAGCGCCGGCTCGCCCTGCCCCTCTTGTCCATAGGCGATTTCCAGCGCCGAAATCCTTCTCAGCGCGGCCCGGATGAGAAGATGAAAGGGAAGGTCGGTTTGCAGCGTGTTCTCCTGTTTCAAACGCAGGGGCGTGAGCAGGTGGACACGGATGCGGGCAATTTCCCCATCGTGCCGTTCCGTTTCGGCGTCGATTGCCTTGGCCTGCGCCGTATTGACCAGCAGGCCGTCGGCGTCAAAAATCGTTTGGTCATTGGCCGTAACCCGCTCCAACACGAAGCGCCCGGCGCCGCGTTTGACGCCCGCTCCAATGCCCGCCTCGCCCATCAATTTGACGCTATAGACGATATGGGGCAAAAACTCGTTGGCGCGGCCAATGAGCAAGAGAGAAAACGCGAAGGGTTCGCCCTCGTTCCCTTCGCCCGTGATTGCGCCATCCGCGCCATTTTCCCCCGGCAGAATAACCAGGGGATGCGGCCTGGCGTTGACCGAATGACCGGCGTTATCGCTGTAGCGCTCGGTGGCGAAGAGGAAGGCATAGGCGCAGCTTTTGTTCAGGATGCAGGTCGGGCAGTCCTGGCTTTTCAACATGCAGGCGCAGCGTTTCAGCGCCCAGCCGAAAGCGCCGCGCAGGGGGGAACCGGCGTAATCCGGCAGCCGGGCGGCGCTTTGCCAGCGACAATGGCAGGTGAGATGATAGAGGGAGATGGTCATATATCGCTTGAACCTGAAGAAAGTATCCCTTATTTTTTGTTGAGTAATATTCTCTTACACCTGCATATTTTTTTCCACGAACGCCTGATGCCTAGCGAACTTGAACATTTCGAAACTTCCCTCGACAACGACAAGGCCATTCTTGCCCCACAGGAAACCAGTCGCGCTGATGCCGTGCGCAACAAGCTGGCGGCCTTGGGCATCAGCGAAGACAATGTCGCAAACGCCGTAGCTTGGGCGCGGGAATCGGAATAAGGTTTCCACCAGCCGCAGCCGCTCATCACAAGTGTTTATCTAAAAACAAAAGTTCCACTTTGCCTTCCTCAGTCATCCGGCAATACACGCGCTTGGCATCGTCATTGCTCCAAGCGTAAAACTCATGAGTCACGTTTTTATACCTTACGTCCTTTTTCGGCTGCTTATTCAGAGAGTGAAAATTCAACTTATTGGGATTGGGCTGGTTGTCTTTTTCCAGAAAGCAAGCCAACAAATCAATAGCTTCATTGACTTGTTGTTTGTGAATCGCTGTTTCTTTTTCACAGGAAGGCAGGAAATCTTTATTATGAAAGACGATCCTGTCCGATGGTGGCGGATGGATGGCTTGCCGATAGATTCTCTCCTTGTGTTGATCAAAAACCAACTGGCCCCAGGGAGTGAGATAAGATTGCCCATCCATTTCAAACCAGTAAATCCCTGACTTCGCGGCATGAACTTTTAAGTCCAGCGCGGCGCGGCGAAAATCCGATAAATCTCTTTCAATTGCCGGTTCATCTTCCATCCTGACAGGAAGGCGTGGGATGCGCATCAGTTCGCCGGAACGCTCGAACATGTAGATCGTTTCATCGGCATAGAACATGCCAAGCATTTGCAAGAATCCAGTCTCGGATTTGAAGCCACCGGAGAGATTAAAAACCACACGGCAATGTTCCGTTCGCTGTGGCGCTATGGTCTCCGCACACCACTTGACCAGATCGGCGAGAGAACTGCGGAAATACTGCCAGTCAGCGGTTTGCAGGTCAGGATGGCGGATCACGTTCACATTGGCAACGCCATTCTTCCTGAGCCAAGCTTCGGCGATTTTCGCTGTTTCCTCGCCAAACCAGGTATCAGTCGCCAGAAGGTAATGGCTTTCACCTGACGGGATCGGCGGTCGCTCATAAAACGACAAGATGCCGTTCAGTTCTGCGGAATCTCGTTGGGCCTCTTGCCAGGAAAGCCGCGCAAATTGTTGCCCCCGCTGTTCGATATGATCGCGAATACGCCCACGTTTCGACGCTGGAATTTCATCCTCTTTTTTGACGTTGGCGTGCTGTGTCAGCAAGTGGCGTAGCTGCTCATCGACGTGATTGGTCAAGATGCTGGTTCCACAGGTGGAAAGTATCAGATTCATGATTTCTCCTTATTGTCATCACGCAATGTTGGTGTTCGGGCCAAACGACAGCGTTGTTCCTTGTCAGTCCCCATACCTGCGAAAACGCACATGTTCGAAGGTGTGCTCCAGCCGGACCCGGCCGTCGTCCAGTTGTTCCTCGCGGGCATGGCGTTCAGTAGTGGCATAGACCGGGATGAGATCGTGCGTAAAAGCAAAGTGGACCAGCAGGTAACAGGCGCCGAAATCCCCCTGGATGAGGACATAATCGCCGGGTTGGGCCTGGGCGGTCAGCCACTCGCAGACGGGCCGGAGCCAGGGACGCAGGCTTGGCGCCTCGGGTGGGATGTTGGCCCAGCGGTGGCGCAGTTCCTGCGGCGGCTCAAGGATGTTTTCCACCCCCAGTTCGGCGCGGGCGTTCTCCCGCTGACGCAGAGTGAAGGTATGGTTGAACATCACTAACAGGTTCGGCATGGGTCAGGTCATTGAAAAAATTCCAAAATCGAACAAAAATTCCCTTGGCAATTCTCCGGCTTCGCCGGTGGTTACCGACTCCAGTCCAAGATTTTTTTACCATCCTTTTTTATGCGCTCGCGCCTCTCGCCCGGCAGGGCGAGCACCTGCGCAGAACGAGGCGCGGATGATTATTTCTGTTCCTCGGCCTGGTAAAAGCCCATGAAGGCCGCCATGAACTGT
>Ga0209629_10000291_pt1 | contig 26234 bp, 18 predicted proteins | sample TergutCu122P5_FD_187286 | JGI IMG/M metagenome (GOLD analysis project Ga0209629, IMG submission 187286) | Cubitermes ugandensis P5 segment gut microbial communities from Kakamega Forest, Kenya - Cu122 P5 (SPAdes) (version 2) | ecosystem: Host-associated > Arthropoda: Insects > Digestive system...
TGTCATTGCGAGGAGCGAAGCGACGAAGCAATCCAGGAAAACCTGAATTCAGCGTGAACTTGGATTGCTTCGCTCCGCTCGCAATGACGGACCAAGGGTTTTTAGAGGTTACCATAAATCAATAGATGTGCTCTGAAACCCCGATTTATTGTAGGGTCAAACCTTGTGTTTGCCCCTGTCCATGGCAGAGACAAGCTCTGTCCCTATAGGTTTTCGGAACAGGTATAATGCGCTACTTAAAAGAGGGATTAAAAGTATGGATGCGCAAAAGTTTACGCAAAAATCATTGGAGGCGGTTCAGACCGCCCAGAACATCGCCATTGAAAACGGCAACGTCCAGGTGGAGCCGGAACATCTGCTCTACGCCCTTTTGGATCAGGACAGCGGGCTTATCCCGCGCCTGTTTGAGAAGATGGGGATCAACGCGGACACGGCGCTCTCCCTGATAGATCAGCAGATATCGCGGATCCCCAAGGTGTCCGGCCCCGGGCGGGAAACCGACAAGGTCTATATATCCCAGGCGACGGACAAAATATTGGTGGAGTCGGAACATCAGGCCAGGCAGTTCAAGGACAACTATATATCCACCGAACACATCCTGCTGGGCTTTGCGGAAAAGCCCACCCCGTCCGTAACGGACATATTCCGCGCCATCCGGTTTACAAAGGCCAATTTTTTGAGCGCCCTGCAGTCCGTGCGGAGCAACCGCAAGGTGGAATCCGACAATCCCGAGGAAGCCTATGAGGCCCTGACGAAATACGGCTATGACCTTGTGGAGCGCGTGAAGCAGCAGAAACAGGACCCCGTCATCGGCCGCGACGAGGAGATACGCAACGTGATCCGCATCTTATCGCGCAAGACCAAGAACAACCCCGTACTGATCGGAGAGCCGGGCGTCGGCAAAACCGCCATAGTCGAGGGGCTCGCCATCCGCATCGTCAAGGGGGACGTGCCGGAAGGGCTCAAGGGCAAAACGATTTTCGCGCTGGACATGGGCGCGCTTATCGCCGGCGCGAAATACAGGGGCGAGTTTGAGGAGCGCCTGAAGGCCGTCTTAAACGAGATCAAGGGTTCGGACGGTCGCATCATCCTGTTCATAGACGAGATCCACACGATAGTCGGGGCGGGCAAGACCGAGGGCGCCATGGACGCCGGCAACCTGCTGAAGCCCCTGCTGGCCCGCGGCGAGCTCCACTGCATCGGCGCGACGACATTGGACGAGTACAGGCAGTATGTGGAGAAGGACGCCGCTTTGGAGAGGCGGTTCCAGCCGGTCTACGCGGCGGAGCCGACCGTGGAGGATACGATAACGATCCTGCGGGGCTTAAAGGAGCGGTATGAGGTGTTTCACGGCGTGCAGATCAGCGACGGCGCGCTCATAAGCGCCGCCACGCTGTCCCACCGCTATATCGCGGACCGCTTCCTGCCGGACAAGGCCATCGATCTGGTCGACGAGGCCTGCGCCATGATCCGGACCGAGATAGATTCGATGCCGACGGAACTGGACGCGATCTCCCGCAGGATCATGCAGCTTGAAATCCAGGAGGCGGCGCTGAAACGGGAAAAAGACGCCCTCTCAATGGAAAATCTGATAAAAACCCAAGAGGAGCTCGCCGGCCTGCGGGAGGGCTTTAACGCCATGAAAGCCCAATGGGAAAATGAAAAGGCCGGCATACAGTCGGTGCAAAAAATAAAGGAACAAATAGAGAGCGTCAACGCGCAGATAGAGGAGGCGGAACGGCGCTATGACCTGAATAAACTGGCGGAGTTGCGCTACGGCAGATTGCCGGAGCTGCAAAAACAGCTTGCGGACGCGGAAAATTCCGGGGGCAGCCCCAAAAAGCCCGCGCTGCTGCGCGACAGGGTCACGGAGGAGGAGATCGCGAAGATAATCGCCCGCTGGACGGGGATCCCGGTCACCAAGCTGCTGGAAGGGGAGCGGGAAAAGATCCTTACGCTCGACGCGGAGCTGCACAAGCGGGTGATCGGGCAGGATGAGGCGGTGCAGAAGGTGACGGAGGCCATCATCCGCTCCCGCTCGGGCATCGCCGACCCCGGCCGGCCCATCGGCTCCTTCCTGTTTCTGGGCCCCACGGGCGTGGGCAAGACCGAACTCGCCAAGGCGCTGGCCGAGAGCCTGTTCGACGACGAGCACAATATGATCCGGATAGATATGTCGGAATATATGGAAAAGCATTCGGTTTCCAGGCTTGTGGGGGCGCCGCCGGGATACGTCGGGTACGACGAGGGCGGCCAGCTGACCGAGGCCGTGCGCAGGAGGCCGTATTCCGTAGTCCTGTTTGACGAGGTCGAAAAGGCCCACCGCGACGTGTTCAACATACTGCTCCAGGCGCTGGACGACGGCCGGATCACCGATTCCCAGGGGAAAACGGTGGATTTCAAGAACACCATCATCATCCTCACGTCAAATATCGGCTCGGAATATCTGCTGACCGGCATTGACGCCGGCGGGAACATAAGCGAGGGCGCGCGCCTGGCGATAGACGGGCTGCTGAAAACCCATTTCCGCCCGGAATTTTTAAACAGGCTGGATGAAATCATACTCTATAAGCCTTTGAGCAAGGCCGAGATCCTGAGCGTAATCGACATCATCATAGAAAAGCTGGCGGGCCGCCTGCGCGAGCAGCAGTTGTCGCTCAGGCTCACGGACGCGGCAAGGAACTTTATAGCGGATAAAGCCTACGACCCGGTTTACGGCGCCCGCCCGATCAAGCGCTTTATCCAAAGCAGGATCGAAACCATGCTGGGCCGGGAGATCATAAGGGGCGGCCTGACGCCGGAACGCGAGGCCGTCGTGGATGTGGCGAACGGCGAACTGGCGGTGGTGTAAATTCCGCCCTGCGGCGTCCCGCGAGATTTTGCCGGACAGAACGCCGCTTCCCGCAAATAAAACGGGCGAACATGAGGTTCGCCCCTACGGGATAAACAATGACCATGCGAGTTTATGTATGGGACATCCCCGGCGCCGTCAGGAGGCGAGCTTTTTGCCGCACGCCCCGCAGAATTTTGTGCCCGGCGGGTTTTCGGCCCCGCATTCGCAGATTATCGGTACGGCCGGCTCTTCCAGGCCGGCGCCGCAATTTGTACAGAACTTCGTGCCCGGCGGGTTCTCTATGCCGCACGCCGCGCATTTCAGTTTTACGGCGGGCGGGGGCTCCAATTTGCCTCCGCAGTCCTTGCAGAATTTTGAGCTCGCGGGGTTTACGGCGCCGCAGGCCGGGCATACCGATGTCCCCGCTTGCGGCTGCACCGCGGCCTGCGCGGCCTGCGCCGCTTTCTGCGCCTCGTCCTTTTTCGCCTGTATTTCCGCCTGTATGGACGCGATCGTGTCCTCGCGCGTTTTGATCTCCGCGCATAATCCTGCCGGCTCCTCGTCCACAGCCGCGCCGGAAGCGTAACGCGCCCAGCAGTATTCGCCGAGCTTCATTTTAAGCTCGGCTATTTTTGCCCTTTCTGTGCCGATGCTGGAATTGAGCTTGTTCATATCCAGCATCTCGTTGGTTTTGTCCATCGCGTTTTGCGCCAGCGATGTCAGTTTGTCAAAAAACGGCATAGCGTTTCCTCCTTTAATGATGTACACTTAATGATGTACGCTGATTTATGTCTTTGATAAAAAATTTGCGGACAGTTCCTAAGCCCCGAAAGCGATTAAGGCGTATCGCATGTACTGCGATATCTGCGGCCAAAACATGACGGCCGCGGCGACGGAGAGTATTATGCAGATAATCGTGAAAAACAGTACGGCCCTGGCCAGATGCACGCGGTTGACCTTTTCTCCCGTAAACGCCCAGATTACCGTCATTATGAGCCCGATAACCGGCAGGCACATCACGAACATATACCCTATATAGCCCAGCGTGGAGATGGGCGCGTACTTTGACCCCCTGGGGGGGCGGACATCGCCGGGCGGAACCGCCGCGGGCTGCTCCGGGGGCTTTACGGAAAGCGGCTGGGCGCCGGCGGCCGCCTGTAAGTGTTTGGCGTCAGCCGCCGCGGGCCCGGCGGCCAGAACCGCTTGTGAGGCGTTTTCCGCGGCCGTTTTTACTCCAGTTTCAGCCGGCGGTTTGACTTTCTCGCCGCAGGTCGTGCAGAATTTGGCGTTCGCCTCCAGCGGCGCTCCGCATTTCTTACAAATAGTTTCCAATACACTCACATCCTTTATTCATTTTATGCGCTAAGAATCGGGCGCATCCCCGGTGCCGATTATTATTTTGGCCTCGTTGTCAAACAGGTTGGGATCGATGTGTATCTTGACGCTCTTGAAGTAAGGTTCAAGCTGGTCCCCGACGGCTTGCCTGCAAACGTATATGTCGGTCGCTTTCTTCTGAGAACCGTTCGAGTTCCCGATATCGATTATCGTATAGCCGTCGTCCGCCAGTTTCTGCGCGAAATCCTGCGCCAAGCCCCTGTAATCGGTGCCGTTGAGCACGGTCACCCGGACGCCCTTTGAATTGGCGGGGGCTTTCGAGGAGTACAGGCCGGACCCGGCGGACGCGCGGGGGCTGCCGCCCGGGGTCACGGACGGGTCATCGGAATAGAACAACTTGTCCGAAAGGGCGCGTATCTGAGCGGTATCCGGGATGAAGTACCCTGAACTTGAATCGTCCGGACTCCCCGGGAGTTCAAAAAACGAGAAGTTGTCAGTTGAGACGTCGTTGACGTACTTGACGTACTTAAGTATGTCGGTTATGGAGAAATCGGTCTGAATATCGGAATAAATCGTCGAGATAAAGGTGGGCAGGTTGTTGAGTATGGTCTGCTTATTGAGCAACTGCTTTAAAAACTGTTTCATGAACTCCTGCTGCACCGGTATGCGCCCGAGATCGCCCATCAAATAATCATGCCTGTACCGCACGACCCCCTCGGCCGTTTTACCGTCCAGATGCTGCCAGCCGCCGGGTATGTGTATATGGAGGTTCTGCGTGGGATCGTCGTAATCGAAGCCCTCCGGGCGCAGCTGCATATCGACGCCGCCGATGGCGTCCACAATCTTTCTGAACGCAGATATCTTGATGATGGCGTAATAATTGATATCCGTGTTCAAGAGCTGGGAGACCTTGGCCTCGAGCAGCTTGATGCCGAAGGTCTTGCCGCCGTAAGGGTACACCCCGTTGATTTTGATCGGGCCGTGGGTAGGGTAGGGAGATTTGTTGGCGCGCATCTCCTGGTATTCGTCGTCGGAAATCATGGTATATGTGTCGCGCGGGATGCTGATTACGGAAACCTGTTTTGTGTCGCTGTTGAACGAGGCCAGCATTAACGCGTCGGTATTGACGTTGTCCTGATCCATAAACATAAAGAGGACGTTGGTCATCCTGGGCGGCTTGAACATATTTGAAAACAAACCCCCTCCGCTGTTGTTGCCAAGCGAGGTCGGCGTTTGGTCGTTGCCCGTAATGGTCAATAGCTGCGGCAGACCCGGGATCACGTCCTCAATATTGTTGAGCGTCCCGGTTTTTATGAGCGCGGCCGTCAGTATGCCCGCGGCGACGAAGAAAACGCCAAGGATGACGCCGACGGTCTTTAAAAAGGTCATTATGAGCTTGTTTTTATTGCCGCCGGGTTTATCGCCGGATTTGTTGCCGAGATCCATTGCAGTACTCCTGAAATTTCATATAAATATTTATAAATACTTTAATCAAATATCAATCAAAATAATTATAACAAAATATCCGCCTCATTTCAACATTATTTTTTGTCGGCCCAAAACGTTCATATCGTTCATATCGCGTTCATATGTTGTTCATATATTTATGGCCGGCAGTTGCGCGCCCGCCGCAATTATGTTATTATGGTTGCGCATAGGCCCGGACTGAAGACAAGAAAGCCGCGAAAAAACCGAGGAGTGTACCGATGAAGAAGGAAATCGATGCCTTGCAGCAAGAGCTGATCCGGAAAAACATTCAGAGCGCGTTGTTTGATTCTATCAACAGGTATTACTACGCCCCCGAATCCATCATCTCCTCCGAAATCGACACGCCCAAGCCGGTCCTGATGGCGCTCAAGGCGTGCGTGGACTGCATAAAAAAAGCGCCCGGCATATTCGAGGCGGGGGACGCGGCAAAGGCGGAGGCCGCGCGCGCCATAGAGGGGCACGCCGCGCAAATCAGGGCGTCTTACAAAAAGCTCGTGCAATATATAAAACGGCTGGAATTCCTGAAAGAACTGCTCGAGTACGGGTCGATGTTTTCCGAATATGGCGCGGAATTGGCGGAAACCCTCATACCCAGGCAATTTGTCATGTCATGCAGGGAATACGTCGAGGGCGAAGCCTCCGAATTCAGGCGGCGCGTCCGCATGTCAAAGATCATGCGCTGCCTGCCCATGCGCTATACGCGCGGCAAATACGAAGAATACTTTGAAAAGTCGGCGCGGTTGATGTTCCCGGGCGTTCCGCGCGCCTTTCTGGAGCTGTTTTTCAGCAATATTCACACCGAGGTGGATCTGTTTAAACTCACATTTGACAACGGTGAATTTATGCGCATTGCCGGCGAGCTGAACAGAATCAGCCGGGAGGCGCTCCTGGCCGAGGACAATGGCCTCGCCCCCGTTGGCGCGCCTCTAGACGGGGCGGCCCGCTTTGAGGAGCTGCATGACGAGCTGCACGCCGTCTCGCATATGATGCGGCAAAGCAAGGAGGCCATGTCCGCCGTGTTCGCTATGGCCAATGCCGTCACGGCGCTGCTTGTCTACGCCCCGGATCTGGAATACGCCTTCGGCGGCGACATCGTGCTGAAGGATGTGTTCTATCTGTTGGCGGAGGACAACAACGGCCGCGGTGAACCGTATGGATCGGACGAGGACGATATCTTCCGGGAAAGCATCCGCGATAGCTTCGAAGACGCGCTGGCGCGCCTGGAGGATGAACTCGGCGCGGGCTACGACGAATACCGCGCGGTGTTGGAGCGTTATGGGGATGAGCTGCCGCGGCGTTACAGGCCGCTCCAAAGAGTGCTGTGCGCCGTCGAAGACCTGCTCTCCGGCGAACTGACCGAAGCCGGCGGCCCGGATGAGCTGCGGGGCGCAGACCGCGGCGATGTCGCGGATGAAGGTTTTATCCGGCAAAAACTCAGGGAGTTCAACGACAAATTCAGCGAGATAGACCGCGAGCAATTGATCAGGCGCAAGTTCATCAAGAGCCGCATACTCTCCTCGTTCCCTTATCCGTATGACAGCGGCGAGTTTTACGCGTACCTGACCGACAGCGTCAATGAAAATTCGAGCGGCGCGCAGCGGTTCATAACGGCCTTCCGGGTCGCCGGCCTGTTGGAGGACGAGGGCTTTTACGCCGCTGACGGGCGGCGCTATGACTGATCTATGACTGATCTATGATTGATGGAACGTCAGGGTCTTGCGCGCCTCGTCCACGCTGAAAGAACCCACCCCGCAGTACTGTATGTCGTCCATGTCGTAACACGCGTCACCGTCGATGAGCTTCGCCTGGACATAACCGCCGACGCCGTTGATGCCGATATCGCCGGCGAGGCTGGACTGTCCTATATAAAATTTGCCGCCGACGCGGTAAGCCGGGAAGGCGGAGCGCATCAGCTCCGTATTCCTGCTGCCGTTCGACATGATGTCCACAATGGTTTGAAAGTGTATGTCGCCCGTTATATCCCGGTATGCCCGCGTCAGGCTGTCGTCGTCGGTTATGCTGAAATCGTCGGCGGAAACTGATGCCGCGCCGGCCGCGGCGGAGGCGGGGAGGGGAGTGTCCGCGGGCGTCTCCTGCGGGGCCTGGCCGGCCGCGTTGTAATCGTTGTAGATTATCGCCTTGACGCGCGGATAGCCCGCGCGCGCGCCGTCATATATCCTGCGCAGCTCCCTGACGGCGGCGTCCGTCTGATAGGCGTAGTTGAGGCTGGTGTAGTGGCTCACCGCGGCGATCAGCATGACGGGCTTCTGCTTCTGATATGTCAGATAGAAGTAGTTGAGGGCGTTTATGGGGTCATCGTCGAAGGCCCCGCTTGAATCCAGCTTTTCCGAAACGTTCACGCACACCCAGTCGGCATAGTCGTCCCCGGGGTAATAATTCGCGCAGCCGAACACGCTGTCCTGCGAGACGCACCATACAAACGTGCAGTTTGAGGCGTATTGGCGGAAAATGTCATGCGCCCTTCTGAACAGTTCCTTATAGCCCGCCGCGTCGCAATCCTGATCCACGGGCGCGAAGGCCACGAATATCGGGAAATAGTATTCGCCGAACATCCTGGCCAGGCCGGTTAAGGACGCGTCGTCGGGGGGGTCCGCGACGACGGTTCTGAGCAGGACGACGGGCGTTTTCAGGTTGGAGACACAATTTAAGACCCAATCCCTGGGGAATGGGTCCGTTATATTCATCTCGCGCATATACATCGCCTGGGGGGCGGTCAGCCTCTCAAAGGCCGCGATGTCGCCGCCCACGGTCTGATCCAGGAGGACGCCGGCCCCCGCGTAACAGCCGTCTTTCGGTTCATACAACGACAGGCGGTAGTCATTCTTTTCATAGAACAGCGTATACGCTTCCGGCGGGGGCGCTGTGACCCGCGGCGGCGGCGGCGTCGCGGAAACAAAGGTCGCCGTTTGGGAGAGGTCCGGCTTGGACTGCTGGCCGAGCAGCGTGCAGGAGGAGACCGCCGTGGCCGCGGCCAAAACGGCGGACGCCAAAAAGAAGCTTTTTACTGTGAGGCTTTTTACCGATATAGACATCCATGGCTCCTATCTCCCCCCTATATTATGTCTAGTCTTGCATCCTGCAAGATTTTATAGAACACCGTAGGGGCAGACCTCGCGTCTGCCCGCAAACCTCGAGTCTGCCCGCAAACCTCGTGTATGCCCGCAAACCTCGTGTATGCCCGCAAACCGGGCGGAGACAAGCTCCGCCCCTACAGCATATTCTCGTCGGATGAAATGCTAGTCTTACATCCTGCAAAATTTTATAGAACACCGTAGGGGCAGACCTCGTGTCTGCCCGCAAAGATGAAATGCTAGATCATATGTCTCGATCATATGGCGGCCTCTAAAACCCTGTCATTGCGAGGAGCGAAGCGACGAAGCAATCCAGAAAAGCCTGGATTTAGCGTGAACTTGGATTGCTTCGCTCCGCTCGCAATGACGGACCTAGGGGTTTTGACGGACCGAGGGGTTTTAGAGGTTCCCTTATGGCGGCCTCTAAAACCCTGTCATTGCGAGGAGCGAAGCGACGAAGCAATCCAGGAAAGCCTAAATTTGGCGTGAACTTGGATTGCTTCGCTCCGCTCGCAATGACGGACCGAGGGGTTTTGACGGACCGAGGGGTTTTAGAGGTTCCTTATGCCTCGCCCCTCGCCAAAAAGGTGTTTATCGTCTGAAGGTAGTGCACCAGGCAGGCGCCTTCCCCCTTGATCGTCAGCCCCCGGTCAAACCCGCTGTACGGGATGGACTTGCGCCCGCCGCGCTGGGCGGCTTTCCAGTATGACTGCACCGTGTCAAAGGGCAGGTAAAACATCTCGCGCGTGCGCATGAAGCTGACCAGGAAAAAGGCGAGGCCGCGCTGCCGCTGAAAATTGTCCATAAATTCAATCTGATGCCCGTGTATGTTCTGCAGCGGCAGGCTTGAGCGCGCGGTCTCCTTGGCGTCGAAGCAGACCGGTATGCCCTGTACCGCGCCTATGTAATCCACGGTGCTCTTTTTTTCAAAGTAGGCCAGGGTGATGTTGCCGTTCCTGCTGTCCAGTTCCACCGGGGTAATGGGGGTCGGCACCTTCTGTATGACCGCGAGGCCCTTTTCAAAATAGAAGTCGTTGGACAGATTTATCATCTCTTCAAAGGTGCTGCCGCGCAGCCCCCGCGTATTCCAGTATCCCATTATATTATCCCCAGATTATTCCACATTGATACTAAGTCACTGCTCAATATTATACTGAATTTGAGCTCGCTCAAAGTCAGTATAATATTGAGCAGCGGCGGCCCCGCCGCACTTTTGAAATCGGGCGCCTTTCTCGATTTCAAAAGTGACTTAGTTTACCATAATTTCTGAGCGCGATCCCGGCGTTGCGCCGGATGACCGCCGCGCCGCGCCAATACAGCGATGTCCCGGAAAAGCGCGCCTCAAAATCCGCCTTTGTGATGCCCGCCAGCGCGTTCAGATCAGGCGCGAAGCCCTCGGATGTCTTGCCGTCGATTATTTTATATGGGATATGCGCGTTTTTTGGGCAGACGTCCTGGCATATATCGCAGCCGTAGACGCTGACCCCGATGCTCGACGCCTCCGCGTCCGATAAAGCGCCGCTTTTTTGCGTCAGATAAGAGACGCATCTGTCATAATCTATCCCGAACTCCGGGCCGCCGTAGATCGCGCCGCCCGGGCACGCCCGCGCGCATTCGCCGCAGCCCCCGCATTCATTGTAATCCGGGGGAAAGCCCTGGGTAGGGGATAGCTCAAGGCTCGTCATCATCAGGCCGATGTTGAAAAACGAACCCGCCGCGGGGGAGTACAGGCAGCAGTTCCTCCCGAAATATCCGAGCCCGGCCGCCCGCGCGAACTCGCGCTCGCACAGCGGCCCCGTATCGACGCCGACGCGGTGTTCAAACTCGCAGCCGAGCTCGCGCAAAAACAAAACAAGGCCGTTTAGCTCGTCCGCGAGCGCCCGGTGATAATCCGCGCCCACGGCGCTTGCCGATATCCGCCCCCTCGGGGTACGGACGCCCCCGGCATAAGTCACGCGATACCTCGGGTATGGACGGCCTATGACGACGACGCTCCTGACGCCGCCAAGCGTCAGCGCGGGATCGACGCGGCGGTTCAAACTATGGCGCACAAACGGCGTCCCGCCGCGCCCCAGGCGCGCCACAACGGGCCCCGAGGAAGCGACGGCGTCCGCGCCGCAGATGCCGCAGAGCAGGCCGCGCCCCGAAGAGTATGACAAGATGCTTTCTTTTATGTCTGTATCGTTCATATCGTTCATAGCTTTGTATTCTTTATCAGTTCCTGTATATCATGATAGGCTTTCGGCGTGCCGATGTCATAGCACTCGCCGTCCATGATATAGGCGTAGACCGGCTTGCGTTTATAAAGCCACTGGACAAAATACCCCGGCGCGTCGGGCTTGTTCCCGGCTTTGAGGTATTGCCCGATGAGCGGCAGCGTATCCCTTTTGTAAAAATATGTGGCGTAGACCGCGAATTTGGAGGCCGGGGCCTCCGGCTTCTCAATCAGCTCCGTCACGCGGTTGTCATCGCCCAGTTTCGCCACGGCGAAGGACTTCAACAGCTCGACATCGTCGAGCTCCTTCGCGGCCACGCAGTCCCCCTTGCTCTCAAAAACGGCCGCGCAGTCATTCAGGCTGTATGTGAACATGTTGTCACCGGCTATTATGAGCAGGTCCTCGTCAATCCTCTCCCGCTCGATCACAAAGGCGATATCGCCGATGGCGCCCAGGCGGCCGGCCTCTTCCGCCGTGCCGTCGTCCAATATCTCGACCGGCGGGCGCGTAAGACGGCCCTCCCGCACGCTGTGCCAATCATAAAAGGCCCGCGCGAATTTATGGTTCGTCACGACGTAAACCTTTTCGATATAAGATTTGCCGCGCAGCTCCCCGATCTTGTCCAGGATATAATCGATTATGGGCCTCCCGCAGACGGGCAGGAGCGGCTTGGGGGTGTTGAAGGTCAGGGGGTAGAGACGGGTCGCGTAACCCGCGGCGAGTATGATCGCTTTCATCAAGTGCCTCTTTCGTCAGGTTTTTCCTCCTGGCTTTTTATCGCGGGGTTTTCTGCCGACTTTATATGCTCCGGGGCGCCTGAATCCCATTTTTTCGCTCCCGCCGCGTTTTTTCCGCGGACGGCCGCGCGGACAATGAGCCAGATCACGAGGGCGATCAGCGCCAGGAATATGATCACGGGCAGATTGCCCAGGATAAACGCGGCGGCGTCCATCAAAAACAGCGCGACCGAGGCGAGGGATTTGCCGAACCTGGCCGCGACGCCCCCGAAATAGGACGTCTGCGCGCCGGTGACCGGCGCGATGATCTTGACGACCTGGATATTTATATCGACGGTCGAATAATCCACCAGCGAGGACATCTGATTGAGCTGCCCCGTGAGCTGGTCGATATTGATCTCCGTATCCGATAGCGCGTTTTCAATATCCAGGAGCGTCTTGGTGTCCGTCGCCTTGCTCAGCATGTCCAGGAGCCTGTCGTGCTTGATCTTCAGCGCCTTGAGGCGGGTGTCGGTGTCGTAATACTGATTTGTGACGTCCTGCGAGGATATGGACTGGCTGACCACGGTGCCGATCTGCCCGCTCTCGTTCATGAAGCCGCTGAAGCTGTCTTTGGGCACGCGTATTTCAAAGCTGGCGGACGAGCCGCCGCTGCCGTCGCCGTTTCCGTTGTTGATATTTGAGCTGGAGATGAAAGCGTTATACTTTTGGACCTGCCTGTTTACGCCCTGTATCGCCGTTTGCAGGTCCCTGGTCTGGATATTCAGTATGCCGGTGTATATGATTTTCAGGTTTGTGCCCGGCAGCGGCAGGCCGTTCGCGGCCTGATCACCGGTAATAACGCCGCTCGTCAGAACCGGCGCCTCGGCCACGGACGGCGCGGCGGGCGCGGCGTTCCCCGCCGCCGCATCCCGCGCCGCGGCAACCTGATAATCGGGCGCAGGAACAGGCGGGGCGGAAGCGGCGGAATGGGCGACGCCGGAGCAGCCGCAAAACAGGGCCGTGGCGATGGCGATGGCGGTTAAGAGCTTCTTCATATTCTTGTCCCCCTAATTGTCTGATAATTTGAAACAATATTCCTCGATAGTTTTAAACTCCCGCGGCGGCGGGGCGGTAAAAGCGCGCCCGCTCAGGTAGGCGAGGGGACCCGCCGCGAATTTCAGCGTGAGGGTCTCGGCGTGCAGCAGTTGGCCCCTGACGCCGAACTTATCCCTGAAAAAGCGGTTGGCGGCCGGGTCGCCGTATTTGGGGTCGCCGATGATGGGATGGCCGATGGATTTCAGATGCGCGCGTATCTGGTGCGAGCGGCCGGTGAGGATTTCGACCGCCAGCAGCGAACAGCTCCCGTGTGATGCGTCAGAGACCGCGATGGGCCTGTACGCGGTCACGGCCCGCCGCGCCTTGCCGCCGGCGTCCGCGGCCGCCGGGGCGGGGGAGGGGAGAACGGCGGATTCATTGGCGCCCGCGTCTTTGCGGATAAACCCGTCCAGCCGCCCGGGCGCCTTCACTGCCCCGGACACGATCGCGCGGTACTGTTTTTTCGCGCCGCAGGCCCCGTCGTATTCATGCGCGGCCATCGCCCGGTTGAGCTCGCGGACCGCCGCGGGCGTCTTGCCGCAGAGCACGGCGCCGCTGGTGTTTCTGTCCAGCCTGTTGCACAGCGCCGGGGTGAAGGTACTTTCCGCGCTCATATCAAAGGCGCGCGTTTGGGATAAATAAAATAATACGCGGTCAATCAGCGTATCATGGTCAAAGGGGTTTTGGGGGTGGGAAAGCACGCCGCCCGGCTTGTTGACGGCCAGGATCTGCTCATCCTCATAGATGATATCCGGCGTGCCGGCCTTTTGGCTTACGGGCCTCGCCGACATCAGCCCGCCCAGCGTCTGTTCGGACACGTAGACGTTGAGCACATCGCCGGCGGCGAGCAGCTCGCTGCCCGAGGCGCGGCGAGCGTTGAGTTTAATGGTCTTCCGGCGCAGCATTTTATAGACGGTGCCCTTCGCCGCGCCGTTCAGATAACTCATCAAAAACTTATCCAGACGGCGCGCGGCGTCCTTTTGCGTTATCGTGATCTCGCGCATAGCTATGAGCAGCAGTCGTGTATGGTGTTGAACAGTATCTCCTCCGCCTCCCGCTTTTCGATTTCATGTGAAAGTATCAGCTCCGAGATGATTATCTGTTTGGCGGTGGAGAGCATCTTCTTTTCGGCGGACGACAAGCCGCGCTGGCGCTCCTTGATCAACAGCGTGCGGAAGACGAGCGCCACGTCCTGCAGATTGCCCGTCTTGATCTTCTCCATATTCTCTTTATAGCGCTGGTTCCAGTTGTCGGACATTTCAAGGGTGCGGTTATTCGCGCTGTCTATCATGGCGAGGATATCTTCTTTGCCGTAAATGGCCCTGACGCCTATCCCCTCCAGACGGCGCGAGGGCACCTTGATTTTGAGATTGAGCACGCAGATGCAGACGACATAATACGTATGCATGTCCCCGTCTATCATCTGCTGTTCGATTTCTTCTATGACGCCGGCCCCGTACAACGGGTAAACAACCTTATCGCCTTTTGAAAACAACATTCATCACGCTCCGTAAAACTTACGATATATACAGGAATATAATAACATATCCTGCGGATTTGGTAAATAGATTTGTAAAATTTTAGGTGAACGCCGATTGACCGCTTGCGCGCGCCTCTCTTAACGGGAGTTCGGCAGATTTTCTTCAGCGAAATTCAGCAAAGCCGACCGTATTCCGTAGGGGCGGACGCCCCTGTCCGCCCGCTGAATTAAAAGCATCCTATAATTACAATACCCGTTCCGAAACCTGTAGGGGCAGAGCTCGTCTCTGCCCTGGACAGGGGTAACCGCAAGGTCTGCCCCTACAATAAATCGAAGTTTCAGAACACATCTACAGCTTCGCGGACGCGCGGTCAGCCATTCCGTCCTTCAGCAAAGCCGAGCTTCCGTATTCCGTAGGGGCGGACGCCCCTGTCCGCCCGCCGAATTACAAGCATCCTATAATTACAAAACCCGTTCCGAAACCTGTAGGGGCAGAGCTCGTCTCTGCCCTGGAGAGGAGCAAACACAAGGTCTGCCCCTACAATAAATCGAAGTTTCAGAACACATCTACAGCTTCGCGGACGCGCGGTCAGCCATTTATCCGCCTTTCAGGCGGCACCAAGTCTTCCGGCTTTAGCCGGTTGTACTGTAAGCGAGCAATCGAACCCACGTCACTTAACAGGCGCAAACACACCTTCGGTTTACGCCTGATAACCCATAGGATTATTGCTCTGCCAGCGCCAGGAATCCGCGCACATCTCCGGAATGCCCCGTTTCGCTTTCCAGCCGAGCAGCCGCTCGGCCTTTTGCGTGCCGGCGAGCAGCTCGGCCACGTCCCCGGGGCGGCGGGGGGCCATGACCCTTGGCACGCTCACGCCTGTCGCCTGTTCAAAGGCGCTGATCAGCTCCAGCACGCTGGTGCCGCGCCCCGTGCCCAGATTGATGGCCTCCGCGCCGGAATGCCCGGCGCAGTACTCTATGGCCGCCACATGCCCTTCCGCCAGATCCATCACGTGTATATAATCGCGCACGCCGGAACCGTCCGGGGTCTCGTAGTCCCCGCCGTAGACGGACAATTGCCCGCGCCTGCCGATAGCCGTCTGGACTATCAGCGGCATGAGGTTATTCGGTATGCCGCGCGGGTCTTCCCCGATAAGCCCGCTCTCGTGAGCGCCTATGGGGTTAAAGTACCTCAGCAGCACCGCGGACAGATTCTTGTCCGCGCAGGCCGCGTCGCGCAGGATCTGCTCGCACATGAACTTTGTCCAGCCGTACGGGTTGGTGCAGCCGGTTCTGCCGTCCTCCGTCAGCGGCATGGCGTTGTCCTGGCTGTAAACGGTCGCCGACGACGAGAAGATGAACTTGTTTACGCCGGATTTCTTCATGACCCGCAGCAGCGTCAACGTGGTATTGAGGTTGTTTTCATAGTAGTCCAGCGGTATGTCCACGGATTCGCCGACGGCCTTGAGCCCGGCGAAGTGCATGACGCAGCCTATCTCGTGTTCGGCGAATACGGTTTCAAGCGCCGGCTGATCCCGGACGTCGATCCGGTAAAAGGGGAAATCGCGGCCCGTGATCCGCTTTACCCTGTCGAGGGCGGCCACGTTGCTGTTTATCAGGTTATCGGCCACGACGACGCCATATCCGCCCTCCAGGAGCGCTACGGCGGTGTGCGTGCCGACAAAACCGGCCCCGCCGGTCACAAGAACGTTCATGCGTGCCTCCTTAACATATGGGTTAAACGACAATGACAATATTATACTGTTTTGCGCCATAATTTACAAGCATTATCTGATTATAGGAAATAATTCCTTGAATTTCTAAGGGATTTGTATTATAATGGCAATGTAATTATATTATTTGTTAAAAAAGCGCATACGTTAGGGGAACCCCATGGACAGGCCGAGATTATTTCGCAGAAGATACATACCGGACGAGCTGGTCGAGCTGGCGAACGACGAGATATTAAAGATCGGCGGCGGCGTTATCGTGACAAAGTGGAAAACGCTGAAGCCGCGCGCCGATTTTTGCAGGGGCTATTCGTGTTATTTTTTGAATGAAGGCTGCAAGATAAGCCGTTTCCTGGACGAGAGCGGCAAATGCGTATATATTTACTGCGACATCGTGATGACGGAATACAACGAGGCGGAAAACGCGTACATATTCAACGATTTATTGGTTGACGTCATCGTCTGTGAGGGCGGGTTTGTCAAGGTGGTGGACCTGGACGAGGTGGGGCTGGCCCTGGAGGCCGGTTATATTGACATAGCCGCGGCAAGGTACTCGCTGGTCAGCGTCAACAATCTGCTGAATAAGATATACGGCGGCGGGCTCGGCGAACTGACGCGGCACATAAGCCATCTGGAGTGACGTGTGGTTTAATTTCACGGATTGGATTTGAGATATATGCCGCGTACCGGGAATACGCTGAACAAAATAAAGTTTAACGAGCTGAAAGATAAAAGGGATAAAAAGGATAAGAGGGAACAAAATTTTAACGCCGGCCACCGCGAGCGCTTCCGGCAGAGGTTCCTGAACAACGGCCTCGACGACTTCGTCGAGGATCATGAGGTGCTGGAGATCCTGCTGTATTATTGCTACCCCCGGATCAACACGAACAGGCTGGCGCACAAGCTGCTCTATGAGTTCGGCTCGCTGTACAACCTCTTTGAGGCGATGCCGACCGAAATCTGCGAGCGCTGCGGCGTCACGCCCAATACAGCCATGCTGCTGGCGATGATGTCGCATCTGGCCAAGCGGTATTACAAAAGCAAATGGTCGGCCGGCACCGTGCTGGACACCTCCGAAAAGGCCGGGAGTTACGCCACATCGCTGTTCATAGGCGAGGTGAGGGAGTTTATGTACCTTATCTGCATGGACAAAAAATACAAGCTGATCTACCCGCAGCTCATCTCAGAGGGCACGGTGGACGGCGCGAGCGTCTACCCGAGGGAGGCTGTGCGCGCCGTGATAAGGCACAACGCGACAAAGGTCGTCATAGCGCACAATCACCCCGGCGGCTCCCTAAACGTATCCGACGACGACATCATAACCACGCGCAGGATCGTCAACGCGCTCGCGCTCGTCAACACGCAGGTCTGCGACCATATCATCGTAACGGGCGATATGTACTGCAGCTTCTCTGAAAAGAACATGCTGAATCTGAGATATTAAGAGGCCGGAGGCGCCATGGGTTTAAGATACATCCTCGGCGGGGCGGGCACGGGCAAGACCGCGCTCATGCTCGATGAGATGACGCGGTTTCTCAAAACGCCGGACACCGGAACGGAGCGGGCGCGGCGGGACGCCGCGCTCATTTATATAGTGCCCGAGCAGTTCACGCTGCAATCGGAAAGGGCGCTCTGCCTGCGCGCGGGCGGCGCGGTCATGAACGCGCAGGTGCTGAGCTTTCAGCGCTTCGCTTACAGGCTGTTCGCGGAGAGCGGGGGAGGCAAGGGCGTTTTCCTGGACGACCCGGCAAAACGCATGCTGCTCCGCAAGCTCATCCACGATCTGGAAAAGGGCGAGCCGGCCAACGCCAATCCGGCCAATATTTTTGCCCATGCGGCGGACAGGCAGGGCTTCCTTGAGAACCTCTCGCACACGTTCACGGAGTTTCTGCTGTGCGGCGTCACGGCGGAATCCCTCAGGTACGCCGCGCGCGCCGGCGGGGGAGGCGGGAGGACCTTCGGCAACAAGCTGGAATCCGTCTGTGAGATATACGAACGCTATGTGGAGGCTCTGAACGGAATATACATCACGGCGGAGACGGCGCTGGACCTGATACCCGGGAAGGTCCTGGAATCCGGGTTCTTAGAAGGGGCCCGCGTCTGGATCGACGGGTTTGTCAGCTTTACCGCCAAGGAATATAAGATAATCGAAAGCCTGCTGATAAAGGCGGAGAGCGTTTCAGCCGCCTTCACGATCGGCTCGCCCGCGGTATCCTACGCGCAAATCGACGAATACGACAAGTACAGAGAGGTAAAGACCGCGATAAATACCATAACGAGGCTCGCGGATTTGTGCGGCGTATCCGTAGAAAGCCCGCGTTTCCTGGAACATAATTACAGGTTTGACGGGCGCGGGCGGCTGTTGCATCTGGAAAGATATTTCCTGGGCAATAGGCCGAAACCGTATCGCGGGGACGATTCCGGAGGAGGCGGCACCGTCAATGTATACGCCGCCGAGGACATATACGACGAGGCGGAGCGGGCGGCGCGGCGCATACACGCGCTCGTGCGTGGCGGCTTCCGGTACGGGGATATCGCCGTCGTGTGCGGGGACGTCCGGGGGTATGAGCGGCCGCTGTCAAACGCCTTGCGGGATTACGGCATACCGTTCTTTATCGATATAAAACGCGACGTGCTCTCGCACCCCCTGATAGAGCTGATACGGTCCGCTGTGGATGTAATCGCCCAGAACCGCAGCTATGAGGCCGTCTTCCGCTTCTTAAAGACGGGGCTCGCGGCCGACGGCCTGGGCATCCCGCGCGCGGCGGTGGACATGCTGGAAAACTATGTGCTGGAATACGGCCTGAGCGGCTACAAATGGGATATCCCGGAATGGCGTTACGGAGAAGGGGAGGCCGCCGATGATAATTATTACGACTATGACGCCGTAAACGACTGCAAGCGGCGGGTCTGCGCCTGTTTCGCGCGCTTCTTAAAGCCCGGCGGGAAGGGCTATATCCCGCGGGCCAGCGTGCGGCAATACGCCTCGCTGATATTTGAGCTGCTGGAGGCATTGAATGTGCCGGAGCTGCTGGACAGCCGGGCCGCGCGCTTTTTGGAGGAGGGGGATTTCGCCTCCGCCTCCGCCAGCGAGCAGATCTATGGCAAGGTCTGCCGGCTGTTCGAGCGCATGGACGATATATTGGGCGGCATCGAATACGATGTCCAGAGCTTTGCCAAGATACTGCAAGCCGGCTTTTCCGCCGTCGATATGGGCGACATACCGCACACGCTGGATCAGTTGACCATAGGGGACGCGGAGCGCTCGCGCTTCCCGGACATCAAGGCGCTGTTTGTTCTGGGCGCAAATGAAGGGGTGCTGCCGTTTTACGGCGAGGACGCGGGCGTCTTTACCCGCGACGAGCGCCTTGGGCTCATAGCGGGCGGCGTGGAACTGCCGCCGGGCGGGGACATGAAGGTGTTTACCGCCCTGTATTCGGCCTATACGTTCCTGACCAAACCGAGCGAGCTGCTGTATCTGAGCTATTCAAAGGCCGATCCGGAAGGCCGCGCGATGTCGCCTTCCGTCATAATATCCACGGTCAGAAGGCTGTTTCCGGACCTGGCCGAATCGCGGGAGCCGTCAGACGGCGGACTATTTGACGCGCCCGCGCCCGCGTTCAGGCGGCTCGCGCGGGCGCTGAGGCTGGAGAGAGAGACCGGCGCGGCGCTCAGCGCCGAACTGGAGAGGGCGCGCGATTATTTCGCGCGGGACGAAATATACTCCAGCAGACTCGCGGCCGTGGAAAACTTCGCGGATCCGGCGGACGGCGCGGCGGGCGCTCTTAGCGCGGGCGTTTTGAACACAAACGTATTGAATACGAGCGTTTCCGAGCTCGAACTGTACGCGCGCTGCCCGTTCGCGTATTTTATGAACTGCGGTCTGGGCGTGAGGGAGCGCGGTCTGTTTGAATTGAACGCGCCGGACATCGGGAGCCTGTTCCACGAGGTTTTGAGCCGCTTTTCAAGCGCCGTCGCGGAGAGCGGGCTTTCCTGGCGCGATATCGATCTGGAGGCCGGGTTTGAAATCTCCGTATTGGATAAATGCATCGCGGAGAGCGCGGCCGGGCTGAAAAACGAGATCATGTTCAGCAACGCGCGGTATAAATACGCCGTCGAAAAGATAAAAAGGATATCCAGGCAGACGCTCAAGGCCGTCGCGGCGCATCTGCGCCTGGGGAGTTTTGAGATCTTGTCCACCGAGTACGAATTCGGCGGCGCTTCGGGAGACGGGATCGTCTTTGAGCTCGGCGGCGGGCGACGCGCGGTTTTGCGCGGGCGCGTGGACCGCGTGGACGTGGCGCGCGGAGAAATCGGCGAGGATACGGAGGGCGCGGACAGTTACGTCAAGATCATCGACTACAAAATGGGCGGCAAGCGCTTTGACAAGGCGGAGCAGAACTTCGGGCTGCAACTGCAGCTCATCGTGTATCTGGACGCCATATGCGGCGGACTGAACAAGCCGGGGTCAGAAAATCCGGGGTCCGAGAACCCGCCCGGCATGGATCCGGCCCTGGCGGCCATAAAAGGGCGCGCGCTGCCTTCGTGCATGTTTTATTTCAATGTTCAAGACCCGATAATCAATCTCAGGGGCCCCGGGGAGGTCTCGCTGGCGGCCTTTCAGCCGGAAGGCGCTTCGCCTGAAGATACTTCGCCTGATGATACTTCGTCAGATGATACTTCGCCCGAAGATACTTCGCCGGATGACGCCGGACGCCCGGATGCGGATAAAATCGGGCGCGAGATTTTGAAGCGGTTCAGGATGTCCGGCGTCGCCTGCGACGATATGGGCGTCATGCGGGCGATGGACAGCGGGATGCCGGGGCGCTCAAGCGTGTTTAAAGCCGTGATAAAAAAAGACGGCAGCCCGGGCAAAAACTCCGACACGGTCAGCCGCGAAGAACTCGAGGCGATGCGGCTGCGGGCGCGCGACAAGATCCGTGAGATCGCGCTGAACATCTTTGAGGGCAACATCGCGCCGTTCCCGTACAGAAAAAAAGGCGGCTCCGGCGCGGCGAAAACGGGCTGCGATTACTGCAGGTACGCCGCCGTGTGCGGCTTCGAGGCACTCGGCAGCCGGCGCTACAACGAAATAAAATGAGGCCGCCAAATGGGGGGTTTCAGCAATACTGATATAACTATTCGCAAAAGTTTTCTTTTGCGAAATGTTATCCGAAATGTTATATTATAAACTTAACACACACGTCTCATAGCAACCATATGTGCTTGCAGCTTATTTTTGATTTGCGATCTGCTCCCAATCACCATATTCGTCGCTGACAACCTTCATGTCCCCGCCGATAAGTTCGGATATAACAGTGTGTGTTCTGTATTGCGTGTTTAACCTGTAATCTTCGTTTCGATCCTCGAACGAGTATATTTTCTTCCGGTGCAAAACATAATGTCCATCATTGTATTGATAAAACAATATATAATGCCAGGTCAGCCCATATGTACTAGCAAATATTTGATTATGGTCAGAAATCTCTAAGGTATGTTCATCGCTTAAATCTTCCAATTCGAAATTTTCAACAAACCTTTCTTGTTGTTGATCCCATAGCCAGTAATAATGCGGAGAATTATGCATAGACCCACCGGGACTACGCATAAGCGAGACATCCAAATACCCATCAAAATTCCAGTCGTCAAGGGAAAATCCGTAAGACTCATCACCTGTGTATATAATAGTTTCTCCTACTGGAAGCTCTTGATAATACCCTTCCGAATTAGTAATGATAATTTCATTTACATGATTGATAGACATATACGAATGAATATCTTCCGTTTCGCCTAATATGATAAATGTAAATTCTGGAAGGTCTTTATTTAACTTTTTCTGTACCGTATAGGCAAACGGGTTTTTGGGTTTAAAACCGGTTATCTCTCCGTTTAAGTCCTGAAACGCTCCAATATCATAAACATTCTGATATCCGTCGTCAACCAGACCCTGCGCATTCCGGGCGCTATAGCGATCTGTTCTGTCATAGACGAGAATAGTTTTGCTTTTATCAACTTGGAGCTTGCTTTTTTGTCCATCATACCAATCATCGAAAGTAATTGCGCCCGAAATATGTCCTCGGTCGTATTCCTGAGGGCTTCGAAAGTCAATGATCGTATTGATGTCGTTCATTATCATAACTTGCGCTTTCGTGGAGGAGATTTTTTTGACCTCCGCTTTTACAGCCGGTTCTTCCGGAACATTTGACGCTGCCGGCATAATCGGCGCAGCTTCCGCAGAAGACTGCGCGGGTGAAACGGAAACCGGCGGTTCAGACACGACGGCTGTCGGCGCTGACGGCGGCGCAGAATAAGAACGCGCCGAACCTGTACAGGCAAACAGCGCCAGGACAATCGGTAAAACCAGTAAACGCTTCATAGCGGTCATCTTCTCGACAATAATTTCTTTATTTCATTTCTTTATTTCATATCAACTGCACCCCGTAGTCGTCCCGCACTCGGTGCAGACCTTGCAGGTGCCGTTCTTGACCATCTTGGCGCTCTTGCAGTTGGGGCAGACGTCGCCGTAGATGTAATCGGCCGCGCCGTAGGCGATTTGCGATGTGCCGGCGCTTTGGGCCGCGTCAGCCCCGGCGCCCGCTTCACCGGCCGCGCCGGCGTTTTCGGGGTTGTGACCGCTGTGGCCGCGCCAGCCCTCGGGCCGGATCTGGCAGTACGTGAAGTCGCCCAGCTCGATGTCGATTATCTTGCTGATCAGATCGGAGATGGAGTCCACGTTCTTTATGTACGGGTGGCCGGAGACGAAGCCGCTGGGCTCGTATTTCTGCCCGCGGTACATCCGCGCGATGTCCGCCGGGGGGACGCCGTATTGCAGCATCTCGGAGATCGTCGTGGACATGCTGTCCAGGAGGCCCTTGGTCAGCGAGCCCTGGCGGCCGCATGAGACATACAGCTCGCCGAGGCGCCCGTCCTCGTAAAAGGACGTAGTGATGTAGAGCTTCAGGCCGTTGATGGCCGCCTCGTGCACGCGGGCGGTGCGTATGCCGGAGGGCTTTATGCGCTGCGGTTTGTAGATTATCTTGGCCGTCTTGATATATTCTATGAGCTCGTCGTATTTGTATTCGCTCCAGTCCCTCTCCCCGCGCCCCACCCTGTCGTCCTTCGCGGCGTTCAGGGGCTGGCTGGCCTTGCAGCCGTCGCGGTACAGGGCGATGGCCTTGACGCCGAGCTTCCAGGAGAGCTCGTAGATGCGCTTGACATCGTCCACCGTGGCCTTGTTCGGCAGGTTGACCGTTTTGCTGATCGCGCCGGTGACGTGCGGGGAGAGCGCCCCCATCATCTTCACGTGCCCCTCCGGGCTTATGAAGCGCTCGCCCGTGCCGCATTTGCTGGCGGTGTCGAAAACGGGGTAATGTTCCGGCTTGAGGTGCGGCGCGCCCTCGATTTTGCCGTCGGCGAGGACGCCGTTTTCGTCCACGCGCATCACATACGCGGCGATGTCGTCTATCTGCCTTTGCGCATAGCCCAATTTGCGCAGGGCCGCGGGTATCGCCGGGTTGACGATCCGCATGGAGCCGCCGCCGACGAGCTTCTTAAACGCCACGTGGCTGAAAAAAGGCTCGGAAGACGTGGTGGCGCAATCCATCGCGAAGGCGATCGTGCCCGTCGGCGCGAGGACCGTCACCTGGGCGTTGCGGAAACCGTGATCCGCGCCGGATTTTATCGCGTCGGCCCAAACCGAGCGCAGACGCCCGGCCAGGCCGTCAAAGCCCACGGCGGCCAGGAGCTTGTGGTTTATGACTTGCGGCGTGTAGTTCATGCCCTCAAAAGCGGTGTCTTTATCGCTGTAATATCCCGCGCGCGCGTGGTTCCTGACGACCCTCTGCATGTGCTCCCTGTTTATCTCATAGCACGCGAACGGGCCGGCCTTTTCGGCGATAAGCGAGGACGTATAGTAAGAGAAGCCCGTCATAAGGCTGCACAGGGCCGCGCCGACCGCCCGCGCCTCATCCGAGTCATACGGAAGGCCCATGAGCATGAACAGCATGCCCAGATTGGTCAGCCCGAGGCCGGTCGCGCGGAACAGGTACGACTTGCGCGCGATGTCCTTCGTCGGGAACTGCCCCCAGTGTATGGTCGCCTCCAGCACGAGCTGAACCAGCTTGATGACGTGCAGATATGAGTCTGTGTCGAACGCGCCCGATTCCGCGTCGTAGAAATTGACGGCGTTGATGCTGGCCAGGTTGCAGGCGGTGTCGTCCAGGAACATATATTCCGAGCACGGGTTTGAGGCGTTTATGCGGTTATGGGGAGCGCCCAGCCCCCCGTCCTCGCCGGCGGGGCATGTATGCCAGGCGTTGATGATATCGTCAAACTGCACGCCCGGGTCCCCGCAGCGCCAGGCGGCCGCGGCGGCTTTGTCCCAGAGCTCCTCCACCGGTATGGTCTTGTCCGCGGAGCGCGATATGCGCCCGGTCACCTTCCAGCCCGCGCCCGGCCGCTTTAAGTCGCGCATGAACCTGTCCGGGATGCGTATGGAATTGTTGGCGTTCTGCCCGGAGACCGTGTCATAGGCCTCCCCCTCAAACGAGGTGGAATAGCCCATCTTCCCCAGGGCCAGCGCCTTGTCCTCCTCGCGGGCTTTCCACATTATGTAATCCAGTATTTCCGGGTGATCCAGATTGAGTATGTTCATTTTCGCGGCGCGGCGCGTGGTGCCGCCGGACTTGATGGCCCCCGCGTTTCTGTCGGATACCTTCAGGAAGCTCAGCAGGCCGGAAGACTTGCCGCCCCCGGACAGCACCTCGTTCTTGGCGCGTATCGCCGACCAGTTGGTTCCCACGCCCGAACCGTATTTGAACAGCAGCGTCTCGGTTTTGATCTGATCGGTCAGGGATTTGTCGCCCAGGAGCGCGTCGCGCACGCTTATGATAAAACACGCCGAGCCCTGCGTGCGCGTGTACGCGTCGGCGGATTCCGCCACGTCCCGCGCGTTCTCGTCGTAATAATAATGGCCCGAGGGCTCGCCCTTTATGCCGTACGCGCCCAGCCCGGTGTTGAACCACTGCGGGCTGTTGGGCGCCCAGAGCTGCGCCAGCAGCGTGTACACCAGTTCGTCATAGACGATCTGACGCCGCTCGGGGGCGATCACCCCCTCGTCCACGAGCGCGTCGGCCCAAAAACTGACCATCCTGTGGGCGAGCTGGCGCATGGAATGCTCATGCCCGCGCCTCCCCCCTACCCCGCTCTTGCGGAAATACTTGCTGGCGATGATGTCGCAGGCGTTCTGCGAGTACCCCTCCGGAAACTCCAGGTCCTTCATCTCCGTGATGACCTCGCCCGTCAAATAATTCTTCAGAACGACGTCGACGCGCTTCCAGCCGAACAGGCCGTACACGTCCTTGGCCTTCGCCGTCCCGTCCTCAAGGGCTCTTGTGTAGTGCCTGTATATCTTGGCGTCTAATTGCATGTTGTTACCTCCAGCGTTTTCTTGATATAACGACAGCATGTAATTTTAGGCTCAAAATCCGTAGTGGCGGACGAGCCTGTCCGCCCGTGCCTATATTTGTGAGGGTGAAAAGTCCCGCAACTGTATGGGGGCGCTTCCCGCGCCCGCGCGCCTGTAATTGTCGGGAATATTTATTTGCAGCCTTTAGCTAAACGGGCGGACAGGGTCGTCCGCCCCTACAGAATACTGGTCCCAGACTTTACTGATTTTCCAAAGGGCAATCTGTCCACCGAGTACGAGTTCGGGCAATCTGTCGAGCTCACGTTATGGGGGATCTCTAAAACCCCCCCGATCTGTCATTGCGAGCGAAGCGAAGCAATCCGGATCCAGGTTAAGTGCAGGATTTTTCTGGATTGCTTCGTCGCTTCGCTCCTCGCAATGACAGATTTTTGTCGCAATGACAGGATTTTAGTCGCAATGACGGATTTAAGTCGCAATGGCAGGTTTTTGAGGTCAACTTATTTGGGGAACGGTCTTGAGCGTTACACCATAGGATACGATGGCGATATTGAGCCATTTGCACATATGGCAAGGCGCTCTGTAGGAGCTGCCTCCTGCAAGGCGCTCTGTAGGGGCGGCCTCCGGCCGTCCGCTTAACCAAAGCGATGTCTGGCCGCATATGCGCATAGCTTGATTATTGATTATTGTAGGGCGGGGGCTCTGCTCCATATGCACTAGCTTTAGCCTTTTACCGTCATTGCGAGCGAAGCGAAGCAATCCAGAAACATGATGAAACCAAGGTTTTTATGGATTGCTTCGTCGCTTCGCTCCTCGCCATGA
>Ga0209629_10000292_pt1 | contig 26070 bp, 28 predicted proteins | sample TergutCu122P5_FD_187286 | JGI IMG/M metagenome (GOLD analysis project Ga0209629, IMG submission 187286) | Cubitermes ugandensis P5 segment gut microbial communities from Kakamega Forest, Kenya - Cu122 P5 (SPAdes) (version 2) | ecosystem: Host-associated > Arthropoda: Insects > Digestive system...
CACCGATGTCCTTCTTGGAAAACAGCAGTTCAATTGACCGTTCCCGAATGGCTGATTCCTCCGCGCTTTCCTCACCGACCACGACGATGGGAGCCAACAGATCATAGGTGACCGCCGTCTGATCGGCCCGCCCGCGTACCCCTTCATGGCAATCGTAGCTGTCGCGGAAGTGATTGTACAAATTTGCCACCCTGATCTTTTCCAGCTTACTGGGCTTAAACTCATCGAACGCCTGGGGGATAATGTTGCTGGAGCCGCTTTCCCGCATGAGAGTAAAGTTTGTGGTCTGGGCGGACGCGATCACTTTGTTGCGGGAAAATATCGGCAGAATCACCCGTTCCAGCGTGTTGGACTTGCCGCTCCCGGCTTCCCCGATCATAAATAGGTGCGGAAATTTCACACCAGACCGGCGCAGATGGGGTTTGATAAAGCACGCCGCCGCCCACGCCAGAATGGGAATGGTCTTTGCGGGTTCGTTATATTTGAGTACGTGTTCGGCCAAGTCGCGGATAGCCGCGGCATCCAGAAGGTCAGCTTTCGTGATGTCGCTTTTGATCTCGCTGAACCGCTCCATCTGGACAATGTCGGACACCTTGTGCCCGCCGGCCCCTACCGCACCGTTTGTATCCACGAACACCAACTTTTTGTTGCGCGGGTAGATGCCCAGCGCCTTCACGCCACGCTTTTTCTGCCATTTCAGGGCATAAACGTAAATCTTGAACAGTTCAAAATCGCCTTCGCCGCCTAAAAAAGACAGGGCGATGGTTTTCTTGCTGAGAGCCGTCTTAAAACGCGTCAACGTGGAAAAGTCGCCGGACAGGAAATCCTGCGGGAAGCGTTCTCCCAATTCGGTGACCAATTCGCAGGAAATCTGAGATTCGTCGTCCGCTAGGATCATCTGAATGGGAGAGACAAGAAAATTGGTGATCCGGTAATATTTCTCGTCTTTTTTGCGATAGTAACAGCCTCCCTGCTCGAAAATATCCGGCTCGTTTTTCCTGGGCGGGGTATAAACCGATTTGGTCATGCCGCAGGCGTTGGAAACGGTCTGCTCTCCGTAGGTCTCGCCCCCGGCGGAGTGCCGGGAATCCCACTTATCCCGGAACAGGCCGGATTTGCGGAAAAGGCGGTCGATTTGGGATTGATTGCGTCCAGACCAGAAGGCTAATTTTATACACAGGGCAAAATCTGCCTCCGACTGCGATTTGTACTTTCCCTCCCATTTGCCATTCCAAAGTGCTGTGAAAGCCTCACTGTCCTTGGATGCCTGGGTCAACTGTAGCAGTTCATCATCGGTTATGCCCGCGCCCGGTTGAATAGATGATTGTTTCTTTGTTTTTCTCCCCGCTGCGATATATTTCTGATGGATATAATCAAGAATACCCCCGGTATCCTCCCCGATAAAATCAACGGAGCCTTGATATTTTTGCCCGGTGACGGTAAAATATCGACCGGTGGAATACATTTCCACCCCGGCCCTGCGGTTGCCGTCCTGCGGGATGATTCCTTTTAGAAAGATATGGAGGCCGTTTCCGCTGGGGCTGACTTCGATGTACGTCGGCGGCAGATGGGCCAGAATATCAGCGGCTACATCATTGGGTTGGCCGTTGTCCAGGCAGTGATCAATATCTATCCCGATTATACCAGATTCGGCGGTGAAAACAAAGCCGATTCCGCTGAACAAATATTTTTCTTTGTACAGCAAAGCTTCGTCCAACGTGCCCCATGTGTTCGGGTTGCTTGGAGAGGCGCGTCTGCCGGTTTTGGGGCAGTATGGGACTTTGGTATCTTTCTCTGAGCGTGTATCTTGTTCCAACCGCCAACAGACCCATTGGCGGAGAATCCGCAGTTCCTGCGGTATTTTTTCGGTTTCCATCATAAAGCACATCCTTAGAATATATTGTCAACTAACATCGTATTCTGGAATGGCTTGGACGTATTACAGAGGGGAAGATGAAAATCTCATATCTTATGGATTGCGGAAAGATGAGAAATATGTTATATTACCCATGTTCGGCGAAGAATGTGTAATCAAACACAACGTATTTATATTAGGTGGAGGTCTTAAATGGACAGGAAAGCAAGTATCGCTGACTTAGATAATATAATCGAACTAAAATTACAAATGCATAAAGAAGGCGGTTATTTTGATGTTCTCAGGGATGATGCTGCCGAATTTATTCTAAAAACATATCAATCATTATACAAAAATCAACAAGCTCAACATTTTGTAATTGAATTTCAATCAAAAATTGTATCTTGTACTGGCGGATTTATTAAAACAGAAATGCCGTATTCTTTTAGGAAAGTTCCGTTTTATGGATATATAACTGATGTTTATACAATTCCCGAGTATAGGAATAAAGGATATGCAACATTATTGACAACGCAAGTCATAAATTGGCTGCATGAAAAAGGAGCTAAAGACATCCGTTTAATAGCAACGGAGCAAGGACGCGAATTGTATAAACGGAAAGGCTTTATTCCAACTGATGAAATGATATTATCTATTGATTGACTTTTCGAATATTATAAGAGCATTTTCCATATTACGTGGTATCCATAAACCATGTAACAATACCACAAACCGCGCAAATAAGTAGTTTATTTTCGCATAGTAGAAGTAGTTAACCAAGGCGGTGGGTTATGTATACAATGATCGTGGAACAAACCAAGAAATATCCCAAACGGATGCGGTATGACCCTGAAAACAATACATTTACCGAAACAAAATGTGACAGCCGGGGATATTTACGGGGTGAAACATTTCCGTACGGATGGCTGAAAGAATCCGGAACACCGCCCGGTGAGCATTTGGATGTGTTCCTCGTTTCGGAGGATGATTTCGAATTAGGGGACGAAGTCCCCATTCGGGTTATCGGCGTTTTCATGAGGAATGACGGCGACAATAAGCTGATCGCGGTGAAATGGGACTGCCCCGAAAAGGATTTGGATGATTTGCCGGAATACGAAAGGAAAAAAGTCCAGGGATTATATGAAGGGAAATACCCGGGGGACACATGGTTCGGTGCGGCGGAAGCAGAGGCGGAAATTAACCGGTTTTACTCGGAAGGCCGAAATAAACTGTGAACAAAGGTTGGTTTGTATACCAACGCTCAAAACTTGAGGGATGTTCATCCTGTATTCAACCGGGGGTACACTCCGGACGACCGGGTAAATCCAATGAAGAAGAGTATTTATATTATATACGGGAGGAAACTATGTCGAGAGCAGCGGCATTAATTGTAAAAGATAATACTGTAGCATTAATAAAAAGAGTACGAGAAGATAAAGTTTATTATTTATTTCCCGGTGGAACAATCGAAAACGGTGAAACAATTAAAGAAACTTGCATTCGTGAAATAAAAGAAGAACTTGGTTTGGATATTGCCATTGATAAGCAAATAGCAGAGGTGTCTTTTGGTGATAATATTCAATACATATTTCTATGCAATGTTGTTTCGGGTACTTTCGGCAGTGGAACAGGCGAGGAATATCAACCCGGATTACCTGTAGCAGTCGGAACGTATGAGCCGATATGGATGAATATTAGTGAACTGTTAAGCAACGATGTGCGTCCTGTTTGTGTTTGTGAAATGATAATAAACGGATATCCTGACTGCTCGAAAAAATTTACAGATTTAGGTAATGGAATTTGTGTTGAGTCTATTTGATTTGAATAGTATAAGCATTTTCTTTATTAAACTTCTTCGGAAATTAACCATTAATCGACTGAAAGTTATGTAAACCGCAAAAAAGTGAAATCCGTAACCCAAAACGTTTCCGTCTATTTCTATAACGTTCTGCGATAATGCGCAGTCGTTTCAACCAACGGTTTACATGCTCAATCACCACGCGTTCCGACCCAATACGGCGATTGTTCGTTTTAGCTTCCTTAGTTAATGGTTGATTTTTGGACTTTTTCTTTGGAGTTTCACTATTCTCATGAAGTCTAAGAATACCTTGATAACCGCTGTCTCCTTGTATCTTGATGTGTTTTATAACTTTCACGCCGATTGATTTCTTCCATATTTCAAAATCATGCGTTCTGCCACAATCTACAAATATTGCGATAACAAGTTTGGTTCTCGCGCAAATTATTATTTGAGTTTTTATCGTGTGCCGTTTTTTCTTTCCTGAGTACCATCGCTTTTGCCCGTGCTTCGGACGTTCGACCGGACTTTCGGTTACGTCGACTATTATGACTTCAAGACCTTCGCCCGTTAGGAGTTTTTTTTACCCGGTAAGCCAAATTTGCCGCTTCTTATCAGTACATCTTCGACCCAAACCGTTATGTCATGCGCTGTACTTTCGGCTACTCCATATTCGTTGGCTAACGAAAAATATGTCACATATTCACGCCAATATTTGCACGCTAACATCAACATATCCTCAACATCCAACTTACTGTTCCTGCCCCTTCGCTTGTGCTTTGCCGCATATGCTTCCCGTAGAATATCCGCCATTTTTTGCATTGTCTTTTTCGAATAGCCACACAACCTTAGAAAATCTACATCATTCAGTTCTATAGCTTTATCAAATCTGTTTTTTCCCATTTGTATAATCATCCCCTTGTGATTATACCATATGTTATCTTCTGTGTTAAGCTAATTTCCGAAGAAGTCTATTACATCTTCTCCATAATGCATGTATTTTCTTCTGATAAAAACCCGAAATATCGTACAACCCCCAGGGCATATGCTTATCCGGGGGAATGTTTATGTCTGAAAAGGCAGCGACCTTCACTTCAGATGAATCCATCGAGACACCTTCCGAAAATATCCGCCAAATACAAATCGGGAACACCACATTCGAGATTATCCGGCATTATTCGGGTACTATCACATATGAAAATATTGTCTATCAAGCCATTAAACGCCTTTTGGAAAACGGCTGAACGGCTTGCTTTTTGTCTTCTTTTGAGGTATCATGAAGAGGCAAAAGCGGGTCGTTTGTTGCTGTGGAAAGGAGTATTATGGCGAAGCAACAACGACTTAATGCGGCGGCTATCTACTGTCGTTTGTCCCGCGACGATGGAGGGGACGCCGAGTCAAACAGCATCCAAACCCAGCGGATCATGCTGCAAAAGTACGCCAAAGATCACGGTTTTTCCGTTGCCGGTGAATATATCGACGATGGGGTCAGCGGGGTAACGTTTGAGAGACCTTCGTTTAAACGCATGATTGCCGACATCGAGGACGACAAAATCGGAATTGTATTATGTAAAGACCTGTCAAGACTTGGCCGAAATAACGCGCTGGTCGCCTTTTATACGGAAATTTTTTTTAGCGATCATGATGTGCGCTTTATTGCAATAAATGACAGCATAGATTCCGATTTGGGCGATAACGAAATAATGCCCTTCAAAAGCGTGATAAACGAATATTATGCGAGGGACATATCCAAGAAAATCCGTACCAGCCTAAAGGCGAAAGCCCAACAGGGCCAGTTCCTGGGAACGTATCCGCCCCTCGGCTATTTGAAAAGTTCAGCCGATAAACACAAGCTGATCGTAGACGACAACACCGCGCATATCGTCAAATATATGTTCAAGCTGTCGGCTGAGGGAATGGGATGTGGACAAATCGCACTCCGGCTGCGGGACGACGGTATCCAGACACCGCGCGAATACTACCATAACATCGGCATCTTTCAAAAAGATGGATTCAATCCGGCGGTGCCGCCGAAATGGAATCCGAAAACCGTCCAGCAAATACTGATCAACCGCGCATATTTGGGATGTGTCGTAAATAATCAGGTGACGACCAAATCCTTCAAAAACAAGAAGCGCGTCGAATTACCGGAAAGTGAATGGACGGTGGTGCCGGGAATGCATGAGCCTTTGGTGGATGAGCGTACCTTTGATATGGCCCAGCGGTCGGTAAGAACGCGCCAGCGCAAAGTGTACGAAAAGCACGACAATATTTTCGCGGGGTTCGTAAAATGTCCGGATTGTGGAGCAAGCCTATCTATATGCTGGACACACTTTGTAAAATGCGGCGCGACTTTCGTGTGCAATAAATATCGCACACGAAGCTATGTAGACGGCAAAATCTGCACAGCCCACTATATTCCCTACGATAAGCTGTATGAGGCTGTATTAACCAGCATCCGGCAGGACGCGGAGGTTGCCAAGAGAAATGAGAACAGCTTGCGGGAGTATGCCGAGAAACTCGCAAAAACCGGTGACGACAAAGTGTTAACGCAATTGGAGAAGGAATTATCCAAACTGAAACACCGGGATACCGAGCTTGACACGATCATCCGCAAACTAATCGAGCAGAACGCGCTGGGGATGATAACCGACGAACGCTTTGTATCGACCACGGCGGCATACGAAAACGAACAGGCCGAGCTAAAAGCGAAGATCGCGGATATCCAGGAAAAACTGACAGCTAACCGGGATAGATCGGATAATTTTCTCACATTCCTCAACCTGATCAAATATTACGTCGAAGTGCCCGCCCTCGACCGCGCCTTGCTGAATGAACTGATTGATAAAATCGTGGTTCACGAAGCCACGGCGAAGGGAAAAGACCGAGTCCAGAAACTGGAGATTTACTACCGGTTTATCGGCGAATTCCCCAGATAAAACATTGTTCGTTACGAGATATCCACTCCGGTGACTGCCTTGAACATGCCCGCGTCGTCGATGTTCTTGCTGGGCAGGTCGGCGTAGATGTTCGCCAGCTTCCCGAACAACTCGGCGGGTTGGAAACGCTCTGACAGCATCTGGAGCGGGATGTTGGAAACATTCTCTGCGCCCAAGAGCAGTTCCTGCACCACGGAAAGAATCGTTGACTTGCCGGTGTTCGCCAGGCCCACCAGCATAAAGGATTTCTGCGCCTTCGTGATCGGCACCAGTAGGTACCCGTATATCTCCTGTAGCAATATGATCTCCGGCTCATCCAGCACGCTCCGCAAAAACTCCATAAAACGTGGGCATTCGGATTCGACGTTATACTGCGCTTTTATCTGAACAGTAGAGAGATATTTCGGATCGTGTGGATTGAAGGTATCATCCAACACGTTGAGCAATCCGGTCTGGGTATTGATGACAAATGGATTCGGGTTTATCTCTCTGATCGGCTTGCGTATGATCAACTGCCACTGGCCCTCCGCGTCGGTGATCTGGTTCAGCGTCACGTCACGCGGCAGGAGATATGTACGGACAGTGGCCCGCGCATCTTTATCGGCCCGGACGGTGTACACGCCGCCGTCATAGTAATAATATTGCTCGGCGCAGTAAAAAGCGTTGAATTGCTGGGCCAGATGGTTGGCCAACACGCCGGGCATTAGCCGCAGTTTCCCCTTTTCGTTTACTTCGTACCACTCAGGCAGTTCTTGGCTACTTCTCTCGCGCCGCACTTCCCGGCTGGCCGAGAAGCGGGCGTATGTGTCCCGGTGGAAAGAGATCAGCGGCTTCAAGTCGTCGTTTTTGAAAGAAAAGTGCTGTTTTATCTCGTATTTGATGAATGGTTCGGCCAGGCCAGGGTCGATGTTGTACATATAGTCATTGACGAACCGGCGGGCCACCTGGATATTGGCTACGGGTTCACCGGCAATTTTCAGGGAAGTTAGCAGTTTCTTAAGCTCCGTCAATTCCAAGGGCTTGAACGATAACGCCGCCGGTGACCGGGCCGGACAGGAATTGTTCTTTAACCTCGGGCAAACGAAGCCATTCTCGGCGATTTTGACGCATGTCATAGGTTTCGTGCCGGATTTATGGAAATGATCGATCTTGGCTTGGGTCGCCTTTTCGCTGTATTTAGGGTATGACTTGGACAGCTTGTGAATTGCGTCCGTGCCGTCCTCGAATACCGCCAGATTGGTGATCATGGCGTACCAATCCGGCTCCGACAGGGTTTTTGCATCCTTTTTGCAGTGCTGGAGGAACAGACACCGCTTCCCGGCAAGCACCAGCCCCTTCTGTGTTCCGTAATCCTTATGCGCGGTCTGCGCGACGGGGAACGCGGCGAACGAACCGGGCAGAGAGGCATATTCCGGTTCATCGGGAACATCTGGCAGTACGGCTTCCAGTTCCTTCTGAAAATATCGGATTTCCGGGTTGAACTTAATCGTTTCCACTATCACTGGCTCTTCTTTGCAGTGGTAAAACCCAGGAAGCCGGAAAACACGGCTTTCATTGACACAAGCCGGATCAGAGCCAAAGTGAGCGATCAGTTTGCGCTGGATGCGCCGGAAGGCAGAAACATCACCGTTTTTGATCAGCCAGTAGCAATGGAGGCTTTTCCGCGTTCGAACGATCAACGACGGCTCCAGCGGAAATGTTTGTATTTTAACCAACTGTTCTTCCAGCGATAAATCGTCGCACTCCATGAATTGAGCGTTGATCCTGGTGATGCTTTCGTCCTCGTGACCGCCGTAATTCACGACAAAGTATACGCCGCGTCCCTGATCGTTTTGTGCCTTCAGCGTGTCGACAATATCGGAGTAGTTCTCCAGTACGCATTCGATTTTCTGGCCGGAGAAAGCGCTGTCGGGTTTATCAGAAAAAACGCGTAGACAAACTTTCTCCTTAAGATCAAAAAACGGTCGGAGGAATTCCTCGGGCGGTACATTAATTCCTTTGAGTGAATAATTATTCATTGCCGATATCCAACTCCTTCATGTCCCCAAACATGTGACCGGTGGATGCCTCGGCGATAATTGGCACCGAAAATACATCAAAAGGCTTTTCCTCCATGCAGTTTTTGATGAAAAAAGCGGCCTCTTTTACCCTATTTTCGGGCAATTCGAACACCAATTCATCGTGAATTTGCAATAATGGACGAAGCCACGGACGCTCGGGCAAGCCCCGGAGGATTCGTCCCAGGGCCAGTTTGAGGATATCCGCCGCCGTGCCTTGGATCGGCGTGTTCATGGCGCACCGTTCAGCATAGGCTTTGACATTCCAATTGGGCGAAATAATCCCCTGTAAGGCCCGCCGCCGTCCCAGCCATGTTTCGGTATATCGCCGGAAGGCGGCCCGTTTCTTGGTTTCCTCCTGCCAGCGGGCGAGGCCGGGGTAACCAATCTTAATATTTTGGATGATTTTTTCGCATTCTTCCAGCGACACATCCAGTCCGGCCTTGAATTTAAGTGTCTTTTGGAGTCCCTTCGGGTACAGACCAAAAAAGACGCCAAAGTTCACATTTTTTGCGATGGTACGCCGTTCTTTATACTGTAGGTTGTTTTTATCGGCGGCTTCCTCGAGAGGAATCCGATAGATGATCGCGGTGGTCTGCGCGTGGATGTCCCCGCCGTTTTGATAAGTTTCCAGCATACGCTGATCCTTGCAGTAGAATGCGCCGACACGGAGTTCGATCTGGCTGAAATCCAACGACAAGAGGATTTCCCCCTCCGGCGCGGTGATGAAATTGCGGACGCCGATGTCGTCGGCACCGGCGCGGGGCATATTTTGGCAGTTCGGATTTTTCGACGCGAATCGTCCGGTTTCCGTGGCCAAAGGTAGCATATCCGGATGGATGCGCCCGGTGGCCGGGCTTGCCTCCTGTTTTGCGACTGAAAGAGTTGTGCTGATGGACGGCTTTTTTATCTTACCCGTCAGTTTTTTGGTGTACTGCTGAAACGCGTGCGTCAGCGCATCTGCGTCGCGGCCTTTGAAAAACACCGTGTATTTGCCCTTGCCGTCTTTGACGGGCGCGAAGTCCACGCCATTTTGTTTCATGGTACGTGATAAAAGCCGCAAGTCCGGGTCTTTAAGTTCGACGCTGGAAAGCCCAGCGTTTTGCTTGGATAGCTGCTTTAACGTCTGTTTGCCGCGTTTTACAGATTTCGTCCGTTCCGGCGTCACTTTTGCCTTGTTTTGTGATCGTTTCATGTCGGCAAGGATTTTATCCAGCGCCTTACGGATTTCGTCGGCGGTCAGCTTGCCGATACGCGCCGCCACGGATATTGACTTGTCGTTGATTTCCTCGTGTAAGGCCATTTCTGCTCCTTTCCCCGCTAAATCAGCCTGTTTGCTCTGTCACAGGCGACTTGCGCGGAGTAGTAATTGTTGATCGTGGTCGGCGCGTTGAACAGCGCGGCCAAAAGATATTTTTTAATGTTGCGTATGTCCGAAGCGTTGTTTTTCATGCTGTCCATGACATACTCAATGTGCAGGCTGTTCAGATTCATGAATTTGGATTTTACCAGTTCGGCTGGATAATCGTCACCGGCAACACGAATTGTTTTACGTGATGTGCAGACGGTTTCAAGCATCAGGTCAACCAGCTCGTTGATCTCGTTTACCCGGAATCGGTATTGCTCGATCAGTAGCGGGTATTCGATATTCGATTTGATGATTTCCCTGTATGTTTCAATCGCGTCCATTCCCATCCTATCCGATCCCATCCTAACCGGCTCATGTGGGGAAGGGGTTGGGGATGGGATAGGATATGATTCGGTATTTAATAAATCTTTACTTAATATATCTTTATTTAATTGCGTTGTTTTCTCCAACGTGGGATTTTCCGACATAGGTTCTTCCGGCGTAGGTTTGTCAGATATAGGCTTCCTGTCATCGTTGGGTGTAAAGCCCTCCGGGGGCTGTTCACGGATCACATACTCCGCGCCGCCAAGCTGCCCGTTTTCTTTACGTTCCCGTGACCGCGTGATGTATCCTGCCTGCTCTAATTCATGTACCGCCGTGCGGATCGCGTCTAAGCTCTCGCGGTTGATCAGCGACAAGCCTTTGAGCGTATAGTCCCAATTATCCGGCAGAGATAACATTTGCGACAACAATCCTTTAGCTTTGAGGGACAGGGCCGCGTTGCGTAGATGATGATTACTCATTACCGTGTAGTTTTTTGTTTTCTCAATGCGGAATATCGCCATTTTAAGCCTCCTGTTCGTGTTCTGGGCATAAAAAAACGCCGGGGGATTTTCCCTCGACGTTAATGCCCGAAACTGTTTATTGTGATTATTTGCAAGACATGTTATAGTTGGATTATGATTACACTTGTTTGCTGATGCCGACAAACATTTATTTTAGTGGGTTCTCGCGAGTATCGTTATCACACCTTGTTATTCAGACGGCCCTTGAAGCCGTTATACTCCGCCTTGTCGAACAATTCTAGCCCCAAATCGATTTGCTTATGAGTGTTCCGGGTATCAGCTCTAAACTTACCGCAATCCGTATCCTTGCGGAAATCGGTGTTGATATGTCCGTGTTTGAAACCTCCAAGCATTTGATTTCGTGGGCTGGTCTTTGTCCTCAAAACAACGAAAGCGGCGGCAAGAAGAAAACTACCCGTATCGCGCGTGCCGGAGCGTACCTGAAACCTCTTCTTGTTCAGATTGCGCTTAACGACGGTAAATCCGACAAATGCCCCGAATTAAAGAACAAATATCAAGCCCTTAAAAAACGTCGCGGCGGTAAAAAGGCCTTTATTGCTATCGCCAGAAAACTCTTAACAGCGATATGGCATATTCTCGATAAGGGCGAGTTTTACAACGCTGACCTCTACCACAAAGCTGACAAGCCTCCCGTGAATCGTGTGCTTACTCCCGAGCAGGCGTTTGCGTTGTTGCGCAGCAGGGGTTACGAAATTATTAATCCTGATTCTGCTGCTTAATTGCTTGCTATTTTAAGCAGCAAATGCCGACAGTTTCGTACTGTCTATTTTGTTATGTGTTTTTTAGGGTGGCGCTTCTAACGTTGTTGTTTTCAAACTTTTATCAACCGCTTTATTATAATCATGGTAGGTAATATATTGAAAGTATTTAATTTGAGATTGGTATCAGTATAGATGGAAAAACCATCCGAAGAAGCAAAGGCAAAGGAAAGAAAGCCGGGCATGTGGTTACCGCATTTGCCAGTGAATTGCAGCTTGTTCTCGGATAGCTTGCCACTGATGAAAAAAGCAATGAAATAACCACAGTCCCTGAGTTATTGGATATGTTTTGTAAAAAGGGCATGGTCATAACCATAGACGCCATGGGTACACAAACCGATATAGCCGAAAAAATCATTGAAAAAGAAGCGGATTATGTACTGGCTCTAAAGGGCAACCAAGTCGGCTTAACCGCCGCTGCAATCATATGCCTGTCTGCCGCAGTCCCATAATATGGTATTTGCTGGGCCTACTTAGGAGTTAGCTTTTGCGCCAAAATCGTCCCTCGGTACTATAAAATCTGTTGTTTTGGGTATTGACATTTCACCGGTGGACTTTAAAAGCAGCGGCTTTCAAGAAAAGCCGCCCGATTATTTTCCATCACAGATTCCTTTCTCCAGACTTTGATATTTGACTCTCAAACCCAGTGTTTTCAAGCTCTGCACAATTGAACCACAATGGCACTATAAAAACAATAATCCCTATCTTAAGCCATTTGTTGGCAATGAACTGTCAAACTCGGGAGGGGCGGACGACCCTGTCCGCCCGCTGAATTAAAAGCGTCCTATAATTACAGATTGAGGATTCGCGGTCAGCCATTCCCTCCGCCTTTCAGGCGGCGCCAAGTCTTCCGGCTTTATCCGGTTGTAGTGTAAGCGAGCAATCGAACTCACGTTATCATAACATAAAAAACGGCGGCTTTCAAGAAAAGCCGCCGGATTCTTTTCCCGGATTTTTTTCCGGCGTTTCAAAACGCTGTTGACAAATGAGCGGCGCGGTCATATAATACATATGAATTAAATGATACATACATTCATAGATCTATAACAGTTGGGGATGATCCCATGGCGAAGAGCTTTACGGAACACGAGCGCGGCATCATAAGAGACAAACTGATTGAAAGCTGCAAGGAATGCTGGAACAAGTACGGCTACGGCAAAACGAACGTCAAGGAACTGTGCCGCATGTCGGGCATATCCACCGGCGCCTTCTATCAGTTTTTTGAGTCCAAAGAGGTGCTCTTCGCGGAGACGGCGCAGATACTGGCGAGCGACTTAAGCGGCCTCGTGGAAGATCATCTGCGGGAGAACCCCGGCAAATACGGGCTGGCGGAGGGGTTCAAGGCGGCCGTACACAGGATGGACGGGATGAACTGGTATACATCCATGATCGACGAATGGCAAATCATACTCAGGAAGCTGCCGCCCGATTTCATGGATAAAACGCGCCGCGTGGACGACGCCGCGTTTTCGGATCTGGCGCAGAAATACGGGCTCAGGCTCAAAAAGGGCGTGGACGACACCATCACCATACTCGAGCTGGCGACGGTGGGCATCATCCACAAGAACAAGATCAAGGGCGATACGTCCGCCGCGATAGATTTTATAATCGACGCCGTGATCGGAGTATTGTTTGAATAGGACGGGTAAACTGATATGGGAAACGCTGATGCCGAAAAAGACGCGGAAAAATTTTTAGATGTCATCGATGTGACAAAGGTATACCGGATGGGCGAGGTGACGGTGAACGCCCTGCGCGGCGTGAGCCTCTCGCTGTATCAGGGGGAGTTCGCCGTGATCCTGGGCCCCTCTGGCTCCGGCAAGAGCACGCTGCTCAATATAATCGGCGGAATAGATAAGCCCAGCTCGGGGCAGATTGTCTATAAGGACAGGGATATATCGCGGATCAGGGAAAGGGAGCTGACGGACTACCGCTGCAAGGCCGTGGGGTTCGTCTTCCAATTTTATAACCTGATACCCAACCTGACGGCGCGGGAGAACATCATGCTGGCCGCCGAACTATCCGCGAACCCGATACCCGCGGATAAGCTGCTCAGTGAGATCGGCCTGGCGGACAGGGCGGATCACTTTCCCTCAAAGCTCTCCGGCGGGCAGCAGCAGCGCGTCGCGGTGGCGCGGGCGCTGTGCAAGAACCCCAGCCTGCTGCTCTGTGACGAGCCCACCGGCGCGCTCGATATCGAGACCGGCGTCTCCATACTGAGGCTGTTGCAGGATTTCAACATCAATTACAGGAAGACAGTGGCGATCATAACGCACAATGCCGGCATCGGCGCCATGGCGGACCGCGTGATCAGGATCAGGGACGGCGTAATCGACAGCATAACACAAAACGGCCACAAGGTTTCGGCGGACGAGGTGATATGGTGATCTTCCTAAAAAAGGCCGTGCGCTCGATGCTGGAGAACAAGAAATCGTATATCTCCTGCGTCGCGATAATCGCCGTCGGCATAATGTTCTATTCCTCGTTCAATATCGCCTCCATCACGATGAACAAGGCGGCCTCGTCGTATTACACCTCCACAAATTTCGCGGACGTGTTCGCCCAGGTCAAATCCATACCGAAATCCGCCGTGGATTCCCTGCGCGGGGTGAGCGGCGTGTCGGACGTGCAGGGGCGCTATGTGCTGGATCTGCGCGTCATAGTGCCGGATACCAGCAAATTGGTCACGCTGCGCGTAACCTCCGTTGACACCGGCCTCCAGGGCGAGCTTATCAACCAGTTCAATTATAAGGGCAGCTATTTTACCGGGCGGGACGAGATCATGCTCAGCTCGGATTTTATGACCCAGCACAAGCTCAAACCGGGGGACAGCGTCACCCTGATAAGCAACGGCAGGGAGCTTTCGGTCCCCGTTTGCGCCTCCGTGGACAGCCCGGAATATGTCTACGCCGTGCGCAACGTCAACGAACTGGTTCCGGACCCGACCACGTTCGGGTACGCCTACATGGCGGAGCCCAATTTCTTCCGCCTGACGGGGGACAACGGGTTTTACAACGATATCGTTTACAAGCTGGACAACGGCGTTGTCTATGACGACGTCAAGACCGCCATATCCGACAGCCTGGGCAGGTATGAGCTGCTGAGCCTGTACCCCCGGAAGGATCAGGCGTCCTACAATATACTCAAGCTCAAGATAGACCAGTTGGTGTCTTATTCCACGTCCATCCCCTCGGTATTCATCATCGTGTCGGTCATCATACTGTACCTGATGCTGAAGCGGCTTATAGAGCAGGACCGCACGCAGATCGGCACGCTCAAGGCGTTTGGCTTCAAGGACAGGACGATACTGTGGCATTATATGAGTTACGGCGTGGTGACGGGCTTTTTGGGCGGAATCTGTGGGAGCGTCCTGGGCCTCGGGGAGGCTTACGGCATTATCTCCGTATATCAGGTGTATTTCAAGCTGCCCTCCGTGACGGTTATCATCCCGCCGGAATATATTGTGGCCGGCGTCGGGATATCCGTCGTATCCGGCGCGGTGGGCGCGTTCCTGGGCTCCCGCAGGGTGCTGGATATGTCCCCCGCGGCGGCCATGCGCCCGCCCTCGCCGGAGATCGTCAGGTTCGATATCTTAAAGCATCTGGGGTTTTTCACCCTCGCCCTCAACTCCGCCGGCAAGATGGCCATAAGGAGCATCTCCCGCAACAAGGTGCGCTCGCTGGTGGTGGCGCTGGGGATCATGATCAGCTTTGGGCTGATGGTGTTGATCGCCTCGATGTCCTCCATGTTCGGCGGGCTCCTGACCAATCAGTACACCAAGATACAGGCGTTTGACGCCAAGGTCACGTTCAGCGCCCCGCAGCCGACGGACGCGGGGGTGCAGAGCGTCAGGCGGCTTGCCGGCGTGTCCCTGGCGGAGGGCATACTGGAGATACCCGTGCAGCTCAAATATGTCAATAAAAGCGCCGGCACGGTCATAACGGGCATAGAGGCCGGCTCCAGCCTGTACAGGATATATTCAAACGACGAACGCAGGTATTACGCGCCGCCGACGGACGGGATCATCGTCAGCGACATACTGGCCAGCAAGCTGGGGGCCAGGAAAAACAGCGTGCTGTACCTCTCGTCCCCCCTGCTGAGCGACGATATCAAGATCGTCGTCACGGATGTGGCCTATACAAACATCGGGGCCTCCGCCTATATGGACGCCGACGCCCTGGCGAGGCTCTTCGGCATGAACAAGGCCGCGACCTCGGTCATCATCAGGTGCGCGGACGTGAAAAGCGTGCAGGACAGCCTGACGGACGCTAAGAACGTCTCGTTCATCGAGGACGAGCACGCCATGCTGCTCAATTATAAGGACATGATGGGCGTATACTCCGCCCTGATATATATGATGGAGATATTCGGCGCGCTCTTCGCCTTCGCCATAATATACAACACCGCCGTCATATCCCTCTCCGAGCGGAAGCGCGAGTTCTCCACGCTGCGCGTGCTGGGCATGCAGGCCAGGCAGGTGGCCGGCATCATGAGCTTTGAGTACTGGGTGCTGACCGCCGTCGGCATAATCCTGGGGGTTCCCTGCGGGTATTGGCTGAAGCTGGCCATTGCCCAGAGCCTTTCGGGCCAGATGTTCTCCCTGCCGATGTACACGCCGCCGGACGCGTACGCGGTCGCGCTTTGCGTGTGCGTCGCCACGGTGATATTCGCCAACCGCTCCAGCGGCAGGAACATCAAAAAGCTGGATCTGGTGGAGGTTTTAAAAGAGCGGGATTGATATTTTAAAGTGGGTTCGATGGAATTCAACTGTTCGGGAATTATACGCCTCAAACATAATGAGGCGCAAATCGGCTGGATTGCTTCGCGCGTTTACTTCATTTAATTTTAAGTACCTGCGCGCTCGCAATGACGGATAACAGAAATCGCGCCGTGATTTGTCATTGCGAGCGCTCATAACCTAAAAACTGCTTAAACGTTAACGCGCGAAGCAATCCAGTTCGTCGAGCTCACGCGGTATAATCCAGGGTTCAACGCAGCTTCATCACGCCGAACCTACATTTAATAAATGCTTCACATCCAATTCAGGAGGATCAGGTTATGAAAAAAGCGGTAAAATACATAGCTATTGTCATCGTGGTCGTCATCGTGATAGCTATAGCGGCTTACTCGAAGCTGCAGCCCGTTCCCGTCGCGACAATAACGATGACGCCCCATACGGCGGAGCTTAACTTTACCGAGCAGGGGACCGTCACGGCCGACGCTGAGACCGATATCTCCTCCACCGTGAGCGGCAAGGTGACGGGGGTACCCGTCTCGGAGGGGCAGGCCGTGAGGAAGGGCGACGTCATCTGCACCCTGGACGCCACGGAGCTGAACTATCAGATCAGCGCCAACGATTATGTCATCCAGGGGTTTCAGGCGCAGATCGCCAACCTCGGCCTGGCGGACCAGAAGGCCGCCGCGGATATCCAAAACAGCATAAAGCAGCTCGAGGGACAGCTTGAGACCGTAAAATCCCAGGCGGAAACCAGCGCGGTGAGCACGGAGCAGCAGCTCGCCCTGCAAAGCCAGCAGCTCGCCCTGCAAAACACGCTCATAGCCCAGAGCGAGGCGGATGTCGCGCGCTCCCAGGAAAATCTGAACACCGCCAAACAATTGTACGACAGCGATATCATCTCCCAGCAGGACTACAACGACGCCGTAGCCAATTTTGACGCCAAGACCAACGCGCTGGAGCAGAATCGGCGGCAGCTCGACGTCATCGCCAGCGGGCAGGTCACGGATTCCACCGCGTACTATAACAGCCAGCGGGACGCCTTAAATGCCCAGATCAGCTCGCTCAGGGCGGAGCTCAACAAGAGCTATTCCGGCGAGATGAAGAAATATTATGAATCGCAGATACAGCAGACGTCCAACAATACGGATATGCTCAGGAGCCAATTGGACGACTACACCATAAAATCTACGGCGGACGGCGTCATCACCGAGCTGTACGTCAAAAACACCAACGCCGTGACGGCTCAGACCCCCATAGCCAAGATCGCCTCATATGGCCAGAGCGTCGAGGTCTATGTGCTGACGGACGATATCGACGCGATAAAGCCGGGGGACGCCGTGAGCCTCACCCTGAAGCGCGTTGGCGGCGATGTCAGCCTCACCGGCAGGGTCACGGCCATCGGCGATCACGCCGTCAGCCAGGTGTCCGCGCTGGGGGTGGATGAGCGCCGCGTCAAGGTCAACGTCGCCCCGGACGATCCCTCGGGGATCAAGCTCGGTTACGACGTGAACGTGACTTTCACCGCCTACCGCGCCGACAACGTGATAACCGCGCCAAAGACCGCCATCTTCAAGGCCAAAGACAAGAACTGGGTCTGGCTGGTCAAAAACGGCGCCCTCACCATGGCGGAAATCACGGAAGGCGTTGAGCTGAGCACGGAATACGTCATCACCGCGGGCCTTGCCGCGGGCGACGCCATCGTCTCTGATTGCTCCGCCGACGGGCTGGCGGAGGGTGTCAAGGTGAAACAGGTCTGACCGCTTGAAGGCTGAGGCCTGAAGTCCGGGGCCTGGCAGCTCGATCCGGCTTTCAGTCGGGGGGCAAAGTAGGCTTAAGCCTACTGCCCGTGGCGGCTGAAAGCCGCGATGAAACGGCAGGCTTTCGGCAGCCGGTTAAAGGGGCCGGTCGGGTACGGGAGGGCATGGCGGCGGCTTGCGGCCGGAGCACAAAACAAAAAAACCCTGCTTCTGCAAGGAATTTTTGTATAAGGTATTTTTATTCAAACCTTTAGATCGGTATCGCGGGTTAAACGAGCTCAATGATCGCCAATTCGGCGCCGTCGCCCTTGCGCTGCCCGATTTTGATCATGCGGGTATAGCCCCCGTTGCGGTCGGCGTATTTTGGCGCTATCTCGTCGAACATCTTGGCGGCCATATCCACGGGCTTGGTGTTTCTGCGCAGCCTTCTGCCCTCTTTAGGGACTTCGGTGACGGGGTAAACGACGCTCAGTATCTTGCGCCTGGCGTTGAGCCGGGACGCGCTGTCTTTCTTGACCGTCTTGTCGACGGTATCAAAAACGGTCATACGCTTGCCGTTGACATCCTCTTTTATGCGCTTGCCGTCTTTATTCAGTCTGGGCACCTTGGTTTTAACGGTGACCTCCGTGTAGTTATTGCGCTCTTTGACGGCGATGGTAATGAGCTTCTCCGTCAGTTTGCGGACTTCCTTCGCGCGGGTGACAGTAGTCTTGATTTTACCATGATACAGCAAGCTGGTCGTCAGGCTTCTCAGCATGGCTTTGCGCTGGCTGGAAGTGCGGCCAAGTTTCCTATATTCGGCCATTTCAAAACCCTCCTTTTATTAACAGGTTTCCGTTTTAATCCGTTTTAAGCTTTGTAATCGGGCGCGGGCAATCAAAATCATTCGTCGCCGGGCAGCAGCGACAGGCCGAGATCCTTCATCTTTTTAAGTACTTCCTCCAGGGATTTTCTGCCCAGGTTCCGCACCTTCATCATGTCCTCCTCCGTCTTGCTGGCCAGATCCTCCACCGTGTTGATGCCGGCGCGTTTAAGGCAGTTGAATGAACGGACGGACAGATCCAGATCCTCTATGGAGAGCTCGAGCACCTTCTCTTTTTTGCTGTCGTCCTTTTCGACCAGGATCTCGGTCTCATTGGACGCCTCAGAGAGATCTATAAACAGATTGAGGTGCTCGTTTAAAATCTTGGCGCCCAGGCTCAGCGCGTCGTCCGGCGAGATGGTGCCGTTGGTCCAGACCTCTATCGTCAGCTTGTCATAATCGGTTATCTGCCCCACGCGGGTGTTGTCCACGATGTAATTGACGCGGCGCACCGGGGTATACAGGGAATCCACGGGTATCACGCCGATAGGCTGGTTTTCCAGCTTGTTCTTTTCCGCCGGGACGTATCCGCGGCCCTTGGTGACGGTCATTTCGGCAAAGATTTTATATTCTGCGCCGCCCGCGATGGTCGCGATATGCAGATCCGGGTTCATGATCTCCACGCTTGGGTCTACCTTGATATCCCGGGCGCAGAGCTCGCCCGCCCCGGACATGTCCAGATAGGCGGTCCTGGGCTCGTTGCCTTCCCCTGTGGATTTTATTGCGAGATTTTTAAGATTGAGTATTATCTCCGGGACGTCCTCTTTTATGCCGGGGATAACGCTGAATTCATGTAAAACGCCGTCGATTTTGATTGAGCTAACGGCCGCGCCCGGCAGAGACGAGAGCAGAACCCTTCTCAGTGAATTGCCGAGCGTCGTGCCATAACCCCTCTCAAGAGGCTCAACGATAAAACAACCGTACGTGCCGTCCTGAGAAATTTCTGCTATTTCTATGCGAGGTTTTTCAAACTCAAACACGCATTCGAACCTCCCTTGTTCTGAATGTCTCTGATATGCCAAAACACATCGCAGACAAATAACGGTAAAATTGCGACATTTATTTTGAATACAACTCGACAATCAGCGTTTCGTTAATCGACGTGTCAATCTGCTCCCTGTTGGGAACGGCGTTTATGATCCCTTTTAAACCCTCGTGATCGGCGGAGAGCCATTCCGGCACGATCCTGCGCCCCGTGATATCAAGCGTGTTTTTGAAACGTTGGAGCGGCACGGATTTTGCCTTGATTTCAATACGGTCGCCGGGTTTGACCTCAAATGAGGGTATATTCACCTTTTTGCCGTTCACCGCGATGTGATTGTGGCGGACGACCTGGCGCGCCTCCGTCCTCGAGCGGCCGTAGCCGAGCCTGTAGACGACGTTATCCAGGCGCAGCTCCAAGAGCCTCAGCAGGTTTTCGCCCGTGATGCCGGGCACCCTGTCCGCCTCTTCAAAATAATTGCGGAACTGGGCTTCCAGGATGCCGTATATCCTTTTGGCTTTCTGCTTCTCGCGAAGCTGCATGCCGTATTCCGACTGTTTCTTCCTCATGGCGCCGGCGCCGTGGTCCCCGGGGGCGGCCGGGCGCTTATCGACGGAACAGCCCTTGGTCATACACCTCTGGCCCTTGAGGAAGAGCTTCTCGCCTTCCCTGCGGCACAGCCTGCACACTGGTCCTGTATATCTGGCCATATATCTACACCTCCGTTAAAATTACACGCGCCTGCGCTTGGGCGGCCTGCAGCCGTTGTGCGGGACCGGCGTCACGTCCTTGATCATGGTCACGTCAAGGCCGGCGGCCTGCAATGAGCGTATCGCGGCTTCCCGGCCGCCGCCCGGCCCTTTCACAAAGACCTCGACGGTTTTGAGCCCGAATTCCTTGGCCGCGCTGGCGGCGTTATCCGCGGCGAGGCCCGCGGCGTACGGCGTGGACTTCCTGGAGCCCCTGAAACCGAGCTGGCCCGCGGAGGACCAGGAGAGCGCGTTGCCGGCGGCGTCCGTTATGGTGACTATCGTATTGTTGAATGTGGATTGGATGTGCGCCTGGCCTTTATCGACAAATTTCCTGTCGCGGCGGCGGTGCGCTGTCGTCTTTTTGACAACCTTTTTTGCCATAGGAGACCTCCCGTTTTATTTCCTTGTTTCTTCTTTCCTCTTCTTTCTTCTTATTTCTTCTTATTAGCGACTGTCCTGCGCGGGCCTTTCCGGGTGCGCGCGTTGGTCTTTGTGCGCTGGCCGCGGACGGGGAGGCCCTTTCTGTGGCGGATGCCCCTGTAACAGCCGATCTCCGTGAGGCGCTTGATATTCAGCGCCACATCGCGCCTCAAGTCGCCTTCCACGGTCATGCTCGCGTCGATGACGTCGCGGATGCGCGCCACTTCGTCGTCGGTCAGATCGCGGACGCGGGTGTCCGGATTGACGCCGGCTTTTTTCAGTATCTTGTCGGAACTAGGGCGGCCTATGCCGTAGATATAGGTCAGGCCAATCTCGACGCGCTTCTCCCTCGGCAAGTCAATACCTGATATACGTGCCATGTGAAATATTCACCTCCGAAATTCGTTTATCGCCGTTTTTATCAACCCTGTCTCTGCTTGTGCTTGGGGTTCTCGCAGATTATCCTTATGGAACCCTTGCGCTTTATGACTTTGCATTTTTCACAAATAGGCTTAACCGAAGGCCGCACCTTCATGATCAACAACTCCTTATATCACTTGTCACGCCAGATTATCCTGCCCTTTGTCAGGTCATAAGGGGACATCTCCAGGCGCACCTTGTCGCCCGGGATGATCCTGATGAAGTTCATGCGCAGCTTGCCGGATATGTGCGCGAGAATGACGTGCCCATTCTCAAGCTGAACGTGGAACATGGCGTTCGGCAGTTTTTCCTTTACTATGCCCTCGACTTCTATCATATCGTTTTTAGACAAGCCACTTGCCTCCCTCTACGGTCTCCCGCCGTCGTTATTGACATCGGCGCGAGCATAAGCCGACAGAACTCTCCTGACGTCGGCGTCCAGAAGCGGCTGCCCCTTCTTTCCGCCGTCACCGCCGTTATCGCTGTCATCTATTGCCATGTTGAGTATCTTGCTCTGAATCTCCTGCGAGATACAGTTGGTCCGCTGAACGTGCATGAGCTTCTTCTTCTTCGGCCGCGACACGGGGCGCAGGCTCCCGTCGGCCAAATAAATATATTCGCCGGCCGCCGCGATTATCACAAAAAGGCGCCCCGCGTCCCGCCCCCGCTTTGAAAAGACGAGCTGCCCTATGCTCAGCGGGCTGTCATTATAGCTGACTTTCATTATATTTTACCTTCATTATAGCTTACCTTCATTATAGCTTACCTTCATTATAGCTTACCTTTATTATAGCTTACCTTCATATACGGTTATGGCAATCTCTATAAACCCCACAATCCGTCATTGTGAGCGAAGCGAAGCAATCCAGTATACGCACAAACCAGGATTTCCTGGATTGCTTCGTCGCGCCGCTCCTCGCAATGACGGGTTTGCGGAGGTCACCTTATATCGTAAGCAGTTCCGGCTCGGAATCCGTTATGACCAGCGTGTTCTCATAATGCGCGGAGAGCTTGCCGTCCGCCGTCACAACGGTCCAGCCGTCCTGCAGGACGACGACGTCGCAGACGCCTTCGTTGACCATGGGCTCCACGGCCAGGGTCATGCCGGCCTGGAGCTTTGGCCCGCGGCCCGACACGCGGTAATTGGGGATCTGCGGCTCCTCATGCAGCGAGGCGCCTATGCCGTGGCCCACAAATTTCCTGACCACGGCGAACCCGTTCCCGACGACATAATCCTCGATGGCGCCGGAGATGAAATTGAGGTGCTGCCCGGCCCGCGCGAACGCGACGCCCTCAAGGAAACTGCGCTCGGTCACCGCGATCAGCCTGGCCGCCGCCTGGGACACCCCGCCGACGGCGAAGGTACGGGCCGCGTCGGCGTGGTAACCGTTGAGGACGGCCCCGAGGTCAATACTAACAATATCCCCAGCTTTTACCTTTTTTAAACCGGGTATGCCGTGTATAACCTCGTCGTTGACGGATATACAGGCCGCCGCGGGGAAGCCGCCGTACCCCTTGAAGTTGGGTTTCGCCCCGCGGGACAGGATATACTCCTCCGCGATTTTGTCGAGTTCCCTTGTGGTGACGCCGGGGCGCAGTTCCTGGCTCAAAATCTCAAGGGCGCGCGCCACGACCTTGCCGGCCAGCCGCATTTTATTGAGCTGATCGGCGTTTTTGATGGATATGGGCAACTCCCTCGCCGCCTTTAAACCGCGCCCAACGCATCGGCGATGGCTTCCGTGACCTCTTCCAGGCTCTGGCTGCCGTCTATCTCCACGAGCATGTTCCTGCGCCTGTAGTAATCGATGATGGGCTGCGTTTGCTCATAGTATACGGCGAAACGGTTGCGCACCGTCTCCTCCCTGTCGTCATCGCGCTGGAAGAGCGCGCCGCCGCATCTGTCGCAGACGCCTTCCGCCTGGGGGCGCATGGAGATGGTATTATACACCGCGCCGCATTCCTTGCATGAGATGCGGCTCGTTATGCGCCTCATTATAAATTCGTCGTCGGCCTCGATGGAGACCGCTTTATCGACGGTGACGAATTTCTCCAGTTCCTCGGCCTGGGCGATGGTGCGGGGGAAACCGTCGAATATGAAGCCGTTTGCGCAGTCCGCCTCTTTTACGCGCTCCGCGACCAGTTTTAAGATAAGGGGGTCGCTGACGAGGAGGCCGGCCTTTATCACGGCCTCCACCTCCAGGCCGAGCTCGGTCTTGCGCGCCATATGGTCCCGGAGGATATCACCGGTGGAGATATGGGCGATGCCGAAGCGTTTTGAGAGAATTTTGGCCTGCGTGCCCTTGCCGACGCCGGGCGCGCCCAAGAGTATGAATCTCATTTAACCGCCCCTTTGATTTAATATTACGATATAATATTACAATACATTTTTTAATTTAACTCAGGAAGCCTTTGTAGTGCCTCATGAGCAACTGGGCCTCGAGCTGTTTGACGAGCTCAAGCGCGACGCCCGTGACGATCAGCAGCGTGGTGCCGCCGAAGCCGACGCTGATGCCGAAGATCCACTGGAACAGTATGGGCACGAGCGCGATGAGGGAATAGAACAGGCCGCCGGTCCAGGAGAGCCGCTCGATCGTCTTGGAGATATAATCGCTGGTGGGCTTGCCGGGGCGTATGCCGGGGATGAAGCCGCCGCTCTTCCTCATGTTCTCCGCCATTTCCACCGGGTTGATGGCGAACGACGTATAGAAGAAGGTGAAGAAGAAGATCAGTACCACGTAGAGCAGCGCGCCGGAAAACGAGGTGATGTTGGTCCAGTTGACGATCTGCTGGAGCAGCCACGGGTTCCAGAGCTTGGCAATGACGCTGGGGAACTGCATGAGCGATATGGCGAAGATGATGGACATAACGCCGGCGATATTGACCTTTATGGGGATATACGAGCTCTGGCCGCCGTACATCTGCCGGCCCACCATCTTCCGGGAATTCTGGACCGGGATGCGCCGCTCGCCGCTGGCCACCAGCACGACGAACACCATGACGCCGACGAAGATTATCAGGCATATGCCGACGAGGATCCACCTAAATACATCGGTTGAGGCAAAATCCTTGAAATAAGTGAGGGACGACGGCAGCTTGGACAGTATATTCGAAAATATGATGAAGGACGCGCCGTTGCCGATGCCTCTCTCCGTCAGGATCTCGCCCATCCACATGACGAATATCGTGCCCGTGACCAGGGCGATAGTCGCCACGATATATACGACCCAGTTGTTGTACAGTAACAGGCCCTGGTTCTTATAGGTGTATATGGTGCCCGCCGCCTGCAAGAGCGAGAGGGCCACGGCCAGGTAACGCGTGTACTGGCCTATCCGCTTGCGGCCTTCCTCCCCCTCTTTCTGGATCTGCTCCAGCTTGGGGATGGCGACGGTGAGGAGCTGCATTATGATGGACGAATTGATGTACGGCGCGATGCCCATCGCGAATACCGAACCCACGCCGCCCCCGGCGATCATGGCGAAGATGTTGTTTGTCGGGTTTAAGTCCATCTGTGTCTGTGTCAAAAAGAATGATAAGTTGATTCCCGGCAGGAGTATATGGTCGCCGAGGCGGTAGACCGCCAGCACGATCAGCACGTAGATCATTCTGCGCCTGATGTCGGCGACCTTCCACGCGTTCACAAATACCTTAAACAACTAGATCACCTCTGCTTTTCCGCCGGCAGCCTCTATTTTTGAAACAGCGGTCTCGCTGAACATATTTGCCCTGACGGTCAACTTCTTTTTTAAATCGCCGTTGCCAAGGATCTTGACGCCGTCGCGCGGGTTGCTGATGAGCCCTTTGCCGCGGATGGCCTCGATATCGACCAAGGCGCCGTCCTCAAAAACTTCCAGCATGGAGAGGTTTATCGCGACGATATCCTTCGTATTCCTGCATTTAAAACCGCGTTTGGGTATGCGCCTGTAAAGGGGCCATTGCCCGCCCTCAAATCCGAAGCGCTTTTTATAGCCGGAGCGCGACTTCTGTCCCTTATGGCCCTTACCCGCCGTCTTGCCGTTGCCGGAGCCGTGACCGCGCCCGCGCCTGTAACTGTTCCTATTTGAGCCTTCGGCCGGAGATAAATCGCCCAAGTGCATTATAAAACACCTCCTTTGATGAGACTGCTATACTTCCTCTACTTTTATCAGATGCCTGATCTGGTTTATCTGGCCCCTTGTGGCGGGGTTGTCTTTGCGCGTGACGCAGCTATTGGTCTTTTTAAGCCCCAGGGCCTGGACCGTTCTCTTGTGAAGCTTCAAAGCGCCTATGGTGGACCGCACCAAGGTGATCCTCAGTTCCTTTTTGTCCTCATTTTTGTCCTTATTTTTATCCTTTTTTTTATCCTTGTTTTTGTCATCACTCAAGCCAACCCCTCCTATCCTAAGATTTCTTCCACGGTCTTGCCGCGGAGCCTGGCGACCTGCTGCGGGGTTTTCAACTGCTTTAAGCCCTCTATGGCGGCGTTGACGACGTTGCGGTTATTGTTGGAGCCCAGGGATTTTGTGCGGATATTGCGCACCC
>Ga0209629_10000293_pt1 | contig 25991 bp, 18 predicted proteins | sample TergutCu122P5_FD_187286 | JGI IMG/M metagenome (GOLD analysis project Ga0209629, IMG submission 187286) | Cubitermes ugandensis P5 segment gut microbial communities from Kakamega Forest, Kenya - Cu122 P5 (SPAdes) (version 2) | ecosystem: Host-associated > Arthropoda: Insects > Digestive system...
AAAGATATTCGATCTTTTAGAAGGCGATGATACAGTACTTGAGAAATATCCATTGGAAGAATGTGCAAGAAGGGGAGAACTTATTGCATATAAGCATGATGGGTTTTGGCAGTGCATGGATACAATGCGCGATAAATTATATCTTGAGCAATTATTGATGGATGGAAGAGCACCTTGGAAAAAATGGTAATAGATCTTTCATTTTATAAAGGAAAACGGGTATTTATTACAGGGCATACGGGATTTAAAGGTTCATGGCTCTGCAAAATCTTATTAAAAGCTGGGGCAATTGTTACAGGCTATTCATTAGCACCATTTGCTAAACCTAATCTCTATGAACTTATAAATATTCATTCTAGTATTTTATCGATTATAGGCGATATAAGAAATTTTAGTTCATTAAAAAAAATCATAGAAATAACCAAACCAGAGATCGTATTTCATATGGCAGCTCAACCTATAGTAAGGACTTCATATGAAAACCCTATGTATACCTATGAAACCAATGTTTTAGGAACTGTCAATATATTAGAGAGCATCAGGTTAACTGATAGTGTTAAATCATTTGTAAATATAACAACCGATAAAGTTTATGAAAATAAGGAGTTTATTTGGGGATATAGAGAAAATGAGAATTTATGTGGTCTCGATCCATATTCAAACAGCAAATCCTGTTCAGAACTCGTGACATATAGCTATAGAGAATCATTTTTCAAGAAACAAAACACAGCAGCAATTTCTACAGCTCGCTCAGGTAACGTCATAGGAGGAGGGGATTTTGCAAAGGATAGAATTATTCCTGATTGCATTAGAGCAGTAAGGAATAAAAAAGATATATTAGTTAGAAATGAAAATTCCATAAGACCTTATCAGCATGTATTAGATTGTTTATCGGGCTATTTAATACTGGCAACTAAACAATATGAAGATAAATCTTTATTTCAAGGAAGCTACAATTTCGGTCCTAATGAGGGAAATTATATTACAACTGGAGATTTAGTTCGATTATTTTGCAAATCATGGGGAAATATCGACTTTATCTCCAAAAAGGATGATGGTCCTCACGAAGCGTCATTTTTAAAATTAGATTGTTCAAAAGCAAAAGCTGTATTAAATTGGTATCCACGCTGGGGAATTCAAACAGCATTAGAAAAAGTCGTAGAGTTCACAAAATTATTTTTAAATAATGAAGATGTAGATGCTTGTATTGATAAGCAGATCAATGAATATTTTAATATATAAGAGGTATATAATGTTTGAAGGAATATCAGAATCTCAAGCTAAAGAAGAAATTTTAGAATTAGTGTCTGAATATTATAGTGTCTATAAAGGGAAAAAAGACTTCTTTAAAGGCGACTACATTCCTTATGCAAAAAGGGTATTTGATGAAAAAGAAATGCTTAACTTAGTAGATTGTTCACTAGAATTTTGGTTAACATCTGGACGGTATACAAACCAATTTGAAAAAGAATTCTCATCTTTTTTAGATATAAAATATTGTACATTAGTAAATTCAGGATCGTCAGCAAATTTGCTTGCTTTTATGGCACTTACATCCTCTACTTTAGGAGAACGTGCTATAAAACAAGGTGATGAAGTGATTACCATAGCTGCAGCATTTCCGACTACGGTAACTCCAATAGTTCAATTTGGTGCAGAGCCTGTATTTGTGGATATAACTATACCACAGTATAATATAGACGTATCAATGCTTGAAAATGCGCTTTCTCATAAGACAAAAGCGGTGATGATTGCACATACACTTGGAAATCCATTTGATTTGAAATCAGTAAAATCTTTTTGTGACAAGCATAATCTGTGGTTAATTGAAGATAACTGCGATGCACTTGGATCGAAATTTTTATTTGACGATAATATGAAATATACTGGTACAATAGGCGACATTGGAACATCAAGTTTTTATCCTCCTCATCATATGACTATGGGAGAAGGGGGAGCTGTTTATACAGACAATCCGATTTTAAATAAGATAATCAGATCTTTTAGAGACTGGGGACGTGATTGTATTTGTCCATCTGGTCATGATAATTTCTGCTCACATAGATTTGACAAAAAATATGGGGAATTGCCAATAGGGTATGATCACAAATATGTATATTCACACTTTGGTTATAATTTAAAGGCGACTGACATGCAGGCAGCAATTGGATGCGCTCAATTAGAGAAGCTTCCTTATTTTATAGAGCAGCGCAGAAAAAATTTTCATCGCATTAAAGAAGGTCTCTCAATAATTAAAGATAAAATTATCTTGCCAGAAGCCTTTCCAGAAAGTGAGCCTAGTTGGTTTGGATTTTTAATTACATGCTTAAAAGGAGTTAATAGAAATGCACTTTTGAAAAACATTGAAGAAAATGGCATACAAACAAGAATGCTCTTTTCTGGAAACTTAATTAAACATCCTTGCTTTGACGAAATGAGAGCTCGAGGGAAAGGGTATAGAGTTATTGGCGATCTAAAAGAAACAGATCGAATAATGAATGATTCTTTTTGGATTGGTGTGTATCCTGGAATGACTGATGAAATGATCGATTATATGGTGGATATTATTATTCGATATGTAAAAAAGTGATATGAGGGTTGATTATGAAGGTTTGTGATTATTTTGTTATTGATTCCTTATTTTGCATATAAATAAAACCTCCTTGTATTTTAGTATATCGAAAAAAAATTTTGGTTAATTTTTATTATACTCGATTATATCTAATTTAGGAGGTTTTTTTATTTTTTTGTGCAAAATATTTACTATCTTCAATACTGCGGGATCAAGATGCTTATCTTCTTCATTTTGACCCATCCTTTCCAATTAAAACATAGTTTTTATACCAGTCAACCGTTTCACTTATACCATCTTCAAACTTAATCATTGGCTTGAATCCGGTATCCTGAATAAGATTTGCAATATCCGCACATAAATACATGACCTGTTTTGAATCATAAGGAAGCTCACCTATTCCTAATGGTAAATCTTTATTTATAGTATCACGAATCAAACGAACATATTGTATAAGAGGTTGAGTAGCACCACTCCCTATATTATATATCTGAGACTTCCCTTTTGTTCCTACTAAAAAAAAAGCACGTGCAGCATCTTTACAATTTAGGTAATCCCACTGCTGCTTACAAGATGTCAAAAGTGGCTTTTCTCCTTTAAGTAAAGCAGCAATAACATACATAATCATTGTAGAAGACATATCTCCTACACCATATATACTAAAAATTCGTGTCCAAATGAATTGTAATCCTATCTGATCACACAAAATACCTGCAAGGCGACCAGCTGCATACTTAGCAATTCCATAAGCACTATCAGGAGAAACCTTTGCGTCTGTTGATATTGAACCACTGACTCGACCATATTCAGCTTGAGAACCAGCACCTATAAATTTTCCAGAGCCAATACGTGAAGCAAGACGAACAGCATCTAGCGTATAATTGATATTCCTATTTTGTGCATCAACGATGTTTCGACTTTTATTATTGGTCGCTTCCCATGAAAAATGATAAAAAGCATCAAACCCATATTCATCTAGATTCAATGAACTCAATTCATCTAAATTACATTCAACTACATGAAGCAGGTTTGATTTGGGAAGTCTATTTCGTCTAGCTGTTTCACGTCTTACAATTGCATATACTGATGTATCATTTTCGATACATTCATTTACTAAAGCTAGTCCTAACATGCTAGTCGCACCGGTGATTAAAACTTTTTTCATTTCGTGACTCACTCCTCCTACTACTCATAAATCATACATTCAGCTAATTCATCTGCAGGCAAATATGGGTACATGTCTTCGAAGTTGCGTTGCTTTAATGTGCCATCGGATAATTTATCACTTGATACTCTTGGAACAATTTCCTGCCACTCAGGGCACATTATTTCACATACCACAGGGCCATCATATTCCAATGTTTCACGCAACTTTGATTCAAGTTCTTTTGGGTGTTCGATTCGCACACCCTTGATTCCGTAAGCTGCTGCAATCGCCATTGTGTCAGGGCAAAATACTCCGCTTGAGGGGCTTTCTCCGAATAAACGATCCTCCATATAATTGCGTTGTGTCTGTCGAATCAATAAATACCCTTTATTATTTATAACTATTATTTTAATTGGTCTATTCAAATGTTTAATTGTAGCCAGTTCTTGAATATTCATTTGTAAGCTACCGTCCCCGGTTACAACAACTGTGTTATTATAATTATTTGCAGCGCATGCACCAAGTACTGCGCACCAATAGCCCATTGAAGATAATCCTCCAGATGCAATAAAACGTTGACCTTTTTTTATTTTCCAGCCTTGTGATGTTACATGGAAAACCGAACCAGCATCAGTTAGAATAGTAATATTATTTTCTGCAATTGAGGATAATACATCAATTGCATAAAAAGAGTTGATTTCTTCTCCGTTTTTATATTCAGGTTGCATAATCGGATATTTATATTTGAGCTTTTTACAAAAATCGACCCATTCCTCATGATTATAGACAAAGTCAATAGAAGTATCCAGAAGTTCTGGCATGAGTACTCTCAAGTCCTCATAGAATCTACTCTCAATATTCGGACCTGGTTTTTCAAGTTCTTTTTTATCAACATCAACAACATAAATATTTGCGTTTGCTCCAAACATTTTCTGATTGTGCCCTATGGACGAAGTCGACATTCTACTGCCTAAAACAATAATTGTATCAGCATTCTGCACTGTGATATTGGCTGGTCTATCACCATTATTCCCTGGATGCCCCACAAACAAGTTATGATCATAGTCCATCAAATCAATACCAAGGCGTGTTGTTATGACCGGTATATTGTTTCTTTCAATAAACTGTATAAACTCGTTGACAACACCTGCAAGTCTGATACCTTGTCCTGCCATAATTAGTGGACGTTTTGCTTTTGATAGTGCATTATTAATTTTTCTACAAGTGTCTTTACAATTTTTTGCTGATAAATCACTTTCTTCAGGTGTGAAGGAATACAATATTTTCTCAGGCACTTGCATCCCTTGCACATTCAATGGTACTTCAAGCCAAACAGGACCAGGTCTGCCCTCAAAAGCCATATAATAAGCACGCTCCATATAATAGGAAACTTTAGCAGGATCATCAATAGTGGCAAAATACTTTGTCCCTTTTTCTACGAAATAACGTGTAGCTATACCTTGAACTCCATATTGACGAATACCTGTATCATACATATAATCTGTTTGATTTAAATTAGATTGACCTGAAATAATCATTATTGGAGCTGAATCGACATATGCTCCAAGTAATCCGTTCACTGCGTTTAGTACACCAGGACCTGCTGTTACAACTGCAACGCCCAATTTACCCGAAACACGGGCATATGCGTCTGCCGACATTGAAGCTACTTGTTCGTGATGCACAAAAATTGAACGTATTTCCTTCGTTCTATATAACGCATCATTTATATGCATCGAATGTCCGCCTGTAACCACAAAGCAGGTGTCAACTTGTTTGTTTTTTAGGAAATTTATCATATAATCCGTTACTATCATTGTAAACCCTCCTAAATCATATAATTTACTTTATAACAAAGAAGAAATAATATCTTCAGTTATATCTTCTTTTAAGAGTTGAGCTAAATTCATTGCAACATCAACTACCATATCTTCTTGTCCGCCAACTACTTTTAGTTTGCCAAGTTCTATAAATATAGTTTTAGGATCAACATTATAGATCTTTGCTGCTTTATTCACATGAGTTCCGAATGTAGAATTTATACCGGACATTCCGCTTACAATACTTAGCGAACTTAAACCTTTTCCATTAGACCATATCGGATCAATAATTTGTTCGCCAACATCTAATAAACGAAATAAATCTACATCTGTTTTAATTTCTAATTTTTGCAATAATGCAATAAATGCTTCCAATTGACAGTTCCCGGCTCCTGCACCAAATCCTCTTATGGTTCCATCTATAATATCAACACCATTTTCATATGCAATATAAGCGTTCCCTACTGCCATTCCAAGGTTGTTATGAGGATGAAAGCCTATCCTTATACTTAGGTTTTGTTTTAAATAACGAATAGTTCTCGAAACAAGCTGCGGAGTCGACGCACCTGCGGTATCCATTATTATAATACCATCTGCACCATAACTTTGCATTTTTAAAGCTTCGTTTATAATTGTTTGTGTTTCTGCCATATGATACATCAACAAAACACCAAAAGCAATTTTGTCTTTGTGTTTGACATATTCTATATATTGTCTTGCTACGTTTGCTTCAGTGCAGTGACAAGCAATGCACACTAATTCTACTCCTATATCAAGTGCTGGGATTAAATCATCTTTAATTGTTCCATATCCTGTGGTGAGAAATGCCCCCAAGAGTGTTTTATTGAGGTGTTCTCTGGCTGTTTCAAGCATTTCACGGTCGCTCAATGTCGATAGACCGCCTTGCAATGAAGATGCACCTAAACCATTCCCATGACCTACTATAATTACTTCCATTCCTGCTTTATCCATTTTTTCGCAATAGTCAGCAATCGTTTGTTTTGACAAACTGTGTTTTATTGCATGCGAACCATCTCGCAATGTTGAATCAAAAAATCTTAGTTTTTTCATTTATTTCACCTCATATTTTTGTGCATAAGCCTCTGCAATTCTAATCGCTGCACATGTAATAATATCTAAATTTCCAGCATATGATGGTAAATAATCGCCTAATCCCGTGACTTCAATTGTAGTGATTATCCTTTCATTTTCAAGTGTTGGTTCAATAATAACTTTATAACCCGGAACATATTTTTTTATCTTCTCAGTTGTTTCAAAAACATTTTTACGAATCGCATCCATATTGGGGTTTTTAATCACTGCATAAATTGTAGTTCGCATATTTATAGGAGGTTCAGCAGGATTTAAGGTAATAATTGCCTTTGTATTTTCTATTCCTGTAAAATGAGCAAGGGCATCCTTTGTTGTCTGTATAAATTCGTCAATGTTATCCCGTGTTCCAATGCCTGCCGATTTTGAGGCAATTGTAGACACTATTTCAATATATGACGTTTCTGGATGTACTTTTGAAATAGCATGAGCTATAGGGATACTGGCTTGTCCTCCACAAGTTATTAAATTTATGTTATCAGTATCCAAAGCATCTTTGAGATTTATAACCGGAACACACATCATTCCAATTTTTGCTGGTGTTAAATCAACAACAAATTTGTTTAATTCTCTTAAAATTAATGCATTTTTATGATGAACAGCAGCACTTGTCGCATCGAAAACAATATCACATATATCAGGATTCTCTTGAATTGCAGCTATTGATAAATCAGAAACACTAATATGTTTTTGCATTGCAAAACGACTGCCTAGCGAATCCAAATTACGTCCAGTCATGAGGGAACAATTGAGATATGGTGAACGCATTGTTTTCATCATCAAATCGCAGCCAATATTACCAGTTCCAATTATTGCAACATTCTTTTTTTTCAAATTAGTCACCCATTTCCTAATGAATCTATCAAATAAGTTACCATTCCACTAGAATAGCCAAAAACGGTAGTAATATTTTTCTTTTGAATATAATAAGTAATTGTATAATAATAAGCGGTATTTAAAGTGATTTCAAAGACACTATAATCATATTCATCATCTTAAAATTTATGCCAATAATATTTTTATTTAGTAAAATATCATAGGGTTATCCCTATGATATTATCTTTTTTTCATCGATAACTTGAATGGTGTTATCAAAATTTATGCGTTTTTCTTCTATGACCAGAGGACGTTTCATTGTCCTAATATTAATGCTCAAAATATATTCTCCCATAATGCCAATAAATAATAATTGCACTGCACTTAAAAAAAAGATAGATATCATTAAAGGTACAGTTCCGATAGGAAAGTCATTCCAGTAAATGAGCTTTAAAATCAAATATACTATTGCAATAATAAAAGAGAACATAGAAACAGAAAAACCCAAAAGTGTAGCAAATCTCATAGCTGTTTTTGTATATGAGGTGATGGATAACATGCTTGCATCATATAATCTAAAAAAGTTATTGCTCGTTTTGCCTGCTCTTCTCTTTTCTTGAGTATATTCGATCTCTTTTCTTTCAAATCCTAATTCAGCTACAATACCTCGTAAAAACGGAGTTGGATCATCGAGTTTTCTTAAGACATCTATAAAATCTTTATCATAAAGACCAAATCCTGTGAAATGTTCAATTTGATCTATATTTGACATTTTTTTGATGAGTTTATAGTAACATGAACGCAATAAGTATAGTAACTTAGATTCTTTACTAGATGATTTCACTCCAATGACTATTTTATAATCATTTTCCCATTCTTTTATGAATTTAGGTATCATGCTTAATGGCTCTTGGAAGTCAGCACAAATTAATATAGTACAATCACCAGTAGATTGAAGCATACCATAAAATGGAGAATTAAACTGACCAAAATTTTTTGCATTAAAAATAGCTTTTACATTTAAATCTTTATGGCAAAGGATTGAAATCTTATTTCGTGTTTTATCAGAAGACTTATTGTCTATAAACAAAATTTCATAATCATAATTAGTAAGAGTAGATTTAAAGATATTTGTAATCTCTGTATAAAGTGGCATTATATTCTCTTCTTCATTATATGTAGGAATGATAATAGAAATTCTTTTCAAAAAATGCACCTTCCTTTATTCAAGCTAACTAAAAAAGTTCGCCTCATATTATTTTATAAAACTTGTTATTAGATATATCCATTTGATACACTCCTTAATTTATAAAAACTTACCATTATATGGAAGTATTTTTATATTTTTATCTTAATTTATTTTTTTATACCAGGTTTAAGTAAGATATACATATTTTTTAAAACAAGGAAGATAATAGATTTTATTAGAATCAAAGAAAAAATTATTGAGGTAAATATGATTTATGGATGAAGATAGAAGAGATGATAAAATTATTCAAAGTGAATTTTTAATGAAAAATAATGAATTAACCAAACAGGATCAGTTAATAAAAGACCATGCGTCTTATTTTGAATATTTAAGAAGGCTATTTTTTATAAATATAATTTTAAATTTAAGAAACAGGAGATATATAGCTAATGGTTATACAGATGACTACGAGATAATAGACAATAAAGATTATGCAAATAAAACTATTATTGAAAAACTTTTTAATGTTTCTTTTTATATTGCTTCTCCTCTTATTACTATTTTTATCATTGCATTTATTTATTATATAAAAGATATTTATCCATTTGGTGAAAATACTATAATATGGGGTGACCTAGGGCAAAGCACTGCAAATCTTTATTATCATATATATGATGTTCTTCATGGAACAAAGAGCTTTTTTTATAACTTCAATGTAAGTAGTGGGGCGAATATGTATGGCATTGGCACATTTTCAGGGCTTCTTAGTCCTATATCCTGGATCATTGCTTTGTTTAAAAGAGAAGAAATAGTTTATGCTTTATCTTACTTACTGATGATTAGATATGCTTTATCTGCCCTTACAGCTAGTGTATTCTTTAAAAAAGTATTCCCTACTTTAGCCCTAAATATAAATGTTGGATTATCGCTGATGTATGCTTTCTCTGCATATAGTCTTACTCAATATACTAATATGATGTGGCTTGATATGGTGATTTGGTTTCCACTTCTTATTTTATCTCTAAAAGAAATGCTAGATAATCACATAGTAAAATGGTATGTTATTATGCTAACATTGTGCTTAATAAGTAATTTTTATATTGGATTTATGATTTTACTATTTATATTTTTTTCATCTATGGTATATATTCACTGCTTTTTATATTATTGTTGGATAAAGAGAGCTTTATCTATATTTTATTTGGGTATAGGAACTCTTCTTTCATTATTAATATCCTCAGTAGTTCTAATTCCATCTTATATCCAAATAAAACAATCTTCAAGAAATGAATCTTTTAATTATAAAGCGATAATTGGAGAATTTAACGGGCAAACTTCATATAAACTAATGTTTTTTTTATTTGCAGCTTTACCTTTAGTAATGCTAATAATTCTTATACATACATATAATAAGCATAAAAGATTTACATGGTTCATTTTTTTATCACTTTTATTAACTATAATTCAAGCTTTTGTTGAGAGCATAAATTTAATATGGCATACTGGAAGCTATAATGCTTTTCCATATAGATATGCTTTCATACCTATCTTTATTATGCTCATAGCATGTGGTTATGTTCTAGTAAATGAAAATAAGCCTATTATACCTAAATTCTCAAAGGATAATAAATACCTATATATTTTAATTTTATTAAGTATTATAATAATTCCTTTAATTTATGCAATACTCCTCATCAAAAAGCATTTTTTAGCTATTAATAATTCAGTTGACTCTTTTTCTATGAATAATTTTTTAATCTCCAGGTTTTTTTTAGTATTTTTGTTATTTGCAATTAGCTATAGGGTGCTATTGTTTTTACAGAATAAGAAATTGTTTCCTGTAATATTTTTATCTGTTGCAGTGCTTGAAATAACGATTCATAGCATATTATTCATAGGAGTGCCAAAAGAAAGCGTTGGAATCGAAAGAAAAGATGTATATTTTGGAATTGAAGAAGCAGTGAAAAGTGAAATTGAAAAAGATTCTTTAATTCGAATTAAAGATAAGGATAGAGTTATGAGCGACAATTACCCTCTAGTTCTAGACATGCCGAGCATTTCAGGATGGATACACATTATTCCACCTGAAGTACAAAATAGTTTAAACAAATTGGGGTATACAAGGTTATTTACACGCACAATAGACACGGGAGGAACTGTTTTTTCTGATTCTTTGCTTGGAATTGGGAAGGTGATCAGCAGATTAGATGTAAATAAATCTTTAGCTACTTTAGTTAAAGATACAAAAATACCTACCGAAAATAAAAGTATTAATGAAGATGTCCATATTTATGATTATAACTATAAATTACCATTTTTTAAGGTCGTTCCGAAAAAGATAAAGGAATTCAATTTAAAGAACAATGTATCAGCTATAGAGAATCAAAATAATTTATATTTTGCATTAACAGAAGAGAAAGACCCATTATTTAAACTAGCGAATATTACTAATATCTCAAATGATAATAATAATCTAACCTTATATTTAGATGTTAAGAATGAGAGTACATTATATCTCAATGCTATGGGTCAGAGCAAGCAATTTAATATTTTTGTAAATGATGCAGCTGTTTTATTGCCATTTTTGTCATACAAGGACAATAAACTTTATCCCCAAGGATGGCAAAGCGGATTAGTTGAATTAGGGGTATTTAAAGATCAAAGAGTAAAAGTAACTATAAGTGAGCCTAATTTAAATCCTTCAAATTTATTATACGTTTTGGATTTAGGTGATTATAAAAATTATATAGATAAAATTAATAAATCAAATATAGATTTTTCTTATGGTGGAAGATCTATTAATATTGAAGCTATAACAAAAAGGGATGATGAGTGTATTTTTTTGCCTATAACTTACGAAGAAGGGTGGAAATGCACTTTAAATGGAGAGAATGCTACAATAAATAAAGTCGCAGGTTGTTTTATGATGGTAGAATTAAAAAATGGGGTGAACAATTTAAGATTTGATTTTTTACCTCCATATTTCATACCTTCACTGATAATTAGCATAGGAACGATTATTTTTATTGCTGCATTTTACTTTACAAATAGGGTGGAACCAATTAAATATAATGATTATATTATATTTGGAACATATTATATATATCATTTCATTTATTTTATAGGGTTTTTACTGGTTTATTTAATTCCAACTTTTAAATTATTGCAGCATATTATTGAAAAAACATAAAGATCATATAAAAGACTAAAGGAGAAATAAATTATTATGAATAAAACAATCGAAGCTCGAGAGAATAATTTTGAAAAAAACTTGTTTGTAGTGATTATTATTTGTTTTATAAGTATTGTACTCTCTTATATAATAGTAATGTCACTAATTAAACCAAGTGATGCATTAGATGTGGATAAAATTACAAGGCTATATGCCCGTCCTTTATCCGATTTTATGTCTGATTCACATGAGTTTAAAAGACTAGTAATTTACATTTTATTGATTTTTATATTTGCATATGCATTATCAATTTTATACAGAAAATTAGAATACCTTATACCATCATCGTTAGTAGAAATAATAAATCCATTCATGCTAACAGTTTCTTTTTTAATCATTACATTATTTTTCCTTAAATTAATTAAATTTGGCGATGGCTTTTATTCGAGATTGCTTTCTATAAAAACATCAGCACTATTAACAGTAATAATCTTTGTTATAAGCTTAATTATTGCATATATAAAAAGAAGCCTTAAATGGAATACTACTATTTTGATAGATATAGTAATGATTTTAATTTGTTGTATTTTTTTCAAATGCGATAAAATTAATAACATTGATGGATTTATGTATCATTTAGCCCCTGTGTTTAACCCTATTTTTGAGATATCACAGGGTCATACTCTAGGTATAGATCTAAAAGCATTATATGGATTTTATGGATATTTTTTTTATTTCATCCAAATGCTATTTTTTAATAGAATTAATGTTTTAGATACACTTTTGATAATGAATATATTGTCGATGATTATTAGAATTTTATTATACATAACCATTTTTAAGTTATTTAAGAGTAAGATTATTTCTTTAGTGGTAACATCATCAATTATATTTTTTTGCCAAAATTTCCCTTTAACCTACTCTTATCCTTATTTTCAATATTATCCTATTCGTGTAATAATCCCTGTTTTAGTATTATTTTTTACTGTTATGCTCCACTTTGAAAAAAATTTAAAATTTAAGTATTTATATTTTACTTTTGCATCTCTTGTAGCCTCTTTCGGAATTTTTTGGAATCCAGAAACAGGACTAATATGTTTAGCGGCTATAATAGTATATATATTATATGATTGTTTAATTAAATATAAAATTGCTGAAAATAATTTTTGGAATAATATTAGGAAATATGCTTTTATCGTAATATTAAGCTTAGGCTTTAGCATTATTGTTATGCAAATAATAACGAAGATTAGAAGTGGGTCATTCTTAAACATTGCTGATATATTTTGGGGTATTAAAATACTTGCAGTTGATGGATATTTTATGTTGCCACTTCCAGAAGAACACCCGTATATACTTGTATTAGGAATTTATAGTATTGTTTTGATAACTTCTGTTTTTTCTTTTGCAAAAGCAAGACCGACTGAACTTGATAATTATTCTATAGAAAACATCGATTCTATAGGCATAGCGATATCAATTTTAGGCTTTGGATTGTTTTCTTATTTTTTAGGTAGAAGTCACGCTTATTGTTTTGTGGTTTGTATTTGGCCTGCTTTTATATGTTTGGCATATATTGGGGTTAAAATATATAGATATAATCGGTGTAAATATATTGAATTTAAGTCAATAATAAAAAATTATTTTAAGACCGCTTTTGCCCTTGTTACTACTTTTATTATAGTGCTTTCCTTGTCTTTTTTTATTTTCACTGTGGGATTTTCATTATATACAGCGAATAAGGATTACAAATCAGAACCAGATGAATTAAGTTTTTTAATGTATATTAACGATGGAATTCAATTTGTCAATAAATATAGAAGTGAGAATTTATTTGTATTCAACGAATATTCTATGTTTTATTTATCAATGTTAAATCTCAAAAGTGATTATATAGGTTCAGCAAAGATTGATTGTTTCTTCAAAGATGATTATATGAACGTTGTTAACCAAATCGATAATTACAAAGGAAGGGTGATAATAGCGAGTTATGAGCTAAGTAATTTATTGATGTTTCAGGATGGTGAAACTTATAAAGATAAATTAGAGAGAATACTAAATAATAAATATAGATTAGTAGGTCAAGAAGGTATTTGGATGGCTTTTGATTCTATATAGGATTCATATTATTGAAATTAGCATAAAAAAATATTTATAGCCCATAATAACAAAAAATAATGTTGTTATGAGGTTTTAAGGTATGGTTATAAAAAATGTAATAAAAGATTATAAAAATAAAGAAAATCCAAGTAAAATTGAATGGATAATTTTATTTCTAATAATTATAATTTTATTTTACTCATATATGTATTGGGATATGGTAATAACTACAAGGCATGGCATAAATGTATGGTATTCATTGACTAGTGGGGATATAAGGGATTTCTATATGAATAATCTTAAACCACCTATATCAAGATTCGCATCATCCTCTGCATCATATCCTTTTTCCGTATACATAGTATTTGCGATCTGGGATTTCCCACTTTGGGTTATGGAAGCTTTCTTTCATAAAGATCCTTTTTTGAGCACATGGGCACTTTTATATGGAAAGACAATATTGCTTCCTTTTTTAATAGGTTCAGCATATGTATTGTCAAAAATTTGCAAAGAATTATCGTTTTCAAAAAATTACACTAAATGGTTTATCTTTTACTTTATGTCTAGTTGTTTAGTTTTTTATGCTATGCTACTCTTGTGTCAATACGATATTCTATCATTATTATTTACTTTAATTGGATTATATTATTATATTAATGGAAACTTTAAGAAATTTTTATTATTTTTTGCGATTGCTATTTCATTTAAATTTTTTGCTCTGCTTATTTTTATACCATTGATCTTGCTATATGAAAAGCGAATTTTAAGGATAATTTTTTATACTATATGTAGCTACGGGATTTGTATTTTATATTCTCTCTTCTTTAATATGCCAAAAGAAGTAGGTAGTCATATGATTAACCTTTTAAGGTTTACCTTTGTCATGAATTTACCATTTTTAGGTCTTAATGTGCCTATGTTTATAACAATTAACGTAATCTTCTGGATATTTTGCTATATGAAAAAGCCTAAAGGTAATTTAACAAACTTAACTCTATATATTTCTTTTGTGTCATTTGCTATTTTTTTTACATTAAGTAAAACTTATGGTTATTGGATCATATTAATAGTTCCATATTTGTGTATTTTTTGTTTTTCCAATAAAGAATACAGAAAGCTTGCAATGATCATTGAAACAGTATTATCTTCAGTATTTGTCTTTAATGAAATAGGTATAAGCAAATTTTTTACACTGGGAAGATTTGCATCTAATGCTGCTTTACCAAATATTTTTGGTAAAATAAAAGAAAACTCTTTTGGTATGTCTTTTAGTGATTTTCTAAGCGAAAAACTAAATAATGAAACTTTGTTTTCTTTCATACCTCCAACTTGTTTTGCTATTTTTGTAGGGTGTATATTTATGTTTGGTTATATTAATTATTATATGATAAAACCTTCAAATATGAATAATAATGACGATGAAGAAATAATATATAGAAGTGTAATATTAATAAGATTATTAATAAATACGATTATATGTTCATTATTAATCTTTTTATTCTTTTATACAAAATAAATAATTTTTAAATTGAGAGGTAATATGTTTGAAAATATGTCAGAAGCTCAAGCTAAAGAGGGAATCTTAAAATTAGCATCTGAATATTATCATGTTTATAAAGGTGAGAAGGAATTTTCTAAAGGCGATTATATTCCTTATGCTAAAAGAGTATTTGATGAAAAAGAGATGATGAATTTAGTCCATAGCTCACTTGAATTTTGGCTCACATCTGGAAGATATACAGATCAATTTGAAGAACAATTTTCATCTTTTTTAGGTATAAAATATTGTACATTAGTAAATTCTGGATCATCAGCAAACCTAATTGCTTTTATGGCACTTACATCTTCTATTTTAGGAGAGCGTGCTATAAAACGTGGAGATGAAGTAATCACTATAGCCGCAGCATTTCCAACTACTGTAGCTCCAATAATTCAATTTGGCGCAAAACCTGTATTCGTTGATGTAACCATACCACAATATAACATCGATGTATCAATGCTTGAAATGGCACTTTCTCATAAGACAAAAGCTGTAATGGTTGCGCATACCTTGGGCAATCCATTTGATTTATCTATTTTAAAGTCTTTTTGCACAAAACATGATTTATGGTTAATAGAGGACAATTGCGATGCTCTTGGATCAAAGTATTTATTTAATTATAATATGAAATACACTGGTACAATAGGCGATATAGGAACATCGAGCTTTTATCCGCCACATCATATGACAATGGGTGAGGGTGGAGCTGTTTATTCTGATGATCCGCTACTAAATAAGATAATCAGATCCCTTCGTGATTGGGGACGAGATTGCATATGTCCATCTGGGAAAGATAATCTCTGTACACATAGATTTGATAAAAAATATGGGGATTTGCCAATAGGATATGATCACAAATATGTATATTCACATTTTGGTTATAATTTAAAAGCCACCGATATGCAAGCAGCAATTGGATGTGCGCAATTAGAAAAGCTTCCATATTTTATTAAACAGCGCAAGAAAAATTTTGACCGCATCAAAGAAGGTCTCTCAATAATTAAAGATAAGGTTATTTTGCCAGAAGCTTTTCCAAGAAGCGAGCCGAGCTGGTTTGGATTTTTAATTACATGTAAAGAAGGACTTAATAGAAATGCTCTTGTGAAAAACCTTGAAGAAAATGGTATACAAACCAGAATGCTCTTTGCCGGAAATTTAATAAAACATCCTTGCTTTAAAGATTTAAAGATGGATTTAGATTATAGAGTTATTTCTGATTTAAAAAATACAAATAGGATTATGAATGATTCCTTTTGGATAGGGGTTTATCCTGGATTAACTTCAGAAATGATAGATTATATGGTAGAAATAATCGTTAGATATGCAAACAATCGAGGTAAAAACGATGAATAAAGTTCTTCTAACAGGAGCTACGGGTTACCTTGGTAGTAAACTTACTGCAAAATTATTGCAACAAGGTTATCGTGTACTTTGTCCAGTGTTAACGGACACACATTTAGCATATTTGATACCATATGTCGAGCAGGTCGAAATTTTTGTTATTGATTATACAACCCTTAACGATACTATTATGACATTCTTACCAGACATAGTTATCCATACTGCTTGTCGTTATGACAGGGAAGGAATATCACTGAGCGAATTGACAGAGGCTAACTTAGCATTCCCACTGAAAGTTTTAAACGCAATAGGTAATTTACCATATAAGGCATTATGGATAAATGCAAATACTGCACTAATGAGCATAATTAATGGATATACATTGTCAAAATTTCAATTTGCTGAATGGGGTCGATATTGTTCAAAACAGAAAAAAGTAGACTTCCTAAACATCTTGATAGAACATTTTTATGGTGAAGGGGATAGTGGATCAAAATTTTTACCTTATTTAATAAATAAAATGAAAAAAAATGAACCTATTGATTTAACAGATGGTACACAGCACCGTGATTTCATATATGTTGACGATGTTATACTAACGAGCGAAAACATTTGCCAATGGTTAAGCTACAAGTGTTCCATTGGTTTTACTTTTTACAAATGTATTTTCATTAACAGGAACAAGATCATCAAATAGTTGAATTTTTTTACCTATAAGTTGATCAATTATTTTTTTATTTTCTTTATCAGTGCTGTTTATTAAGGAATCAATTCTTTCCTTAAATTCATCAAAATTATCATAATATTTTGTACGCAGATTTCTTTTTACGAATCCCCATAGTCGTTCTATCAAGTTTAGATTTGGGCTGTATGGGGGTATGTATACAAGTATGATTCCTAATTGATCTGCTAATTCTTGTACGATCTTGCATTTCTGATATCTTGCATTATCAAGTATCACATACATTGCTTGACTTATATTCTTCATTGAAAGCTTTCTTAGCAAATCACATACTGATCCTCCATTAAGATAATCGTCATTTGAAACCATTGTTACCTCTTTTGTTACATAATCCAATGCTCCTAATACATTGTAACGCATACGTCCTGATAATGTCTTGACAAATCGGCGTGTCTTTCCATATATACGCCCAAGAAAATCACAGCCCATAACAAAATGAGAACCATCCATAAATTGAAGATTGATTATTCCACTTTTCGCTTTTTCCATAAGTTGATATAGAGTATTATCACAAAATTCTCGTTGCTTTTCTGCATCTGCTTTTGCTGGTAATGATCCACTTTTTAGACCTCTAATTTTGTTTTTTTTTAACAATCTTCCAACTGCCCACACTGATGTTTTTATTCCGAATTTCTCAAATATCATGTCTGCTATCTGTTGTCTATTTGTGTAGTTGTTCTTTTCTATTTCATCAACAATTTCTGTTTCTACATCTTTAACCTTTGATTTTTGTCCGCCTCCTTTTACTACAAAAAGACTCTCTATTTCTTTGGTCTTTAAATCTTTTCTCAAAGAACGAACACTTCTATCACAAAGCTTAGTCAATTCTGTAACACGAGCATTTGGAATACCTGCTAAGATCAATATCATACTCACTATTCTCTTTGCAAGAGTTTCGCACATAAACATACACATAAAGTTTATTATTTTAATCATTTGCTCAGTTTCTTTATTTATTGCTATGTTTGTATTATTGTTATCTATATCAATATTTTCATTGTGTTCCATGTATTCCAGCTCCTTTGTATATTCTGTCTATACATTATCACAATTTGTTATAATTGTACAAGCTTTTTTTATTTATTCGGCAAATCTACCTTCTCGTTGGTATATCGAAGCTTTTTTGCATTTGTGCAAGGTAAGGCCGACTGGCTATCAAGAAATACCCCTTGGAACAGGAGAGGCACCAAGTGTACGTGAAGCAGTGGAGCATTTGAAAGCATTAACTGGCTCATCTTCAGAATTGAGATTTGGGGTGGTAAAAAAACGGCAATTGGAACCTGAATTGTCAGTAGCTGATACAGATATCCTCATGAATATGGGGTTTAGGTGTAAATACTCTTGGAAAGAAGGTTTTGAAAATACAGTGAAGGGAGAATTTTCATGAAAGATTTACTGATAACTGGAGGATGCGGTTTTTTAGGCAGCAATCTAGCATCCTTTGGTATTGATAATGGTTATAGTATAACTGTCTTTGACAATTTATCAAGGCATGGTTCAGCAAAAAACTTAGAATGGCTAAAAACATTAGGTAGCTTCAATTTTATATATGGAGATATACGAAACAAGAATGATGTTGAAACAGCCATAAAAGCTGCTTGTCCTGATGCAATATTTCATTTATCGGGACAGGTTGCTATGACAACTTCTATAGAAAATCCATTCATGGATTTCGAAATCAATACTATAGGTACAATAAATCTTTTGGACACCGTGAGAAAATATAGTCCGCATACAGCTGTTTTTTATTCATCTACTAATAAAGTCTACGGTGATTTAGAAAAATACGAATACAGGGAAACCGAGACAAGATATGTGTGCGATGATTTTCCAAATGGATATCCAGAAAACTTGACTTTGGATTTTCATTCTCCATATGGATGTTCAAAGGGTTCTGCTGATCAATATATGTTAGATTATCATAGAATTTTTGGCTTAGATACAATAGTGTTCCGCCATTCATCGATGTATGGCAGTAGACAATTTGCTACCTATGATCAAGGCTGGATTGGTTGGTTCTGCCAAAAAGCTATAGAGAAATACGAGAACCCCAATTGTAAGCCATTTACTATATCAGGTAATGGTAAGCAGGTTCGAGATATTTTACATGCAAAAGATATGGTTTCACTTTATTATACATCGCTAAATAACATAGAGAAGTTGACTGGGCAGGCTTATAATATCGGTGGTTCTATGAAGCAATCGCTTTCACTATTAGAATTGTTTGCCATATTGGAAGAATTGTTAGATATAAAATTAGAATATTCACACCTTCCTGTACGTCAAAGCGACCAAAAGATATTCGTAGCAGATATTTCAAAGATCTGTTCCTTCATTGATTGGAAACCAGAGATAACAAGCAGAGAGGGAATAAAACAAATGATAAATTGGATAAAAGGAGAGAATACTAATGAAAGTTGCAATAATGATTCCATCTTACAAAGAGGCAGAAAATCTTGAATATTTATTGCCAAAGATTCATGATGAGATGAAATTAACAGGATGTGAGTATACAATTACTGTCATCGATTCTATTAAGCAGACTGATGATACAAAGCAAGTTTGTGATAAAAATGGTGCTATTTATTTACCAAGAAGAGGCAGCGATAATTATGGTGATGCAGTTCGGACAGGGATTGAAGATGCAAAGGCAGACTATATCGTATTCATGGATGCGGATGGCTCACATGATCCCAAATATCTTCAAGATATGCTGGCAAAAGTAAAAAACAACGATATGGTTATTGGTTCTAGGTATATGAAGGGTGGGCATACGGATAACAACGTGCTTTTAGTTCTTATGTCAAAGCTTTTAAATATGACGTATAACATATTGTTTGGGCTTAAGGTAAGGGATGTATCCAATAGTTTACGTGTATATAGCGCAGATAAAATTAAATCCTTGATACTTACTTGCCAGAACTTCGACATTATCGAGGAAATCATCATTAAGATGAGCCTTGAATTCTCACCTTTGTCAGTTGCTGAAGTTCCTATCACTTTTAATAAAAGGCAGTTCGGAAATTCAAAGCGTAGCTTCATAAAATTCGTATTTTCATATTTTGCGACATTGCTTCGTCTTCTTAGGTACAAGATAAGCTTTAAAACTATAACAGTGAACAGTGAACGTTGAAGAAGGAATAAATTATTATGAATGAAACAATTAGAGCTGAAGAGAATTATTATGAAAAAAATTTTTTTATAAATATAATTATTTGTTTTATTAGTATTATACTCTCTTATATAATAGTAATGTCATTAGTTAAACCAAGTGATGCCTTAAATGTGGATAAAATTACAAAACTATATATTTATAATATATCAAATTTTACACCAGAATCTCATGAATTTAAAAGATTCATTTTATATGTTTTCTTTATTTCTTTATTTGCATATATATTATCGAGTTTATATAGAAAATTAGAATATCGCATACCGTTTTGGTTAGTAAAAATAATAAATCCATTCATACTGACCATTTCTTTTTTAATTATTATAGTATTTTTTTTCAAATTAATTAGATTTGATGACGGTTTTTATGCAGAATTGCTTTCTATAAAAACATCCGCACCATTAACGATTTTAGTATTTGGTATAAGTTTAATCATCATATATATGAGTATTTTGTTAAAAAGAAGCATTAAATATAATATTACTATTGTAATAGATATAGTAATGATTTTAATTTGCTTAATATTTTTTAAATATGATAGAATTTATAGAATGAATATGTTTATGTGGCATCTTGCTCCCGTTTTTAATCCAATCTATGAAATATCACAAGGGCATACTCTTGGTATTGAGCTAAAAGCATTATATGGGTTTTATGGATATTTTTTTTACTTTATTCAAATGATATTGTTTAATAGAATCAATGTATTGGATACACTTTTAATAATAAATATCCTGTCAATGATTATAAGAATTTTACTATATATAACTATTTATAAGTTGTTTAAAAGCAAAGTTATTTCTTTAGCAGTAACATCATCAATTATATTTTTTTGCCAAGTTTTTCCGTTAATATATACACATCCTCATTATCAATATTATCCTATTCGCGTGATAATTCCAGTTTTAGTATTATTTTTTATTGTCATGCTTCATTACGAAAAAAATTCAAAATATAAGAATTTATTTTTTGTTTTTGCATCACTTTCAGCTTCTTTAGGAATTTTTTGGAATATTGAAACAGGATTAATATCTTTAGTATCTTTAGTAGGATATATATTATGCGATCATTTAATTAAGTATAAGATTTCAGAAAAGGATTTTTGGAATAATATTAAGAAGTATATCTTTATCATAATCTTAAGTTTAGGCTTTAGTTTCATTGCTATACAAATAATAACGAAGATTAGAAGTGGATTATTTTTAAGAATTACTGATATATTTTGGGGTATAAAAGTATTTGCCGGTGACGGATTTTATATGATACCGCTTCCAGAAGGGCATCCTTATATACTTGTATTAGGAATTTATAGTATTGTTTTAATAACTTCTATTTTTTCTACTACAAAAGCGAAACAATTTGAACGTAAGAATGACTCTTTAGATATTGACCCTATAGGTACAGCAATATCAATTTTAGGGTTTGGATTATTTTATTATTATTTAGGCAGAAGTCATGCTCATTGTTTTGCGTTTTGTATTTGGCCTGCTTTTATATGTCTAGCATATATCGGGATTAAGTTATATAAATACAACCAAAATAAATATATTGAATTCAAATCAAATATAAAAAATAATTCTATTATCGATTTTTCCTTTGTGATCACATATACTTTGGTACTTTCTATATCATTTTTTATTTTTACTGTAGGGTTTTCACTATATTCAGCGAAGGAGAATTATGAATCACAAAAAGATGAAATAAGTTTTTTAGAGCAAATTAACGATGGAACTCAATTTATCAATAAATATAGAAGTGAGAATTTATTTGTATTTAATGAATGTTCTATGTATTATTTATCTATGCTAAATCTTAAAAATGATTATATAGGCTCAGCAAAGATCGATTTTTTCTTCAAAGATGATTATATGAATGTTGTTAATCAAATCGATAATTATAAAGGAAGGATAATTATAACAGATCATGAGCTAAAAAATCCATTGATTTTTGAAGATGGTGAAACTTATAAAGATAAATTAGAGAGAATACTAAATAATAAGTATAAATTAGTAGGTAAAGAAGGCATTTGGATGGCTTATGATTCTATAGGGAGTTATTAAAAAATTAATTTTTAAAATAAAAAAATGGTCAACTTTTCCTTGGATCCGCATAGAAATAATATATGAATATTAAAATATGGAGGATAATTTTTATGCCTACTATTAAAAAAACAGGTATAATCAAGGAATGGGATTTTAGCGATCCTGATGATGAAAAAGAAAAACCAGATAAGCCTAAACGTGTTATTAAGGAAGAACTCATTCAGGAATGGGACTTCAGCGAAAACAAAGATGAAGATGATGAAAATGAAGCACTAATCGATGATGAAAATGAAGAGCTCATTCAGGAATGGGACTTCAGTGATGCTGATAAAGAGGAATCTAAAGATGGTTTTGATTTAGAAGATAGTGAATTTCAGATTTTTGTTGATGAACAAGATATTGATGCTACGCTAAATTCTAAAGCTTCAAAACCAGAAACCAGCGATGTATTTTTAGATACTATAGCTATTTTTTTAGATAAATTTGAATATATCGATCTTCCTAATTTAGTTGATATAGATAGTTCAATAAATTTCTTTCCAAATCCAAGCGATGAGGAACTCGTTGATCTCATGGAATCGCTGGAAATTTTCGGCTTGCTTTCGCCACTTACAGTTATAAAGTGCAAGGATTCCGATAAGTATACTGTAGTCTCTGGAAGATCGAGGCTTGCTGCCTTAAAGAAGCTTTATGATCAATCATTTGAGTCAAATTATTATAGCATCCCTTGCAGAGTCCTGGACCCAGATACTGACCCGTCTATAATTCAAGGCATAGTGGTATCGACGAATTTAACTTACAGAAAGCTGCCAAAAGATGTCCAGATTAAAGCTGTGCTAGCTCTAGACTCGGCATTATCTAAAAACAAAAAATACAAAAATCAGATGAATATAACTAATATAATAGCTAATAAAGTAGGAATAGCGAGGACTACTACAAATACCCTTAGAGGCTTCAAGAATCTATCTGACAATGCTCTGGATTTATTATATGAGGATTACCTAAGCAGAGAAGCAGCTAGAATTTTATCATTAGTCAGAGACAAAGAGACTCAAGATATGCTTATTGGTAGATTAGGGAGGCAAATAAACAATGTTTCTTTATTGAAAGAGATGATTGCAAGCCCAAGCAAAAAGGAGAAAGAAAATGGTTTTGACATTAAGGTAGCAACACCAGATACAGTGAGAAATAAAATTGAACTCGATAGGAAAATTAAAAAAGCAGAGGAGAAGTTTCCTGAAACTACGACTATAACGTTAAAAGTCAACCATAAAGAATTGGAACAGGTCTTGAGGGATCTAAGCTATATAAGAGCAGGAATGGCTAAAAAGCACCAAACGATTAAAGATGGCGAAATAAACAAATATTTAAGTATAAATTTAAACGATGTTCACATGGATCAGTATTTGAGAAATGGATTTGTTACTCAGGAGACCATAGATTTAGTTAAAAGCGATAAATATGATAAAATAACTGCATTGGCCTAATTTGTTTAGGCAGAAAGGAGTTGATGAGAATATTCCACCAACGAATAAATAGACAATAGACGCTACTAGATTTACCAAAGAAATGCGAATAGAGACCTTGTAGGACAAGGGGCAGAAGGGTCAGCCATTTTTTTTAAAAATTCAAAAAAAAGGCTTATTTGTGTTGGGTTTAAAAAAATACTAAGAAAAATAAGAGTTAATTATAAACCGTAAATACATAATAAATAACTATATAATGCTATACATATAATCTCATTATGAGATAATGTATATTTTCTAAATGGAGACCAATTAAGGTGTTTTTTTAAGTAAAATCCACCTCAACATCAAAGGTGGATTTTTTATATCATAAATAATTATTCTTTATATCGATTTATTATACATTCGTGCTTTTTAGAATCCTTATCGTAGTTAATTCCGATTAACAAAGCATTTTTTTTATATTCTTTTAATATATCTGTATATTGTTTGTTTTCTATTTGCTGAATAGCTCCTAGAGCTGATTTGTCCCATTTAAGTTCAATTAACATTGCAGGCTTATCTTGGTGATTTTTTCTTGGTCTGAAAAATAAATCAGCAAATCCTTTTCCGGCAGGAATTTCTCTTTCTATGATGTAATAATTCCGTGCACTGTAATAGGCTATAGAAAGAACACAGGATAATGCATTCTCATCGTTATATTTTATTATGGATGTTTCTAGGTGTGCTTTTTCAATAGCTTCTGCGACAGCTTGGGTGTTTCCGTTCCACGTAGCTTTCAATAAGTTGTTAGATGCATCAATAGCCATTGTTATTTCTCCCCAACCAATATCTCTTATAGCCGTCACAAACTCATCTGAAATTTCTTTATTAGGTATAAAAACTTCTTCTTTTTCAAAATCGTACCCCAAATAGCCCAAATGAATAAGCAAAGTAAAAACATCATCTGAACTTTTAAACGTGACCATATCATTGGAAAAGTTACTGATATTTATATGTTTTCTTGCACCTGCTAATAGCTCTATTATAGTATCTTTTAATCCATCATAATTAATATTGAAGTAAACACTCAGAGCTTCAAAAGCCTCCGTTTGGCTCCAATAACTACAGAACTGCTTGCTAAGTAAAGCTTCCACTACTGATTTTGGATTATATAAAGTTTTTAAATTTGGAAAATGATAACCATCATACCAAGTAGCCATTTCATCATAATCCATTTTATATCTTTCACAAAGGTCTATTACTTCAGTTTGCGTAAAACCAACAAATTCAACCATCTCTCTTGGATTTGTCATTGAGAACTCACGAAACATATTTAAAGCAGAATGTGTGCGGTATTTCTTAATAGGTAAAATTCCTGTCATATACGCCAAGGCAACATATTTCCTATCTTTTAAGAGATTTTTAAGGAAGTCTAAATAGATCTTCTGCGACTCTTTATCATCTTGATTTTCTCTAAATATACAGTCCCATTCGTCAATTACGAAAACAATTTGAATACCAGAAACTTCAAATAAAGTCTGTAAAATTGATGCAAGGCTTTCCTTTGAGTAATTTATGTTTATTTCAGGATAGTCTTTTGAAATATTTTCTGCAACCTTACCTTTAATGTTCTCAAGCATATCTTTTATGCCAAAGGATTCACTTAAAAACTCTGACATGTTAAAAAAAATTACATTATATTTGTTTAAATGCTCTTTAAAAGAAGAGTCATTCGCAATTTTTAAGTTAGCAAACATTTGATATGAATTCAAACCTAAGC
>Ga0209629_10000294_pt1 | contig 25974 bp, 15 predicted proteins | sample TergutCu122P5_FD_187286 | JGI IMG/M metagenome (GOLD analysis project Ga0209629, IMG submission 187286) | Cubitermes ugandensis P5 segment gut microbial communities from Kakamega Forest, Kenya - Cu122 P5 (SPAdes) (version 2) | ecosystem: Host-associated > Arthropoda: Insects > Digestive system...
CGCAAGCGGCTCGCAATGACGTAGTAAAATTTGTGTCCCGTCATTGCGAGGACGGAGTCCGAAGCAATCTATTTCTTTTTTTCTGGATTGCTTCGCCGCAAGCGGCTCGCAATGACGTAGTAAAATTTGTGTCCCGTCATTGCGAGGACGGAGTCCGAAGCAATCTATTTCTTTTTTTCTGGATTGCTTCGCCGCAAGCGTCTCGCAATGACGTAGTAATTACAAACTCATTTCCTTTCCAGAAACCAAACATTTTTTCACATTGATCGTCCCGTACTTCACCTCCAAAAACGGTTTGCCGTTCTTTAATCCTGCATTACCGAATCCGGTGTTGGTGGAAAGAAAGGAAGTGAAGTCGTTGCCGATGCGGGAATCGATATAGAGCGTACCATCGACTGCATCGAAGCGAATGCCGGTGAGACCTTCAATCATGCCGTAGCTCGACATGGCGCGGGCATACCACGAACCGCATTCATATTCGTTGAACGGATTTCGGATACGTCCGTCGTAGCGTTCACGGCAGGTGCGGACAATATCCAATCCTTTCTCCACTTGTCCTTCAAACATCAGGTGGGAGGCAACCTGGTATTCGATTCCCGTCCATACTTCGTCGCTGTAAACGAACGGAAGTTGGAGCTTTCCGCCTTTAGGCCATGTGCAGAGCAATAATCCACCGTCGTCGCCCATGGCAAAAGTCGGTCGCTGCGGATTGACATGGTCACGCAAGTCTTTTTTCAAGTTGTATTTATATACAGATAATAAATGACTTGTTACTTTGGCTTTGTCTATCGCTTCGGGCATTCCGCAAACCAATGATATCCATGAGCCGAGTATGCCATCCGACAGACATCCCTTACCATATTGATACTTAGGTCCTTCCTTATCTAATATTTCTTTGGCTTCGGGAGAATAGTCGGTTTGAGCCGAAAGCGCCATGGTAGGATTTGGAGCGCTTAAATCTTTCCATCGAATATCTTGTATAAAGTATTCGCCGTCGTATAATTTGGTTTCCATATAAGTCTTGCTTTTTGCAAGCAGGGCTTCGTATCGGCTGACATCTTCGCCCAACGCTTTACCCATTAAAGTCATTGCTTGAAGCGCGCCGGTATAGAAACTCGTACACATCCCGTCGGGTCCCCAAAATTCAATATCATACGTGTTGTGATGCGGTTCTTCCAATGCGCCCGTTTCTCGTGGATCCCAAGTAGCAATGCAATAGTCGATGCTTTGCTTGATTTCGGGATAAAGTTTCTTCAGCCAGTCGGTATTTCCGGAAATCCGCCATTCGCGATAGGCTTTCATGATTCCGCCCAACTGTCCGTCGGATGCCGAATGGAAATCGTGAACCACAGGGCGAATGGGCAGGTTGGAACGGAAAGTCTGGTGTCCCGCTTTATTCTGGCTTACCAGAAATTCGGTTTCCCGCAACGTTCTTTCCATTGCAGGAAAGAGGTGAGGAATTGCCTGTGCATAGTTCCAGACGTGGGTGCAAGAGCCGTGACAGCAGCCCCAATTATCGCCGCAGCCTTCCCAACTCCACATCCTGCCGTCGTATTGGCGCAATACGGTTGGGGATTTGATGATGGTGAGGTTGGCGGCGACGGCTTCCATTACTTCGGGAGGCAAGGTACTTGCATAAAAAGCGTCTGTAAATGTTTGGGTTTTTGCCTTTAAGTCGGCGCAGTTTTTCAGCCAGTAGTCCGATACTTCTCGAATATCATTGAATTTACTGCTGTACCACGGGCGATAGTTTCCCATATCGACCGCACAGCAAGCGCCGCCGGAACTTGCGCAACAGGCGGTTGTTGCCGGTTTATCCGCATCTGTTTTAGCGTCTGTCCCTGCTTTCAAATTAGAATAAGGAACATACCAGGTCATATACAAATGCAGGGTTTTCTTTTCTCCGGGCTTTAATTGCAGAGGCACAGACAGGGAAGCTCCGGGCGAACCGGATTCTACCGGCGCATTTTCTTTCATTATTCCTGCGCTGATGTCGTTCCATCCCATCGTGAGCGGATCGAACCAAGCGCCTCTGAACAGACAGTAGTTTACTTTCGTTTGCGGGTCGTCGGTGAAGATAGCAAAGTCGCCCTGCAACCAGGGTTCTTCTTTCGTTCCCGTTTGCGAGAGAATAAAACCGTTCGTCATTGGCTTAACCGTTGATATTCCTTTTCTATCGAAAAACATAAAGTTTCTGCTGAAGTAAGAGAATATAGCATCGACCGATTCTTTGCCGGTATTAGTGAATGTATATTCTATTGCGCCTATGGGTAAGCCCGAATTATCTTCGTCGGTGGGAATAAACGGACTCCATGCTTTCATCTGAACGTTGACGGGCATTTCGCTGTCTTTCAATTCAATTTCGGCAAATGGGAATCGTGCAAGGAATGAGTTTTCCTTAAAGCGGGGCAATCCCCAAGTAGTATTCCCTAATCCGTTACCTGAACCGGGCAGTCCGAAACGTTTCCAGTCGGGCGATTGACCTTCCAACACTTTCGTTCCGTTTTTTATGCCGTTGATATGAATCGCTGCAAACATACACGGTTCGTTGTAGATTTCCGGACGATTACGTACCGATACATGGGAAATAGCGCCAGATCCTTCGATGCAGAACATTCCTGCTCCCATTCCTCCAATAGGGAATGCAATGCGATTGAGATATTCGCCTGTGTATTGGCTGTTGAAAGCTCTTTTCCCGGAAGCCGGACTTCTGCTGTCATGAGTGCAGGCGGTAAACAAAATCGCAATCGTTAGAATTAAATATATCTTTATTTTCATATTTATAGTGTAAATTTATTTTACCTTTCACCCTTCACCTTTTACCTCTCAATTCACTTCCAATCCTTGCCAAGCCGGAAGTTTAGGGAACGAATTATGCGGCTCTGTCTGATACCAGTAAGCAACGGAAGCAATATCGGACTGTTGCGGCAGATAACGCCCGTCGTGATGCCAACCCAAATCTTGAATGGTTACTTTCAAATCCTTTTCAAAGCGAACCGGATCCATAATGTGCCAGCGATACAAGCCGAAACGCTGCTGCGAAATGTAAGCGCCGTCGGGACGTATCACTTGCGCCAAGCCCGAATAAGGCGTACAAAATTCGGTATATTTTCCGCCACGGTCGAAATTATAGGAGCCGCAAAAATAATCTTCAGTACCCGTTCCGCAAATGGTCGGGAACTTCGTATCGCCATCCATGAAGAATTTGATTTCGCCTTCGCCCCACCATCCGTTATTCCGTACTCCCCAAGCCAGATAAACGCCTACGTATTGTCCTTTACCTTTAATATTGTCCACAATCGTTAAATCGGAGGTCGTATTCGGATTTGCGCGTCGCCATTGGGCGTGGAAATAACCTGCGTCGGCAGGAACATCCGTCAAAGTATAATCAATCTGATAATACAAAGTCATCTCGTCTTTATCATTGATGTTCTCCATCGTAATCTTGCATTTCTTACGGAAAGGCATCGTCCAATAGCAGTTGAAAGCGCTGCCCGGGTTTACGCATACAGGCAACGACACGAGCGGTGAATATACCCCCCATCCCATACAAAAGAAGTCGCCTACGGGACATTCCACCGAAGGTTCTTTTTCATCATCCCAATAAATCCGCATAATAGTGAACCGCCAATTTCCCGTCGGCGTCATCCAGATATGCTGAATTGCGCCCGGTCCGTCCATTTCTGCAATCGTAATCATCTCTTTGGGAGCAATCCGAATATAAGGATTTACCTTCCATCCCTGTCCCAAATCGCGAGCTGCCGAAGAAGCATTCGCCACATTCCGCTTGTCCTTGTCCTTGATATCAGCCATTCCGGCTTTCCCCTTTTCGCCCGTAAAGTTTTCGGGGCTGATAGAGCGCGTTTTTGCGTTTGACAACTGATACAGATTACCCATTGTATTGCTCAAGCCATCGTAAGGATATTTCTGAGCAAACGACATAGAAGTAAAAATAATACTTGCAATAAGAAAAATTCCAATGTGTTTCATGTTAATTGTAAATTGTAAATCGTAAATTACATTTTATAGCCTTTCAGTCCATAAAATAAAATGAAAAGAAAGCAAACCAGCGGGATTATGAATCCGATAGCCATCGATTTTTCGCCGATATATCCCATCAACATCGGTGCAAAAGCTCCGCCTGCCACACCCATCACGATGAAAGAAGACGCCCGTTTCGTGTAAGCTCCCATGTTTGATACTCCCAATGCAAAAATGGTCGGGAACATGATAGACATGAAAAAGAACGATGTGTATAGCGCATAAAGTGATAACTTTCCTAACTGTAAAATCACTAACACCATCGCTATTGAGCACATCAACGCATAGAAGGCAAGCAGGCGGCTCGGTTTAAACTTACTCATGATAAAACTTCCGGATAATCGCCCAATCATAAATAACGCCATTCCTCCGAAAGCCAAAAACTCCGACGCTGTTACCTTTGAGATGGTATGATCCAATTCCATCACATAGTTAATAAACAAGCTGAAAACCCCGGTTTGCGCCGCTACGTACAAAAATTGCGCGATGACCGCAAGCAAAAAGTGTTTGTACGACCACATCGGTTTTGCAACTGCGCTGTCGCCTACAATAGCAGGCGATTCATCCTTTTCCTCAATATGAGGCAATTTGGTGAAGAAAAATAATGCCACGACAATCAAAACACACGTTCCCAAGAGGAGGTATGGTTTTGTCAAAGCCATCGTATCGTCGGGCGCTGCGCCAAGAATTAATTGCCCTCCGATAAAAGGACCCAATACCCAGCCCAAACCGTTGAACGATTGCGACAGATTGATTCGCTGCGCAGCGCTGTCTTTGGGTCCAAGCACGGTAGAGTAGGGGTTTGCCGCCGTTTCCAAAATACACAATCCACAAGCCACAACAAACAGGGCGACCAAAAACGGATTGGCTGAGTGAAACATGGCGGCGGGAACAAATCCGAAAGCGCCGAGCGCAAACAGGAATAGTCCGAGAATGATACCTTTTTTGTAACCGAACTTCTTCATAAATATTCCTGCCGGAATACTCATCAATCCGTAAGCGATGTACGTAGAGAACTGAACCAATCCAGATTGCGCCTTATTCATCGTGAAGGCTTCCTGAAAGTGCTTGTTCAACGTATCCAGCAGCCCGTGGGCAACGCCCCACATAAGGAACAAACTGGTAACTAATATGAAAGGGAAAAGATAACTTGTCCCTGAAGGAGAAGAGAAAATTGATTTCTTAGGTGTTTCCATTCTTTTATTTATTTTATTATTGTAATACATAGATTAAACGTTTAACTTATCAGAAAAAAAATTAGGAAATATCTACCAGACTCGTTTGTAACTCAATGATTTTAGCATTAGTTGAATCATTCTTTATCTGTTCGACTAATAATTCAACAGCGCTTTTTCCCATTTCAGGAATCGGCTGTAAAATATATGGAATAGCAATATTCATAAATTCAAAAGCTTCGCTTTTATCAAAAGATATCACCTTAATTTCATTTTGAATATTCACCTGCATTCGCATCAACTGTTTGATCCCCATGGTGGACAAAGTATTTGTTGCGAAAAATATCCCGTCCGGATAGTTTTCTTTTGTTAATAAACCTTCGAGCGCCAACACTATATCATTCGAAATGAGGGAATAATTCACTTCCTTAATTAAAGAAGGATTATAGTAGCCATATTTATTTAGTGCATCGATATACCCTCTTTTTCGTTCTAACATATTCTGCAAAGCATTTTGATAAATCACCAATCCGATTTTTTTACACCCTTGCCTGATCAGACTTTCCACCGCTTTAACCGAAGCGCTGTAATTATCCACAACCACCGAACTGACATTAAGTTCGGGAAAAAACCGGTCGATGAGTACAACCGGAATATTTTGCCTTATCAGATTTTCGATATAAGGCTTTCCGTGTTCTGTAGGGACAATGATAAATCCGTCAACCTGCCGGCTTTTTAATACGCCAACCATTTTCTCCATTTTAAGGTCGCTTTCGTTGGTATTTGTAATAATTACGCTATAACCAAATTTCTCCGCCTGTTCTTGAATATAAAAAGCCAGACTTGCAAAAAACGGGTTGGAAATATCGGCAACAATCAATCCGATGGTTTGCGATCGTCCAATCCTTAATCCTCGAGCCAGATTATTGGGTTCATAATTCATTTCCGAAGCTACCTTTCGTATCTTATCCGCCATTTCTTTTCCAACCCTTCCTTCTTTTTCTTTACCGTTTAATACCAAAGAAACAGTTGCCGTAGAAACATTTAATTGCTGGGCTATATTTTTAATTGAAACTCGAGTCATAATGAACTTTTGTAATTTTTTTTTATTTCTTTTACTAAATAGTAGGACAAAATTAGTATATTATACGTTTAAGCAAAAATAATTTTACATGTTTTATAACATAAAAATTTTGCGGCATAGATATAGAATATAAAAATATGCTAACAAACAGGACTATAATTGGTTTATAGTCCTGATGCAATTACTTTAGATCATGCGATCCTGAGATTGAAGATAGCCGAATTGTTTCAATAATACAATCCTGCTTCATAGAATATGTCTTCTATGCGTTTATTTTATCGACACTTTCTGGGTGAAACGGAATCCGTCTTTTTCTACAACAACGCAATATATGGCGGGTTTCAGATTTAGAGCGAGTTTGTTTCTTCCCTGGCACAAAGATTGAGTAGTTACCTTTAGACCTTGTAAGTTGTAAATGCTGGCGGTTGCTCCGACTTTTGACAGATCGAGAAGATCAATAACGATACCACCGTTGCCAATAGGATAGACTTTAAATGTATTGTCATTTTTAATGGATTTGACACCATTTCCTCCAGATACTTTTACATTAACCTCTCTGTAACATTGAGTTCCAGTACCATAAAAAGGTGCATCAGGATGTTGGTCAATTTCATTTTTTTCTGCCAACATAAATATCAGCTTGAAATCGCCTACCTGATTGTCTGTCGTAATTTGGATATTAGCAAAAATACTGTCAATATCCGCTTCTTCTATCGGTTCGTTTGTTCTTCCGCCCCACCATTGATATCCCTCTTCCGGAGTCATGTCAATGTTACACATATCAGTATAATCGGCATGATATTCAACCGTTCCGTCTTGAGTTGAACCGTCGAGAAAAATTTTGTGAAAAGTCATATTGTCATTAACAGTCCAACCGACGGGAACTTGAACAGCAACATAACCATACGTAATAAAGCTATCATCCCTGCCAGGATCATCGGGAAAGTCCATGTCTGCAACTAATTTTACATCAAAAGTTGAGTTTGTCTGTACTTCTTCCGGACAATAAATGACCCGTATCCAAAGGCAGGAAATGAACAGAATAGACAATGAAATTGTCATAAAAGCGTTCAGTAATAAACGCTTGCATTTTGTAAAAGTAAACAAATTTTCCATAATAAAAACAATTTAAACGTGATAAAAAAATAATATTATACTCTCAATAATCTATTATCAATTGATAAGGAACTCTGAAAAAGCGAGGTTTGTAGATGGATGCATCTTTCCACAAATTCGAAGGACAATGCGTATTAACGCAATAGCCAACCAAAAGCATTCCGTTTTCATCATATTGGGGATGCGCCATGGCATTATATGCAAATAATGTGTTGTCCTGTATGGGTTCCGGTGTTGAATAGATTTTCTTTTTATTTGACCATGGACCCACCGGATTGTCTGAAATAAAAGTATAAATATCGTTGGTTCCGATACCTCTTTCCTGAGTTAGGAGAATGTATTTATCGGCGTGTTTGAACACGCTGAACTGGGAACTGACTGCGACATCAATACCTTTGAGCGCCTGAGTTTTTGCCGGATCTTTTGTCCATCCGGCGCCATCGTAATATTCCCATTGTTGCAGTTTGTTGTTTATCAAACGGGCGCGGGCAACATGCAGTGTAGAACCGTTAAAATCTAACGGTAAGATTCCGTAACTGTAGTAATATCCTTCGTATTCGTGGAATCCGAAGCCATAACTGACTTTGTTGACAGGAAAGGATGCCAATTCTTGTTGATCGATGATTTTAAAATCCGGATAGCTTAAACGAAAATAGGAAATAGAATTACAGTAAAAATCCCAAGTGCCTCTTCCTGTGAATACAATGTTTGACATGAACACATGGAGGATATTGTCTTTCACAAATCCATGATGTGGCCAGTAAACGGCGTGATGTCCATTGACATTGTTGCTTTGGATTACCGGTTGCGGTTTTTCGGGTGTTCCTCCACAGATTGTACGAGCTTTTGTTTTATCCAATACTACTAACAGATTTCCCAGTATTATGGGAGAAGTTAATGAATCCCGTTTGTTGTCTTTAACTTCACCCATAAAGGAATCGCCCCACAACCACAAACTTTTATTTTTATCTATTACAATTGAGATAGCTCCGTCTCCTCCGGTAAGAATATTTTTTTCGGACGGAAATAGCAGATTTATCATAGTAGTATCAACTGTTACGATATTATCTTTCACCCATAGCTGATCGATCACAATACTACTTCCTCTGCCGGAAACGCTCTCCATAGTAATGACATTCTTTCCTTGTCGGAATACGACTCTTGTTCCGTAAGCTCTGTTGAGTACACGTCCGGTTTCATTCAGGTCGATGATGTCTTTATCTTTAAGTTTAACTGGATTATCATTGATGTACATTTTAAATTTACCGCCGTTTTCCATGCGCCCAAGTGTGAATTGCATCTCTTTATCTCCTGCGGATGTCTGAATTTCAAACATAATTTTTTCTCCAGGGTTTTGCGGATTCCATTGGAGCGCTTTTCCGCCTGCCCAGATCGGGTCATTGACCAACATAGTTTTTACATCACCTTTAAAGATATCTTCTGCATTCAGAAAACGATAATCTATGGATCCTCTGAAAGCGATCGGATTCCATTCGGGCATAATCATCGGACGTACATCATCGGCAGAGACGGTACAATGGTCATCGATCCAGCCTTTTTTACCATACATATATGCCATACGGGCGTAAGCAAATCCGGGTACTTCTCCGTGATGAAGCAGTTCCATGTAAAATGCAAGTTTACTGTCAAACGGAATATCGTCTAAAATGTGCCAGCGAAAATTGGTGACAAATCCGCGGCTACCCGGTCCGTCGTTCCGGGGTTGTCCGCAGTACGGATAAAAGAAAATATCTTCACTCCCCCATGAATAATTGTAATAATCTTCACTGCCGGTGCCGAAGAAGGAAGGAAAGCTGTTGTTATCCACGAATATTTTCTCGTCGCCTTCGCCCCACCAGTTTCCATTGACGGTAGGTACGTTTGTTGGATTCATCAGGTAACAAGCGGCTCCGACCAACCTGCCTTTTCCCATTGCCAAAATATAGGGGATATCTATTGGCTTTTGTCCGGAAGCTTTCAGGTTATGATCTACACGCCAGCGGGCGTACATATACATGGAACGATCCTCGTCCCATAAATACGGTTTAACGAATACATTTATATGTACATTAACGGCTTTGTCTGACATATTTTCTATTTCGATACGGGCAGACTCCTTGAATGGCATGACAAAACGGCTGGTCATAGTTCCGTCAAAAGCAACCGATAGAGGTAGGGATTCATACGGATTGATGCCCGGAGCGGCTCCGAAGAAATCTCCGACCGGCGATTCTATCTGGGGGACTGAGGCGCCATCGAAATAGATACGAAGAATGGATTGTCTGCAAATTACATTTGGATTATCTGTCTGTATATACAATTGCAGTTTTCCGATTGCCTGTTCTCCTTTCAAAAGGGCTACATTTTTTCTTTCTCCTTCAGGAATGATGAAATCAGCGTCCTGCACCTGATGAAGCGAACCCGACAGACTTTCCGGATTTTTCAGACGTTGTATAGTATTTTTAATTTGTTCAAGATAAAAATTAATATCATTTGAGCTAAATGTTTTTACATTTGTGCTTTTGTCATATAAACGTATTCCCACATGGTAGAAATGAATTTCTTTCAGGTTTCCTTTCCATATAATTTTGCAATGTTTTGCAAAAGGAATAGGAAAATACAAAGCATCATACTGACGCAAACTGCCTTTGAAATCTTCCGTTTTGAGTTTTTCGGACATTTCTGCAGGAAAGTTCCAAAAGAAAGCGTCGGCTTTTCCGTCATACACCAGCTTGCCGTCTAAGAACATTTGAATTGTACCGGCGATGGCGGCCGTCCAAAGCCTGACTATGGCTCCGGGACCGTTGACATCGCAGATAAGATATTCTCCCATGCCGTCTTTTCCAGGTTCTTTCAATACCCTTTGGAAACAAGGGATGGGATCAAAACCAAATCCATCAGCGTTTTCAAACCATGTAGAATCACCGGGAAAAACACTCCGTCTATCGTACGACGAAAATTGAATGGTTTTATAACTTTGCTCCGGAATGAATGTCAACCTATCCATGTCGGTCATTTCATTCAGAAGAATTCCAGTGGTGATGGCTTGCTGTGCGTAAGACTTTCCGAAAGAATAATTAAGTCCTACGAGAATAAGTATGCAATTGAAAACGGATCGATTTAATAAGGTCTTCATGTTTATTATTTTTCAAAAATTAATTTATCAATTCCGAAACAGCTTTTGTTGAATCCTTTGGCATAATCAATCAGCTCTACAGTAAATATATTTTTACCGGCTTTCAGATCAGAACTTCCGAGTTTGAACCGTTTGGTTGCTATAACTATATGATTGAGATCCAAGTTTGCCCCAATTATCTTTCCGTTGATGTATATATTGAACTTACCGTAATCAGGGGCGATAGTAAAGATTCCTACAAAGTTGTATGACCCAGGAAGGAGGCATTCAAATTCGAAATCAGCTTTGTCTCCCTTGCTGATATCTTTCCAGTATAGTTGCATACCGCCACTCCAGTAAACCCCTTTGAAATTTTTCTGGAATTCGAGCTTTTCATTGGGAATATTTAATGCGACTATGTTTTCAGCTTCAACACTCAATTCAAGCTGCGATGAATAGATATCGCTTCGTTTCAATGCAACTCTCTCCTTGGCGCCATCAACATCTTCCTTAGTTAATTTTTTCCCTCCGGGAATCATGTACCAATAGGAAACCGGAGCATAATTGATCAAAGTGTTTGCCCAGTGCCAGAGTTCCATGTCAAATTGGATGGATTGAGTAAACGGAATGGCATCCAAGCTTCTGTAGCGAGTATTGACTGTATAATCCGGTGTGAAATTTCCGCTTCCGATCGGTTGGGCAATGAAAGGATGATCAGTAAATACTTCCGAGCGACACCATGCATACCCATAGTAGTCTTCTGATCCTGTTCCGATATGAGAAGGAAATTTTTCTCCATCGACATACACTTTTTCATCGCCTTCTCCCCACCATGCATAAGCCGTATTGAAAAGGGTCACACCGTCGCCCATGTATATACCTTTTCCTTCCAATGATGCAAAATTCAAGTCCAACGCCATGTCTTCCGGTCCGGGAAACACATGGGTGTACTGTTGCCATGTTGATCCGAAGTGCATGGAACGATTGTCCCACTTCCATTTTCCATAATCGGCGGATGCCTGAATGCTGACTTTTTGATCGCCAAGATTACTGAGGGTTATGGTGCATTCTTTTTCGAAAGGCATAACCCAGAATGCACTCATAGATCCGCTTTTCTCTACTTGTGTGTACCATGTGCTGGTGTACAGGGGCTTGTAACCGATTCCGAAGAAATCGCCTACAGGTGTCCAGACCGTTTTTTCTCCGTCAAAAGAAATGCTGATAATGGTAGAACGCAATGCCTGTTCCTGATTGGTTGCCTGTAATTGCATTGTTAATTGCCGGATGGCGTTCATGGCCTGAATGGAAAATGATTTATTTTCACCCGGTTGCAGATCGCAATCAAGGGATATTCTCTTGAGTTTTATATTACTTATTGATCTGTCTTTTTCTTTTAATTGTTTTTGTATGATAGAGATCAGGTTTTGATTTTTCTTCATTTCGGCATCCGAATAAGAAATGACCGGCGTTCCTTTTTTGTAGGTGCGATAATTAATGTTGTAATATACCGCCTCAGTTTCACCCCTTTTAGCGCCCGGATCGTCTTCATACAGATTCTCACTTTCGTATGTCACCTTACAAGATTTTGCATACGGGATTGGGAAATACAGGTTGTGCCCTGCATATTCGTAGGGAGATAATTTGGAAACGGCTGTTGCTAAAGGTGCGGTAGTTACCACAGTTCCACTTAACACATCGAATGCTCTTCCCTGAATTACAGGTTGTTGGTAGTCGTCGATATAGATGCGTAAGGTGCCCAGTCCAGCCTTATTACCTGCGAATGTCATCCAGAAGCGAACAATGGATCCGGGTCCTTCGGCATCCATCATAACAAATTCTTTTCGTCCATTGTTTTTATCCACACGGATAAACATGGAACGGTCCCAGTTGGCAAACCATCCGGGTTTATCTTTGGCTACCGTAGTGCGGTCGTAACTACTGAATTGTTTGCAGGTAAAAGCCGGATCAGGGAATCGGGCGCGTTCGTCGCGATCGACCATTTCTTTCAAGAGGGTTTCAACAGATATTGGCTTTTGAGCCCGTAAAATACTGCTAATCAGGAACGATCCTGCTATGAATATTGCGATGACAATTTGTCGTTTCATTTTATTGCTATTTGTTTTTTTCTGTAAACGATGTAATGAATTCTGAAACTAATGGGATAACTTATTTAAGAATGGCGGTTTGACCTAATGAATATATTAAAGTGGATTCACCGTATTTAGGCTCTGCCACTTCTCCTATCAATTTAACCGTTACGTGATATTCATATTTATCCTGAGGAACTTTACAAGTAAACGTTAATGTTTCGTCAGGGAAGATAGTGGACACATTACTTACTTTTTGTGGCGTATAACTTCCTTGTTCGTACCTTGTTACTTGCACTGATACCTTCAGTGGACGTTTAATTTCTGCTGGAATTTGAGCAGGAATTTCCCATGTGACCGTAGCAATATGGTCTGGTGTCATGGTATATTGAAGATTAGTTACTGTGGGTAATGATACTCCATCCTTGGATTGGATGATATCCCTGTCGTAACAACCGGAAACCATGCATATCAAAGCAATCAGTGACAAATTGGCAATGACCTGAAATCTGCTATTATTTAGATGTTTCATATTTTTTATTTTATAAAGTGTTATACATTTCAGAATATATTAAACTTTTACGTTTTATCTAATCAATATCCCGGATTTTGAGTGTAATTCCCTTTTGCCCAGTTGATCTGGGGTTGTGGTATTGGTCTGTATTCATCTCTTCCTTTAGTGAAATGACCTTTTTGCAGCCAACTGTAACGTCTGGATTCTTTTGCAAAATAGGCGTTCAAGGTAGGTTCGAGAATTCCCCAGCGCTGCAGATCGAAGAATCTCCGTCCTTCGCAAGCAGTCTCCATACGATTTTCCCATTGGAGGGCTTTCATGGCAAACTCTTTAGTCCAGTCACAGTTTACACCGTCTTCGTATAATCCGATCTTATAGTTTACGGTTAATCTGCCGTTTTTCAACCGTCCGGTACTATTAGCCGCTCGTTGCCTGATTTTATTAATAATAGGCAACGCTTCCTTCTCCCGATCTAACTGAATCAAGCATTCGGCTTTCCACAACAGCACTTCTGCGTAACGAATGTTTTTTGCATTCATTGAATTATATGTAAAGAACGGTTTGTATATGCAACTACAATCCGGATCTACCTGTTCTTTCATTGAATGCAGATATCCATATACAATTGGGGTTCTGGCTCCTGTACTGTCAAAAATAAGATCAGTTTTGTATTTATACGGAAGACCGGGAACAGCAACGGTATGACCCATACGGGGATCAAATGTATTTTCAGAAAAGTAACTTTTATATCTTCCTTTCAGTTCAACATCATTAAAGGTGTCAAACAGTGGTAAACCGGTTTTTTGATCGGTTCTGAACGCATTCATTAAGTTAAAACTTACTTTATGAAAATCACAACAGCCTACCGACCATGGCGCATTTAGTTCATTTCCCCTGTTTGTTTTTCCGGCATTGGAGCCGTCGTCAATCGAATATTGGGTTTCATACAGGGATTCTTTTGTATTATTATCAAAATCCGGTAGAAAGTTTTCTGCAAAATCCGCACAAAGTCCAACCAGATCCCCTTCTCTTTCCGTAATTTGATTTATGTATTTCAAAGCTTCTTCTATACGGTTTTTGTTGATATTAACCACCTGATTTTCATCATTTTGCTCATAAGCCATAAACAATAATACTTTTGCGACCATTGCTTTTGCAGCCATTTTATTGATTCGACCTTTGTCTTCCTGTATTTCCGGAAGTTTGGTTTCTGCCGCTTTGAAGTCTTCCAGTATTTTTTCCCAGATATACAAGTCGTTTGGCTTACTTTTATCTCTGTTTGGAATGGCTTCATAGGCTTCAGATGTGGCAGGAACGTTTTCATCTGCATAGGGGATATACTTCCAGTATAGTTTCAAATTTGTATAGATATATCCTCTCAGAAATCTCATTTCTCCGATTCTTTCTTCTTTTTTAGGAAAGGTAGTTACATCTACGTCGTTTAGCAGACGAAGGGCAGTGTTGCATCTAGATATGGCGCAATAGCCTTCGAACCATAGCCCATCATTCCACAAGAGATTTGGAGTAACAGGAACAAATAATTCCAATTCATACATTTGACTTTGGTCAGTTATGCCGTCACCTCCTTTGTAAGCATCGTCCGAACGAATAGATCCATGTACCCAAGTGTTTTGAGTAGTTGCAAAATACTGGCTGGGCAAATATGCGTATGCTGCGGTTACAAATTCTTCCAGATTTTCCGGTTTGAATGCTTCGTTTTCGGATAAAACATTTTTGGGATTAACATCCAGAAAATTACCACAACTGATTAATATTGTTGTTAAGATTGCCATACAGACAATGAATCTCAATTTATTAAAATGTTTCATATACTTTTTTCAGATTAAAATGTTAAATTAATACCCACTAACAGAGACATCGGTATCCGGTATGTGAATCCTGGATTTTCAGGATCTGGTCCGGTGAACTTGTCGTCTCCCCATGTTTTTTTTAGTGTCAGTAAATTGTGCCCAGAAACATAAAACCTGCAACGTTTCAGAAAAGCTTTTTCCGAAATTTTGCGTGGTAAGGTGTATCCCACTTCAACTGTTCTTAGCTTGACAAACGAACCATTTTCAATGTAATAGCTGGAAGGCTTATCTTCTCCGTTCTGACTAAAGAGGGAGAGTGCGGGAATATCAGAATTAGGATTAGTAAGAGACCAAGCTTGCAAGACTCTTTTCGGATGGTTTATGTTTTTTTCTGTCGTAATATTCCAGAAATCGCTTCGCGCTTTCCATGAATTGTAAATTTGCTGACCAAATACACCATGTAAAAAAACAGAACAGTCAAACCCTTTGTAACTGGCGCTCAAGTTAAGTCCTGTATCAAAGTCGGGATTCGGATTTCCGATCCATGTACGGTCGTACATATCGTCGATTCGTCCATCCCCGTCCAAGTCTTTGTAGCGGATTCGTCCCAAGCCTTTACCTGGTTGTTCAGGAGAATTATCCACTTCTTCCTGGGTTTTAAAAATTCCATCGGCGACATATCCGTAATAAAGTCCGGAATCATAAAGAAAGGGTTTTCCTATGCAATCATCTTTTAACCCGTTTCCCCCGTATGCATAACGAAGATTTTCCGGCAAGCTGACTATCTTATTGACAAACGACGACATAGTGAATGTGATCGAATATTGGAAGTCGGACGAATACTTATTGCTATAGTTTAACAGCAGTTCAACCCCAGAATTTTGCATATCGGCAGCATTGACCCAGCGACTGCCACCTTCTCCCAAAGCGCCTATGTATGGAGGATCATAAAGCATGTTGTTTGTTTTTTTATAAAAATAGTCTAAAGAACCGGCAAGTCGCTGGTTCCAAAAACCAAAATCTATTCCTGCATTGGTTTGCTGGGTCGCTTCCCACTTAATATTCGGATTTCCTGTTCGTAATTTGTAAAAACCGGAAGGAATGGGGCCCGTATCATTTCCCTTGATGGAATAGGCGGTCGGGTCAAAAAGCCCGCTGTATGTACTGAGCGATCCATCGGAAGGAATATTGGAATTCCCATTCATACCCCAGCTTGCACGAAATTTTAATTCAGATAACCAATCAATATTTTCCATAAAGCGTTCGTTCTTGAGTCTCCATCCAGCTGAAAAAGCAGGGAAAGTACCATATTTATTATTTTCTCCGAATTTTGATGCGCCGTCGTACCGAATCGTGGCGGAAAATAAATATTTGGAATTAAACGAATAGTTTGCCTTGGCGAAATATGAAAGCATCCGATATTCGTTTCCATTACCCGATTGGATTTTTTTATCTCCGGTTGCTGCATCCAAAAAAGCATAATCTCTGTTTTCGTATGCTATCTGATCTCTGGAGGCACCGAATCGTTCCATGTTGTATCGCATAGCTTCTTGTCCGAGCAGCACATCTAATCTGTGTTTTTTTGTCAATAGGTTATATAGTAGAGTGTTAGTCCATGTATAATTAATTATATGTTCTTGACTGTTAGCTACACCGTTTTCCGTATCTGCCGGTAAACCTCCTTCTTCTCGAGAAGTATAATTGACATATCTGTAATACATATTATTGTAGTCAATTCCAAATTGTGTTTTAAAATGCAAATTTTTCAGAATGGAAAAATCCAGATATGCGCTACCCAACGCTTTCATAGCATACGTATTATTATCTTTATCCACAGTCAGCATTCGCACAGGGTTTCCCAAATTACCCATACCTAATTCGGTAGCTGAACCTCCCCATTCTCCGTTATCGGCATAAACGGGAATGATGGAAGGAATACTGGTTGTATATGAAGGGATACTATACGTGGTGTTATTATCGCCGTCCATATCATGAAGGTCAATATAGGATGCAGTAAATGTTTCGCCAATTTTCAACCGGTCTTTGATCAGATCGTAGTCGTTGTTCATCCGAAAGGAATATCTTTTGAAATAACTGTAGATGACGGTTCCAGCGTTATTGAAATAATTCATGGAGAATAAGCTGCGCGATTTCTCATTTCCGGAAGATATAGTTATTTGATGATTCATTTGAATACCGTTTTGTGTGATCTCATTCCACCAGTCGGTATTTGCCGACCGCATAGTATGCGTACTGTTCAGCCATTCTACAGGGCTTACTCCATTTAAATGTGGAATACCATTTTCATCGCGATTCCAGTCAAAATTGTAGTAACGGACATTAATAGCCGGGTCTTCCATATCATTGACAGTAGCTTGCCAGATGGCTTTTCCGAATTCTTCGGTGTTCAGCAAATTTGGTTTATTGATTAGCTTGGAGAAACCTGTGTACCCATCATATTCAATTTTCAAGTCTCCTTTCTTCCCCTTTTTTGTTTCTAATAGAATAACACCGCTAGCAGCTCGAGATCCATATATACTTGCCGAAGCTGCGTCTTTCAGTACTTGAATGGATTCAATATCGGAAGAATTGATGTCTCTCAGATTGATATCCACAGGTTGCCCATCAATAACAATCAATGGAGGAGACGAAAACATGATGGATGAAAGACCACGGATTTGAATATTCACATTTTCCGAAGGATTTCCATTACTGGTGATATACACTCCAGGCAATTTACCTTGTAGGGATTTCATCACATTAGCGGATGGATTTTGTTGAATATCATCCGCTGTAGCTATGGTCAAAGCGCCTGTTAAATCTGCTTTTTTTTGAGTCATATATCCAGTATTTACAACAACTTCCTGCAATAACTGTGAATCATCCTGCATTTGGATAGTGAGGGTTGTTTTATTCCCGATAGCTATTTGCACTGGTTTTTTCCCAAGATAGGTAATGAGTAATACCGTAGAATTTGATTCAATTTCGAGAGAAAATTTACCATCAATGTCGGTAATAGTTCCTGCAGAAGCGCCTTTGATTGCAATGTTGGCTCCAATCAATGCTTCTCCATCGGTATCTAAGACGATACCTGTTATTATCCTTTTCTGAGTAGTTTCCTGATTGTAATTTAGATTTGCAAACAGGAATTGGCAACAGCACACGAATAAGCAGACAAGCAACGATTTTTGCCATTCTCTGCTTCGTGTAATCGTCAAGATGTGTTTTTTTGTAAGTAAATTCAATTGCTTTTCCATTCTATTTTGTATTAATTTTGAAACGCTTTTGTTTGCTTCAATTTTTATTTTCTTTTTCGTTTCCCCAAAGTTTCGGATCACTTCCCATGTTCTCTCTCCATTCATGTTTCCATCTGTGAATGTCATAATAGTCAATCAAATGTTTAGGTTGCCTCATTTCCTTCGTTGGAGCGGGTGGAAGCGGAGTTGCCTCAGTTTGGTACCAGTAAGCCACTGTTGCGAGATCTAACGTCATATCGTTTGCATGACCGTGTTCAATAGTTCCCTTTACGGATTTTTCAAAATAAATGGGATCGTTGACAAAAAAACGATAGATATGTGTCCTTCCCAGCCAGCCGATGTCATTATTTACACGGGGATAACCGTAATACGGATGATAGAATGGTTCTTTTGGACAGAAAGCCGTGTTGAAAAAGTCTTCTGTTCCAGTCCCAATGATACGCGGTAAAGTATCCCCGTCGATAAACCACATGTCGTCTCCTTCTCCGTACCACATTGGGGAGGGACTTTGCACATAATAATTAATTCCTACGAAATGGCCTTTCCCTTTGATATCGGCAAATACGTAGTTGTTTTTCCCGTCAGTGTTGTAACCGTAAACACCTTCATTAACCGCTTCGCATAATTCGTGATTATACCAGGCGTGAAAGCGACCCAGGTCTTTCGGTTGTTTGTCCATTTCAACATAATCAACATAATAGTAGAAAGTGTTGATATCCTTGCCTGTTTGATTTTCGATTTCAATCCGGGCGCCTTTGGTAAAAGGCATAGCGAAATACGATACCAGTCCGGAGCCATTAACAGGTCCTGCGCATAAAGGAAATGAAGAAAAATTGTATTGTTCATTCCACCCTTGTCCAAAGAAAGGTCCAATAGGAGATTCTACAGAAGGAAACTCATTTCCATCCCAATACATACGAAGTATGATGTCGTTGCGGCTTAACTCGTCCGGGCCCGGTGAGATTGTGATCCATATATGATTGATGATTCCGGCGCCTTTGATTTCGGCGATATTGACAATATCTCCATTTTTAATACCTAACCTACAATCCAAATTTCCCCCAGAAGGGTCATGGCTGCTAATGCGTTTGTTCCGGATTCCATTACGTATTCTGGATAGATCGTACATTTCATTACTGATATCCTGACCAAATCCCGAACCAATAATACAGACGGAAAAAACAGTAAAAACTAAAAGTAACTTTTTCATTATATATTTTGTTTATATTTTTAAATTTTTTATATCATCTGTTGAAATTCCGAATACTTTTTGCACGATGGGATTTAGGCACTGTTCTTCTCCGATGAAATGATATACCGAATGTTTAGCGGACATCGATTGAGCAGGTTTCAAGAAAACGGCTTGGGGAGCATTTTCGAAAGTAGTAATGGTCAATTCTTTCATATCTGAATTGTAATTACCAGCTACAGTTTCAGTCTTTCCTCCGTTCATTCTCACCCTACTTGGGATATTAGTGTTCGTATGGGAATCTTGTTTGTACATATCCAGCATCCAAAGACAAATAACACAGGTCTCTTTAGCCCATTCGAAGTCGTTCAGATTGGTGATTACATCATAGGTTTCATATCCCACTGCTTTCACATCCGGCTGTAATTGGACGCTAAGTCCGAACGCTATTTCCGGCCTTTCAATTAATGAGATTTTACGCTCAATACCTAATTTCAGATAATTTCCCTGGTAGCTATTTATTTCGGTTTTTTTCCGCAGGACTACATTTTTGCTATTTTCGAATCCTACTTTCCATGATTCGGTAGTGATATACTCCAAAGCGCAACCGTTCGGAAATATTTGTTCAGTATCAAGCAAATTATAACTCACATATCCGAGACTTGGACCAGACAAACCGATTGCCGTACTGGCAAATACTTTTGCCTGATATCGGGGAGAAATAATGATTTGTGACTGATTTCCATCTCCTTTCAAGACAATCAGATTACTGTCTTTTTTCAATAAATCATACAAGTCATAACCAAAAGTGCCTTTTTCAAAACTATTCACATATATTGTTTTTTTAGAGTTGTTACATGAAAACAGGCATGCTACTTGTAGCAAAACGAACGTCCATAATATGTTTTTTGAGATAATTTGCCGTTCCATATATCATATTTTCATTGATGATGAAAGATTAATCGTTTAACTTTTCAAATAAAAAAATATATTTATTGCTCTTTTTGTATCTTATCCGCCATTTCTTTTCCAACCCTTCCTTCTTTTTCTTTGCCATTTAATACCAAAGAAAATGTTGCCGTAGAAAAATTTAATTGCTGGGCTATATTTTAAATGAAACTCGAGTCATAATGATTTTTTCAGAACCCTTATTTTATCATTTTTATTAATTGACGGGACAAAATTATTAAATTAAACGTTTAAGCAAAAATTATTTTATATGTTTTGCAACATAAAAAGTGATTTTTAACAAATTGACGTAATCAAATGCACTCTTTTATTTTTAATATTTTTTTATTTAAAGATTATTTCCGATATTTACCCTCGTTTTATTGCTGTCTTTTTTGCAAATGAAAAAGCAACTTATTTGCATTTTGCAATGCATGTTTATTTATGTTCTTTGCATTCCTTTGCAGGCAAAGGATTACAACTTCAGGCATTATAAGGTTGAAGACGGACTATCGTCTAATACGGTCAGAGCCATCATTCAGGATCACAACGGATTTATGTGGTTTGGAACGGAGGATGGGCTCAACCGGTTTGACGGTTATTCGTTTAAGGTATTTCGAAGCGTATTGGGAGATACGACTTCGTTGGGTAATAATTATGTATATTCTCTGATGGAAGATCAAGATCATAAATTATGGATCGGTACGGAAGAGGGAGTGTACATCTATGATTATGAATCAGAACGGTTTTCATTTTTTAACCGACAAACCTCAGATGGAACGTTTATCAACAGTAATGTACAGCAAATTGTCGAAGACGAGCCGTATATCTGGTTTGGAACCTTAGGACAGAACATTTTCCGGTATAATAAGAAGACTGATTTACTGGAACAATACGTTCCGTATAAAGAGGCGACTAAAACGCCGGATTACATTTGTCAGATATTCAAAGATCGCCGGAACATCATTTGGGCTGCAACCAGCCAAAAACAATCCCGGATCAGCCATTTCAATCCGGAGAAGAACCAATTTGCATTATTCAAGGTAGCAAATCCACTGCCCAAAGATTTATCCATTCACCGGTTGTTTGAAGATTCTCAACAAAATTTTTGGTTAGGTACTTGGGAAGGCGGACTTTGTAAATTAGAACGGCAAACCGGTAAGTTAGAACAATTTACGCTACCTAAACAAAACAATATTTCTCATATCCACTCAATTGCAGAACCTGAATCCGGAAAATTATTTATTGGATCCGATGATGGTTTAGTCAGTTTTGATCTTCAAACAGAAAATTTTAGTGTTATCGAAATCAGTGGGCAGGAAGAACATGGATTATCAGACAAGTTTGTTTATCCAATCTTTAAAGATAGAGAAGGAGGAATCTGGATAGGAACTTATTATGGTGGACTTAATTATCTTTCCCCGAATGGTAATCTGTTTGAACGGTATGTACATTCCGATTATGTAAATTCGATTGGAGGTAATGTGATAGGAAAATTTTGCGAAGACAAGGATGGTAATTTATGGATTGCTTCGGACGATGGCGGCTTGAATCATTTTAATACCAAAACCGGCTATTTTACTGTTTATAGTGAAGAGGAAGGTCGAAAATCCGGTTTACCCTACCACAATGTACATGCCCTCTGCATCGATGACGATAAACTTTGGGTGGGAACTTATTCTAAAGGCTTGTATGTGATGGATATCCCTACCGGACAATTTAAATCCTATACTTCCGAACCTGAAAATGTAAAATCTCTGGATGGCAACAGTATTTATTCCGTTTATAAAGACAGGGAAAATCATTTGTGGATTGGTTCTACATCAGGAATAAACCGGTACAATTATAAGGAAGATTGTTTTATCCGGGAAAAAGCCGTCAATGCGGGAACTATAGATATGGTGGAAGATATGTATGGATACATCTGGTTTGCCACATGGGGGAAAGGCTTGTTGTGTTTCCATGATCAAAGTAAAGTTTGGTCGAATTACTTATATAATGCAAGAGATAAAACTTCATTACCCAACAACCAGGTCAATTGCGTTTGTATCGACGGCAAATACAGATTGTGGATTGGAACGGGCAACGGACTTTGTCAATATAATTATACATCCGGTAATTTCATTCGTACTCCCTTGAATCTGAAGAGTAATCTGATTTGCGACATCATTGCGGATGGAGAAAATCTCTGGCTGACTACAACCAAAGGTTTGATACGGTTTAATCCGGACAGCAAAGAATACAAAATTTTTACAAAAAGCGACGGATTGCAAAGTGATCAATTGAATGTAAAATCCGGAATTAAAACATCCGATGGAAAAATATATGTGGGGACTGCCAACGGATTTAATGCATTTTATCCTCAAAATCTGACTGAAAACAAATATATTCCTCCTGTGGTAATTACCAACCTCCAAATTTTCAATAAAGATGTAAATATTCATTCCGGCAATGTGCTTAAGAAAGCGATAGATCAAACTTCGGATATTACGCTTTCGTATAAACAAACTGTATTTAGTCTGGAGTTTGTAGCGCTCAGTTACTCAAAACCTGAAAAAAACCGGTATGCTTTTAAACTTGAAGGATTTGATAAAGATTGGAACTATGTGGAGAATCAGCGAAAAGCTACTTATACTAATCTTCCCGCAGGGAAATATATTTTTAAAGTAAAAGCTTCAAACAATGACGGCGTTTGGAATGAAACCGGCGCCCGTATAACCATTGTTATCAAACCTCCTTTCTGGTTTTCTAAAGGATTTATCGCATTGTACGGATTGCTTTTTGCCGCTTCGTTGATTTATATTATCCGGTATTTCAACCGGCGCACAAAAAAGAAACACGAAGAAGAATTGCACCGGTTGAGTGTAGAAAAAGAGAAGGAAGTTTACAATGCGAGAATTAGTTTTTTTACCTTAATCGCTCATGAAATAAGAACACCTGTCAGTTTGATTATCGGACCATTGGAAAAAATTATGACTGAAATGAAAACCTTCCCTGAAAAAATTAAAGACGACCTGAATATTATTGCCCGAAACAGCCAGCACCTTCTCTTTCTGGTAAACCAGTTGCTGGATTTCCAAAAAGCGGAACAGAATACAATCAAAATCTCGCTTAGCGAGCAAAACATATATGAACTCTTAGAAAATATCAAAGACCGGTTTAAGCCTTCCCTTGACCAGCAAAACATTCGAATACGGCTTATAAGCGACAATCGAAATTTTACGGCATTGGTTGATCCAGAAGTAATTATCAAATCTGTAAGTAACTTATTAAGTAATGCATCCAAATATACAAAAGACAGTATTGAAATTAATTTACAAACCAAAAACAGAAATAATAAAACGTTTGCAATTTCCGTTACTGATAATGGTCATGGCATTGCGCCGGAAGAACAAGAGTTGATTTTTAAACCGTTTTATCAGGTATCAGGGAAAAGTAAACCGGGAACAGGAATTGGACTTTCATTAGTTAAAACACTGATTGAGGCACATCAAGGGAAAATTAACATGGTTAGTATTCCGGATCAAGCTACAACGTTTTCTCTTATTTTACCAATTGAACAATCCGGCAACCTGAATCCGGAAAAGCAAATATCCGATAATTTGGTGAAACAAGAAAAGCCTCTGCCGGGAAATAAAAATGTTCATGCCGTAAACAAAGACGATAAACCGGTTTTGCTTGTCATTGAGGACAATAAAGATATGTGTGCATTTTTATATAACAACTTTTCCGGTCATTATCAAGTTTTACTCGCCGAAAACGGAGTGGATGGATTACGAATCATGAAATCGAACGAAGTAAGTATTATTATAAGCGACTTGATGATGCCAGAAATGGACGGCATTACATTTTGCACCCATGTAAAAAAAGATATCCTCACCAGTCATATTCCCGTCATTTTACTGACAGCCAAAACGGATACAATCTCAAAAATCGATGCTATGAAATGCGGAGCCGACGATTATATCGAAAAGCCATTTTCAATTGAATACCTCGAAGCCCGTATCGAAAATCTGCTTGAATCAAGGAAAACATTACGTTCGAAATTTTCCGAAATGCCTTTTATTCCTTTAAACAGTATTGCTCCGAATAAAGCGGACGAAGAATTTCTTCTGAAGATGAATGGGATTATTGAAGCCCACATTTCAGACCCTTCTTTTTCGATTGATCAGCTGGCAGACGAATTATATATCAGCCGGTCGGGACTGTTTGCAAAAATTAAAACGCTGACCGATATTACTCCCAATGGATTAATCCAATTGATACGCCTAAAGAAAGCGGCTGAACTTCTGACTCAGAATAGATACCGAATTAACGAAATTTGTTATTTAGTCGGATTCGATAATCCGTCTTATTTTGCAAAGTGTTTCCACAAGCAGTTTGGAATTTTGCCGAAAGACTTTATGAATCAACCTAAAAAAGCATGAATATGAAAAATTTGACCTATAAGTTGTTACCCGATTATAAGTATGTTTTGGATTATGCCCCTATCCTCATTATCCGCTCCTCAAAGTTCTCAGGATAAAGAGACTTGTTTTTCAACTTGGAACGGTAGGTATAAATCGTTGTAATCGAATAGCGGAGGAAAACCGCTATTTGTGCGCTATCGTGGATTCCCAACCGAATCAGGGCAAAAATCCGTAATTCCGTGTTGAGCATTTCCCCTTGTTTGGGAATCTGTTTCTCTCTTGCCGGAAATAATGCGTTGAAATCGGTAATAAAAGTCGGATAAATTCGTAGAAATGTTTCATCGAAGTTTGTATAAAAATCGCTCAATTCATTTTCAATAAACTGAGTGGATTTGAGAGATTTCAGTAATTCGTCCATTTTCCCGCTATTGGCAATCCTGTTCAAACTGCGGCGATAATTGTCCAATTTCTCGATATAGTTGGAACACAAATCAATAAATTTTCCCAAATACGCCTCTTTCACTTTATTCGTTTCGGTTAATTTTTGGTTGATGATCGAAAGTTGTCCGTTCCTATTATGCAACTCCTTCCGTATCCTTGCAATACGTTTCATTTGCCGATAGACATAAATCATAGCAATAACCAAAAATACGGATAAAACGCTGACCAATAAAAGATATTTTTGCAATTCCGCTTTTTGTTTTGTCGTTTTTTCCTGATAAGCCGAATCAATAATGGGAAAGATTTTTGAAAGTTCATAAGCCCTGAAGTAAGCATTACAAAAATCGGCATCATCCATCGAAGATTTTATGCACTTATAAGCTCCGTCTATATTGCCCTCATCATACAACAACAGCGCCAACGCCATCATGGAAGTATTTTCTTTCACTGCATTCTTTATATCAGCGATTGCCGAGATTGCAAAATATTTTTTCTGCATATCTACATTGCCCTCTTTTTTGTAGCTGTTAGCCAAAATATTAGCGACAATCGCTTTATCGTGATTCTCAGATTTTATACTTTCCAAAGATTTCATCAGAAACTTTTTGGCTTCTTCGGTATTGTTTTCGTCTCGTAATTTTTCAGCAGCGACTATATTGTACTCAAGTTTCCCATCTTTTCAAATAGTTGAAAATTAAGGGAAAAAAGATTAAAAAAAGTGGTGATAAATGAAAATAAATTATTAACTTTGAGGTAATTATAAACAAAAGTACTAATTTAAAAACAG
>Ga0209629_10000295_pt1 | contig 25926 bp, 23 predicted proteins | sample TergutCu122P5_FD_187286 | JGI IMG/M metagenome (GOLD analysis project Ga0209629, IMG submission 187286) | Cubitermes ugandensis P5 segment gut microbial communities from Kakamega Forest, Kenya - Cu122 P5 (SPAdes) (version 2) | ecosystem: Host-associated > Arthropoda: Insects > Digestive system...
TTGCAAAATGAATTAGTAATTCTTGAAAAAATGCTAACAGCATTTAAAAATCAATTAAATCAGACAATAGAACATAGACAATAGAACATAGACAATAGAACATAGAAAGGACTCGGTAAAAAACCGTCTATATTCTATAAGTGAAATGGTCTATGTTCGATTAGCACAGCGGTCTATGTTCTATATTCTAAAAATATATAAGTTATGATACAGATAATCGTAGTGGACGACCACAATTTTTTCCGTATGATGCTGAAAACGATTTTCAAATCGTCTCGCCCTGACGTTTGCGTGACGGGCGAAGCGGCAACCGGCGAGGAACTGTTCCGGCTTCTGCCGCATACGCCGGCAGACCTTGTCCTTCTCGACGTCAACCTGCCCGATATTTGGGGTGTGGAAGCCGCCCGCCGACTGCGCCGCGAGTATCCCGACCTTAAAATCATTGCCGTATCCGGCGAAAACACTGAGGAAACCATCCGTGCCATGATTGATGCGGGTATCGACGGATTCATCAGCAAGCAACACAGCGGTATCGAAGACCTGACGGAAGCCATCGATTCGGTTATGAATGGCGTGGAGTACTTCGGACGCGATATTTCAGCCATCATCTTCGACGTGTATGTAGCGAAAAAGAAAACAGCGGTCGTTACCTCCGAATTTACCGATCGCGAACGAGAAATCATCCTCCTTTGCCGAGACGGACTGCTGTGCAAGGAAATAGCCAACCGCCTGAAAATCTCTGTCTATACAGTCAACAGCCATAAACGGAATATTTTCCGGAAACTCGGCATCAACAATACGGTGGAGATGGTGCAGTATGCGCTGAAAAAGGGAATTATTAGAATTGAGAATTGAAAAAAGTAATCATTCTTTATAATAAAAATGCAAATGAAAACATTCATTGTATTATCAGAAAAAAATGTATTTTTGCAAAATGTTTAATTATACTTGTATGAAATATACTATTTTTATTGAAAAGAATGAAGATGGCTGGCTAACCGGTCAATGTGAACAGTTGCCGCAGGCAATAAGTCAAGGTGAAAATATTGATGATTTAATGGAGAATATGAAAGACGCTATTGAATTGGTTTTGGAATATCAAAAAGAAAAATTTTTAGAAAAATACAAAACATCAAAAGAATACAGTGTAAAGAACTTAACTATTAAAAATGAAACGAGACGTGGTATTAAGGCATCTCAAAGAAAACGAGTGTTTGCTTGACAGGGAAGGTTCAAAACATTCTATTTTCGTAAATACTATAACAGGTGATTGGACAGCGGTACCACGTCATCCTGATATTAGAGAGAAAACCGTAATGAAATATGCAGGGAGTTAGGTATCCCGGTATTGAAATAATGAGGTTGTTCTGCAATGGGCAGTCTTGCTGAAAAGAAATAGACAAAATAAATATACCGATGAAAACAAATCATTTTACATTCATTTTTGCTGTGCTGATGGTTGCGGCAGGGTGTATTTTATCTTGCAGCAGAGGCGGTAAACAGACAGTTGAAAAACAGGCGGTTGTAATAGATACCACAATTCCTTTACGGACAGATTCGGTAAATCCGGAGTGGAACGCTAAACTCGACAGTTTGCTGCGCATGGCGGCGACTGCTCAGCAGGATACCAACCTTGCAAAACTGTATTATAATATTGGCGATATGTATGAGGATAACGTCCTTGAAAAGGCAAAGGAATACTACCTGAAATGTAATGATTTAAGCGAAAGGTTGGATTGGGATGCGGGACGCTGGATGTTTGCTGATGATTTTTCAGTTTTGCTGGCCAGAGAGGGTTTGACAGATTCGGCGCTTGTAATACTTTCGTCAGCACTCGAATCGGCAAAGAAACAAAACAATGAAAAATGGTTTGCAGTACTCTCTGTCGCAATAGGTCAAGTTTACATGATGAAAGACTGGCACGAAACGGCTTTGAGTTATTTTATGGAAACGCTACCAATTTTTGAGCGAACGAATGACGCCCAAATACTTGGATCGCTTTATGAAAATATGGGGAAGGTATATCGACAACTCAAATTAGTTGAAAAAGCCATCGAGTATGATGAAAAAGCCATTGCAATACTCGGCGATGACCCTTTTGCCCTCACTGGATTAGCAACTACATATTCTGACGATCAACAATATGAAAAATCAAACAAATATTATGAAAAGGCATTGCATATTTGCATGCAGCAAAATAACAAATATCTGATGGAATACATTTACTTTCAGTTGGCAAGTAATGCCTTATCAATTTATGATTTGGAAAGAGTTGAAATGTATTTGAACAAAATGCTGGAAACAGGAGGAAGCGAAGATAATATGTCCTTTCATCATCCATACCTTTTGGTACGTGGTGGTTTAGAAAGATTGAGGGGAAATTTTGCACAATCGGAAAAATATATCTTGCAAAGTTTAGAAATCGCTAACAAACAGGATTTGTTGGAAGCAAAACGACTGGGTTATTTGGTAATGGCAGAATTGTCGCTGGCGCAGCACAAATATCGAGAAAATACGCAATATATAGAAAAATTGGACAAGGTTGAAAAGGACATAGCAAGGGGAACGGCAACTCGCGCAGCCGCCGAAATGCAGGCAAAATACGAAACCGAAAAGAAAAACCTCGAAATCGAACGGCAACAAAACATCATCAAAAGACAAAACCTGCAGCGCGGATTGCTGGCAGGCGGCGTAGTGGTTTCTATCGTGATTCTTGCTCTGCTGTGGTACATGCTTCGCCTGCGCAACCGCCGCAACCACGCCCTCGCAGAGATGAACGCCACCAAAGACAAGTTTTTCAGCATCATTTCGCACGACCTGAAAAATCCTGCCGTTGCGCAACGCGACGCCTTGCTGCTGCTGATTAAAAATACCGGTTTGTGGGATGTTCCCACGCTTGCCAATTATTATGAGGGCTTGCTTGAAACAGCCGAAGGACAGGTCGAGCTCGTTTATAACCTGCTCAACTGGGCGCAAATTCAAACCGGAAGAATGACTTATACGCCTGCTGACTTCAATCTTTTCGCCCGCCTGCGTTCCGACATTTCGATGATTCACAAAATGGCGGAAAATAAAGGAATCATATTCGTTGTCGAGATACCCGAAGACGCAATAGTTACCGGCGACAGCAATATGCTTGCCATCGTAGTGCGCAACCTGCTGACCAATGCCGTCAAATTCACGCCGGCAGGCGGCACGGTATCGTTGGATGCCTCCTGTGACAAGGGGGCATGCCCCCTTGCTTATACCATATCTGTCACCGACAACGGCACAGGCATGAGCGAAGAACAAATCCGCAACCTGTTCCAATTAGAAAACAAGTATTCCCGTCGCGGTACCGCCGACGAACAAGGCAGCGGATTGGGTCTGATCGTCTGCAAAGAATTGCTCGAAAAACATGGAAGCGAGCTTCACGTAGAGAGCGAAGAAGGCAAAGGGAGCCGGTTTTGGTTTACAATATCCTCCCTTGAAGAGAACGATCACTTATAAATATAATAGCGCAGCCAAAGCAATGTACTCTTTCAGATGTCTTTGAAGATAATTCAAGGAGCGCCTAACCTGCATTTCAACATTTTTTTCCGAAATGGAAAGTCTTTTGGCTATTTCTTTGTTACTCAAATCTTCCGTAAAATGTCCTCAAACGCGTCGACATCACCTGTTTTCAAACGATGAAGCGTTTTTGAATCTATAGGGTATGAGACTTCCATTGATTTGTAGTTCACGGATCCTCTTTAATCGGTTTTATTAAAATAAAGAGCGAGCATTTGGGCTGCAGCTTGGTAAGAAGTCATTTCCGATCGAAGTACTTGTATTTCTTTGATAGCCAATTCTTTTTTTATTAAAGGCGACTGATAAAAATGATTCTTCAGTTGTTCGTTGATGCTTTCATACATCCGATACTTTGCTTGTGAATTTCTTCGCAATTCGAAATAGCCGTTAGCTTTTGTAAACGAAATATATTCATCAATCATTTCCCAAATTTCCGGAATTCCGATTTGATAATATCCCGAATAGGTTAATACTTTCGGTTTCCAACCGGAATCGGGCATAGGAAAAAGCTGAAGCGCGTTTCGATATTGTGCTGCCGCGATATTTGCTTTTTCAATATTGTTTCCATCGGCTTTGTTCACAATAATTCCATCAGCCATTTCCATGATTCCCCGTTTAATTCCTTGTAATTCGTCGCCTGTGCCGGCTAATTGAATCAGGAGGAAAAAATCGACCATGGAATGCACAGCGGTTTCCGATTGTCCAACGCCCACTGTTTCCACAAAGAGGGTATCAAATCCTGCAGCTTCGCATAAAACAATGGTTTCTTGTGTTTTACGGGCAACGCCTCCTAAAGATCCGGCGGTCGGAGAAGGTCGTATAAAAGCATGTGGATTTCGTGAAAGTTCTTCCATTCTTGTTTTATCTCCCAAAATGCTTCCTTTGGAGCGTTCGCTGCTTGGATCGATTGCCAAAACGGCTAATTTTCTTCCGCGTTGATTGATCAAATACATTCCGAATGCATCAATAGAAGTGCTTTTACCGGCTCCGGGCACTCCGGTGATTCCAACTCGTATCGATTTTCCGGAAAAGGGTAAACATTTTTCGATAATTTCCCTTGCAACGGATTGGTGTTCTTTTTTACTGCTCTCTAAAAGTGTTACCGCCTGACTTAAAACGGGTATGTTGCCTTTCAGAATTTGTTCTGTATATTCACCCGAAGAGTAATCCCTGCGTTTTTTTCTTACTTTTAGATAGGGATTAACCGGCGGAGGTTGTGAAATACCTTTATTCACATTTAATCCTGCATAAATCGGGTCATTTTCGGGATGTTCCACAACCGGATCAAGTTTTTTTGTCGGCTGCAACAGCTATTTCGTAAACCGGCATATTGGGATCATCTGAAATAATCGATAATTTCGAAGAGAGTTTAGATTGAATTTTTTTACTATCGGCATTTATTTTAATTTCGGTTATTTCTCCCGGGTTGATGCTGATCCGTGTTTTAGATACTGTAACAGCCGGATTGGATGATTGGATATTATGTATATTCAATACCGATTTTCCCGAGTTTGAGATTTTCAAAGATTGGCTGTTTCCGGAATTGAAATTACCGAAATTAATTTCGGTTGCACTTAGATTTATCTTTCCTGCATTCGCTTTTTTTGCAGTCGTCCATTGAGAAAAATCGTCCAGTACGATTGCCGAATAGGCAAACGATTGTTTTGCTTCGTTAATCAGGAGGGTAAATTCTCCCGATAGATTTCCATACAGATTATCTTCTTTCAAGGTTAAAATTACATCTGCTATTCCTGCGGTTTTTGGCGGTATAATGATTGGATTAAAGCTTACTTTCAAGTATTTTGGTAATTTTAATGTTTTTTGGGTAATCGGCAGATTTGAATTATTAAATACTTCCAAACGAATCGTTTTCTCTCCCTTCCAACCGACTTGGCCGAATTGTAAATCTTTCGACTTCAAACGATAGGCTCCCATTGCAACGGGATATAATTCTTCAGGGACCAATTTCTTTTTCCCTGCAACTACTTCTCCTCTAATTTTTAAATAACGAGGCGTCGATTGGTTGAAATTGACCGTAATGGTTTTATCAAAAGTGCCGATTCGTCTTAAAGGATTATAACTGACGGAAATTGTTCCGGTTTTACCACGTTCGATCGGTTCTTTGGTCCAAATAGGTGTAGTACATCCGCACGAAGCGGTTACAAGGGTTATTACGATTGGATTGTTCGAATTATTCGTAACAATAAAATCAAAAGTGGCATTACCGTCATTTTCACCGATTACTCCGAAGTTATGATCGGTTTCATTAAAACTTATTTTATCATCTTGGGCTCCTACCCAATTGCAAAAGAAGAGAAAACTTGTCAATAATAAACTAAAGCGTTTCATAATATATAAAGAATTTATTTTATTAATATCCTATCTGTACTACCCGCAACCTTTAACGACCTTGATGATTTTTTGCGGATTACATCATTCAACTGATATATAAAAAAGATCATTTCGGGTGCAAAGATAAAAAATAAAACAATTGGAATTATTATCTTGGAATAAAAAAATAACCGGCATTGAGTAAAGTTGCCCGGGGAGAAGTTTTTTTATCTTAACTATTTTATTTACCTTTGCATAAATAATATTTCATAATTCAAAATTATAAATGGCTCTTTTCGATTTTTTTTCAAAAGATAAAAAAGAAAATCTGGATAAAGGATTATCCAAAACAAAAGAAAATGTTTTTTCAAAGCTGACGCGAGTAGTTGCAGGTAAGTCGAAAGTAGATGAAGCGGTCTTAGACGATTTGGAAGAAGTTTTGATCACTTCCGACGTTGGCGTTGAAACCACTTTGAAGATTATTTCGAGGATAGAAAAACGAATTGCTCGCGATAAATATTTAGACAGCAAAGAACTCTCCGCTATTCTCCGCGATGAAATAGCCGGTCTGTTATCCGGCGACGATCCGGAAGAACGAAGTGATTTTGAACTGCCGGAAGGAAAGCAGCCATACGTCGTTATGGTGGTTGGAGTGAACGGAGTCGGCAAAACTACGACAATCGGGAAATTAGCTTATCATTATAAGAAAAACGGGAAAAAAGTTTATTTAGGCGCAGCCGATACTTTTCGAGCAGCCGCCGTAGAACAGTTGACGATTTGGAGTGAAAGAGTGGGTGTCCCTATCGTGAAACAAAAAATGGGCGCCGATCCGGCATCCGTTGCTTACGACACATTAAGTTCGGCAGTTGCCAATCAAGCCGATGTTGTCATTATCGATACTGCCGGTCGCCTTCATAATAAAATCAATCTAATGAACGAATTAACCAAAATAAAGAATGTTATGAAAAAAGTGGTTACGGGCGCCCCTCATGAAGTTTTGTTGATTTTAGACGGTTCTACCGGGCAAAATGCTTTTGAACAAGCTCGGCAATTTACGGCAGCTACTGAAGTCACAGCATTAGCTATTACTAAATTAGACGGAACTGCCAAGGGCGGAGTAGTGATTGGAATCTCCGATCAAATGCATGTGCCGGTCAAATACATCGGCTTGGGAGAAGGATTAGAAGATTTGCAAGTGTTCCGAAAAAGAGAATTTGTTAATTCTTTATTTGGAGAAGATGAGAAAAAATAAAGTCGATATCGTTACTTTAGGATGCTCCAAAAACTTGGTTGATTCGGAATTGTTGATGCGACAGTTTGCCGCCAACGGTTATTGGGTTGCCCATGATCCGGAAACTACTCAAGGAGATATCGTGGTCATTAATACCTGCGGCTTTATCGAAAGCGCGAAGGAAGAATCCATCCGGACAATCCTCGAATTCGGCCAAGCAAAAAAGAACAAGCAAATACGAAAACTCTTTGTTATGGGATGTTTATCGGAAAGATACCTGAAAGAAATGCAAGACCTGATCCCGGAAGTCGATCATTTTTACGGAAAGTTTAATTGGAAAGAACTTTTATCCGATTTAGGGAAAACCTATCATCAAGAATTAGCATCGGAGCGTATACTGACTACACCTGCCCATTACAGTTATCTTAAAATTGCGGAAGGATGCAATCGAACCTGTTCGTTTTGTTCGATTCCGTTGATTACCGGAAAATACCGATCAAAACCTCAAGAAGATATTGTGAAGGAAGCCGAAATATTGGTTAAGCAAGGAGTCAAAGAATTACTGCTGATTGCACAAGATTTAACGTATTACGGAAAAGACAGATATAAAAAATTCAATCTGGCTGAGTTGCTTAAACGAATTTCAGATGTGAAAGGAGTTGAATGGATTCGGTTGCATTATGCTTATCCCGCTTTGTTCCCTATGGATGTTTTAACCGTTATGCGAGAACGAGATAATATTTGCAACTATTTAGATATTGCCTTTCAACACAGCAGCGATGCAATGTTGAAACGTATGCGGCGAAATATTTCTCAAAAAGAAACCCGCGATTTAATTCAAACCATACGCCGGGAGGTACCGGGTATTTTTTTAAGGACCACTCTGATCGTTGGACATCCGGGTGAAACGGAAGCCGATTTCGCCGATTTGTTGAATTTTGTGAAAGAAATGCGATTTGAACGATTGGGAGCTTTTATTTATTCCAACGAAGAAGGAACCTATGCCTTTCGAAACTACAAAGATGATGTCGCTCCCGAAATAAAAAACCGACGCATGAACAAACTGATGGATGTTCAAGAACAGATAGCCCATAAGATCGGAGAAAACAAAATCGGACAAACCCTGAAGGTAATCATCGATCGCCAAGAACCGAATTTCTATATCGGAAGAACCGAATATGATTCGCCGGAGGTCGACCCGGAAGTATTGGTAGAAAAAAAACGATCTCTAATTCCGGGTAAATTTTATCCGGTAAAAATCATCGGTATGCAAATGTTCGATTGGGTTGGTAGCGTAGAAAATATTGCATAAAAAATGTTATCTTATGAATCACTCTGAATTACTCACTACATTGGCTCAACGACTGCAATTGCCAAAAACGGAAGTCGAAAAAAGATTGGATGAGTCAACTGCGGTTATTACCGGAGAACTTCTCAAAAATAACATCGTTTCGATTATGAATTTCGGAACCTTGGAAGTAAAAAAAAGGCAAGAACGACTGAGCATTCATCCGAATACCGGAAAGAAATTGCTCGTCCCTCCGAAGTTAATAGTTAAATACAAAGCATCCGTTTCATTAAGTAAGAAACTTAAAGAATTGAAGCCATGAACGAAAAAATCAATTTGCAAGAATTAGCCACACTTTTGTCCCAAAAAGCGGCTATTACTAAAAAAGAAGCAGAGAGGTTTCTTAGGGAGTACTTTGATGTAATGAATGAAGGCCTGATCAAAAGCGGATTGTTAAAAATAAAAGATTTAGGCTTCTTCAAACTTTCCCCGGTGGAAGATCGGGAAAGTATTGATGTCACGACCGGAGAACGTGTTTTGATCCCCGCTCATTATAAGATTACTTTTACACCGGATAAAAAATTAGCGGAAATAGTTAACGAACCTTTTGCCCTTTTCGAAACAACCGAGATAGAAGAAGGAATAGAACAGGATGAATTAAAAGCGATTCCCTATGACGAAATTCAGGAGGATGTTGAACCACTACTACTTGATGAAGAAGAACCAATAGATCAGGAAGAACTTTCTGATCAAGTTGAATCGATGGATCAAATAAAGCAAAAAACATACCAAGAACCGAATTTCACCGGAAATAAAGAAATTTCACTTCAAGAACATCAGGAACCCCCTTTGGTAAAAGAAAATGAAGAATCGTATGCAAAAAAAACATCGATAAACACTCCGGATAGCAAAAATTTTTGTCTCAATTGTCATGATTATGAAGCACATCATGTTTATAGGAAAAAATACATTAAAACCAAAAAAAGCTTGAATCGATGGCGAGTTATTGCATTTGTGCTATCAGTGCTTTTGGGATTAGCTTCGGCTTACATTATTTATAGGTATGTACTTGAAAAGCGTTTTACTGCCAAAGAATCTGTTCCGGCAGTCGCTATTAAAAATTCTGCTCAAGATCGAGATACCGTTTCCACAGTGTCCGTATCGATTATCGATAGCATTGTATCTATTGAAAATGCAGGGAAAAAAGAAATAATCGGGAAAATCAATACCCCCGATAACTCTAACGTATCAAAACAAATAACCATTGCCCCCGGGCAGCGATTAACAACGATTGCTTTGGATGAATATGGAGATAAAGCATTTTGGATCTATATCTATTTAGAAAACAAAAAGATTTTATCCAATCCCGATTCTTTACCCGTCGGAGTCAAAATTTCTATTCCACCTGCCGGTAAATACGGAATAAACAGTAACGATTCGGCTTCTGTGCAACGAGCGATAGAATTTGCCGGCAGACGCCCTTAAGTTTTTTTAAATACAAGAAAATGAATAATTAATCATTTTTAACTTGTAACCTATTTCAATCACGATTTAACATTTATAATTTTGCACTGTCAAAATGAACGATCAAATATTTAAACTATAACAACTTTATTTTATGAGTCAAACAGTTGATATTAGAGAACTTAACGAGAGAATCGAAAGTAAAAGCGGTTTTGTCAACATGATTTTTATGGGTATGGACCAAACGATTGTCGGACAAAAGCATTTAGTAGAATCATTATTAATCGGCTTATTATCCGATGGACACATTTTGTTGGAAGGCGTGCCCGGTTTGGCAAAAACCTTGGCGATTAAAACATTGGCCTCATTGATTGATGCTCAATACAGTCGTATTCAATTCACTCCCGACCTGTTGCCTGCCGACTTAATAGGAACAATGATTTACAGCCAAAAGAAAGAAGAGTTTTTAGTCAAACACGGTCCTGTTTTCGCCAACTTTATTTTAGCCGATGAAATCAACCGAGCTCCGGCTAAGGTTCAAAGCGCATTATTGGAAGCTATGCAGGAACGGCAGGTGACTATCGGAGAAAAAACGTATAAACTCCCCGAACCGTTTTTAGTAATGGCTACGCAAAATCCGATCGAACAAGAAGGAACTTATCCCTTGCCGGAAGCGCAAGTAGACCGCTTCATGCTGAAAGTAATCATTAATTATCCGAAGAAAGAGGAAGAAAAATTGATTATCCGTCAAAATATCGGCGGAGTAAAACCCGATATCAAACCGGTATTGAAAAAACAAGAAATACTGGAAGCTCGTAAAATAGTCAATGAAGTGTATCTTGACGAAAAAATCGAAAAATACATTGTCGATATAGTCTTTGCGACTCGCTTTCCGCACGAACACGGACTTCCCGATTTGAAAGATATGATTTCGTTCGGAGCTTCTCCGAGAGCATCCATCAATTTAGCATTGGCTGCGCGCTCGTATGCATTCATTAAACGCAGAGGGTATGTGATTCCGGAAGACATCCGCGCCGTTTGCTTCGACGTCCTCCGTCACCGTATCGGACTGACCTATGAAGCCGAAGCGCGTAATCTAACCTCCGAAGAAATTGTCAGCGAAATTTTAAATAAAGTAGAAGTTCCTTAAAAAATTATGAATGATGAATTATGAATTATTATAAGCACATCGTTTTATTAATTCATAATTCATAACTCATAATTCATAATTGTTATAAAGTGGAAACAAGCGAGCTTTTAAAAAAAGTAAGACAGATCGAGATTAAAACCCGTGGATTATCGAACAATATTTTTGCGGGTCAATACCATTCGGCGTTTAAAGGACGTGGAATGGCTTTTTCGGAAGTCAGAGAATATGAGTTCGGCGATGATATTCGGGATATTGATTGGAATGTAACCGCTCGATATTCAAAACCCTTCGTCAAAATCTACGAAGAAGAACGAGAATTAACGGTGATGCTTTTGGTAGATGTTTCCGGAAGCCGTTTTTTCGGCACTCAAGCAAACTTGAAACAAGAAATGATTACAGAAATTGCAGCAACCCTTGCTTTTTCGGCAATTCAAAATAACGACAAAATCGGTGTGGTGTTTTTTTCAAACCAAATCGAGAAATTCATTCCTCCCAAAAAAGGGAAGAAACATATTCTCTATGTAATCCGAGAATTAATAAATTTTGAACCCAAAGAAGTAAAAACTGATGTAGCACAAGTCTTACAATACCTTACCAACGCAATAAAAAAAAGATGTACTGCATTTGTTTTTTCCGATTATATCGATAAAGGTAATTATCGGCATGCTTTAACTATCGCAAATAAAAAACACGATATGGTTACGATTCAAATTTTTGATGAGCGAGAAACGGAAATGCCGAAAATAGGGTTAGTAAAAATTAAAGATGCCGAAAGCGGCAAAGAAAAATATGTGGATACCGATTCATTGAGGGTTCGGGATGCTTATAAACAATGGTGGGATAAACGACAAGCAGAAATGAACGACGCTTTCAGACGAAGTCGCGTCGATTCGGTTTCAATCCGAACCGATGAAGATTATGTGAAAGCTTTAATCGAATTGTTTAATAAACGCAGTTGATGAAAACAATGAAAAGTAAAAAGATTATTGTCGGATTATTTGTCTGTTTTTGGATAAGTATTTTACCGCTTGCTGCGCAAACTGTTATAAAAGCAACCATTGACTCAACCAACATCCTGATCGGGCAACAAACAAAAATACACTTGGAAATCGCTGCAGACAAAAGCCAAACGATTCAACTCCCCATAGTGTCCGATACCCTGATGACAGGCGTTGAAGTCCTGAATATTTCAAAGATCGATACCGCCGATATCGGAAACAATCGGATTCAAATGAAATACGATTATCTGATAACCGCATTCGATTCCGCATTGTATCTTTTACCGCCGTTTCAAGTGATCACAGGCTCCGATACTTCATACTCCGCTGAATTAGCGTTAAAAGTTTCAACTGTTCCTGTGGATACGGTATCAAAGCAATTTTATGACATCAAAGGGGTACGAACACCTCCGTTTGTTCTGATGGATTATCTTTCAATCATGCTTTGGGTATTGGCTATACTCGTCATATTAGCATTAATAGGCTTTATTGTATATCGCATCATCAACAAAAAATCATTGGTTCCCTTTAAAAAAGAAGAACCATACGTACCTCCGCATATTCGCGCGTTACGTAAATTGGATGCCTTGAAAGCTGAGAAATTATGGCAAACCGGGAAAATAAAAGAATATCATTCCGAAATAACCGATACATTACGAAGATATATTGAAGAGCGCTTTGGAATTGGTGCAATGGAAATGACATCCGGAGAGATATTAAGCGAAATTAAAAAAATTAGCGAGGCAGAAACAGGCTATGATCATCTGAAACAGATTCTTATCTTAGCCGATTTTGTGAAATTCGCAAAATATAACGCAATACCGGACGAAAACGAAATAAGTATGGCGAACGCTTATTTGTTTGTGGATAATACTAAACCGGTGGAAGTAGTAGAGGAAAAGGAAAAAAAAGATGAAACAGATGAAGAAAAAATATGAATTTCGTCATTGCGAACAGAGTGAAGCAATCAAGAATATTATATATTATGGATTGCTTCGTGCTATCGCCCTCGCAATGACGGCTAAATATTATTTAATATGATTTTTGCAAACCCATTCTATTTCTTATTGCTGCTACTGCTAATTCCGATGATCGGGTGGTATATTTGGAAACTGCGCAAGTCGCAGGCTTCTATTCAATTATCATCTATCGAAGGCTTTAATAAAGCGCCAAACACCTTTCGTACCTATCTGCGGCATGTCCCATTTATCTTACGAATCGGAGCCTTCACTTTTTTAGTCATTGCTTTGGCCCGTCCTCAAACAACCAACAAATGGAGTTCTTCATCGACGGAAGGGATCGACATTGTTATGAGTTTGGATATTTCATCTTCGATGTTAGCAATGGATTTGAAACCCGATCGCTTGGAAGCAGCCAAAGATGTAGCTGCCTCGTTTATTAATGGGCGTCCGACCGATAATATCGGTTTGGTGGTCTTTTCCGCTGAAAGCTTCACCCAATGTCCGCTGACTACCGACCATGCTGTTCTGCTGAACCTCTTGAAAGATGTGAAATGCGGCATGATTGAAGACGGGACCGCCATTGGTCATGGAATAGCAACTGCCGTCAGCCGCTTGAAAGACAGTAAAGCAAAATCCAAAGTAATTATTCTGCTGACCGACGGATCTAACAACCGTGGAGAAATTGCTCCGCTCACTGCCGCCGAAATTGCTAAAACGTTCGGAATCCGGGTTTATACCATTGCCGTGGGTACGATCGGCGAAGCGCCTTATCCATTGCAAACCGCAATGGGCGTGAAAGTCGTATCAATACCGGTCGAAATCGATGAAAAGGTATTAACGCAGATTGCTCAAACCACCGGCGGATTGTATTTTAGAGCTACAAATAATAAAGCTCTGAAAGAAATCTATCAAGAGATTGATCAAATGGAAAAAACAAAAATGAGTGTACAGGAATACAGTAAAAAATACGAGGAATATGCTTTCTTTGCAATGATTGCGTTATCACTCTTCGGTTTGGAACTGTTATTGCGATACACCTTATTAAAAAATATACCGTAATTCAATTTATTTATGTTTAGATTCGAACATCCGAATTATTTGTATTTATTATTTCTACTGCCGGTGTTTTTCGCTGTCTTTTTATACGCCATGTATATCAAGAAACGAAATTTAAAACGCTTTGGCGACCCGAAAATCATTGATGCCCTGATGCCGGACGTTTCATTGAGAAAACAATATCTGAAATTCGGACTTTTGTTTACTGCTCTCGCTTTGTTTGTGTTGGTAATTGCAGGACCTCAATTCGGTTCCAAAATAGAAACCGTCAGGAAGCAGGGAATTGAAGTAATGATATGTTTAGATGTATCAAACTCCATGCTATCAACCGATGTTTCTCCCAGCCGACTCGATCGGGCAAAGCAATTATTATCGCGATTAATCGATAATTTAACCAACGATAAAATCGGATTAATTGTTTTTGCAGGTGATGCTTTTATTCAAATGCCCATTACTTCGGATTATGTATCGGCAAAAATGTTTCTCTCATCAATCAACCCGGCCATGGTTCCTGTTCAGGGAACCGCTATCGGGGCAGCCATTAATTTAGCGGTTCGTTCCTTTACTCCGGATGAAAAAGCGGAAAAAACCATCGTTTTAATTACTGATGGAGAAAATCATGAAGACGATGCCATTGGAGCTACAAAAGCTGCAGCCGAAAAAAATATTCGTGTAAATGTCTTAGGCGTAGGTTCTCTGCAAGGTGCACCGATTCCTGTTCCCGAATCGAACAATTACCAACGAGATAAAGAAGGAAATATGGTTGTGACTCGATTAAATGAAGATATGTGCCGCGAAATTGCTATTGCCGGAAATGGAATATATGCAAGAACCGACAATACCAATAATGCTTTAAAAGCTTTGCAGAAAGAATTGGATAAAATGGGAAAATCAGAAGTAGAAAGCAAGATTTATACGTCGTATGACGAAAAATTCCAAATTCCCGCTTGGATTTTACTATTCATCTTGGTTGTGGAATTTTTTATTCTCGATAGAAGAAACAGGGTTTTAGACAGGGTTTTAAAAGGTTTTTGGACAACAAAATAAATGAAAATAAAAGACAAAAGACCGGAAGAAGACAGACAAAGAATAGAAGACTTTTCTACTTGTCTATTTATCTTCGTCTATCTTCTTAAATCTAAAAGCCTTTAATCTTACATTAAACATAAAAAATATGAAACAAATAACGATAACATTATCTTTCTTTTTCGCTTTTTCGCTTTTGGCTTTTCCTCAAAAACAAGTCAGAAAAGAATTACGAGCGGGAAACAAAGAATATAAACAGGAAAAATATACCGAAGCGGAAATTGCTTATCGGAAAGCATTACAAGCAAATGCCCATTCGAAAGATGTTGCATACAACTTAGGTAACTCGCTCTATAAACAGGAAAAATTTCCTGAAGCCTTAGAGCAATACCAAGCAGCCGCTACCGATGAAAAAGATCAAGAAAAAGCGGCGACCGTTTGGCACAATACCGGCAATGTTTTCATGAAAAATAAAGACTATCAAAAAAGTATTGAGGCATACAAACAAGCGCTACGGAAAAATCCGATGGATGATGAGACACGTTACAATTTGGCTTTAGCTCAGAAATTGCTGCAAAATCAACAACAACAGCAAAATCAAGACCAAAACAAGGACCAAAATAAAGATCAAAACAAAGATCAGCAAAAAGATCAAAATAAAGATCAACAACAGAATCAGGATCAACAGCAACAGCAGCAACAACAGCAACAACAACAACAACAACAACAAAATCAGATGCAGCAGCAAAATGCGAATCAAATATTGGATGCTATGATGCAAAACGAACGCGATACGCAGGAAAAAGTAAAAGCGCAACAAATGCAACAGCAGAAACAACGGAAAACAGATAAAAATTGGTAAATTAAATACTAAATAATAATGAGGAAACTATTTTTCTTTTTTACTCTATTTTGTTTGAGCAGCCCCGTTATTTTCGGTCAGAATATTAGCTTTCGGGCAACGACGGAAAAAGTAGTCGTAGTTGGTCAGCAATTTCGAGTTAATTATACTTTAACAACCACAGGCGAATCCGGAAAAGATATTCGTTTTCCGGATACGAAAGACTTTGATAATCTTTTTGGTCCGACTGTGACTTCGCAATTTTCATCTACATTTATTAATGGAAATTCATCTACTCAATCAACAAATATTTTTACGTATGTCTTGTCGGCAAAAAGCGAAGGAACCTTCACCATTCCACCGGCTACGATTAAAGTAGGGAACAGCGAGTATAAATCCAATGAATTAACGGTTAAAGTTTTACCTCCCGATCAAGCGGCTAATGCAGCTGCAGCGAATGCCGCATCTAATGATACCGGGCAGGGACAACCTGCAACTGTCTCAAGCGGTTCAGCCGATGATATTTTTATGCGTGCAAGCGTATCTAAAAATTCCGTATATGAAAATGAAGGATTTTTGATAACTTTTAAATTGTATACGGCTGTGGATATTGCTCAGGTTGAAAAAATGAACTTTCCCGAATACGATGGATTTGTAGCTCAAGAAATAGAAATGCCGGCAAATACACAATGGAATATGGAAAATCATAACGGGCGGAATTATCGAACGGCGATTCTGCGGCAAACCGTTTTATTCCCGCAACGCTCCGGTAAAATTACCATTGGTTCCGGTAAATTCGACTTTGTTATACGCATTCGTACCCAACGAAGGCAACGAAGTTTTTTCGATGATTTTTTTGATATGACTCAAGATGTAAAACGCTCATTAACTTCACCGGCGGTTACCATTGACGTAAAACCGCTACCCGAAGGCAAACCTGCTTCTTTCAGCGGGGCGGTCGGCGATTATAAAATGACCTCTTCCATCAGTACCAATCAAGTGAAAACAAACGATGCGGTTACCATCAAAGTAGCAATAACCGGAAACGGAAATATTAAATTGGTTAAGAATCCCGAAATAGTTTTTCCCAATGATTTCGACAAATTGGATCCGGTGATTACCAACCTTACCAAAGTATCGCAATCAGGCGTGAACGGGACAAAAACAATTGAATACAACGCAATTCCCCGATATGCAGGCGATTTTACCATTCCGAAAGCCGAGTTTTCTTATTTTGACCTAAAAACGGGAACCTATAAAACATTAACTACCGAAGAATATGCTTTACATGTTGAGCAGGGAGAAGCCGGCAGTGGTATCAATATGCCGGTTGTCAACGCAACAAACAAGGAAAATATTCGATTTTTGGGAAAAGATATCCGATATATAAAAACCGATCCGTTACATTTTCACAAAGGCGATTTCTTTTTCGGTACGTTCCAATACCTGTTGTTTTACATTATTCCGACTCTCCTTTTCGCTGTTCTATTTTGGATATATCGTAAACAAGCGGCACAAAATGCAAATATTGCTTTGGTACGAACCAAGAAAGCCAATAAAGTTGCTTCCAAACGTCTGAAGACGTCTGCTCAATATTTAAAAGAGAATAAAACAGAATCTTTTTATGATGAAATTTTGAAAGCTGTTTGGGGTTATTTAAGCGATAAATTAAATATTCCCGTTTCGGCCCTGACCAAGGATAATGTGGATGCAAATCTATTAAAATATGGAGCTGACGAAAACCTGATCCGAGATTTCAGAGACATATTAGACTCAGCCGAATTCGCTCGGTTTGCCCCTGCACAGGAAAGCGGGAAAATGGACGAATTGTATAACACAACCATTCAGGCGATCGACAAAATGGAAAATACAGTTAAAAAATGATGATAATGAAACAATTTTTTATCCTTGCAGCAATTTTATTTGCGACTTTTTCCCTTGTAGCTCAGAACGATACGGTTCAAGAAGCAAATGCGATGCAAAATAATACGCCTCAACAGACAAATAAAGCGCCGAATGATTTATATCTGCAAGCAAATGCGGCTTATGCCAAAGGCGACTTTCAAGCGGCAGCTGATTCGTATGAGGAGGTGCTGAAAAGAAATGGAGAATCGGCAACCATCTATTATAATTTAGGCAATTGTTACTATAAATTGAATAAAACAGCTCCGAGCATATTGAATTATGAAAGAGCGCTTCTACTCGAACCGGGAAATAACGATATCCGATTCAATTTGGAAATTGCCAAATTAAAAACCGTTGACAAAATTGAACCTGTCGGCGATTTCTTTTTAACCGAATGGTTCCGCGATATGCAAAATCTATTGAGTACCAATGCTTGGAGTATATTAAGTATCGTTTGCTTTATCTTACTGATAGCCGGTCTATTTCTCTTTTTCTTTTCTCGTCGGATATTTATTAAAAAAACGAGTTTTTATTTGAGCTTGGTATTATTGATTGCTGTTGTTTTCGGAAATATTTTTGCACATAATCAAAAAAGAAAATTAATTCAAAGAAAGGAAGCGATTATCTTTGTTCCTACTACAACCATCAAAAGCTCGCCGGACAACAGTGGCACCGATCTGTTTATTCTTCACGAAGGAACCAAAGTCAATGTGAAAAACAAATTAGGCGATTGGAACGAAGTTGTAACCGCCGACGGAAATGTAGGCTGGATAAAAAAATCGGAAATTGAAGTGATTTAACGATTTCTTTCGTTCGAAAATCGCCGGGAAAGAATATCGAAAAGGATCATTTTATGGATAAACTTGACTTATTAAAAAACAACCTGAAAGCCTATGAAAGGCTTTGCATTGCTTATTCCGGCGGCGTAGACTCTGTTTTCTTAACAACAGTTGCCTGCGATGTATTAGGCGAAAATGCGATAGCTGTTTTAATCGACTCTCCGGTATTGGCTCGCCGCGACCGCCAAGAGGCTATTCATTTACTCGAAAAGATTGGCATCAAATACGAAATAGTGAAAAGCGATCCCTTTGAGTCCTTAGAGTTTACCCAAAATAAACGGGAGCGATGCTATTTCTGTAAAGGGAATAATTATCGGTTGATACAAGGAATTGCAAAAAATAATGGAATTAAAATCGTCGCCGACGGACAAAATATCGATGATAAGCATTCAAACGATCGCCCCGGAGCAAAAGCCGCTAAAGAATTGGGAGTGATAAGTCCGCTGATCGACTGTGGTTTTACAAAGGAAGATATTCGCTTTTACAGCAAACAACTCGGTCTTCCTACTTGGGATAAACCTTCGGATGCTTGTCTTGCTACGCGACTTCCTTTCGATTTTGCAATTACCGAAGAACGTTTGGCAATTGTTGAAGCAGCCGAGGAGGCGCTACGTAAACGGGGAATAGAAGGCTGCCGCGTGCGGTGGCATGATACCATCGCTCGAATTGAGGCGCCCCATGGTTTCTTTGATACGATTGTGAACACGCAAGCGATAATTGATGAAATCAAAGCGCTTGGTTTCAAATACATTACCTTGGATTTGGAAGGATTTCGAAGCGGAAGCATGAATTAAATTATGAGTTATGAGTTATGAATTATGAGTTATGAATTGTTATGGATATAAAGAGTTTATTGGAAGGTGTAAAGAATGGGACAGTGTCGATAGATGAAGCAACCGAAAAATTAAAAACTTTGCCTTTCGACGATTTGGGATATGCTTTAGTCGATCATCACCGGCAGTTGCGTAACGGTTGTCCGGAAGTCATTTTCTGCGCCGGGAAAAGTATACGACAAGTGGAAGGAATTGTTACTAACCTGCTCGATGTAGGGAACACGAACGTTTTGGCAACGCGAGCAACGGAAGAAATGGCTCAGGCTGTCCGCAAAATTTTTCCCGATGCCGAATGGAATCCTTCCGCTCGCACGATTGTCATCCGACGCCAACCCATTGAGAAATTGGGCATCGGAAAAATTTTAGTCGTTACCGCAGGAACATCCGACATTCCGGTGGCTGACGAAGCGGTTGTAACCGCCGAATTTTTAGGTAATTACGTAGAACGTGTCTGCGACGTGGGCGTTGCCGGCATTCACCGTCTTTTTGCCAAATTAGAAACGATTGTATCCGCTTCAGTGATTATCGTAATCGCGGGAATGGAGGGCGCTTTACCGAGTGTAATCGGAGGATTAACAGATAAACCGATTATCGCCGTACCGACAAGCATCGGATATGGGACCAGTTTTGGCGGAATCACAGCTCTGCTTTCTATGCTTAATTCATGTGCAAACGGCATATCGGTAGTCAATATCGACAATGGATTCGGTGCTGCGTATATTGCCAACAGTATTAATAAATTAATAAAATGAAAACCCTTTATTTTGATTGTTTCTCCGGTATCAGCGGAGACATGACTTTAGCGGCTTTGGTTGATTTGGGTATCGAACAAGATTTACTGATTCGTGAACTTAGAAAAATCAATCTGCCGGGATGGGAAATAAAATTTTCAGAAACAGTTAAACATGGAATCAGCGCTAAACAAACCGATGTTATTTTGGATGAATCGACTCATTCTCACCACCATACACCGAAAGAGCATTCCCATGTTCATCGAACCATGACCGACATTGTTTCTTTGATCGATAACAGCTCTATTTCATTGAAATCTAAAGAATTGGCTAAAAATATCTTTATGCGTTTGGCTATTGCGGAAGCCAAAATTCATGGAACAACACCCGACAAGGTGCATTTTCATGAGGTAGGAGCAGTCGATTCAATTATCGATATTGTAGGTGTTGCTATTTGTCTTGATATTCTATCGCCTGATCGTATTTTTTCTTCGGTATTGTGCGATGGTTACGGATTCACACACTGTCAACATGGGACGATTCCTGTTCCGGTTCCGGCAGTAGTAGAAATGATTGCCGCTCGCGGCATTGTTTTTCGACAAACAAACATTGAAGGAGAACTGATAACTCCCACCGGAGCTGCGATTATTTTGGAAGTATCGGAAAAATTCGGAGCAATGCCCGAAATGAAAATCAGCAAAATCGGTTATGGAGCAGGTAAAAAGGATTTTTCCCTGCCGAATCTTTTACGAGTCGTTTGGGGAGAGACCTTCGAACAAATTCACCCGGATTCCATCCTGATTATTGAAACCAATATCGACGATTCCACGCCCGAACAAATAGGCTATACTATGGATAAACTTTTTGAAGCCGGAGCGAAAGATGTTTATTTTACGCCGATATATATGAAAAAGAATCGACCGGCAACGCAATTGACGGTGCTTTGCGATGAAAAGCAAGTGACCCGAATGGAACAAATTCTTTTTACCGAAACTTCTACCATCGGTTTACGAAAACTGAAAGCTGACCGTATTTGTTTACCGCGAGAAATTGTCAATGTAACAACACCTTACGGTGAAGTTCAAGCTAAAAAAATTTCTTTTGGTTCACAAACGCATTTCGCTCTTGAATATGAAGATGCTCGTCGTTTAGCGAGAGAAAAAAACGTTCCTTTAATTGAAATTTACAGAAGTTTCCGGTGAAAGGCAGGTTATTCGGGTTTTATCAAAGTTGTCCGATGATTTGAACACCCGCAACAAAATCCATTGCTACTACGTAATGGCTTTAGGCTTCAGCGGTTTGGGAGAAGAAGATAAAGCGAAAACTTATTATCAAAAAGTGAAGGAGTTGGATGTGAATAAATATGTGTTTAGAAAATGAAGAAAGTATTCTTAATAATAATAACTACTATTTTGTTCATTGCGAGTTCAAAATCGCAAAACGACGCAAACAAAGTTGACCTCGCCGGCGAATGGGCTTTTGCGTTAGATCCCGATGATATTGGAATTACAGAACAGTGGTATAATAAACCGTTAAGCGATAGGATTAAATTGCCGGGGTCGTTGCAGGAGCAGGGTTATGGTTACGATGTAGATACTACTACCCGGTGGACAGGACGGATTGTAGACAGTTCCTGGTTCACAGCTCCTAAATATGAGAAATACCGGCAAAAGGAGAACATCAAGATACCATTCTGGCTACAACCCCAAAAACATTATGTCGGTGTGGCATGGTATCAGCGCACGATTGATGTTCCATCATCATGGAAAGATCAAACTATTGAATTGGAATTGGAACGAACGCATTGGGAGACAACGCTCTTTGTGAATGGAAAGGAAATCGGTAAAAGCGATGCACTACAAACTCCACACCGGTACATTATTGACGAAACAGGGAAACTCTTGGTTAGCATTCGTGTAGATAATCGCGTGCATATCCCTGTAGGAATCAATGCGCACAGTGTTTCCGACCATACGCAAAGCAACTGGAACGGCATCGTCGGAAGTATTACACTCACCAAGAGACCTGCATTATATATTGATCAAATTCAGGTTTTTCCTGACATTAAAAACCATAAAGCGCGGGTAGTAGTCGCTCTCGCCGGAAATGTAACAGAAGAAAACGCTAAAATCAGCATCAGAGGCGAGAGTTTTAATTGCACCAACCCCAAGAAATTGAAAACAATAAACGCTACAATTGTTAAAAATAGCGCTGTATTTAGTTACACAATAGATTTGGGCAAAGATATGCTTACCTGGTCGGAGTTTGAACCGAACCTGTACCGGTTGGAGGTTGAATTAAGCACAAAAACCGGAAAAGACTATAAAAAAACAACTTTTGGAATGCGTGAATTTCGGGCGGAAGGAACGCGATTTCAAATCAACGGTACGCCGGTGTTTTTGCGCGGCACTCTTGAATGTGCAATTTTCCCGCTCACAGGCTATGCGTCGATGGATGCAGATTATTGGACAAAGATTTACAGGCGTTGCAAGGAATTTGGATTGAATCATGTGCGATTCCATTCGTGGTGTCCGCCGCAGGTCGCTTTCGAGATGGCAGACCACGAAGGCATTTACCTTCAAGTGGAATGCGGCGTATGGACAAGCGTAGGAGAGGGAACTCCTGTCGATGAGTGGTTATATGCCGAAAGTGAAAGGATTGTAAAGGAATATGGCAATCATCCTTCATTCGTTATGATGAGTCACGGCAACGAACCTTTGGGACAAAACAAAGACGAGTACCTGAAAAAATTTGTAGATTATTGGAAAGCTAAGGATAATCGCAGAGTTTATTCAGCGGGATCAGGATGGCCTTATCTTCCTAATGCCGACTATTGGAATACGTCCAATCCGCGAATCAATGGGGCTTGGGGAGGAGGTATGAAGAACCTGCTCAACGCCAACCCTCCTACTACAGATTATGATTTCCACACTTTACCGGAAGGGAAAACTATGCCTACTATCAGTCATGAAATCGGGCAATGGTGCGTCTATCCTGATTTTTCCGAAATACCCGAATATACCGGAGTACTGAAAGCTAAAAATCTTGAAATCTTTAAGGAAACCCTTGAAGAACATCATTTGGGCGACATGGCTGATAAGTTTCTTTATGCTTCCGGACGTTTGCAGACCCTTTGTTATAAAGCCGATATTGAAGCTGCGCTTCGCACGCCCGGATTTGGCGGTTTTCAATTACTCGACCTGCACGATTTTCCGGGGCAGGGATCGGCGTTAGTGGGCGTGCTTAATCCTTTCTGGAAACCTAAGGGATATGTGAACGGCAAAGAATACAGTATGTTTTGTAATCGGACAGTTCCGTTGGCAAGATTAGAAAAATTTGTGTGGCTAAATAACGAAGTCTTCAAAGCTTCGCTGGAAATATCGCATTTCGACAAGCAATCACTAACGAGCGTACCGATTGAATGGACTATATCCGATATTTTGGGAAGAATCCTTGCTTCCGGAAAAACGAGTAAGGATTTGCCGGTAGATAATTGTATTCCGGCAGCAAAAATCGAATTTGCTTTATCGAGGGTGACAGAGCCTTCGCAATTGGTATTGACGGTAATAGTTCCTGATGCTAATGCCGTTAATCGATGGAATTTCTGGGTATATCCGGCAGTTGCGAACGAAACTCCCGGCAAACCTTATTTCACCACTGACTATAATGATGCAGCAGTTCATGCTCAGGCAGGAGGTAATGTATTGTACTGCCTGCCAAAAGATGCTCTGAAAGAAGACAAAGGGGGCGATACCCAAATCGGTTTTGCGAGTATCTTCTGGAATACCGCATGGTTTCACAGGCGTCCTCCGCATACGCTCGGCATATTTTGCGAACCGAAACTCCCTGTTTTTTCCTTATTTCCCAATGAAGGATACAGCGATTTTCAATGGTGGGACGTGGTTACAGGAAGTCAAGCCATGGTGATGGATGATTTTCCCGCCGGATTTAGTCCGTTGGTTTACATTATTGATGATTGGTTTACCAACCGCAAATTGGGTCTTCTATTTGAAACCAAAGCAGGAAAAGGAAAAATGATGGTATGCAGCGCAGATATTGCCGGCGACTTGGATAAACGACCTGCCGCAAGGCAATTTCGTCGCAGCATCGAACAATATATGGCATCGGATCAATTTAATCCGCAAACCGAATTAGATTTGGATGTAGTGAAAGGCTTATTGAAGTAACTGAAATAAGTCATCGGTTTATCTTGTTAACAAATCAATTATAAAAAATGACAAAAATGAAGAAAGTAATTTTAATGCTTATTTGTGTGTTTGTTTTTCTATGCTATACCGTTGCTCAGGAAATACTGATACACTCTCATAATGATTATCGTCAGCGATTGCCTTTTTACCAGGCATACGCTCAACAATTGGCTTCTATAGAGGCAGATATTTTCGCAACTGATATAAATGAAGAACTTTTGGTTGCGCATGATAAAGAAGAACTTGGTTCATCGCCCACTTTGGACGAAAGTTATATCGAACCTATCGTCAGTCTGTATCAACTGAATAAAGGAAAGGCATGGCGAGGCTCGGATAACTTTTTTGTTTTGTTAATTGATTTTAAAACACCTGCAGATAAAACAATTGACAAGCTTATCAAAAAACTCGAAAAATACCCGCAAGTCTTTGATCCAAAAGTAAATCCATTCGCTGTTCATGTAGTTATTTCAGGATCAAAACCGGACAAGGAAAAGTTTCATGATTATCCGTCCATTGTTTCTTTTGACGGCTCACAATTAGATTACACAACTCGCCAATTAGAGCGTATTTTTATGGTCAGTTTGAATTTCAGAAACTATTCGCAATGGAACGGTCTTGGAGATATCAATGCGAATGATTTGGAAAAACTAAAAGAAGTTATAGCAAAAGTTCATGAATTAGGCAAACCGATACGCTTTTGGGGAACGCCTGATGGGCCGGTTGCATGGCAGACATTTCACAAGTTGGGAGTAGACTATATCAATACCGACCAACCTGAATTGTGTGCTGCATTTTTTCGTAACAAAAAATATTGAAAAATCATGAAGAAATTATTCATAACAAGCATCTGTCTTTGTTTTTTCGTATGGAGTTATGCTCAAGAACGGATTGCTATTGAGCACGGACCTTATCTCCAAAATTTGAAAGAAACGGAAGTTTCCATTGTGTGGGTAGTCAACAAGCCGTCTATTGCCTGGGTTGAACTGGCGCCCGACGACAAGAGTGATTTTTATTTACAGGAACGTCCCAAATTTTTTGATGTGACCAACGGGGTGAAGAATACCTCATTGATACACGTTGTGAAAATTACCGGCTTAAAGCCGGGAACAAAATACCGGTACCGGATATTTGCCCGGGAAGTTTTGGAACATCAAGGGCATGAAATCCTTTATGGGCGGGTTGCAGCAACATCGATTTGGAATGTTGCCCCGTTGACTTTTACGACCAACGACCGGAATAAGTCGGAGACTTCATTCTTGATGATTAATGATATTCATGGACTTGCGAAAAACATCCCGCCATTGATGAACGTTGGCGATTATAAAAATACCGATATGGTCTTTTTTAATGGAGATATGGTGTCGCAATTGACGGATGAAGCCGGTATGTTTAAAGGATTTATGGACTCATCTGTATATGTATTCGCTAAGGAGATTCCCATGTATTATTGCCGTGGAAATCATGAAACGCGTGGTCCATTCGCAACCTCTTTCCAATATTACTTTTCACCCAAA
>Ga0209629_10000297_pt1 | contig 25899 bp, 24 predicted proteins | sample TergutCu122P5_FD_187286 | JGI IMG/M metagenome (GOLD analysis project Ga0209629, IMG submission 187286) | Cubitermes ugandensis P5 segment gut microbial communities from Kakamega Forest, Kenya - Cu122 P5 (SPAdes) (version 2) | ecosystem: Host-associated > Arthropoda: Insects > Digestive system...
AATTTACGCAGTCCGCATCAGACAGAGGTTTGCCGCTCTGCGCTTTAACTCCGGGCTTTCCAATGCAGTTTTTTCTTGACTTGCCTTTTGCACCGCAGTTTGAATATAGCGGCAACAAGCCATTCTTGCTCTTGCCGGAACGCCAATAACGATCTAGCAACACATATAAATACTTGATTGTTACGCCCTTCTCTTCTAAAACTTCGTGAAGCAACTGGGTGCGGCGACTCTTTTCATATATTTCTGGTTCGCGATCAACTATTTGTTTTATTAAATCCCATCGCCTATCTCGATATTCACGTTCTTTAGCGCTGAGCGTTTCTTCCGGACGCATTTGGATTGTGAATGCCTCCGTCTCGTATTGATTGTCAACAATGCCCGCGCCGACACCTGCCGCCATGAACTTTTCAGGCATCCCCGATGTCCCTGTCAGGTTATGCCAATAACCGTAACTCTTATCTGGCGCAACCCACAAGATTAAATGTTGTGTCCCTGAAATCACATCGGTCACGACTGTATTTACGTTAATACTCACTTTGCACCTCCGGCGTAGCTAAGGCTGCGACTAGAAAATGCCGTCAAATCTACCCTTTCATCGACATTGAAAGCTATCCGTTTCCAATAAGCCAAGTGTTTGTAGATATTCAGCCCCATCCCGGCGACCAACCCAAACACCTTTTCAACTGCCTTGAACAAGGCAAAGAGGGGGGAGTGGTCGGCGTAGAAGGATCGCAGAAAGTATTCGCGGCAAGCATCCTGCATTGTCCCGGATAGCCCAAACACTGATAAATCCTTTGCCTGCGCCAACCACTCAATATTATTCGCCTTTACGCGGTTTATCTCATTCTCGGTCATAACGCTCCATGGGATGCCGCGCATAGTCCAGTAGCGGCGTTCGATTTCCAGCTTTTCCCTGACTCGCGGCTTCCCAAGTTCTGACGACGGTTTAACCGACATAACCATCGCGCCATGCTTTGTTTCAAGGTAAAAATCGCTTGTCAGAACATATGGGAAGCCGCTCTTTGGGTCGTATGGATATCTGATGCTTGCTCTGTCTGCTATTTCAATCGCCTGATTTAAGTCAGTTATCGGGTACTGCTCGCGAATATCCGTCACATCGTCCGACCAGTCCAACAGATAGAATAGGGAAAGTTCAAGGTTCGACATCAGGTGATGAATTCGCCCCGTTGTAGTGCCTGACACCCGCGAAACCGTACCTAATGATGGGAAGTCTTGTATGTGAATCCACGGGTCGTAATCTGCGCCAACGCCTTGACCGCGCCCCTCACGTAAATACCTACTGTACGTAGAATGATTCCACACTCGTCGATGCTTAGCCATATACAATCACCTTGCAGTGATTATATAACTTTAATGCACATATGTCAACATAATTGTTTGACTTTAATTATAATAATTCTGTATTTATTTATTGTTTGTCTTTATTACTATTTGTTTAACTGTGTACTAATATTATTCAACATTAATACACATCAACATCAGTGCGTGTTAAAAATTGTACGAGATAACGATCCCGTTTTCATCATGGCGAAACAGAGCAACACCGTATAGGCCGCCACACTGAATATCGCGCTGTGTACATTCGTCGCGATGATCATGTCGTTTACCAATACGGCGTATATGCCTACGCACACCATGAGGAAAAAACCTTGAAAGCCCAGTGCCAACAGCCCGCGCAAATAGTTGTTGCCTAGTACGTCTTTTTCGAGCATGCTGCCCTTGGACTGAACTTCGCCGAATATGCGGGCCAGGGATTGCAATTTCTCATTGTTACCCTGGGAGATATCGCCAAGCATTTTCAGGTCGGGCATGAGGTTGCTTGTCGATTCCCCGAATGTCATCATCAACTTGGAAGCTTCCGCGAGGTTTGTCACTTCGAAAGGCGTAACAGGGGCCATTTTCTTGAGACCGGCTATCACATTCGCGGCCTGTTCCGCCGAGCCCGTCATTGTCTCGAAACTGGCTTGAAGGGTCTGCATCTGCATGTCGAATTCGATGCCGGCCTCGGCGAGCTTCTTGAAACCTTCGCCGACGGCGAGGCCCATTATGCTCATTTCGGCGATCTTCATTCCCTTTTCAACCATCGAGTTCATCTTGTCAAGCGATGACTGCAAACCGGCGGTGTCAAGCTCCGTGCTTATTCTTATGCTTCCGTCTGAAGCCAACGATATCACACCTTTTAGGCATTAAAAAACCAGCCGGAGGGGGCTGGCATTTTTTGAAATATGTGTTATAATGGGTACAGACACAGTTGCAGGGCGGTTGGCCTCGCACCCCAGAAGGGGGTGAGGTATATGATGACTACGTTTCAGGCTTTAAGCCTGATGATAGCTTTTGCTATATTAGTTGTTGCCATCATCAACAAACGAAAATAACCGCCCCCATCGGATTGGACAAGCGGTTATTTTTGCGGTAATACCGTAATATGATTCGCGAGGACAGCCGTCTGACTGTGCCCGGAGAGGGTGTTAGCGCACTCTCTCCTTTATTTGTACCCCATTATAGCACTTTTATTCGTAGATTGCAATGATTATTTATTTTGCTTGATTGTTGTTAAATGCTATGGTAAAATATTCTTATTACTTTTTGGAGGGGTGTTATGTTTAAACGTTTTGCAGTTATTTTGGTTTCTTCGTTTATTATTGCCGCGCTTGCCGGATGTCAGTCATATAACATCCGCGATGAGGCAAAAACAGCCGCACAGCAGACAGTGAATATTGTTGATGACTATCTGGCAAGGTCAATATCCGCTGAAACTGCATATAAAAATATTGATCAAATAAATACAAAATGGGACAATGAAACAACAGACGAATCCATTCTCGCCGACAATATTCTTATTATTGGTAGCAGTTTATTAAATCAATCTATAGACAATAGCGGCAACCGCGACGATATTAAGAAGAAACGCGACGAAATCGCCAAATACATAAAATACGCTAAATCAAGTAAATCATAGCCCCCACTGGGGCTATTCCTATATCTCCCACTTACGCCGGAACGCTTCCTCCCGCCTTATCTCATCCTCAGTCATGATCTCAGGAAGCTGTACCCTGGCCTTGGCCTTTTCGATTTTAACCCGCTTCTCACCGGTATATTCGCTGGTGTCCATAAATCTGAGGCTGATCTTCTCGCGCAATGGGCTGGTTTCGGATAACCCGTTCAGAAGGATTTGAAACTTCCGCCAGTGCAGATAGTCTACCTCTGCCAGGTCTATGCCGTAGTCCCGCATAAAACTGGAATAGATTTCCTCAGCGTCGAATATATAGTCAAAGCGCTTTTCCCCCGGCGGATCATCGTCCTCGTAATCATCGGGAGGGTTTATGAACTCTAAAAACGCGCTGTAGTAGTCAATAGGGCATTCGTCAACAAAGAAATCGCGCAGTATGGCAAGGTTTATGTTGTCAGAATGCAGTATATTTAAAATATTTCTGAAATCTGAATTGACACGGAATTCCCCCGCGTCAATTGTTATAGACCGCGGGAACGCGTCCTTGTCAAGCCTGAACATCGTTTTGCTGAGGGCGCATTATGTCAACTACAGCGCCGAGAATCTCTTGCAGTATATTGACCGCGACATTGAGGTTGACGGGCCTGCCGCCTGTTATGGCCTTGATGGCCCCATCGCCGAGGATGCCGTCTACGAGCCCGATAACCTGTTTGATCGTGGCGATGATCTGCTGATAGTTGTTTGGATCAAGCTTGCCCCCTTATACTCAATCAATCCCGCATACCTGCCCTGCACATTATAATACTGAGATATGTCGTAGCTTTCCAGGTGTTTAAAATTGATTACACCGGCATTGCCGTTCACATCCACCGTTACGGTTATCCGGTCTTTTCCGATGACATTATGCGCGCCGATGTACGGCATTACTTCGACCGTTATATTATACCACGCATACGCCCCATCATTTGGAGCTGGATCGCTTTTTTCTATGCCGGCGATATCTGTATAGAACAGCTCCGTATTTGGATTCCCCGTTATATACTCCGAATAATAGGTGTTGACGGCAGCTTTGATTTGGGGCTGCAACAAAAGCAATATGACCGCATCCTTCGTTTTTTCGCCGATTTGATCAGCCGCGCCATCGGTTTCGGCGCTTGCTTTGCCGGGACAGCAGAGGGCGCAGAACAGCATGAGCAAAATGCCGTATAAGAATTTTTTCAAAGCCATCACCTTTTAACAGATCCGCCAAAATCACAAAACCCCGGGGCAGCCCCGGGGTTTGGCACAACCTTATGGAATCTAATAAAACCTTATACGAATCTCATTTTCACACCTTTCATTGTTCAATCGAAACGCGCAAAAGCTTTCTCGCTTTTGCGCCTCCCTCCAATGAAAGGGTTCAAATTGAGATTCGTATTACATCATTCCCATTCCGCCGCCCTGCGGCATCGGGGGCTCCGGCTCCTTGATGTCGGCGACGACGGCTTCTGTCGTCAGGAGCGTGGAGGCCACGCTGGTGGCGTTTTGGAGGGCGCTGCGCGTGACCTTCGTGGGGTCTATGATGCCCGCGTCGATCATGTTGACGTACATCTCGGCGATGACGTCAAAGCCGATGCCCGCGGCCGCCTCCTTGAGCTTGTTGACGACCACCGCGCCTTCAACCCCGGCGTTGTCCGCGATCTGGCGGACGGGGGATTCCAGCGATTTCATGACGATGGCCGCGCCGGTCTTCTCGTCGCCCTTGAGCTCGCCGACGACCTTGGCGACGTCCTTCATGGCGTGGATAAGCGTCGCGCCGCCGCCGGCGATGATGCCTTCCTCGACGGCCGCGCGGGTGGCCGCCAGGGCGTCCTCCATGCGCAGCTTCTTCTCCTTGAGCTCGGTCTCCGTGGGCGCGCCGACCTTGATGACGGCCACGCCGCCGGAGAGCTTTGCGAGGCGCTCCTGTAACTTCTCTTTGTCGAAATCGGAGGTGGTCTCGTCTATCTGGATCTTGATCTGCCCGATGCGCGCGTCGATCTTGTCTTTCTCGCCGCCGCCGTTGACGATTATGGTGTTCTCTTTCTCGACCTTTACTGTCTTGGCGCGGCCCAGCATATCGACGGTGGTGTCCTTGAGCTCAAGGCCGAGATCCGAGGTGACGACCTGGCCGCCGGTCAGGATGGCGATGTCCTCGAGCATGGCCTTGCGCCTGTCGCCGAAGCCGGGGGCCTTCACCGCCACGCACATGAACGTGCCGCGGATCTTATTGAGGATGATTGTGGCCAGCGCCTCCCCCTCGACGTCTTCCGCGATGATCAGGAGTTTTGAGCCGGTCTGGACGATCTGCTCCAGCACGGGCAGGATGTCCTGTATATTGGTGATCTTTTTGTCGGTGATGAGGATATAGGGGCTGTCGAGCTGAGCGACCATCTTCTCCATGTCGGTGCACATATAGGCGGAGAGGTAGCCGCGGTCAAACTGCATGCCCTCGACGAGATCGAGCTCGGTGTTCATGGTCTTGGATTCCTCGACGGTGATGACGCCGTCGTTTGAGACCTTCTCCATGGCGTCGGCGATCATCACGCCGACCTCGTCGTCGCCGGCGGAGATCGCCGCGACCTTGGCGATATGGTTCTTGCCGTCGATCTTCTGGCTCATGCCCTTTATGGCCTCCAGGGCGGCGGTTGTGGCCTTCTGCATGCCCTTCCTCAGGATGATGGGGTTCGCGCCGGCCGCGATGTTTTTGAGGCCCTCCTCGATCATGGCCTGCGCGAGGACGACGGCGGTGGTGGTGCCGTCGCCGGCGACGTCGTTGGTCTTTGTGGCGGCCTCTTTGACGAGCTGCGCGCCCATATTTTCAAAGGCGTCCTCGAGTTCGATCTCCTTGGCGATAGTGACGCCGTCGTTGGTGACCATGGGGGTGCCGTATTTCTTGTCCAGTACCACGTTGCGGCCCTTGGGGCCCAGCGTCACGCGGACGGTGTTGGCGAGTTTATTGACGCCGATCTCCAGGCCGGTCCTGGCCTCCACGCCGAATTTTATCTGTTTAGCCATTGTCTTCTCCTCCTATTATTGCTCGACTATCGCGAGGATGTCGCTCTGTTTGACGATCGTATACTCTTCTTTGTCCAGTTTGACCTCCGTGCCGGCGTACTTTGAGCAGATGACCCTGTCGCCGACCTTGACTTCCATCTTGATCTCCTTGCCGTCTACGACCCCGCCGGGGCCCACGGCCACAACCTCGGCCTCCTGGGGCTTCTCCTTGGCGGCGCCCGGCAGGACGATGCCGGATTTTGTCGTCTCTTCGGCCTCAAGCTGTTTCACGACAACTCTGTCGCCTAATGGTTTGAGTTTCATTGATAGATTCCTCCTTGTGGTTTCTTTGCTGTGATTGCTTTGTTTTAACTTTGTTGTAGCTTTGTTGCAGCTTCTTTGCTGTTGTCCTTTTGCCCGCCTTTGCGCGGCGGGTCTATCCGGCTTGCGCGGATATGGGTTATTAGCACTCACTTAAATCGAGTGCTAATCATCATCATTATGATAAAGTATGTCAAACAATAATGCAAACGCGTTTTTGGAGCATAATAAGTGAAAATGCGGAGAATCTCGCGCTATCCGTCAAATATTGCGGCCATATCTATTATTATCTCTAATTATTGCCACATATCTCACAATAATTCAATTTTATGGAAAATTTTTTTGCCCTTGGTTATGATGAACCGCTTATCCGGGTAATCCGAGGGCATTATAGTGTGGTCCCAAGAAGCGACCCTGACGTCGTCGATCCTCACGCCGCCCTGCTCTATAAGCCTGCGCCCCTCGCCGCCGGAGCTTATGAGGCCGGCGCGCTTTAACAGCTCGATGACGTTTATGCCGTCCGCGATCTCCGCGAGCGGTATCCGGGTCGTGGGGATGGAGCCGCCCTCCTGATCGGGGGCGGGGACGCCGGAGAACAGCGCGCGGGCGGCGGATTGGGCCTTGACGGCCTCCGCCTCGCCGTGGACGATCTTTGTGACCTCATACGCCAGGACCTCCTTGGCGCGGTTGATCCCGGCGTCCTCCAGCGCGCCCAGGCGGCGCACCTCGTCCATGGGCAGAAACGTCAATAGCGCCAGGCAGTTCTCCACATCCTGATCGTCGATATTGCGCAGGTACTGATAAAAATCGTACGGGCTGGTCTTATTGGGGTCGATCCATACGGCCCCGGCCGCCGTCTTGCCCATCTTGCGGCCGTCCCTGGACTGCAGCAGCGCGAACGTCATGCCGTAGGCGTCCGCCCCCTCCACGCGGCGTATCAGCTCCACGCCGCCCAGTATATTGGACCACTGGTCCCTGCCGCCGCACTGCATCAGGCAGTGATAGCGGCGGTAGAGCTCCAGAAAGTCATAGCTCTGCATCAGCATGTAATTGAACTCAAAGAAGGTCAGCCCGCGCTCGTAGCGGGTCTTATAGCAATCGGCCGTCAACATGCGGTTGACGGAGAAATGCACGCCGTATTCGCGGATGAAGGGCACGTATTTCAGCTCCATCAGCCAGTCCGCGTTGTTGACCATGCGCGCCTTGCCCTCGCTAAAGTCCAGAAAGCGCGACATCTGCTCCCGGAAACGGTCTATATTGCGCTGTATCTCCTGCTTTTCCATCACACGCCGCATGTCCGTCTTGTCCGTCGGGTCCCCCACCATGCCCGTGCCGCCGCCCAGTATCACTATGGGCCTGTGCCCGGCGCGCTGCATGTGCATCATCGCCATGATCTGCAAAAACCCGCCGATGGTCAGGCTGTCCGCAGTGGGGTCAAAGCCGATATAAAACGTCACGCTCTCCCGGCCCAGGAGCGCCTTTATCTCCTCGGCGTGGGTGCACTGCTCGATAAACCCGCGTTCGCTCAGGACGTCAAACACATTCTCCAAGATTATTCCTCCCGCGTCAATTTCCTTTTTTTAAAGTCCTTGACAATTATAATGTATGACGTTCAAAAAATCAACGCCGTATTGCCTTTTTTGACGGATTATCAATTTACAGCCATCGCAGAAATATTCCTTGATATCATTGAGAGCAGCAAAGATTTGGACGAGTGAAGGGTTGTCAGGGAGTTCGGCTTGGAACTGGCATTACATATGGAATGCGCGCAGACACGGCGAAACACTTCTGTTCGCGGGTCTGCGCGCAAACGCTTACGTTAAAATGACGTCACGGGAGCTTTTTACCGGCGGCCAGATACAGCTCATACCATTCTTCCCGCGTGAGGGGCGCTTTTTCCGCCTCAAAGATCTCCAGGAGGCGCTGTAGATTGGTGGTGCCGGTGATCGCCTGGATCTTCGCCGGATGGCGGAGGATCCACGCGATCACTATGGCGTTGTTTGTGACGCCGTACTTTTCCGCGAGGCGGGCGATGACGCCGTTTAAGAGGGGATATTTGTCGCTGCCCAGGAAGACCCCCTCGAAAAATCCGTACTGGAACGGCGACCACGCTTGTATGGTGATGGCATTGAGCCGGCAGTAATCGACGATGCCGCCGTCGCGCGCCGTCGCTTCGTCGTTAGTCATATTGACGTTGATGCCGGCGTCAAACATCGGGCAAAAGGCTATGCTGAGCTGCAGCTGATCAATCATGACCCTCCCGCCGCAGTATTTGTTCAAGAGGCTGATCTGCGCCGGGTTCTGGTTGCTGACGCCGAAATACCTCACCTTGCCCGATTTCTCCAGCTCGTCAAAGGCTTCGGCCACTTCCTCCGGCTCCGCCAGGATATCCGGGCGGTGGAGGAGCAGGATATCGACATAGTCCGTCTTGAGCCGTTTCAGGCTGCCGTCTACCGAGGCGAGGATATGTTCCTTTGAAAAATCATAGCAGACGCCGGGGCGGATCCCGCACTTGGTTTGCAGGATCATGCGCTCCCTGAGGGCGGGCGTCATGCCGACGGAATCCGCGAAATGCGACTCGGCCTCGCCGCCGCCGTAGATATCCGCGTGATCAAAGAAATTCCCGCCCGCTTCCATAGAGGCGCGGACCAGGCTGTCCACCGCCCTGGACTCGAGGCCGTTGATGCGCATACAGCCCACGCCGATGTGGGGGACGCTTATTTTGCCGCCGATCGAAATCTGTTTCATTGTCCATCTCCTGATTTTATTTATTTAACGTGAGTTCGACAGATCTTCTTTAGCGAAACTCAACAAAGCCGAGCTTTCATATCCCGTAGGGGCGGACGAGCTGTCCGCCCGCTGAATTAAAGGCATTCTATGATTACAGCTTTGCGGACGCGCAGTCAGCCATTCCCTCCGCCTTTCAGGCGGCACTAAGTCTTCCGGCTTTAGCCGGTTGTAGTGTAAGCGAGCAATCGAACCCACGTTATTTAATCATTTATTTAACCAGATACGCCAAAGCGGCGTTGTCGGGCTCGGCCGGACACGCCCGCGCCGCCGCCTCGGTGGTTATCGAGGTCAGCGGGGTGAAGCCGCCGCCCCAGAGGAACATCCTGTATGAATACCCCGGCCTGGCGTTTATGGCTCCGGCCCTGAGCGGCACATAGCCGCCGGCGCTCACCGCTTTTGTCACGGCGGAGGTATTTGTCAGCCTGCCCGCGGGATCATACTCGGCGTATATGAGGATGGCGGTCAGGTCGACGCCGCCGTCATTTTGAACCGATATCTCCGGGTTGAACACGCCGGGACCGGACAGCGCGGTCAGCTTGGGAACGACATTGGCGTCGGTCCGCGTGAGCAGCGCCGGTTTGACGATCACCGCCGCGCACGGGCTTTCAGACGCGCCGGAACCTGAGGCGGCCGCGCCCGCGACGAGGAAACCGCCGGCAGATGAGACCTGCGGCGCGCCGATGGCCGGCCAGACCGCCGGGACGTCCCGCGATGAGTTGTCGGAGCCGCTGGCTGTGACGGCCGCCGGGAGAGCCGGGATCTCGCCGATTTTTGTGGTCACGACGGCCGGGGCGAGCGTATCCGCCGAAGGCAGCGCGCGGTAAGCGAACCAATTGAATTTCGCGGTGACGGCGTCCGGCGCGCCGTTGCCCTCGGCGATAAATCCGATCGACGGCGTCCCGGCCAAGGCGACGGTGAGCGGTTTCGCGGCGAGCACCCACGCGGCCCCGTCCCAGAAATACCCGGTGTACACGTTGCCGTTTCTCACTATTTTGAGCGTGACGGTGTCGCCCGCGCCGGCGATATAGTTCTGCGAGCGCGTCTTATTGCTGCCGCCTCCCCAATACTGGACGTCGGTCTGGACGAGGTTGGCCAGACCCGGCACCCGGTCCTGGGCGCCGGCCGCGTCGCTCGTGTTTTCCAACCAGTTGCTGTTTGTCCCGGACCAGTTTTCGCTGGCGAACGTCAGCTTCTTGTTGCCGACGAAGGCATAGGTCAGCTTGACATAATGATCGCTGTCCACCCAGATGACCGGGCCGGCCTGCTGATAGTTCTCCGCGGCCGGTATATTGACGCTGCATATGGCCTCGTAGCTGTCGCCCGCGGGCGCGCTGCGGATTACGGACGTCCCGGACGTCTGCGTGTCATAGAAACCGCCGCTGCCGGCGGCGACGTTCACGTTGAAATAGCCGCCGCCCACACCGGACGTGTTGCCGCCGCCGTTATAAACGGTCCAATCCGCCGACGGCGCCGTCCCGTCGAAATTGTCTACGGTAAACGCGGCGGCGTTTGTCTGCGGGAACTGGCGGCCCTCATAAACGGCGTTCGTCTCCTGCCCGGTGCTGATGACCTGGACGTTCGCGAAGCTGGCGTTGGCGAGATACGTGCGGAAGCCGACCGCTCCGCGTGTGTATACCCTGTCGATGACGTCCACATATTCGGCGCCGTTCAGATACACCTTGATATGGTACCCCTCGCATATGACCTTCATCCTGTATACCGTGTTATAGCTGATGTCGGGGCAGTACACCCGCGCGATGTTGCGGTATGTGGTCTCGCCGTTGCCGTCGCCGTAGCGGTTCAGCTCTATGAACGCGGAGCCGGGGGTGCCGCTCCAGCACAGGAAGGCGCCGTAGCCGTTCAGGTTATCGACGCCGCTTCCCGGGAACGTGACGCGGAACAGCGGCCCCGCGTTGCCCGTGCCCGCGGTCAGCTTAACGTCGAGCTGATAGGTAAAGTTCGCGAAGTCCGTTTTCAGGTTGACCGTTTTATACCCGCTGGTATTGTTGCCGGGGACGGCGTATCCGCCCGCGCCGACCGTCGGCGTATACCCGCCGTAGGGCGTCCAGTCCCCGGCGGTCGTCATGTCGCTTTCATATGATATATTCGAGATCCCGGCGGGGTAGCCGCTCAAAGCGCCGGCCTGGCCGGAAGGCGGGGCTACGGTGCCGCCGTATCTGACCGGAGTGCCGAAGTTGGGCGTATCGTCGGCGTTCCATGTGAAGCGTTGCGCCCGCGCGGAGCGGCTGCCCCACCCGCCGGAATCGTTCGTGAACGCGTGATAGACCATCCAGTATTCCGTCCCGTCCGGGGATGTGGTGAACGAAGCGTGGCCGGTCCCCCAGGCCATTATATCCGTCCTGTCGGCGGGGGCGGGCTGCTGAAATACCGGGTTCGGCGCTTTCACCCATTTCGACGCGTCCAGCGGGTCGCCTCCCTGCGACGTGTCGAAGCTTATCATGCCGAGCAGATAGTCGTCCCTCCAGCTACAGTTCGCGGAGTACACGATATTGATTTTATCGCCGTGTATCAGGGCTTCCGGGCCCTCGTTGAGGATAAGCGCGTTGTTTGGCGCGAGCACCGTTTCCCAGCCGTACTGAGGCCGCGAAATCTCGACGCGGCTGCCGGCCGGGTCCAGTGTCCAGGGGTTTGTCATCCGCTGTATGTATAGCCGCTGCTCGCCGTCCACCGTGCCCGGCCAGCCGGCCCACACAAAATACAACTGCCCGTTGTATTCGAACACCGTGCCGTCGATGGCCCAGCCCTGCGTGTCCAATACGGCTTTCTGGGTATAACTGCCCGCCGGGTCCTGCGCGGCGCTCTCCAGGACCAGCATCCGGTGGTTGGCGTTGCTGCCGTTGTCGGCGGCGACGTAGATATACCATTTGCCCTGGAGATTAAACAGCTCCGGCGCCCAGATCTCTTTGTTGTAATTGGGGTCGGCGGGCGTCCAGACCGTCTTCATGGGCGCAACGCCGATGTCCTGGAGGCGGCGGGATTTCGCGATGCCCACGGAGGCGTCGCCTTGGCTTTTGCAGAAGTAATAATACCCGTCCCTGTACGTGACGAACGGGTCGGCGGAGCGCGGGGAAATGGGGTTTTGCAAGTTGTCAATGCCGTTGAGCGAGGCGGACGCCGGCACGGCCGTAAACATCATAACAAACGCGGTCATCGCGCAGAGCGCGGGCTTGATCAAATTTTTCATTAAAGAAGTCATCTCCCTTATTATTATAGTAGACAACGCGTCACTTCCCCGCCGCCGGGGCCGCCGAACCCCGTGCCAAAGCGGCGAGCCGCGCTTGCCAACCGCGAACGGGCGCGCCCCGTTCAAGACGCCAAACCAGGTCCCGGCCGCTACACCCCGCCTTCTCAAGCCGATTGCTTTGGTATGTGGTAATTATATCCTCATCGACGGTATTTGTCCATATAATTCCATTAATATGTGCAATAAAAAACTTTCCCAATCAATCAGTCATAAACTCTGCCGGTTACGCTTTCTTTTTCTGCGGCTGGCTTATGCCAATTCCTTGGGAACTGTTAAAATTCCTATATCCCCACCTTTAAACAGGCGGGTTTTTGTCGCTGATTTCAAATTCAGAGTGCTCTGAAAAGCTGGTTATAACGCTTGAATATTTTTTATTTCATTAATTCATAACAGTAGCTCAACAGCCACTTTTCATCGGTTCCAAGGACCTTGCATAGACAGGCAAATTCATATTCCGTGACGATTCTCAGGTTCCTCTCGATTTTGCTGATGGCCTGCTGATCAATTGAAACGCCGCATGTCTGTAGCTGTACGGCCAGTTCCTCCTGAGACATATTCAATGACTCTCTCGCGATCTTTACATTTTTATATACAGTATTTTTGTTATCGTAAAATTTGATCGTTTTCATTGTTGAGTTCCCGCACCCTATATCAGTTTAAAATTCCAGGAACGTTTGTGGGGGCGGACGGTTCTGTCCGCCCCCCCCACAAAAAAAGCATCAAACAGGCGTGTGTTTGTTTGCCGATTTCAAATCCAGGATGTTCTGAAAAGCACGCTGTAACGCTTGAATATTATCGGTATCAAAAAAGCCGGAGAGGCGAATGAAGTCGTCAAAGTTCAAACCCTCCGTTCTCGTCGCTCCGAATACCAGGGCATCCAGGGATACATCAAGCTCCTTTGAAATATTGACCAGGTTTTTAACCGTCAAATTCTGATAAGCGTTTTCCATTTTGACATAGTTGGAAAAGGTTATCCCCAATAGCTCAGCCATCTTTTCTTGGGATATTTTCTTTGTCATCCTGTACGCTTTGATGCGTTTCGCAATTTCATGCGTATATATGCGTTTTTCTTTGTTTTCCATAAATAATCCCACCCTTGCAATCAGAAGTATATTAAAAACTGCCTCCAATATCCATTCATTATTGGGTTTTTATTGACCCAATAATGAAATATGTGTTAATATAAATATGATTCGAGGTGAAAATATTTATGGAATTATTTAGAGAAATACTGACAGATATCTTATCAAAAGATGGGGTCAATGTCAGCTTTCCGAACTTAAAATCAGGCGCGGCGGAAACTGTAGAGCTTGAATCTTTTAAGGCGCTGCAAAGAATAAAGGCCGTCCTCGAAAACGACGGCCTTTCGGATTTTGAATGCGTTGAAAGAATTGTTTGTATATTTGAGGATATCGGGAGCGGGTGCGGCGGCAGGCATGATTTTTAATTCTTCATTTAATTCTTCAATATGACCCGGGCGAGGACGTCCGCGAGCGGTTCCATGGCGTTGTACGCCTCCTGCTTGGTGTTGGTGTTGGCCCCGACCTCCACCAGCGTGGATTCTGGCAGCATGTGCAGGCTGTAGCGCCACGCGTTTAAGTATATCTTTTTTGAAAAACCGGGGTAGAGCGCGTCCGCGGCGAGCTTGAGCTGGAAGCTCAGGGCCAGGTTTGTTTTGAGATACGGGTTTGGCAGGCTGCTGATCCTGTTCAGGCTGCCGTTGTCGTTGATAAGGCACAGGCCGTTGAAGAACATGACCTGGGCCATGGGCTTCCCGTTGACGTCGGTGACGAGATGGATGTTGTCGTTCACGCCGTCGCGGTGCATGTCGATGGCGAGCTGGATCGTGGGGTTATCGGCCAGCAGCTTCTTTACGCTGGGCTCCTCGCGCTCGTACGCGCCCATGACCTGGCGCTGGCCGTTGACCATGTCGAAGACGCCTTTATAATGCAGGGTGTTTATGCCGTATTTTTGCTCCAGTATGCGCGTCAGCAGATCGCCTGCGCCCATGATCCCCTCCGCGGGGTCCTCGCTGTCCTTAAACGTCTCCTGTGAATGCGTGTGGAAAATCAGGATTTTCGGGCCTTCGCCGCTGTTGTCTATCCTGAGGTCCGCGGCGGCGAATGCGGCGGCGTCAAACAGGCTGGGCGAGAAGCCAGTCTGCTCGTCCACTATATACATCGCGTTTTCCATGTAGTTTAAGTCATTCAAGCGGTCAATATCGACGGGCGTCTTGCCGGAATCCGCGGCGTCCGCCTGCAAAGCCGCGGCGCTCGTCTCGGAATCCTCCGAAGAGAGTTGCAGGACCTGATCGCCGACGCCGATGATCTGGGGCTGCCGGGGGGATCGCGCCGCCCCGGAAGCGGCCGCCTGTCCGGAGGCTTTGCCGGCGGCCCGGCCGGAAGGGCCCAGCGAGGAGGGCGTCTCCGTATAGCCTGTTCCGGACGCGGTTCCATCGCCGCCGCCGTGGGCGCCCGAACCGTTGCCGCCCGTATCCGCGGCGGCCAGGCCGTAAAACGGCAGCGCCTGATACAGCCCGCCCTGGGCCAGGGCCATGGCTTTATCGTGATAGCATATAAACGCCAGCATGACCAGCGACAGAAAAAAGACCCGCGCGGCCCTTCCAAAATAAGCGTGTGAAGTCTTTTTTCTGCGCACCAAATAGCCCCCGTATCATCGGCTTATTATATATCTATACCGGACGGGGGCCAAATATTCCTGCCGCTGATTTTACGGGCTGGGCGAGAAGGCGGTGGAGCCGGGGGAGAGCGGGACCACGAACACTTCCGTTCGCGTCGGGTTGATGTGAACGGTGAGCTGGAGGGCCGCCGCCAGTTTTCGCGTGGAGGGATCAAAGGACACGTCAAAGGGGATATTGTTGCGGACGAGATAATCCGTCACCGCGTTGAACTCATACAGAGCAACCGGCTGATTGGTCATAATCCGCCTGAATACGCCGTCGGAATACAGCGCCGCGACCAAATTGTCGTCACAATCCATGTCCTTCACCCCCAAATCACAATACGGTTGTCCTCTTTAACAGTGTATGCGCGGAACGCGGAATGGTGATTCGCCGGCCGAAGCTTATGTGATCCCGTGCGTGGACCATAGGCAATCTCTATTAACTTCACAATCAGTCATTGCGAGCGAAGCGAAGCAATCCAGTACACGCGTAAACCGGGACTTCCTGGATTGCCTCGCCGCTCCGCTCCTCGCAATGACGGGTTTATAGAGGTTGCCTATAATTGTACGGTGATTGTGGTTTTGGGGTTTATGTGCACCGTCAGTTGAAGGGAGCGCTCGTCTTTGCGCGTGCCGGGGACATACGCTACTTCGAAGGGGATGTCCGTCGCCATCAAAAAGCCCATCGCCGCATTGAGTTTATAGACGGCCGCAGCGCCGTCCTTGGCGAGCAAATCTATCAAAAGCGGCAGAAACAGCGCGTCAGCCCGGCCGCCGCCCAACGCCATGCGAACCACCCCATTCGGATTGAGTTAAGGTATTATATTATCCATTAAATTCAAACGTCACTTTTTATAAAAAATTTTATCAAAATACGCCAAAATAACATTAAATATTCCTTGACGTCCTCCGGCTTTGCCATTATAATAAAAACGTTGGAATTTTTTCGGTTCCGGCTATACACGCAACAGAGGAGGACGCATTTTAAATGAAAGCGCGGAATGGCATCTTTTTTTTCCTGATTCTATTGGTCGCGGCGGGGCTTTGCTATATAGCGTATTCTGGCATTCCCGGCACAAACGGCATGCTCGGCGTGGCAAACATCAAGCAGGGCCTGGATTTAAAGGGCGGCGTCACCATCGTCTACCAGGCGGCAAAGGACAACCCCACCGCGACGGAGATGAAAACGGCTCTTTCGCTTTTGCAGGGGCGTCTCTCGCGTTTGGGTTTCAATGACGCGGAAGTGGTTCAGCAGCAGTCGAACCGTATCCGCTGCGATATCCCCGGCGTCACCGACGTGGAGCAGACCGTCAAGGATCTCGGGCGCACGGCGCAGCTTCAGTTTACGGACACCGCCGGCACTGTGCTCCTGACCGGCGCCGACGTCGTCAAGGCACAAAAACAGGTCGTCAGCAATACCCAGACTGTCGGCGCCGGCCACAATATCGAGATCGCCTTGCAGTTCAACGCCGAAGGCGCCAAGAAGTTTGAGGACGCGACGGGCGCCAATGTCGGCAAGCCCCTGAATATAGTGCTCGACGGCCAGGTTATAAGCGCGCCGACCGTTCAGGCCAAGATTAGCGGCGGAAACGCCGTCATCACCGGCAGTTTCACCGCCCAGGAGGCGGACCAGCTCGCGGGCGATATCCAGGCGGGTGCGCTGCCGTTTGACCTGACTATCCTCAGCCAGGAAAACGTGGGGGCGCGCCTCGGCGCCAACAGCCTCATCAGCAGCATTTACGCCGGCATAATCGGGTTCATACTGATATTTTTATTTATGCTGATTGTGTACAGGCTCTCCGGGCTCACCGCCAACATCTCGCTGTTTATATATCTGGCACTGGATCTGTGCATACTGAGTTTCTTCGGTACATTCTTCAACCTCTCGCTGACCCTGCCCGGCATAGCGGGCATAATCCTCTCCGTGGGCATGGCGGTGGACGCCAATATCATCATCTTCGAGCGCATGAAGGATGAGTTCGCCAACGGTAAATCGCTGCGGGTATCGGTGGACGCGGGATTCCACAGGGCCTTCCCCGCCATATTCGACAGCCACATGACGGTCATAATCACCGGCCTCGTGCTCTTATGGCTGGGCACCGGCACGGTCAGGGGCTTCGCCCAGACGCTTCTGATAGGGACTATATTGTCCCTCTTTACCGCCTTGACGGTGACGCAGATGCAACTGCGCAACCTGCAGGGCACCGGGCTCAATAACCCGAGACTGTTCGGAGCGCATAGGGGGGCCGCCAAATGAGGACATTGAATATTGTCAAACACAGAAACCTGATCTTTCTCATATCCATCGGCCTGATGGTCATCGGCCTGCTGTTCATGATCGTCCATATCGCGCTGGGCAACGGCGCCTTCAACTACGACGTCGAGTTTACCGGCGGCACGGCGCTGACCTACGACATACAGCAGCCCTTCAACAACGACGACGTGCAGAAGATCGTCCAGGACACCACGGGTGAACAATCCCCGCAGGTACAGAAAATCATCGGCACAAACCAGGTCAGCATCAAGACAAAGGCGCTGGAGCAGGCTACCGTCACAAAACTGACGGACTCTATCGACCAGAAATACGGCATCGAATCCAGCGCGACGTCCCTTTTGAGCCAGAGCAACTTCAGCGCGGTGATGAGCGCGGAGATGCGCAACACCGCGGTTTTGGCCATCGTCGTGGCCTGCATCTGTATCCTGCTCTATGTATCGATACGTTTCCGCAATATCAAGACGGGCGGCAGCGCGGTCATAGCCCTGGCGCATGACACCTTCCTGGTCGTGATGGCGTACGCCGTGTTCAGGATCCCGCTCAATTACTCGTTCATCGCGGCGGTCCTGACGATCCTGGGGTATTCCATCAACGCCACGATCGTCATATTCGACCGCGTCCGCGAGAACAAGGGCCTAATGCGGCGCCCCACGAACGAGGAGCTCATAAACGTCAGCGTTTCGCAGACGGCGGTGCGGTGCGTGTTCACATCGCTCACCGTGGTCTTTACGACCGTGTCCATGTACATCCTGGGCGTGCCGTCCATAAGGGACTTCATGCTCCCCATCACCATCGGCGTCGTGGCGGGCACATATTCCTCCATCTTCCTTTCGGGTTCGCTGTGGTATGTGCTGACCATGGGCAAGAAGGCCTTTGGCAAGGACGCTGGCGAGAGGCCGGCGGAGGCGCTCCGGCCCGCGAAGGCCGTCGCCGGCGGGGGCGATGTCGCCGATAACAATGTAAATGCCGGCAGCGCGGTCTCCAACGCCAGGCCCAAAGCCAAATCCGGCGCCGCGAAAAAGGCCAAGCCCAGGTCCAGGGGCAGGTAGATATATTTATTCCATAGTTTAATTCGCAATGCCGACCGCGCCGCGCGCGGTCGGTTAATTTTTGCATCGGGGGAGTCGGATGGTGCGCAGCAAACCGAGATGGATATTGACCGCGGTTGAAAACGATGTGGAGCTGATGAGCCGGACCCTGGGCATAAGCGAGATCATGGCGGTCTGCATGCTCAAGCGCGGCGTTAATACCAAAAACAGCGCGATAAAATATTTAAACCCCCGGCCGGAGTATCTGTCGGACGGCCGCCTGCTGGAAAACCTCGCGGCCGCCGTTTCGTTGACGCTTTACCGCATGGGTAACGGCGAGAAGATCGTCGTATACGGTGATTACGATGTGGACGGCGTCTGCGCGGCGACGATCATGTGCAAGGCTCTGAAGCGCCACGGGGCGGACGTCCGGTATTATATCCCCCACCGCGAGAGGGAGGGGTACGGGCTCAACGCCGCCGCAGTGGAAACGCTCGCGGCGGACGGCGCCGGGCTGATCATAACCTGCGACAGCGGCATCTCCGCCGTCGAAGAGATCCGTCGGGCGCGCCGGCTCGGGGTGGACGTCATCGTGCTCGACCATCACGAGCCGCGCTATACGGAAACTGACGGAGCCAGGGCAAACATTATACCGGAAGCCACGCTCATCGTAGACCCCAAACTGGGCGCGGGCCCCTCGCCGTTTGACGGCCTATGCGCGGCGGCGCTCGCCTATAAATTCGCCAAGCTGCTGTATCAGCAGAGCCAAACGCCCTTTGAGGAGGAGGACGAGTTCCTCGTATTCGCCATGCTGGCCACGTTTTGCGACATTGTGCCGCTGACCGGGGAAAACAGGATCATCGCCAAGCTCGGGCTGGAGATCCTCAATAGAAACAGGGGCGTGAACAAGGGCCTTGCCAAGCTCATTGAGCTGCGGGGCCTCATGGAAAAAGAGATAGACGACTTCGCCGTGGGCTTTATCATAGGGCCCTGCATAAACGCCGCCGGGCGGCTGGAATCCGCCGCGCTGGCCGTGGAGCTGTTTATGTCCGGCGACGAGGGCGTTATCGCCAATAACGCCGCGCTGCTCTATGAGCTCAATGAGCGGCGCAAGGCCCTGACCGCGGCCTGTTACGACAGCCTGATCGGCCAGATCGGGAGCGACGGCGGGCGCGGTCCGGATAAGATAATGCTGGTATACGACGAGGCGGCGCCGGAAAGCGTCATGGGCATCGTCGCGGGGAGGCTCAGGGAGCGCTTTTGCCGCCCCGTCATCGTGTTGACCAGAAGCGGCGGGGCCATCAAGGGTTCGGCCCGCTCCATCGAGGGCTACAATATATTTCAGGCGCTGCTTCGGCACAAGGAGCTGTTTTCTCATTTTGGCGGTCACTACATGGCGGCGGGGCTGACGCTGGCCGACAGCAGCGCCGGGGGCGTCGACGACCTGCGCAGGGTCCTCAATGAGGAATGCGGGCTGACGCCGGACGATCTGACGGAAAAACTCTATATCGACGCGGAACTGCCCATAGAGCGGGCCACGTATGCCCTGGCGGCCGAGCTGGCGCGGCTGGCCCCTTTCGGCAGGGATAACCGCCAGCCGCTGTTTGTGGCGGCCGGCCTCACGCCGGAGTATGTCCGCGTCATCGAGGCCAAGAATACCCTCCTGCTCTCATTTGGCGCCGGCGCAAAAACGCCGTCGGGCTACGGGCGCTCATTCAAGACGATATGCTTCGGCATGGTCGATTATTTTACAGAGCAGGCTTCGGCGATTTTCAGCGACGGGGAGCTGCAAAGGCTGCTGGCCGGCATCGTCCGCGGGGTGCCGCTATCCATGGATATTCTGTATACGCCGGAGATCGACGAGTATAAGGGCGAAAAGCAGGTGCAGGGGCGGCTGATAGATTTTACGCTCAAAAGGCGCGGCGAGTGATGGCGATTGCGGACGCCGCGCATACAAAAAGCGGGCCGAACGCTTTAAGCTTTGGCGTTCAGCCCGTTTTTTTGGCCTCTATTTATTGAAATACCTTTGCAGCAGCCCCTGGAACGCCGAGCCGTGCCTGGCCTCGTCCTTGCACATCTCGTGCACGGTGTCGTGGATCGCGTCCAGATTGAGCTGTTTCGCCTTTGTGGCCAGGTCCTTTTTGCCCTGGCAGGCGCCTCTTTCGGCCGAGACGCGCATCTCGAGGTTGGTCTTTGTGCACGGCGCGAGCACCTCGCCCAGCAATTCCGCAAACTTTGAGGCGTGGTCAGCCTCCTCATAGGCTATGCGCTTGTACGCTTCCGCGACCTCCGGGTAGCCCTCCCTGTCCGCCTGGCGGCTCATCGCCAGGTACATGCCAACTTCCGTACACTCGCCCTGGAAATTCATCTTCAAACCCTCGATGATCTCCGGGTCCACGCCCTTGGCGATGCCGATCACGTGGCCGTCCGCGAAATCCGCGTCGTCCTTTTTCTCGATGAACTTTGAGGCGGGAGCGCCGCACTGCGGGCACTTTTCTGGCGGCTCGGCGCCTTCATGTACATAACCGCATACCGTGCAAACAAATTTTTTCATTAAACAATTCCCCTTATATTTAATTTATTTTAAAGCTTGTCTTATCCGGCCGTCAATAAATACGGCCTCGCGAAGGTGAAGAGCTGATTGCTCATGGCGTAATTGGCCTTTTCGATCGCGATCTCGGCGCTGAGCACGCCCAGCTTCGAATTTTCGACGTCGTAGAACGTCGTGGAGCCGACCGAGTAATTGATGAGCGCTTTGTTGTAGGCGTCCTTCGCCGTCTGAAGGGTGATGTCATTGACCTTCATCGCGGCGTCCTGCTGCTGTATCGCGTTGTAAGCGGAGCGGACGGCCTTTTCCATGGCGGTCCTGGCGTCGTTGTAGGTCTTCATCGCCTGGTCATATTTGTTGTGCGATTCCTGCCAGGAATTGTCCAGGCTGGAGTCATACGTGTTGTATATATACTGGGCCAGATCCCTCTGCTCCTGGGCCATCTTCATGGATATATCGCTGCTGAGCGCGGTTGAGACGTAGGAATCCACCGAACCCTTAAGCGGCTGGATGTCGGGCGCGAAATCGACGACTATATCGGCGTCAAACTTAAGCCCCATCATCTGATTGAGCGCCTGGCGCTGCGACTTTAGGTTGAGCTGCGCCTGATCGAGGCTCTGCTGGCTCTTATCCAGGGCCTGCTGCGCGGTGACTATATCGACGGCGGCTACCATGCCGAGCTGCCCCTGTATCTTCAGGTTGGTCAGGTTGAGATTCGCCACGCGTATGGAATCCTGAGCCGACTGGATGTCCATCGCCGACCCGAGGATCGTGGTGAGCTGGGCGCGGAGCTTCTGTTCCTGCTGATCCCTTGCGATCTGCTTGTTGTAATCTGCGTCGGAGATCTGGATATCGTAGCTCTTCATCTGACGCGTGTTGGCGGCCAGATAACTCATATCGGTCGAAGCGTTTATACCCATGGTGTTGCGCAATCTTTTGGTCGTATCCAGATTGCTGTCGATGGTCTTGATGACGCCGGAAGTGTCGATGACCTTGCTGAGCGCGTCCGCGTAGGCGATGACCTCCGTTTTATCCGTCACAAAGCCCGCGCTCTTTAAGACCGTGATGTTCTCCGGGAGCGGCTCAAGCACGATGCTCGAATCCGCGGCGTTCCAGAGCGCTTTTTGGTTGTAAACGTCCCCGATGACCGAAATGGGTATCATCAGGCTGCCGCCCACAATCTGGGCCGGGCCGGGCATCCGGACGTCCGCGCCGTTGATTTCGGCCGTATCGCTGCCCAGGGTGAACACGGCGTTCAGTTTCGTCTTGGCGTTTGCGGCCGTGGCGGTCTTGGCCGCGTTGTCCCAATCGACCGTGCAGCCTATGGAGCTGAACACGTCGCGCATCCCGGCGTACATGTAACCGGAGATCGAGATGGGGGCGACCTTCAGCGTAATCGGTTTGCCCGGCACATTGAGCGTCGCGCCGAAGACCTGCGCGCTTGTGAGGGCGCTGAGCGCGAGGCTCGCGGCGACCGCGCCGCCGATGATTTTTTTATACGCATGTTTCATAATAATACCTCTATTAATATTTATTGGCATTTGTTTTTTTATATAGCTGTTTCGGGCAATAAGCGCCTGCGACGTACACGAAAACTCCTTAAATATGGCATTTTCTCGTTTTCATAGCGGTCTCTTTTCAATCGAATTAGCTATATCATTGGTCCGTAAAATCGACATACTCGATAAAATTCTGCGTAAGATTGCCCTGCGCGGAGTCCCCGAACAGCGTTATGGGTATGCACACCTTTAGCCTGTTCGGCCTATCGACGGGCAGTTTCTGGAAGCTCATCTGGGCGTCTTTCACGGGCTGGCCGACGATGATCCCGTTCTTCCATATCTGGTTATAATTCGGGTCCGCCGTATAGCGCGCGCCGTCGTATTCTATATACGCGTCGTTGATATCGACCAGGCACTGATTGCCGGCGTTGTCGTTTGTGATGTCGACGTTTAATATGGAGTTCTGATCCGTCGCGACAATGCCGAAAACGTTGAGGGTGATGTTGCTGTAGCTGACCTTCGCGGGGACCGGGGTGCCTATAATCTGCGCGGCGCCGCTGTCCTGAGCGGCGGTTCCGCTCTGCGCCGCTTTATCGGGCTCGGGCGTTTCCGGGGCGGGCACATACTCCACCTTGGCCGGGGGCGACGCTATGATGACGCGCCGGCCGGCGTCGTCGTAATCGACCTTCGCGCCCATGGTCTCGGCCACCAGGCGCGCGGGCGTATAAACGCGGTCCTGATAATTCAAGACGTGATAACCGTCCGGCAGCGGAATCGCTTTGCCGTCGATCTCAATGGACACCTCATCGGAGAGGAATACGGAGATGGTCTTGCTGGACGCCCCGACGCTCACCGTGGCACCCAGGCACAACACCGAGACAATGACGGCGGCAACCGTCCTGCGCCTGAATTTAAAACCTGATTTCATAAAAAAATCCCTCCTTGTCGCTTTATAATTTTTTTTGAGTGTCAATAACATATTTTGCGCTTTAACACCGATTTTATTATGTAACGTCAGGGTTGCATCCGGTTCCGCCCAAAACCGGTTTTATTGCAATAAAGCTATTCTACACTAAAGTCCAGGTCCAGTCAAGCGCCGCAAGGCGCGCGGAACTAATTTTAACATATTTTTAACATACGACACATTGTGTTGGCAATTCCGAGATTGCATATGCCCGTCGATTTATGTATAATGTGTTTATACTAAGTCACCCATTGATACTGTACTGACTTTGAGCTTGTTCAAAGTCAGTACAGTATCAATGGGTAGCGGCCCCGCCGCACTCTTGAAATCGTGCGCTCTTCTCGATTTCAAGAGTGACTTGGTTTTAAAGCGGGGTGTTTTATGAAAATAACCATCGGCATAGACATCGGCGGGAGCCGCACAAAGATCATCGGCATTGAGAGCGCGCCGGACGGCTCGAAGAACCTGAAAAGCCCCATGCTGGTGATCTCCGGGGACCCCGTGGCGTCCCTGTTCGGGGCCTTCGGCAAGTTCATCGACGAAAACTCGCTGGTCCTTAGCGATGTGGAAAAGGTGGTGCTCACCGGCGTGGGCGCTTCGTTCGCCAGCCGGCAGATATTCGGCCTGCCTTCTTTTAAAGCGCCGGAATTCCTGGCCATAGGCCGGGGCGGGCTGTATCTGTCCGGGCTGGGCCGGGCCCTCATCGTCAGCATGGGCACGGGCACGGCCCTCGTGCTGGCCGACGGGGAAAATATCGTCCACATCGGCGGCTCCGGCGTGGGCGGGGGCACTATCATGGGCCTGAGCGGGCGGCTTTTGAATATACGCGATATAGATATCATCGCCGGGATGGCCTCGAGCGGCGATCTGGGGCGCGCGGACCTGCTGGTCAGCGATTTGGTAAAGGATGGCCTGCCGGGCCTGCCGCCGAGCACGACCGCCTCAAACTTCGGCAGGGTCAGCGACATCGCCACGCCCAACGATCTGGCGCTGGGCCTGTTCAATATGGTCTATCAGACCATCGGCATCATATCCGCCATGTACCTGAAGAATACGGATATCAATCATATAGTCCTCACGGGCAGCCTGACCAAGACGCCGTGTTGCGCGGGTATCTTCGATACGCTGAGCAAATTGTACGGGGTGCGTTTTATCATCCCGGAATACGCGGAATACGCCACTGCCCTCGGCGCGGCGCTCTGTCAGACGCCGCGGAACGGAACCCTGTAAACGGTGGGCGGGGTGCTTATTATCGGCGGCGGGGCAGCGGGGCTTATGGCGGCGGTTTCCGCGGCCGGGAGCGGGCGCGGCGTGTTGATCCTCGAAAAGAACGCCAGATTCGGCAGCAAGCTGTCCATCACGGGCAAGGGGCGCTGCAACCTGACCAACGCCGTCCCCGTGGAGACGATGCTGGACAATATACCCGGCAATCCGCATTTCCTCTACAGCGCGCTGTACGCGCTGGACAGCGATGCGACGGTCGCGCTGTTTGAGAGCTTTGGGCTGAGGACCAAGACGGAGCGCGGCAACCGCGTGTTCCCGGCTTCCGATAAGGCCAGCGACGTCGTGCGGGCCTTTGAGAGGCGGCTTAGCGCGCTGGGCGTGGGCGCGGAGTACAATACGGCGGCGGAAGCCCTGATATGCGAGGGCGGAGCGGTGACCGGCGTCAAAACCTCCGACGGGCGGATCTTTTATGCCGAAGCCGTCATCATCGCCACAGGCGGGCTCAGCTACCCGCTGACGGGCTCCACGGGCGACGGCTACAGGCTCGCGAGGTCCGTGGGGCATACCGTGACCAAGCTGCGCCCGTCGCTGGTACCGCTTAAAACCGCCGAGGATTTTGTCCCGCTGCTGGAGGGCCTTAGCCTCAGGAACGTTTCCGTCCGCGTGACTGCGGGCGGGCATGATGTGTATAAAGGCTTCGGGGAGATGCTGTTCACGCGCGGCGGCGTCAGCGGGCCGCTGATCCTGACGGCGAGCCGTATGCTCGCCGGCCAATACGGCCGCTCCCCCGCGGTTTCCATAGATTTAAAGCCAGCCCTTTCATATGACGAGCTGGACGCGCGGATACTGCGCGATTTTGAAAAATACCTCAACAAGGCGTTTAAAAACAGCCTGGACGATCTGCTCCCGGGCAAGCTGATACCCGTGATAGTCCGCCTCAGCGGCATCGACTCGGCAAAACAGCCCAATTCCATAACGCGGGAGGAGCGGCGGCGTCTCGTGGCGCTGTTAAAGGATTTTACCCTGACGGTGACCGGTTTCGGCGGATTTGACGAGGCGGTCATAACGTGCGGCGGCGTCAGCGTGGACGAGGTCGATCCCTCCACGATGCAGTCCAAGCTGGTCAAAGGGCTGTATTTCGCGGGGGAAGTCCTGGACCTGGACGCGCTGACGGGCGGGTTCAACCTGCAGATAGCCTTTTCGACGGGGTGGCTGGCCGGGACTTTGTCCCAGAGGCTAGAAAAAAGAAGAGGCTAGAGGCTGGAAAAAGGCCAAAGGCCAGAGCGCGGTATCCGTAGGGAACGGCTTGACCGTCCC
>Ga0209629_10000298_pt1 | contig 25872 bp, 13 predicted proteins | sample TergutCu122P5_FD_187286 | JGI IMG/M metagenome (GOLD analysis project Ga0209629, IMG submission 187286) | Cubitermes ugandensis P5 segment gut microbial communities from Kakamega Forest, Kenya - Cu122 P5 (SPAdes) (version 2) | ecosystem: Host-associated > Arthropoda: Insects > Digestive system...
TTTTTAGGCACGGATTGCAAATCCGCGCCAGCAGGTAAACAAAAATTGATAAGCAGGCATCGCACAAAAAGCGGTGTCTGTTTTTTAATTTTCTCTGTGGTACTCTGTGCCTTCTCTGCGGCTCTCTGTGATAGAAATTATTACACAGAGTTACACAGAGGATTCACAGAGTTACACGGAGTATTTTTCAAAGTTTTAGATTACGGAACTAGTCCGCAATGACAGTACAGTATCGATGTAAAAAAAATTCTGAAATCTGAAAACTGAAATCCGAAAACTTTTTCGTACTTTTGGCGAAAAATATCATAACTCATACACAATTGATATTCAATAATTTTGAAATCTTTAAATCTTAGGATATGAAAGCATTAGTAAAAAAAATTGCTCAAAAAGGAATCTGGCTCGAAGATGTACCGATGCCCGAAATATGAGTAAATGATGTTTTAATAAAAATAAAAAAGAATGCAATTTGCGGGACAGATTTGCATATTTATGAGTGGATTGAATGGGCGCAACGAACAATCAAAGTGCCAATGACAATCGGACACGAATAATTTTTAACATAAAAAATGTACTAATTGATACAATTTTACGTTTTATTTCTCGCGAAAACCGATTGCTTGCGAACAATGTTTTTTTTAGTACCTTTGCATCGCTTTTTGCAGGTCTTTTTTTGTCAAAAGAATGTTTTTTGGAAAAAAAATAATTTTTATAATATTGATTTTTTGTGCGCTGATAGTGTCGGCGTATGCGCTTGTTGTACCTGTGCAGAAAAATTTTTTGACGGAAAATAATTTTGAAAATAACTCTACTTCGCAGCAACAAAATATCATCCTTGCGGCAGATACAGGCTTAAATCAAAAACCTAAATCGCCGATAAATCCCTTAAAACAAGACGATTACCAAGATTTGCAAAAGCAATATCCGATGGACGCACCAACGCCCGAAAACGTAAAAACCGTTGTGGATTATGATGTGAAAACAGGGAATTATATTCTTCGCACAATGGTTGGCGATTTGGAAGTTGGCACGCCATACGTGATGACCGAGCAGGAATATCGCGATTATTCCGAAAAACGCGCAATGGCGGATTACTGGCGGCAGAAAAATGCCAACGACACGGCAAATAACGAAAAGAAATTTTCGCTTTCGGATATGAAATTTGAAATTCCGTCAATCGACAAGGTTTTTGGACCGGGCGGCTTGCAGGTAAAAATGCAGGGTTCGGCAGAGTTGCTTTTTGGAATACGCAATAATAAAATTAACAATCCAACCTTGCCACAACGCCAGCGAAACGTTACTTCTTTTGATTTTGACCAAAAAATTCAACTTAATGTGCAGGGGAAAGTTGGCAATAAAATTAATTTTGGAATAAATTATGATACCAAAGCCACTTTCGATTTCGACCGCCAACTTATCAACCTGAACTATCAGCCGCCGCGAATCGGGCAGGGCGAAGACGATATTATCCGCAGTATTGAGGCGGGAAATGTGTCGATGAAAACGGGAAGTGCGTTGATTCAGGGCGGAAGTGCTTTGTTTGGAATAAAAACCGATTTGCAGTTTGGGCGGCTAAAAGTTACGGCTTTGGTGTCGCAACAAAAGTCGCAGTCGCAAAGGGTAAATTCGCAGGGCGGGGCGCAAAAAATGAAATTTGAAATAAATTCCGACCAGTATGACGAAAACCGACATTTTTTTCTTTCACAATATTTTAGAGATAATTATGAAAAAAATTTCTCTACACTTCCCGCTTCATCATCGGTTACAGTTCAAGATATTCAAGTTTGGATAACCAATAAACGCGGCTTTTACGATGATGCGCGAAATATTGTGGCGTTTATGGATTTGGGTGAAAATTTAGGAAAAAATATTGATAAAGGAAGTGTATGGGGCATAAATAATAAGGATTTTCCTGATAATACAGCAAATGAATTGTACAGCAAAATTAGTGGAATAGACGAAATCAGATTGGTTTCACAGATAAATCAGGCGATGGAAACATATTATCCGTCATTATCAACAGGAATAAGAGGCGGCGAAGATTACGAAAAAATTGAAAATGCGCGAATGTTAAATTCTTCTGAATATACGCTTAATGCACAATTAGGATATATTTCGCTTCGGCAGGATTTGCGCCCCGATGAGGTTCTGGCTGTTGCGTTTAAATATCTTGTTAATGACGGAACGGGGCGAACATTTCAGGTTGGGGAATTTACAAATAACCAAACTGCGCCAAATGCTTTAATTGTTAAATTACTGAAAAGCACCGGACAGTCGCCAAAACTCAAATCGTGGAAATTGATGATGAAAAATGTTTACAACCTTGGCGCAATGCAAGTGCAGGCAGAAAATTTCAAACTCAATATTGTTTATCGCAACGATTCGGTAGGTACAAATTTGCAATATCTTAATGCGGGCGATATAAAAAATCAACTTTTGCTGCGCGTGATGGGTTTAGACCGACTGAATTTCCGCAACGACCCCGTGCCTGACGGAAAATTTGACTATTTGGAAGGATATACAATTCAAAGTCAGACAGGCAGAGTGATTTTCCCTGTTTTGGAACCGTTCGGTTCTCATTTGGCAAAGAAAATAAATTCAGCCGACACTACAATATATTGTTATCAAGTCCTTTACGATTCTACTTTGGTTATTGCGCGTGAACATTCCGAAAAAAATAAATTTAAACTTGTTGGCGAATATCAGGCATCGGGTTCGGGTTCAGAGATTCGGCTAAACGCAATGAATGTGCCGCGCGGTTCGGTGGTGGTTACCGCCGGCGGAATGCCACTTACTGAAAATGTAGATTATACGGTTGATTATATTATGGGCGTGGTAACAATTCTGAATCAATCGCTGATAAATTCATCTACAAATATTGAAGTCAAGTTAGAAAATCAGAATACTTTTAATATGCAACGTAAAACGCTGCTCGGAACGCACCTTGAATATGCTTTCACTAAAGATTTCAGTTTGGGCGGGACGATAATGCACCTTACCGAGCAGCCGCTGACAACAAAAGTAAATGTCGGCAGTGAGCCGCTGAAAAACACGATTTGGGGTTTGAACGGTGCGTGGCGTTACGAAAGTCAATGGCTGACCGATATGATTGATAAACTGCCTTTTGTGAATGCAAAAGCACCTTCTACTTTTGCCATAAATGCCGAATTTGCGCAACTTATTCCCGGTCATTCTAAAACAATAGGGCAGGCAGGATATGCTTATATAGACGATTTTGAAAGCAGTACCACAAAAATTGACATTCATTATCCATATTATTGGGCTTTGGCATCAGAGCCGACAGTGATTACCGATTCGGCGCAATACGGAAGCCGCAGTTACGGCAAAAATCGCGCTCATACCGCCTGGTTTTTTGTTGATAATGTATTAAATGGAACTACAAGCCAGGCACCCGACCATTTGCGAAATGATGTTGAATCAAAATCAGACCATTTTACACGAATTGTTAAAATTGATGAGGTTTTTCCAAACCGCCAGACCTCTGTAATGGAAGCACAACTGCTTACCCCGCTTAATATTTCTTTTTATCCAAAAGAACGCGGTCCGTATAATTTGGATGCCGAAGATATTGAAGCAAACGGAACATTGAAAAATCCCGAACAGCGTTGGGGTGGAATGACGCGGGCGATTGATTATACCGATTTTGAACAAAGTAATATTGAATATTTGGAATTTTGGCTGCTCGACCCCTTTATCAAAAATCCGGATAGCAACAACAAAGGTCAGTTGATATTTAATTTGGGCGATGTGAGCGAAGATATTTTAAAAGATGGAAAAAAATTCTTTGAAAACGGACTTAATGCTCAGGGCGACAATACGCAAAATGATACAACCAAATGGGGATATGTGCCGAAAACTCAATCGACCGTAACTGCTTTTGATAATGCTGCCGGTGCGCGGGCATTTCAGGATATTGGTTTTGATGGACTTTCTACTGCAAATGAATTTACTTTTGGGGAATATAAAAATTATTATGAAAAAATATTAACCAAAGTAACCGACCCGCAAACCGTTGCACGATGGACTGCCGACCCGTTTTCGCCGTTTAACGACCCTTCGGGCGATAATTATCATTTCTATCGCGGCGACGACTACGACCAGCAGCAAAAAAGTATTCTCGAACGTTACAAATATTACAACGGAACCGAAGGAAATTCGCCCGATGCGAACAATGTTAATCAGACATATTCCACTTCGGCAACTTCGCTGCCAGACGTGGAAGATTTGAACCACGATAATACTTTGAATGAATATGAAAAATATTATGAATATAAAATTGACATCGACCGCGATAGAATGCAGATTGGCGATAATTATATTGCAGATAAAATTGTAAGTGCGGTTTCTTTGGAAAACGGAAGAACGGAAAATGTAACCTGGTATCAGTTCCGAATACCGCTCAAAGACCTGAGCGACCCCACCCGCAGCCGTCCTGTAAATAATATAACCGGTTTTCGTTCGATTCGTTTTTTGAGAATGTATCTGACAGGATTTACCGACTCGGTTTTTATGCGTTTTGCAACAATGGACCTTGTACGCGGCGACTGGCGCACTTATACAAAATCTTTATTTCCAAACAATGCGGATATTGCATCGAGTTCTCAAATTAATGTTCAGTCGGTTAATATTGAAGAAAATGCTGACAAATCGCCGGTAAACTACGTTTTGCCGCCGGGAATTACGCGCCAGACCGACCCTTCGCAGCCCTCTTTGATTCAACAAAACGAGCAGGCATTGCTTATTAATGTTACAAATTTGAAACAGAACGAGGCAAAAGCAATTTATAAAACAACGCAACTTGATATGCGCAATTATAAACGAATGCAAATGTTTGTTCACGCCGAAAAACTTATTGACGACAATACCGATTTGCAGGATTATCAATTACAGGCATTTATCCGTATCGGTTCGGATATGAAGCAGAATTATTATGAATATGCTATTCCGTTAAAACTTACCGCCCCGGGAATTTATTCTACATATTCCGATGCCGACAGGGAAAAAGTTTGGCCCCGCGAAAATATGTTCGATTTTGCTTTTTCGGCTCTTACGCAGGCAAAACTTGCACGAAACAAAGAAATGCAGCAGGGAATTCATCCTAATTTCCTTTCGCCATATACAGTCAGCGACCCCGAACAGCCAAATCATTTTGTAACCGTTGTCGGCAATCCGACAATTTCGGAAGTAACAAATGTTATGATTGGCGTAAGAAATCTTGATGTAAAAGATAAATCGGGCGAAATTTGGGTTAATGAATTGCGAATGAGCGAGTTTGACGAGGCAGGCGGCTGGGCGGCAATGGCAAATATGGCGTTGAATTTATCGGATATTGCCCAATTAAGTTTGGCTGGGCGAAAAGAAACTGCCGGCTTTGGTGGAATTGAAAGTAATGTTCTAACGCGAAGAATGGACGATTTATTCCAATATAATATTCAGACACAGGTAGATGTTGGGCGATTTTTACCAGAAAAGGCAAAAATTCAACTGCCCGTTTATTATTCTTATTCTAAAGAAACTTTAACACCAAAATATAATCCGCTCGACCAGGATATTATTATGGACGATGCCGTTAAAGATTTGAACACTCACGACAGGGATTCTTTGCTTGCAATGGCGCAAACGGTTGTTACCACGAAAAGTTTTAATGTTACAAATGCAAAAATAAATATTCGCAGCAAAGACCCGCAATTCTACGACCCTGCCAACTTTACTTTTGGCTATGCCCAAAATCAAACCAATAATGAATCGCCCGAAATTACGCGCGATTATGTAAAACAGCAGCAGGCGAGCATTGCTTACACTTATTCGTTCAATACAAGTCCGTTAAAGCCCTTCGCAAAATCGAAATCTAAGACAATTAACAGTCCGTATTTGAAATTAGTTAAAGATTTGAATTTCAATTATTTGCCAAATTCTATTGCTTTCCGTACAAATATGAACCGCCAATTTATGCAAACGGTTTTGCGTAATATTGATATGTCTGCCTCTGTGCCAATGGACGATTCGCACAGCAGCCAATTCCTTTGGACGCGCCAATTTGACATTCGCTATAATCCGTTTCAGGCATTGCAACTTTCGCTAACTACGGCGATGAACTCAAATATTGAAGAAGGAAGATATTTTCCTGAGGTAAATAAAGATTATTACGATAAATGGCGTGATACGGTTTGGCAAAGCATCAAAAAAATGGGAACTTCATACACTTATCAGCAGGTTTTCACTGCATCGTATAATATTCCTATTTCAAAAATTCCGTATTTGGATTTTATAAATCAAACAACAGCAAACTATAACGCAACTTACAACTGGAATCGCGGTGCGCAAATTGATTCCACACACTTTTTGGGGAATGTGGTTACGAGTTTGCGCGATATTCAATTTAATGCAGGGGCAAATCTTGAAATTCTTTATAATAAAATTCCATATTTGGCAAGGGTAAATAAACTTTATTCTGCCTCGTCGGCGGCAACAGGCAATCGCCCAAATTCGCCAAATCAGCCGCCAAAACCGAACCAGCCGCCGAAATTCACAAAAATTGTAAAATTTGAACAGGGGAAAGCAATTCCTTTTAATCATAAATTAAATAATAAGGAATTGAAAATTTCGGCTGTGGATAAAAACGGCAAAGGTGCGAATTTTTCCAAAAAAATAATGACCAACAATGATGTTACAATTACGCCGCTTGTGAGTGCCGACAGTGTAACGGTTACGATTTTTGCCTTAAATCCGAATGAACGTCCGTTCGGGCAAAAAGTTGTCGATTTCACTGCGCGAATGCTTATGATGGTGCGCTCGGTGCAGGGAACTTACCGAAATTCAAGCAGTTTGACTTTGCCCGGTTTTTCGCAAATGGCAGGATTTATGGGGCAGCGAAATACTGATTTCGGTTATGCGCCCGGAATTGGTTTTGCTTTCGGGCTACACAATGATAAAACTGTTGAAGATGCAAAAACCAACGGCTGGTTAAATACCGACTCGCTTTCAAATTTACCTGCAATTTTTGCAAAAACAACCGATTTGGACTTGCGTGCGGTGGTTGAGCCATTGCCCGATTTGAAAATTAATCTTAATGCAAAACGTTATACCGCCGAAAATAATACTGTGTTTTATCAAACCGCAGGTCAACGAACTTACACCGGAAGTTATAATATGACGGTTTTCTCACTAAATACCGCTTTCAAAAAACTCGGCGATGCGCGTACAAACTATAATTCGGAACTTTTTAATAATTTTCTAAATAATCGCCAAATTCTTACAGGAAGATTGCAGGCATTATTTTCGGGGCAAAATGTGAAATATCCCGACAAAGGATTTATATCTGATGTTAAACAAGGCGGAAAACCTTACAGCGCAGACAATGGCGCATTTACCGAATCATCGCCCGACGTGATGATACCGGCATTTTTGGCGGCATATTTGGGCAAAGACCCGAAAAAAATCGAAACATCGCCTTTCCTTTCGCTTTTGAGTATGTTCCCAAACTGGAGCATTACCTACAACGGACTTTCGCGCATTCCTTTTATTAAAAATAATTTTCAATCTGTAAGTTTAAATCATAGATATTCAAGTGTTTATAGCATCGGCGGTTATACTTCTTTTGCCGAATGGATTGGAATGAACGAAAACGACAATGATGCTTTCGGTTATATTAAAAATGTTACAAACAAAAATTTGCCTATGCCGTCGTCGCCTTACAGTTTTTCAAATGTTACTATTACAGAGCAGTTTATGCCGCTTCTTGGGGTAAATGTTACGATGAAAAACAGTATGACCGTAAAAGCAGAATATCGCAAGCAACGTACTGTGGCTCTGAATCTTACAAGCGTTCAACTGATAGAATCGGCGAGCGACGAATATGTTATCGGGTTAGGATATATTCTAAAAGATTTTGATTTGATAATAAAATTGAAAAACGACAAGCAAAGTAAAGTGAAAAACGATTTGCGGTTCAATGTCGATTTGTCGTACAAAGATATTAAATCGCTGCTTCGCAAAATCAACGAAAACGTAACACAACCTTCGAGCGGCAATAAACTGTTTGGTATCAAGGTGTTAGCCGATTATGTTTTCAGTTCCAAAATCAACATCCAACTTTTCTACGACCGTCAAGCAACCACACCGCTCATTTCCACCTCTTACCCCGTCGCCGCCACAAACTTCGGCATAAATTTCAAAATAATGCTGACGCGGTAAATTGTCTTATTCGGCTTTATAACTGCATACGATTAGTTTTTTTACCAAATATTTTTCAAATTTCTATTAAAAAAAATTGCATTCAAAATACAAATCCGATTATAGAAAAAATTTCTTTAAACGGATAAAAAACAGTATTTTTGCAATATTGATTTTTTTTAAAAATAATAATATGACAGAAACCATAAAAACGATGCTCACACGCTATTCGTGCAGGGCTTATACGGACAAAATGCCTTCGGACGAGGCGTTGAAAGCCATAGCCGAAGCCGCTATCGCCTCGCCGAGCGGGGTAAATCAACAAAAATGGCACGTTATTGTGCTGAAAAACAAAGAGTTAATCGCCGATTTGGAAAGCGAAGGAATGAAAACTTTGGCATCGGCAGCCGACAAAGGCGCATACGACCGAATTATGTCGCGCGGCGGGAAAATGCTCTACAATGCGCCCTGTATGATTATTGTGGCGATTGACAATTCTTTTTCGGAGCATTATGCGCTGATTGATTTGGGAATTGTGGTGGAAAACATTGCGCTGGCAGCCGCTTCGCTCGGCATCGACAATGTGATTTGCGGAATGATTTCAAACAGTTTTGCCGGCAGTCGCGCCGATGAGTTCAAGCGGCGGCTCGGCGTACCCGAAGGTTACGAAATCGGACTTGCAGTATTGCTCGGCTACGCCGAAAATCACGGACAGCCCCACGAACTCGACTTTTCCAAAATCAGTTTTGTGGAATAGTTTTTTTATTCTAATTTTCAGGCAGTTTTTAGAATAAGTATTATCTTTGTTCCAATTTTATGATAAAAAATATCATTTAAAAAAATAGTACATTTGCAAAAAAAATTTCTAAAATTTTATCATTATGATACGTAAAATTACAAAATCAGATTTAAAGTCCCCTTGTGGGGGATTTAGGGGGCTTTTTGCCGCTCTCGCCTTTTTGGCGATAAGCACAGGCGCACAGGCGCAACTGAACTGGTCGGGTACACAAACCCTCACAGCAGGGCAGGTCGTTACCGATAACATCACGCTTACCGGTAATGTAACGATTAGCGTTCCTTCGGGAACTGCCGAAATTAGTGGAGTAATCAGTGAAAATTTCACTATTACAAAACAGGGTGCGGGCAAACTCATCCTGACAGGAGAAAATACCTACACCGGAAGCACCACCGTTTCGGCTGGCATTTTGCAGATTGGAAACGGCGCCGCCGGCAGCATCAACGCTACTTCCAATGTGGTGAATAACGCAACGCTGCGCTTTGAACCCGGCGTATATACCTATTTTGATAAAGTTATCAGTGGAAGCGGTAATGTGGAATATACGGGGAGTGGCAGATTTTTGTATTTGACCGCTAACAATACCTACACAGGAACAACCACCATTGAAATCGGACAATTATATATCGGTGATAATTCCGCAACAGGCGCTGTGGCAGGTGATATTATCGTAAGTAGCAACGGTATTCTATTCTTTTCTCGCTCAAATGAATATACCTATTCGGGCGTAATTTCCGGAGACGGAAGAATCACGAAGCAAGGCGCCGGCAAAACAATATTAACAGGCGCAAATACCTACACCGGAAGCACCACCGTTTCCGGAGGAACTTTGCAATTAGGAAACGGAACGGCGAACGGAAGCATCGACAACACTTCCAATGTAGTATTAAACAATGCAAACACTATTCTGCGTTTTGAACCCGGTGCGGATATGACTTTCTCAAGAGTTATTAGCGGATACGGGAAAGTGGAATTTAAAGGCGGCAGCAAAACTTTGTATTTTACTGCCGATAATAACTATTCAGGCACAACTACCATTGAAAGCGGTTATTTATATCTGGGCAAAGGCGGTACAACAGGCAGCGTAACAGGCAATATTATCAACAACGAATACCTTACTTTTTGCCGCTCAAACGATTATACCTATTCGGGCGTCATTTCGGGTGTCGGAAAAGTGGATCAATATTCGGCAAGCAAACTGACTCTAAACGGCATCAATACCTTTACAGGTACAACATCTATTAGCGGAAGCGGCACGCTTGCGCTCGGAACGAGCGGCTCGATTGAAAATTCAAATATGGTTTATTTCTGGGGTAATAATACCAAATTCGATATTTCGGCAGGAAATAAAACCATTAAATATTTACAAGGTGTACTTTCAAATACCGAAATTATTCTCGGCTCAAGCGTCTTAACCATTGGAACTGCCGGACAAAACAATGGCGGCGGTACTTATGCCGGCATTTTTTCAGGAACGGGCGGCGTAACCAAACAGGGCACAGGCACGTTTACAATAAATAGCGCTGCCAACACGGCAACAGGTATATTCACATTAAAAGAAGGTATTTTAAAGACGAATTACAGCATCTGGAAGGGAAATTTTACCCAAGACGCAGGAACTGTTTTGAATATGTTTGATAGCTTTTCTGTCGGTGGAAATTTAACATTAAACGGCGGTAATATTGAAATGGATTTAACAGGTGCAAAGATGCCAATACTTACCGTGTTGAGTCCGGTGTCAACATCAGGCACCACTACGTTCAAAATCACCGCAAACTCTGCCATAACCAACTATGTGTTGATACAAGCCGCTTCGGGCATCACAAGCATAACGCCTTACGCGCTCGATATGCCCGGTATGTCAGGAACGCTTTCGGCGCAAAGCACAAAGTTGCTGCTCACCGCCGTCCCGACAGCAATAGACAATGTGCAGGCAGACAATCTGAAAATCTACGTTGTCAATGGAGAATTGAGAATTGAAAATGGAGAGTTGAGAATTGAGAAAGTAGAAGTTGTTGATTTATCGGGCAAATCCCTACTGTCCCAAACGTCCAACCTGTCCCAAATAAATGTTGCACATTTGGCATCAGGCATTTATTTTGTGAAAATAACAACGGACAGCGGAATTGTAACGAGGAAATTTGTGAAAGAATGAAAATTATCGCCGCAGGCGTAAAACAACGATAACCCCGAACAAACAAAGTGCAGTTCGGGGCAAAAGAAAAAACAAGTTTTAAATTCCGAAGGAATTTAACAAAAATATTAAATGATATAATATATAAATTCTAAAAAATAATTACACAAAATATATTTGTAATTTATTGATTTATAATAATTTTGAAATCTTGGAATTTGAAATTTTGAAATATAAAATAATAACAAAAAATAATATGACCGATAAAAATTTTAACTTTTTGGCTGATTTTCCGCCAGTTAGCACAGAGGCGTGGATGGCTAAAATTATTGACGACTTAAAAGGCGCGGATTTTGAAAAACGCCTTGTGTGGCGCACAAACGAGGGTTTTAAGGTGCAGCCCTTTTACCGCGAAGAAAACCTCGAAACGCTGAAAACCGACAAACTTTCGCCGGGCGAATTTCCGTTTGCCCAAGGCACAAAAACCGACAACGAATGGCTTGTGCGGCAAAATATCCAAGCCGCCGATGCAAAAGCGGCGAACGCAAAAGCGCTTGATATTTTGAATAAAGGCGTTGATTCTCTGGGCTTTATGCTCGATAAGGAAAAACTGTCGCCGCAATACATTGCTGAACTTCTTGACGGCATCGCTGCCGACTGCGTGGAACTGAATTTCCGCGTATGTGTGCGCCGTACGCCCGAACTTGCAACGCTTTTGACCGATTATTTTAAATCAAAAAAATATGATTTGAAGAAATTGCGCGGTTCAATTAATCTCGACCCTATTAACCGTATGTTGCTCAAAGGCAAACGATTAGATGAAAAATTTATTGCCGAAAAACTTGTTCAGACGGTTAAAAACGCTGCCGAATTGCCTGCTTACCGTGTTGTTGGCGTTAATCCGCTGACTTTGAGCAATGCAGGCGCGTATATCGTGCAAGAATTGGGTTACGCTTTGGCGTGGGGACATCAATATCTTAAATTACTGATTGACAATGGAATAGAAAAAGCGACTGCGGCAAAATCTATCAAATTTAATTTTGGCGTTTCGAGCAATTATTTTATGGAAATTGCCAAATTCCGCGCTGCACGCTGGCTGTGGGCTACCGTTGTTGCTGCTTACAAACCGCAATGCAACTGCGGCGACGGCTGTAACTGTATGGAAGAGAGCGGTTTGGACTTTTGCCCCTGCTCGTGCGAAATGAAAATAAACGCCGAAACAAGTTATTTCAATATGACCGTTTTTGACGCAAATGTGAATATGCTTCGCTCGCAAACTGAGGCGATGAGTGCTGCGCTCGGCGGCGTGGATTCGCTCGTGGTGCTGCCTTACGACTGCGCCTACAAGCAATCGGACGATTTTTCGGAACGTATCGCCCGCAATCAGCAACTGCTTTTGAAAGAAGAAAGTCATTTTGATAAAGTTGCCGACCCTGCGGCTGGTTCGTATTATATTGAAAATCTGACAAATATGATTGCCGAAGCGGCTTGGGCACTTTTTGTTGAAACCGAAGAAAAAGGCGGATTTTTTAAGGAAATTTTAAGCGGAAATATTCAGGCGGCAATCAACGAATCGGCAAAATCGCGTCTGAAAGCCGTTGCTAGCCGAAAAGAAATTTTGCTCGGCTCAAATCAATTTCCTAATTTTTCCGAAACGGCAAAAACAAAAATCGAACGCACAAACGAAAACGCCGATTATTCGTGCGGTTGCAACGATGGCGTGCCGACTTTACAGCCGACTCGCGAAGCCATTGAATTTGAGCAACTTCGCCTCGCCGTTGAACGTGCGCCGAAAACGCCGAAAGTGTTTATGCTCACAATCGGCAATCTGGCGATGCGGCTTGCCCGTTCGCAGTTTTCATCGAACTTTTTCGCCTGTGCGGGTTACGAAATTATTGACAATAACGGTTTTGAAACCGTTACCGCAGGCGTAGAAGCCGCACGAAAAGCAAAAGCCGACATAATCGTTCTTTGCTCGTCGGACGATGAATACGCCGCACTCGCGCCACAGACGTGGGAATTTGTTCGCGACAAGGAAATTTTCGTTGTAGCCGGCGCACCCGCCTGCACTGAAGATTTGCAAAAACTCGGCATCGAAAACTTTATCAGCGTCAAATCTAACGTTTTGGAAACGCTAAAAGAGTTTAATGCGAAGTTGGGGGTGTGAAAAAGACCTTGCAGTTTGCTGTATAACAACATTCTACAAAGTCCATAAGTATAAGTATATAAATATGTTGAAAATCAAGATTGCGTTGGAATTTTTTCCCTATTATATTAAAGTTTTAATATTTATTTAATATTTGTATTATTGTTCATTATGGTTAATATTTTATAAATTCTAATTTTTTCCCACGCTGCAATGATAAATGATTTTTATTACAATGCAAAAAAATAAATTTTCAATTATTTTGTATTTAGCCCGTAAGGGCTAAATTTTTATAACTGCAGGCGAGCGAAAGCGTTGCCTGCGGAATTACTCGCAAAAAAAAGAAGACAAAAATTGTCTTCTTCAACCTACGGTTTGTTTCAACCGTTTTGCCAGTTAGTGCTGAAAATTTACTTTGCAGGCGTTGTAGCAACAGCAGCAGCAGAATCAACTACTTGTGCAGCAGAATCAACCACTTGAGCGGCTTGTTCAACCACTGGAATGGTGTCCTGATTTGTTGCATCACTACCTTGTTTTCCTTTGCAAGAAGCCAAAAGAGCCACACTTGCAACTACGGCAAAAACTAAAACTACTTTTTTCATTTCTATTAACATTTAAAAATTTAAAAAAACATTTATTATCTATTTCAAAAAACGCTGCAAAGATACAACAAATTAATTACATAACAAAAAATTTTTTTTATGTTTTTTTTTAATTTATTTTAAAAAAAAGCAGATATTTTTTATAACATATTGATTATTAGAAAGTTACAAAACAGTTAATTTTTTATTTTTTTGAAATTTTTTATTACAAATTCAAAATTAATGCACCTTGCCTTGCCACAGAATATGTTGGAATTTTATGAGCGGCGCAAATTTTTTCAATATCAGATGCGTAATAATTGGAAACGCCATCGCAAATAACAACGTTTTTGGGCGAAAAACAAGTCAAAAGTTGTTCCATTCGTGGCTTTTGCAGCGCACCAACTACAAGATAATCAAGGTTTAAGGGCGCAGAATTTGTGGTTTTTCGATTGAAAAAATCATTTGTCAAAATAAAAAATTTCTTTGAACGAAATTCAATAAAGCCATCGGAAAAATATCCGTTTTCGCCAATAAAATGCGGATTTTGAAGTTTGTTATTATCCCAAAAATTATATGCAAGTGTTTGAATATCAACAGAGTCGGTTGTGAAAACCGTATTTTCATTTCCCTGAATAAAACTTACGTGAGTATTTTTTTGAGCAGAATAAACCACAACTTTTTGCGAATTTATTGTTTGATATTTTATTTTTAAATTAATTAAAAAAACAGACAAAATACAACAAAGTGTAATCAAAGCAGGCAAATATTTTTTAGAATAATAAAAAATATAAGCAAAACCGACTGCCAAAACCAAAATCCACATTTGTTCAAAACTTACAGAAACAGGAATAATCGAAATCGGCAAATTGAAAATAAACTCAATAGAGCCGTTCAGCCCGATGAGCAAAAATTTTAAAATACTTGCCAAAATTGTGGAAAGCACAGGCACTGCCGAAAGTGCTAACGTACAGATTGCCAAATAAATAATAATTGTTGAAAGTGGAATTGCGATAATATTTGTAAGCAAAAACCAGGTCGGAAAAGTGTGAAAATAATAAATTGTAAAAGGCGCAGTGCCGAGTTGCGCAGCGACTGAAACAATAAAAATATCAACGGCAAAAACAAGGGCTTTGTTTCTGGTTTTCAGCACATTATTGGCAGGAACGGCAAAAATTACAATGCTGATTACGGCGGCATAACTGAGTTGAAAGCCGATGTTAAACAAATTATTCGGATTGGCAACGAGCAAAATGAACGCAGACAGAAAAATTGAGTTAAGAATTTGGGATTTTCGCCCGAAGCCCATCGCCGCCGCCACAACCGAACACATAAACGCCGCCCGCATCACAGACGGCGACATTCCTGTCAAAATGGCATACGACCAAAGACAAATAATTGCAAGTAAGGATTTTACGATTTTTGCCCAGCGTTGATTTTTCAAAAAAAGCCCCAAAATAAACATCAAAAAACCATAAACGATAGCCACGTGCAGCCCGCTTACCGAAAGAATATGCACCGCACCGCTTGCGCTGTATGCGCGCGTCAGTTCGGGCGTAATTTCGTCCTGATAACCAAGCACGAGCGCAGCAACAACGGCATATTCGTTGCCTTCCAAGCCCAATTTTTTGTAAATATTAAGCAAATATTTTTGGCTGCGGTCGGCAATGCGAAGAATTGAAAAATTTGTGTTTGCGCCGGTTCGTTTCCAATAATCTGCTGTAATATAAGCAGTTGCCGAAATTCCCTGTCGGCGCAAATATTTTCCAAAATCAAAAGCATCAGGATTTAACGCACCTTGCGGCGGCTGAAACTGCGCCTGCACCAAAAGTCGGTCGCCATAAAGCAGTCGTGCGGCAGAATCATTTTTTTGAATATAAATAATGACGTTTCCATCAGTTGTTTTAAATCTCGTACTGTCCTGAAAACCAATAACTTTGGCGCGAACCATAAACGAGTTTCTCTTTTCAATCGGTGCGCTGGTAAGTTCTAACTCGTAAATATTTTTCCCGTTTGGAAAATGAAATTCGCTGACTTCATTTTTTTTAAAAGAAAGAAAATAACCCGCCGCAAGCAAAAGAATCGAAATTCCTGCACCGAAAACCCACCTGAAAGCAAATTGATTTTTAGAATTTTTAACAAAAAAGGAAATAAAAATACAGATTACCGCAATGCCGAAAAGCGTAAAAATTGCCGTAAGAGAAACCTTTGGCATCGCCGTAAAAACCACAATACCAGCCACAAAAGGCAACAGCAAACGAAAAAACGGTGTTCGATGCAGAAAATTTAGCATTGCGAAAAAATTTAGTTAATTAAAAAAAGTTAAGGCAAAAGTAATGAAAATTTGCCATTTATAATTTGTTTTTCGCGACTATTTTGTGTCCAATGCGGCAATGCAGACACTTTTTCAGGTCGCAATAATTTTTTTTTAGTTGAATTAACGCCTGCGTTTCGGCAGCGGAATTTGTGGAAATTCCCACAGCGTTCCAATTCGTAATAATCGCATTTTTTTCGGGTGGAAGTTGTTCCAAAATTGTTAAAGCGGCATCTTTTAGCGAAACATTTTTACGTTTTTCGGAATACGCAAAAAGCATTGGCACAACAGTATTAATCAACAGAATATCAATGCTTTGACGGCTCATTTGTTTGTTTTTCGGGCTGCTCGAATTTTCAAATCTGTAATGAGTTTTCCAAAATTCAGACGGCTGGCAGGAAAACATTTTGCGTAGATTTTCAATGTCGGGCGTTTCCACAATTTTTGAAAAAAGTCGGCTCGATTGCATTACAAGTGCTGCAAATTGCGCAATTCGCACGTGCGGAAAATTGTCGGGGCGCAACCGCAAAAGTTTCCACTGTGAGTTGTCAATTGGCTTTAAATTATATTTTTTTGATAAAAAATCATATTCTTTTTTCAGTGCAATTATATATAAATCAGTACTTTGCATTGGCAATAATCCTGCCTGACCAAAAAGCAATGCCTCAATTTGCAAAATATTATTTTTGTGTTTTGCTAAAATATTTTGCGGCAGCGATTTAGCCAATTGTTCAAATGGTTCACTGTTAGTTGAGAAACCAAAATTGCGCGCCAAAACCGCATAGAAAGCATCGTCCCAATTATTTTTATTCTGAAAAAGAATTTCAAAAATTGCGGCGGTTTTTTGTTGCAATCTTTCTGTCAAAAGTGCTGATTTCCACGAATTTATAATAATTTCAGGAACTTCGCGTATTCTTTTTTCACAAAAAAAATCACGTTTTTCGTATAAAAGTTGTGTGTAGTTTTGTAAAATTTCTGCGGGAAATTTTAATATCATTTGTGGGATTTTCGTACCATTTGTCCGAAATGTTTCACAGTCGGCAACGGTTACAACGTGCAAAATCACATTATCATAAGCCCTGTCAATCAAATGGTTATGTTTTTTCCAATCGGATGCGTGCGTGTGAATTTCGACATTTCCAGCCCAAATTGTAGTGCCGATTTTAATTTTTGCATTGAAAAAATCAGGACCGGCATCATTATTTGGTTTTCCAACATTTATCACTTCGACAGCCGCACCGTCAATCGTAGTTAAACCATTGATATAGAACAATTTATTTTGCCAAATATACTGCAATAATGCTTCCTGGGTATTCATAAAGATTGTTTCTATATATGAATTAATTTATATAAAAATAAAAAAACGTCCCAAAAAATTGAGACGTTTTAATTTGACAAAGATTATCGAAGTTCCATATTGTTTTTTTTAGCAAAATCAATTTGTAAATTTTCGATTTCGTCTTCCATCTTACTCCCTTTGTCTAAAATCGCTCTAAAAGCATCGGCGTTCGAGTTATACTCTTGGTCGTTAGTACTGAGAAACAATTTTTGCATTACGGGAACAACCTCGTTTTGCAACAATTCAAAATACTTAACCATACTGCCTTGAAGTTCTTTCGCTGATTCAGGATATTTCAATCCTTTGATTTGAGCTGTCCAAGCGTCAATGTTGATTTTCAAACTATCGGCAATCGATTGTTTTTCGGCTGCAGAGAGCGCGCTGTCTTCAAGTTTATCACTGACTGATGTCAGGTAATTACTTGTTTTGGTGTGTATATCCACCACTTTGTCGTTGTACTGCGTCGGTGAAACGCCACAACTTACCATTGCGAACATAAAAAGTCCGCTAAAAACACTAACTAAACTTTTTTTCATAAAAAATTTTTTAGAAAATTAAACAATTAGAAATATTATAAGTTATTTGTAAAAATTTGTTGCAAAGTTACAAAAAAGATTTTTATTAGACAAATGTTATTTTATAAAAAAAATAAAATATTTTTCAACTTTGTAACGAAATACTAATTTTTCAAACATTGTTCCACGTGGAACATTCATTTTAATCGTATCTTTTTGGGTACTATCGTCCTATCAAAACCAACAACACACTAATATCTGAAGGTGAAATTCCGGGAATGCGGCTTGCCTGCCCAATGGTTTCCGGGTTTATTCTTGTGAGTTTTTGTCGCGCTTCTGTTGATAAGGATTGAATTGAATTGTAGTTAATTTTATCTTTTATAAAAAATTTATCAAGCCGTTGCATCTTTTCGGCAAGCAGTTTCTCGCGTTCAATATAGCCGGCATATTTTAAATTAATTTCCGTAGATTCAATAATTTCTTCTTTTCTGTTTGGAAAACTATCAATCTTTTCTTTTAGAGCAGGTAGAAAATCTATTAATTCTGTCAAATTAATTTGCGGACGCAAAATAATTTCCGAAAGTTTTGCACTTTGCCTCAAAGATGTACTGTTTTTATTTTCTAAAAAAGAATTGATTTCTTTTGGTTTAATCGAATAATTTTTCAAAAAATTAATTAATTCATTTTGAAAAATTTGTTTTTCTTTAAATAAATTAAAACGATTTTTATCTGCCAAACCAATATTATAACTTTTTTCCGTCAAACGTGCATCGGCATCGTCTTGCCTGAGCAACAGACGATATTCAGCACGTGAAGTAAACATTCTGTACGGCTCATCAACGCCTTTGGCAACCAAATCATCAATTAAAACGCCGATATACGCTTCGTCACGCGCCAAAGTAAATTCCGTTTTCCCATTGCAACGTAAATGTGCGTTTATTCCTGCAATTATTCCCTGCCCAGCCGCCTCTTCGTAGCCTGTTGTGCCGTTTATTTGCCCTGCAAAAAATAAATTTTTTATCAACTTTGTTTCCAAAGTATGTGAAAGTTGAGTTGGAACAAAAAAATCGTATTCTATTGCATAACCCGGACGAAAAAGTTCTGCATTTTCCAAACCGGAAATTGTATGAATTGCCTCAATTTGCGTTTCCATCGGCAAAGATGACGAAAACCCATTCAAATAAAATTCATTTGAATCAACACCTTCGGGCTCGAGGAAAAGTTGATGAGCCATTTTATCGGCAAAGGTAACAATTTTTGTTTCAATAGACGGACAATAACGCGGTCCGATTGAATGAATTTGTCCGTTAAAAAGGGGCGATTTTTGCAAGTCGCGCTTCAAAATTGCGTGTGTTTTTTCATTGGTATAAGTAATAAAACAACTACGCTGCGGTAATGCTCTTTTAATATTTTCCAAAAAACTGAATTTATGAAAATCATTATCGCCAATTTGTTCGGTAGTTTTGCTAAAATCAATCGTTCTGGCATCAATGCGGCAAGGTGTGCCTGTTTTCATTCTGTCGGCAATAAAACCGAGCGATTTAAGTTGTTCGGTAATTCCAAACGAGGCAATTTCGGAAATCCTACCGCCAGAAATTTGTTTTTGTCCAAAGTGCATTAATCCGTTAAGGAAAGTTCCAACTGTGAGAATCACACTTTTGGCGTGAAACTGCGCATCCAAAATTGTTTTTACACCGATTACTTCGGAATTTTTTATTAAAATTTCGTTCACGGTATCTTGCCAGACAAATAAATTTTCTGTATGCGTAACAGTTTTTATCCACTCAAAAACAAACATTTGCCTGTCTGATTGCGCACGTGGCGACCACATTGCCGGACCTTTCGAGCGATTTAGCAAACGAAACTGAATAGCAGTTTTATCGGTAATTATGCCCATTTGCCCGCCGAGCGCGTCAATTTCACGCACAATTTGCCCTTTTGCAATTCCACCAACAGCCGGATTGCAACTCATTTGCCCTAAAGTATTCATATTCATAGAAATAAGCAAAGTGCGCGAGCCAAGTCGCGCCGCCGCACAAGCCGCTTCGCAGCCGGCATGCCCTCCGCCAACAACTATTACATCGTATTGAAAATTCATTCTTTTTTTAGAATAACGATTTACGTTTGCAAAATTAGTGATTTTTTCGTTTAATTGAATGGGAGAAAAAACTTTATACACATAACTCCGACAAATTACAAATTATACTTTGTCTATTATTTCAAAAAGTTCTTTTAAAGTATCGGCTCGCAGCATTGCAATGCGGGTTTCTTTAAAATGTGAAATTCCTTTAAAAATCGGTGTGACAGCAAGGTGGCGGCGGCTGTGAATAATTCCTTTTAAACGTTCATTTAAGTGATTTTCAATATTTTCGGTCGCTGGCAAATCGAGCCAGTAAATTGATGAAATTATATATTGTTTTAAAATTGCCTTTTTTTCTTCAAAATTTAAAAATTCCGCTTGTCTTGCTACTTGTGTCTTGCTACTTGTGTCTAATAACTCATTTTTAATCTCTTGAAAAATCCACGCTTGCCCAATCGCCGCCCGCCCAATCATTACCGCATCAACCCCGTATTTATCGAAACATTCTGCGGCGCGTTCTGCAGAGGCAACATCGCCATTGCCAATTATCGGAATTTTCATTCGCGGATTATTTTTCACTTCGCCAATCAAAGTCCAGTCCGCCTCGCCCTTGTACATTTGTGCGCGCGTACGCCCGTGAATTGTCAGTGCGGCAATTCCGCAATCTTGCAAACGTTCCGCCAAATCCACAATAATCAAATTGTCGCTGTCCCAGCCCAAGCGCGTTTTGGCAGTAACAGGAATTTTTACCGCATTAACTACGGCTTTTGTAATTTCCAGCATTTTTGGAATATTGTGCAATAATCCCGCTCCTACACCTTTTAAAGCTACTTTTTTAACAGGACAACCAAAATTCAAATCAATAAGGTCGGGCTGTGCCTGTTTAACAATTTTTGCCGCTTCTGCCATTGTCGCCGCATCTTTTCCATAAATTTGAATTGCCAGGGGGCGTTCTTCGTCGGCGATTGTGAGTTTTTGAACGGTACGATTAACATTTCGCACAAGTGCATCTGCCGAAACAAATTCTGTGGTAACCATATCCGCACCAAAACGCTTGCACAGCAAACGAAACGCGGGGTCGGTTACGTCTTCCATCGGCGCAAGAAAAAGCGGTTTTTCAGGGAATTTTATATCGGCGATTTGCATTATTTATTTTTTAGTATTTATAATTTTTGCAAAAATATAAATAAATTTTGAGAAAGCAATTATTGATTATAATTGTTAATCTTTTTTTGTATTTTTGCAAAATATTTTTAATAAAAAAACTCAAATGAAACGTACAATTTTATTTTTTATCGGCTTGCTGTTAGTTTGTACAGCCGCTTTGTCGCAAGTTATTTCATTAGATTTTCCGCGCAATGCAGGCAAATCTATGAAGTTGGTTTTAAAATTCGGAACGCAAACCGACACGATTTATCAGGGGAATTTTGATGCCTCAGGAAAGGCAAAAATCACGCTTCCGTCTGCATATCAAGATTATACAGGAATGGCAGGATTGATTTTGGAAAACAAAACCGGTGTCGATTTCATCATCAACGGCGAGTCGCCCGTAATTCGCTGCAACGACGAATTTATTACCAATAATAATATTGTTTTTGAAAATTCGCAGGAAAATCAAAATCTGCAAAACTGGTTTATTTCTCAATATTCAAGGTTACAAAAACTTAATTTGCTCAGTCAGGCGGCAATGTTTTATGCCCCAGACGACAATTTTTCTGCCTCACTTGGATCAGAATTGAACAGTTTGAGTTCGCAGCAATCGGTTTTTGAAAGTCAGTTGCGGCAAAGTCCGTTGTATGCGGCGAAATTTATTCGTTTTTATAATTATTTGAACAGAGAAATTTCGGCTCTTCCTTCTGCCAACCCTTCGCTCAAAAGTCAGGTGCGCAATTTTGTGCGGGACAGTTTGGATATTAACAATCTGTTTTCGTCTGGCTTGTGGTTCAATACTTTAAATGGAATTTTGGCACTTTATGACGAAAATTCGCCTTATAATCAGGAATTTATTTCCGATATGTCGCTGCTGCTCGACAGAGCCAACGATAAGGTTTTCAAGCATTTAGCCGAAAATGTTTTTACAATTTGCGAAACAATGGGCTGGAACGACCACGAACATTTGCTGGCTTATTATTTAATGAACAGCGGGCGGGCGGTAAATCCGACAGGGAAACTGCAAAAATTAATGACCATTTATAAACTTGGCAAAGGCAACAAAGCCCCCGAATTGTCGCAAGCGGGCAAAATTAACCAAAAAACTTTGCTCGTTTTTTACGAAACCGCCTGCGGAAATTGTGAAACAAATATGAACAAAATTAAAGCGAATTATAAGCAAATTCAAGAAAAGGGCTATCAGGTTATTACAATTTCTGCCGATAAAGACAAAGAAATTTACGCCAAAAATTCTGCAACTTTACCTTGGGAAGGCAAATATTGTGATTTCAAAGGATTTGAAGGCGTTGATTTTCAAAACTATGGAATTTTCGGTACGCCTACAATGTATCTCATCGATGCCTCAGGCATTATTCAAGGTCGCTACGCCCGTTTGGAAGATACGGGACTGCTGAAGTGAAAAAGAATGAAACAGGTTTATTGTTAGAATTAGAAATTGAAAATTGAATTTTCTTTTTAGTGTAAAAAAAATTATTTTTTTTTATAAATAATTTTTCTATTAATTTTATTTTTTGTAACTTTGCGCACTTAAAATTTTTTTCAATTATTTTTCAGTTACTAACATTAAACTTTAACAATTCTAATGACTTATACTGCTAATTACGCTAAAACTTTAACAGAAGAGAGTGCAAGTGGTGCAAAACCGTTTTTGCGAAAAATGATTATCGCTTTTCTGTGTATGATTTCGGCAATTTGCGTCATTTTGGCAAGAATCTATGCTTTAAGCGATGTGCCGTTACTAAAATTTTTTATGATTATGTACGCAGTACAGCACATTATTTGGCTGCTGGTGTTCATTTTTTATAAAGAAATGCAAATAGAATCGATAATTCCAATTTATCTTGCGTATATAATTGTAATTCTGTATCCTGTGGTTAGTATTTGCTGGAATTCGGGATATTCTTTCGTGTTTTTTTGGTACATTTTAATTCCCTTTGGCGCAATAACTTTTCAGGTAAAAAAAATATTCTTATGGTTATTTTTAATCGCAGCCACGATAATTTCCGTGTTTTTCTTTTGTCCGGTTTCATTTTCGTTGGATTTTGACCATTTATTAGTTTATCGTATCACTATCACCACAATTATTTCTGTCAGTGTAATGTCCGCTTTTTTTATTATAATGATATTAAAGAAAAATAAAATTGAAGACGCCGCAAATGCCGAAAAGTTACGGGCATTAGCCGAAAATAACGAAAATATAGAGAAAAATAAAATTTTATATAAAAATATCATTGAATATTTAGAAAAAAATAAACCCTTTAAAAATCCTGATTTTAATGCTAATACATTGGCAAAAGCATTAAATTCTAACGAAAATTACATTTCCAAAGCAATTAACACAGGCACCGAAGGCAAGGCAAATTTCAAATCTTTGATAACAGATTTCAGAATAAATTATGTTAAATCAATGCTCGACAAAGGTGCTTTGGAAAAATATTCTATCGACCATATTTATAATGAGGCGGGATATAAATACCGTTCAACTTTCAATTCTGCGTTTAAAAGCATTACCGGTATGACACCTACCGAGTATGTATCCAATCAAAATTTATCGGACAACTGAATTTATTTATAAAGTATTTTTATAAATTCCATATTAAAAAAAACATTTTTCTACTTTATTTTTTAAGAAAAATTAGACAAAAAATTACTTATTTAAAATTGTATATATACAATGTACAGTTTCTTGAATATATACATAAAATAATTTCATTTAAATTTTATAAATATTTTAAAATCAATTAATTAATCCCAATTTTTTTAAATTATAATATTTGTTTTTTTATATTGTACATTTTTAAGAAAACAATACAGGCGTACATATCACATTTGTACGCTTTTTTGTGTAGCAGTACTTTTGCGGCTCAATTTTTAAAATAGCATCGAAGCAACTAAAACTTTACCGGTCAAAAAAATAATCATTTTATTTATATTTCTTTATTATAATTTATGGGAAAAAAGTTTTCATTAATTAGTACTATTGCTCTTGCAATTTGTAGTACTACTTTGAATGCGCAGGTAACTATCGGTGCGGACAAATCGCCCGAAAGTTTTTCAGTTTTAGAACTGATTAGTAACAACACTCACGGCTTGCGATTGCCGCAACTGACAACCCAACAGCGTGATAACATCACTACTACAGCGTTTAAGGAAAACTCGCTGGCAGAGGGATTGACTATTTTTAATACCGATACAAAATGTGTAGAGGTTTGGAATGGCACGGTGTGGATTGTATGGTGCGAAAAGGCGTTGCCGCCCTGCATAACAGGCGTTACAATCACTTCGTCGGCTGCTTCCGCCGATGTAGGAACAACAGTAACATTGACGGCTACCCTCTCCCCTTCGGGCACTACAGATCCAATTACTTGGCTCTGGGAATACAATACAGGTTCAGGATGGGCAACTATCGGAACCAACTCTTCAATCTGCACCGTAACCCTACAAAACGTGGGGAACAATGCCAACCATTTCAGGGTTACGGCAAGCAATACTTGTGGTAACGCGACGAGTGCTATTACATCCATCACAGGAACGCAACCTGCCGCTCCGAGTGACTGCACACCACGCATCACTTGGGACGACATCAACAAGCAATATATCCTCACCTACAATCCGAACAACGCAGGACTTTACTTCAGGTTCGGCAGTGTGATCGGCGTATATAGCGGTGCCAACGGCATTCAGATGCTGCCCGCTACGAACACGTCGAGTTTTGATGCAGCCACACAGTTGCCCTGGAACCTGACCGGCGTAACCGGAACAGGCATGACCGGTTTTGACGCCATCGGCAGTTACAAGCCCGCCGATATTCCCGCCAAAGTTACGCCTGAAGATGTTTATCACACCATTGCCAATGTGAAACTCGGCAAGGGCGACCCCTGCCGCCTGGTCGGATTGGATCTGAATACGCTCAAAACACGGCTCGACGCCAACGATCCAACACTCACTGCTGCCGACATTGACAACGGACAGTGGAGATTGCCGACACTGACGGAAAATCAAAACTTTGTGAACGGCGCCAGCGGATGGTGGTGGGCTGCGGCATCCAGCCCGTTCGGAACGCCCGGCGTTGCAGGCGGCGAATTTCCGAGCCAGGGAACCGGAGGGTTATTGAAATTCCTGCCCGCTGCAGGCAGCCGCATGTCCTTCAATGGAGCCGTGGACGGTCAAGGTACGAGCGGAATATACTGGTCAAATGAACCGTATAATGTCAATAACGGGCTTGGTTTGTCTTTCAGTTCCTCTTTTGTAATGGCGGATGGCAAGCCCACTTACTACAACGGCTACCCAATTCGCTGTGTAAAGCAGTGATATACAATTATTTCATATTAATCTAATTAAATATATAAAAAAAGTATAAAATATGACAAAGAAAAGTTTTTTAGCAATTTTCTTGTGGCTAACGCTTATTTCCAGCCCAATGTACAGTCAGGTAACTATCGGTGCGGACAAATCACCTGAAAGTTTTTCAGTTTTAGAACTGATTAGTAACCATACTCAGGGTATGCGGCTGCCGCAATTGACTACTCAACAGCGCGACGATTTAACAACGGAAGCGTTTAAAGCAAACTCGCTATCAAACGGACTTACTATCTTCAACATTA
>Ga0209629_10000299_pt1 | contig 25855 bp, 19 predicted proteins | sample TergutCu122P5_FD_187286 | JGI IMG/M metagenome (GOLD analysis project Ga0209629, IMG submission 187286) | Cubitermes ugandensis P5 segment gut microbial communities from Kakamega Forest, Kenya - Cu122 P5 (SPAdes) (version 2) | ecosystem: Host-associated > Arthropoda: Insects > Digestive system...
CGCGCGCAGACCTGCGAACAAAAGGATTTCGCTGTGTCTGCGCGCATTCCGGATGTACGCTGATTTATGTCAATGATAAAAAAGAAACAGTATGAGCTGGCGCGCGTTGGAACAGCAGCGTAAAACAGGAGGCACATAATATGGAAGCCAACAGCTTGGGCACTGTTTATCTTTGGACGTTCGCGGTGTCGCTGTCAGGCGCGATGTCGGCCCTTATCTGCGGCATAACCCTGAAAAACAGGTACGGAAAAGCGGTCACCGTTTTGGGCTACGGGATCGCTTACGCCGCCGGTTTCGTCGTTTCGTTGCTGTTTTACCGCGCCGATATTTCAAACGATTTCGGCGGAATCGTCGTAATGTCGGTGCTGATCTGGATAGCCGCCCTGGAATTGAGCGCGGGGCGCTGGTCGTCAAAATGGTTTGTGGCGATAATGGCGACGCTCATTTCCAATGTGTCGACCTTCTTTATTTGCGGCCCCGCCCTCAGTTTTATCGACGAAACCCCGAATCCGTACAATATCAAGTCCATTTCAATATTTATCGGGCTTAAAGTGGTTTTGTTCGCCCTGCTCTTTGTTTTATACAAAGCGAAACTGTGCGGGATGATGCGCAAGATCATCGATACGCTGGGCGGCAAAATGGGCAGCTACCTGCCCCTCGCGGTCGCTTCGTTTTTCGGGTTTTACGTAATCAACGTCATCACCAACAGTATGGGGATAATCCCCTCCGCCGCGACAATAAGCCAGATCGGCCAGATAATAACGCTGCCGGACAACCTTGAGCTGCGCTATGTTTTCATAGCGCTTTACGGCGTCATCAGCCTTATCTTCATCTTTGAGTTCTGGCAGATATTCTCCTCGGTCTTCTGGTCTTCGCGCGCCCTTAAAACAGAGGCGGAGCTAAACGTCGCCAAGCAGATACAGCAGGATATGCTGCCCTGCATCTTCCCGGCGTTTCCGGGCCGCGCCGATTTCGACATATACGCCAGTATGCGGCCGGTTAAAGAGGTCGGCGGCGATTTTTACGATTTCTTTCTGATCGACGACAACACCCTTGCCGTGGTCATCGCCGATGTTTCCGACAAGGGCATACCCGCCGCGCTGTTTATGGTCATCGCCAAAACCCTTATCAAAAACAACGCCGTCTCCGGCAAAAGCCCGAAGGAGGTCTTTGAGACGGTCAACAACACGCTTTGCGAAAACAACGAGGCCGGCATGTTCGTCACGGCGTTTTTGGGATATCTCGACCTGCGAAGCGGAAGATTTACATACGTCAACGCCGGGCACAATTCGCCCCTGCTGCGTTCCGGCGGCGCGGACCCCGCCGAAAGGCGCTTTGACTGGCTTGAGGTTGCGCCGGGTTTTGTGCTCGCCGGTATGGAAGATATGTTTTATAAGACGTATGAAATCACCATGCGGCCCGGGGACGAGCTGTTCCTGTATACCGACGGCGTGACCGAGGCCGTCAACCGCGAGGAAAAACTGTTCGGCTCCCCGCGGCTGCTTGAAACGGCAAACGCTTTCCTCGGTCTGCCGTTGAGGGAATTCACCGTATCTATTAAACACGAGATCGACAAATTCGCCGGCGGCGCGGATCAGTCCGACGACATCACCATGCTCGCCCTGCGGTACAAGGGGGCGTGACGGCGGCTGAAAATGCAGACTGCCTCCCTGGTGTCCGATGGGAAGGCCCGTGTTTGCGCATCGCCCGCTTGAAAAGGGCCCGGCGGAACGTTTCGCGCTTTGGCGATTGGCATGGGGCGGATATATAAAATATCCGCTCTTTTTTTATGAAAATGACAGGCAAAAGTGACATTCCGATCTTATTGCTCGGAAACCGTGTAATACATTTTAAAAAAACAGGTAATTATATTTAGAAAACATTGGTTTTTGCCGGAATGAGAGCGCCGGAACGAGAGTGCTGGAATCAGAGCGGCAAAAACAAAGGTAAGGAAAAATGATTATGGATGAGTTTTTTGAGATAGAAAAAACTTTGAGCGCGGTTGACTTTTCGCAAGGTCACGAGAAGGCCGTCTGGGCAAAAATTGTGGCGAATCAAATACAGGACGCGGGCGCGATGCCTTCCGAAGAGTTTGATAATATAGCGGGCGGTTTGTCATGTATTTTGGAATACTGCGATGATCCGGAAAATCCATGGAAAATAAGCAAATAAGGAGGGCATAATATGACCATCAATACAACCCGCAGTGAGGAGAAGACAACACTCGCAATTTTGGGCAGGCTGGACACCAGCACATCCCCCAAATTACAGGAAGCGCTTTTATCCGAGTTTGGCATCGCAAAGCATATCGAGCTTGATTTTGCGGGGCTTGTTTATGTTTCGTCCGCCGGTTTGCGCGTACTCCTTTTGGGCGAGAAAACGGCCAAAGCGCGCGGCGGCAGGCAAACCCTGATAAACGTATCGCCCGATATTGCGGAAGTGTTTGAAATAACCGGGTTTTCCCGCGTTTTGCATTTTGAGTAATTATTCCCAAAAATCCTTTGACCGGGTAACGGTTTCATCCCGTTGCGCGCCTTGAGCGAAGCGAAAGGAATGGTTATAGAATGCAAAAACGCGCAGCCATAGCAAACACCAAAAACGCAGAAGGACTTGTCAGTATGAAAGAATTCGTAACCGAAGCAAAAATAGAGAATCTAGGCGCCGTACAGAGCTTTATAACAGGGGAAATGGAGACCGGCGCCTGCTCAATGAAGCTGCAGGCACAGGTGGTTCTTGCCGCGGAGGAAATCTTTGTCAATATCGCGCGCTACGCGTATAATCAGAGCGCGCCGGCAAGCCGTTCACGAAGCGAACGCTCCGCCCCGGCTGTTGGAAGCGTGGCGATCAGGGTAGCTGTCGGCGATGAGGTCATCGTCGAATTTGAGGACAGCGGACGGCCCTACAACCCCCTCGCAAAGGCCGACCCCGATATCACGCTCGGCGTGGAGGAGCGGGAGATCGGCGGGCTGGGCATATTCATGGTAAAAAAGATAATGGACGCCGTAAGATATAGATATGAGGACAATAAAAATATACTGATGATAAAAAAGAGAGTCGCGTAAACCGCGGCGCTTTTTCTGTCCCGCCGAACCCCAGGCCAATAAACGCGCCGGCAGACCACGCTGATATTTCATCCGGCAAGAACATATAGTAGGGGCAGACCTTGTGTCTGCCCGCATTCCGGGCGGAGACAAGGTCTGCCCCTACAGCGTTCTATAAAATCTTGCCGGATAGAGCACTGGGCCAAAACAGAAAAAGCCCCGGCGTTTAATACGCCGGGGCTTTATGCTAACGTGAGTTCGACAGATTTTCTTCAGCGAAATTCAGCAAAGCCGAGCTTCCGTATTCCGTATGGGCGGACGAGCTGTCCGCCCGCTGGATTACAAACGCCCATAATTACAAAACCTATTCCGAAACCTATTCCGAAACCTGTAGGGGCAGAGCTTGTCTCTGCCCAGACATGGCAAACACAAGGTTTGCCCCGACAATAATCGAGGTTTCATAACACATCTGCAGTTTTGCGGACGCGCGGTCAGCCATTTAATCCGCCTTTCAGGCGGCGCCAAGTCTTCCGGCTTTAGCCGGTTGTAATGTAAGCGAGCAATCGAACCCACGTTATACCGCGTGCTATTTGGAAGTTACGGGTGTATCCGGCCTGGATAAGTCAAGGCTTCTTTGGAGCGCCGCCGCAAGGGGAGCGTAGTTGTTATCCCAGAAGAACACCTTGAGGTCATAGAAATCCGACGGGTACTGGCTTGAGTCGATGTCGAAGGAATAATCCCAGTTCTGGTAAGGCGCGGCTTGAAGCTTGGCGGACCTGACCTTCACCATGGTTCCCTTTGCGTTATAGACAGCGGCTATCGCGTATCCGTTTACCGCATTCTCCGTATTATTCGCGACATGCGCCGAAACCATGCCGTCAAAGCCGGCGGAGTAATCCACAGCGCCCGCCGCGCTGAACTTTTCGGCGGCGACGGCGAGCGCAATCCACTCGGCCGCGGTGTCGATGGTGTACTCGTTCTCAATGCGAAGCAGCCCGTAATTGTCGACGGCCTCCACGAAATCGGGGGCGATGTTCGCGCCGCCGCGGGAGACCCCGCCGGCGATGTAATATCTGTCGTAACGGTTGCTTCCGTAGCCGCGCAGGAGCGAGTCGGAGCCTATATTCGATACCCACGACGTGCTGTTGTACATATGTGTGCCCAGGATATAGTTCACCACGCGGAAGGTATAATCCGCGCTCACTTTGTCCGGCAGATACTTGTGCAGGATGCTCATGCGGACGCCCATGGCGATTATTTTATCGTTGCCGCCGTAGAGACCGTCGGTGCTCGGCACGCCGAACGGGTTCGCGGCCAGTTCCTTGTCCAGATTGGCGAGGTAAGCCGTCAGAAGCGTCTCAAACGTCTGATTGAACGAGCTGTCCATATAACTTAAGATCCGCACGGCCTTCCATCCGTCGCCGCCGAACGCGCCCTCCACAGGCGCCAGCGCGGTTTGCGCCTCTGACGCGAGGAACGTCTTGTACCCCTGGCCGGCGCCGCGTGTGGCTGTCAACAGCTCGACGGCGGCGTTCCATTTGGCGTTCAGGAAGGCGCTCGCCGCCGCGGGCTCAGCGGGGGCTTTAACCGCCGACTGCGTATCCCAGATATTTTTCGCGGCCGCAAGGCAGCGGGCGGCCAGCGCGGACTCGTATCCGCTCAGCGCGCCGGACGCTGCCGCCAGCGCGGCGGCGGCCTTAAACTGCATCGTGGCGTCTTTCCTGCCCGCGAAAGCCAGCCTGTCGTCCGGCCTGCCGGAACTAAATCCGTACCGCTCGTTGACGCCGAGGCTGCTGTCGTAGACACGGCGGTCGGTCAGCCTGGAGCCGTCTCCGGAGGTCGCGTTCTGCCACAATGTGGGAACCGCCAATCCGGGGAAGACATACCCGACGTTGTCGATCTGCCCCAGTAGCTGCAAGGCGCCCTGTTTCGTCTGCTGCACGATATCGGGAACGCCGTCGTTTCTGTGTAGCTCCGTGAACTTGGCGTCCCAATCGACGTAGGTCGAGTCGTAGCTGACGCCGTATTCGTTATACGTCGTCGCCAGCTCCTGGAGTACGCTCATATTGTCCTCGGTATTCAGGTTGAAATCGCCGGAGTTAAACCAGCCGCCGGTGTTCAGCCCGTTTATGTGCTGATTGGCGGAGTACCCGGAATCCGATCCCGAATCCATGACCCAGCCGTCGTACAGCCGCACGCCCAGCGGCGCCTGGAGCGCGTCGTCCCTGTGCGAATCCTGGACCCAGATCTTATAACCCTCGCGCACCGTCATATGATCCATTTGAATAGGCAGGAATCCGCTCAGGGTAGACTGCCATATCCTGTCAAAGACGCCGTCCTTTATCGGGAACAGTTCGGTGCGTTCGCCATCGTAGCGGATCGCGTACATACCGGGGTCTTTAACGGCCGAGAAGTCAAAGTTGCTGTAGTTATACGATTTCCATGGGGCGGCGGAACTGAGCCTGCCCGAGAACACCTCGGTGAAGCTGCCGTCGTCATTCAGTTTGTCCACGTAAGCCGTCGCCGGCGCGGTGTAGCCCGGATCGAGCTCGATAACGGCGACCTTCGGGAGATCGGGGTTATAGCCCGCCTGGCTGTGCGCCACGTTCGGCTTGCGCGTCCAGCCCGGATTGAGGCCGGAGCTTATATGCCACACTATCTCCGTCGCACCCGGCGCAAATACCGTGCGCAGCACAAACCAGCCGTTTGTGGACACGTTGCGCCCGTCGTAAATCCCGATATCCCCGCTGTCCGAAGTGACGCGGACGCGGTCCTCGTTATCCTCCGCCGCCAGGGTGATCTTCTTGCCGGACGCCAGCGCCAGCGGCTGATAATTGCCCTTCGCGCTGTTGTAGTCTGTTATATAACCCGGCTGGCCGGCTGTCCTGGCCGCGTCCATGCTCTTCATCGGACTGCTGGGCGAGAGCTGGAATATGCTGAACTTGTCGTAGGCGCCGTCCCCGTCGGAATCGACCTGATAGCTCTTCTGTATGTATTCGGCCGGCGAGAATTCCAGGTTGAATCCGGCCTTGCCGGCCAGATCCGCGGGCAGCGGGCCGTTGAGCTTTACGGTCAGTTTGACGCCGCCGGGTTCGGGCTCCGCCTTCAGCGAGTAATTCACCGCAGGGCTGCCGGCCGAATCGGCTGGTATCGTCAGATCGGCGCTCAGGCTGCTTGTGCCGATCACGCGGCCGTTGAGCACGGACGCGGAATTAGCGTACCACTGTTTCTGCGTGGGCAGCAGGCTGATGTCGCCGTTGGTGGCTATGCGCCGCCCGGCCTGAACCAGTTCCAGGCCCGCGGCTTTCAGGTCGCCGTAGTCCCCGCCGTATTTGTTGTTGAACAGGAACGCGTCAAAGCCGTGAGACGACAGATATCCGTCGTCGGCCGACGTTTTCTCGACGCTCATCATAAAGCTGTTGGCGAAGTCCTTTGTCGTGGCAAACTGCCTGCCGGCGGCCTCGTTGGCGATCATGCTGGCCGCCAGGCCGACGGCGATCCATTTCGGCTGGTAGTCGACGCAGGATTCGTTCTCAAACCACAGGAAGCTGAAATCGTCCAGCGATTCCACGATATCCGGCGAAACCGTGATATGGCCGGGCAGGATCGAACCGGGTATGAATCCCTCGTCGCCGCGGTTGCTGTTGTACGGATGCGTGTGGGATTTCGTGCCGAAGCCCGACAGCCACGAATTGTTCGTGACGGGGTGCATGCCCAGTATGTAGTTCGCCGAGCGCAGGATATTGGACTTTAGCGTCGCGGCGTTGACGTTGTCTGGGAACAGCCTGTACATAATGGCCTGGGTCTGGCCCCAGCCGATTATGGTCGGGCTTCCGCCCCAACCCGAGCCGGTGGTAAACTGAACCCCGAACGGGTAGTTTACATAAGTGGTGGGGGGCGCGTAGGCGTTTCCGGCGTTCATTACCAGCGTTCTGTAATTGTCGTCCATCAGGGGTATGATGTATGCGGCGTTATACCTCGTGCCGATACTGGAGGCGGAGATGTTCGCGGAGGTCGCCAGGGTCTGCGCGCGCGCCTTTAAGGTATTGAACCTGTCGGTCATGCCGAACTTGTCGGTTGCCAGCATCAACTGCACCAGCGTGTTCCATTCTGTCGAGAAATTGGGCGTCGCGGGGGCGCTGCCGTCCCATATCTCCAGCGCGGCGTTCAGGCATCTCTGCGCCACATCCGGGTAGGCATCGTGCAGGAGATAAGCCGCCCCGGCGAGGTTTACCGAATTGGTTCCCAGCCAGGTGGTGTTTCCGGAACTGGAGCCGAGCGACATGAACCGGTCGTCAAACACGCCGGAGTATATAATGCCGTCTTTTTCCACCACATCGTTCGGGCCGAGCCCGAGTTTGCCCCAGTCATACTCCCAGCCGTCCGTGTCGGTGGAAGCGTCGCCCAGGTGCGTATACTGGCGGAGATTGCGGACTTCCTCTTCGGAAGCGAAATGGTGAAGCGTCTCGTAGTTTGCCAGCAGCCATCTCACGCCCTGGCAAACCTGCTGCACGACATCGGGAATGCCGTCGGGCTTGTGCATTATTGTCACGCCGCCCACCTTATTGTCGATCCACGTGCACGAGAGCTCGTCCAAGCCATTCATATTGTCAAAGGTCTCAGCCGCGTTTATCAGATCCCCCAGCACCGTGGTGTGCCTGCCGGTTTGCAGATCGAAGTCGCCCGCGTCGAACCAGCCGCCGACGTTAAAGTCCGGCAATGGGGAGTTCCAGGTCAAGCCTTTATTGGTGATGTCCGTCGGCAAGGTCGCGGGCATGCTCACCCCGTCGAAATACGATACCGGGCCCTGCGGGCCGAGCGTGACCGTTTCCATATGGGGCGCCCCGTGCCACAGGCGGTCGGCCTCCCGAACCTCCATATGGTCTTGCTGCACCGCCAGGAACCCGTCCAGCGCGATTTGCCAGGATCTGTCGTACACGTTGTTGGCGATCGGGAATATCTCCGATTCCTGGTCGCCGTACCTGATCATGTACATGCCTTCAGCCTTTACGTCGGTGAAGGTGAACCGCCGGTATTTGTACCGCTGCCAATCGGCGCTGGAGGCCGGGGTCGTCAGGTCCGCAGTGTATACCACGTCTTTCGAGCCGTCGGCGTTCACATGGAGCAGGGAGGCCGATGTCGGGAAATTGGTATCCCATTTGTCCAGCTCGATAACCGCGAATTTCTCCGCGTCGGTGCCGTAACCGGCCTGGCTGAACGTCACATTGGGCTCGCGCACCCAGCCCTCTTTTACCTTCGGAAGGATATGCCATGATATGATGGTGTCGCCGCTTTTGCCGCCCCTGACCTGCTCGCTCAGCACATACCAGCCGTTCTGGGCGCGGTTGCGGCCGTCAAACAGTTCCATGCGGCCCGTGTCGGATTTTATGCTGATGCTGTTCTCATCGTCCTCGGGGGCAAACTGGAAGCCGTAGCCCGTCGCGAACGGAACGGGCTGGGAGTTACCCCTGTCCGTGTTCCAGTCCTTTACGTACCAGGCCTGACCCGGCATATTGGGCCTGACCGTATTTACCATATCATCCTGCGGGTGGAACGGGAACACGCCAAAATCGTCATATGTACCGTTGCCGGAGGTGTCCGCCATATAACCCTTTTCCCTGTATTTTGAAGGGATAAACTCCAGGTTGAACCTCGCCTTGCCGGCCAGATCCGGCGATACGTCCGACCGCAGCACCACCGACAGTATTACGCCGCCGTTCGGGTCCGGCGTGCCCACCAGCGAATAGGACAGCGTCGGTTCGGGGCTGCCGGGGGATATGGACATCGGCACCGTGATCGTGTTCGTCGCGTTGTCAAATGTCTTTGTGCCGCGCGCCGGGGCCGGGGTGGCGTCCCATTGCTCCGGCGTCGGCAGATAATGGAGGTCGCCGTTTGTCGCGATGCGGTATCCGTGAAGGATCAGCTCGATGCCGCTCATGTGCTGATCCCCAAAGACGCCGGAATATGTCGAATTGTACATGATGACATTGAACGCGTTTGAGTTGACTGTCGTCAGATATCTGTTGGCGTCGGTTGTACTGCTCATCACCATATCGCAGGGATTGGCGGCAAGCACAACCCGCTGCGGCGCGACGCCCAGCGCCATGGCCGCGCACAAGGCAATGCCCAAAGCCCTGCGCAGGTGTTTCCCGGTTTTAGAAACGAACATAAAAGTATCCTCCCTCTCCTGAATCTTGCGTCTGCTCATTTCAGTTCCTTAATTAACGTGAGTTCGACAGATCTTCCTTAGCGAAATCCAGCAAAGCCGTTCTTTGGCGAAATCCAGCAAAGCCGAGCTTTCACATTCCGTAGGGGCGGACGACCCTGTCCGCCCGCCGAATTAAAATCGCCTGTAATTACAGCTTCGCGGACACCCGCAGCTTTCACATTCCGTAGGGGCGGACGACCCTGTCCGCCCGCCGAATTAAGCGTCCCATAATTACAGCTTCGCGGACGCGCGGTCATACGGTTTCTTTCTTACCATCGCCATAATTCAGCCATACCAATTCCAGCTTCACACATTCCCATGTTCGGTCAGAACGTTCAGCTCCCTCTGGCGATTCACTTCCCTCCATGGTAATGGTTCAGCTTGGAATTGGTATTACATCCGGAATGCGCGCAGACACAGCGAAATCCTTTTGTTTATCTGCGCGCGACAATGGAGGATAGCTGATTTATGTCAACCTTCATCAAGAAACAGTATCAGCCATTCCATCCGCCTTTCAGGCGGCGCCAAGTCTTCCGGCTTTAGCCGGTTGTAGTGCAAGCGGGCAATCGAACTAACGTTAATTTACGTTTTCACTGTGCCAAAACACCCCCTTAAAAATCAAACGCTGAAACCCCGGCGTCATCCGGCAGTATGACAAATCTATCGCCGAATTGGCCGCTAACACATACATTATGCCAAACATTTCTTGAACTGGAATTGAAATTAAGAATTGAAAAATTAAAAATCATTAGAAAATTTATCAGATTATATTATGGTGACCTCTAAAAACCTGTCATTGCGAGGAGCGAAGCGACGAAGCAATCCAGAAAAACCTGAATTCAGCGTGAACTTGGATTGCTTCGCTCCGCTCGCAATGACGGACCAAGGGTTTTTAGAGGTTCCCTTATGTGATTTATCAGAAACTAGAAAAAATTAAAAGGGGGAGGCAGGGGGGACGGTTCATCTGTCCCGATATCCGCATTGGGGCGCGGGACGAATGAACGGCGCCTTCCATTCCTGGCGATTGCTAATCAACAGCCGCGTGATTCCAGCCGGTTACGGCGATGATCTCCTCGAGGCTGCAATCCCGCGAGCCGTCGAAAGTTTCACCGCCTTTTTTTACCGCCAGCATCTGTGAACAGAGGTACCCGTCGAGCAGGATGGCATGCCTTGCGGAGGCGGATTTATTCCGAGCGTCATCAGGCCGCGCCGGGGCCGCGAGGCCGGAACCAGAGGCGGCGGCGGGCTCCGGCGTGGAGGGCTTTGGGCCGACGCCGAGGCAGCTTGCCACCGCGTCCCTGAAAGCCGCCAGGCCGCTTTGATTTTCGGACGCGAAAAGATAAACCGTACCGTCCCTGAAGCCCATCGCCGAACGGTATGTGACGGCCGTTTCCAGATAATCCGTGAGGCCCTGCTGCCGCATTGTTTCCAGCCATCCGGGGTTCCCCAGCGCCAGGTCTATGCCGCCCTGCGCCCAGTAGCTTCCGGCGCTCGCGACGTACGCGGGGATCTCATATCCGCTTTTTACGCAGAGGCATTTCAGCTCGCCCGACAGTTTGTCATATACGATCGTTGCGGCGCCCTCCGCGTTGCCCCACGCGTTATACCAGCCCGTATTCTGATACGGGTCGGCGGAGCCCGCGCGCAGGCCCGGCGCCCTCACGGGGACGCCGTCGTTTATCGCGATGCAGAGCGGGCCGGGGATCGCCGAGCCGGCCATGGCGAAATAGCCCCCGTTTATGCCGCAAAACCCTCCGGCCTTGATATCGCCCTCCTGCCGGACGGTGGTCAGCAGGATCCTGTCCGGCCTGACCGCGATCACGTTCAGGCTCAAGCCCTTGTGCGAGAACCGGTAATAAACGGGCTCGCCGGGGTTATCGGGGCGGTTTTCCAAATAGAGGCCGAAAACCGTCAGCAAAATCATACAAATGAAACAGGCGGCGCAGACAATCCTCTTCATGTTCAGTATTTCCTGTCGTACTGTTTCAGCGCCGCCGCGTATTCGTCCGCGCTGTCCGTAAAGAGGTGTTCGCGGGTCTTGGCGTCCTTTATGACCATATACGCGGCCCCGGTGTCCGCCGGGAAGAGAGCGCCCTTTATGGCCGCCAGGCCCGGGTTTGAGACGGGGCCGGGCGGCAGGCCCTTGTTGACAAAGGTATTGTAGGGCGTCGCCTTCGCGAAATCGGCGTCCGTCAGGTTCTCTTCGCGCGTGTTCAGGGCGTAGGTGAGGGGAGTGGCGAGGTTGAGGCACATGCCCAGGCGCAGCCTGTTGTATATCACCCCGGCTACGGCCGGGCATTCCTTCGGCGGGCCCGCCTCATCCTGGACAAGGGAGGCCACTGTCACAAGCTGCCTGTCGGTCAGGTTCAAATCGCGCGCCCGCCTGCGGTATTCCGGCGTATAGATCTGATCAAACCGCGCCAGCATCTTGTTGATTATCTCCTCCGGCGAGGCGTCCTTGGCGATAAAATAGGTATCGGGGAATAAAAAGCCCTCAAGGCGGCCCGGCCCGTCCGGCAGGCCGGCGAGAAAGTCGTAGTTGAACGAGCTGTTATCGCAGGCCGCGATGAAATCGGCGGAGCTGACGATCTCTTTGTTCTCCAGATATTTGCCGATATTGCTGATGGTGAAGCCCTCGGATATGATGATCTTGGCCACGGTGATGGAGTTGTTGGCGCTGAGGGCGTTGTTGAGCTCTATATCGGACATGTTGGTGTTCACAGTATACGTTCCCGGGCTGAAACTCTGGGGGGAGCCGTTTAAATAGCTGTCCAGCATATAGAGATAGGGGTTGCCGATTACGCCGTTGGCCTTGAGTATCCTCGCCACGTCGCTGATGGAGCTCGTATTGGCCAGCATGATCGTCACTTCCTTCGAAGGCTTCTCCGCCACCATGCTCTCCCCGACGCCGTGGCCGTAACTGAAGGCCGCGAGCGCCGCCTTGTACGACAAATACACCACGAATATCGTAAACGCGGCGCTCAGCAGCGCGCCCGTCAGAAATTTTATGAAATCGAGTATGCGGTCAGACATGACAATCCCCCCACGGCGCGCCGCCGCCGGCATTCCCCGCAGTATCAGCGGGAATTGCCGGCGGCCGCGCATTGCGCTGATACTGTTTCTTGATGAAGGTTGACATAAATCAGCTATCCTCCATTGGCGCGCGCAGACCTGCGAACAAAAGATTTCGCTGTGTCTGCGCGCATTCCGGATGTACGCTGCTTCATGTCAATGATAAAAAAGAAACAGTATGATTCAAAACAGGCGCGCACTGCCCCGGACAGGAATCGAACCTGCACGCTCGTCGCATTGGTTTCTAAGACCAACTCGTCTACCATTCCGACACCGGGGCGGATCAAAACGGCAATCATGATTTTACTTAAATTTACATTTTAATATTAATACAAAGACGGCGAAAAGTCAACCCGCGGGCCGGGCGCCGGCACGACAAACGCGCTACTAATCCGTCATTGCGAGGAGCGAAGCGACGAAGCAATCCATAAAAACCTTGGTTTCATCATGTTTCTGGATTGCTTCGCTTCGCTCGCAATGACGGTAAAAGGCTAAAGCTAGTGCATATGGAGCATAGCCCCCGCCCTACAATAATTCGATATATGCTGATGGCTTAATTCAACCGTTTATGCCGATTCAGGGAGCCAAAAAGGGACGTCTGTAGGGCGGGGGTTCTGCTCCCGCCGCCATATTCCGCCATGTAATACCAAAAAATTGTGCAAAATCACAATGATGCGTTTGTCGTGCGGGCGCCGGTTAGCCGGTCACTGACGGCCGTTTGCGACGATCCGCGCGACGCCGATATAACCGTCCGTATCCTGGTAGAATACCATATTGGGGGCGGAGTCCGAGACGCGGGTCATATTCAGGTTCCAAGTCTGCGAGGAGGCGTCCCTGCCCTGTTCGTCTATGAGCTTATATACGCCCTTATTCCCCACAAGGGCGCAGCCGTCATAGAAAAAGTTGGCGTCGTCGTATTGAGGCTTGATCACCGTCTTCATGCCGGTGTTTATATAGCCGTACAGCTCGCCCTTCTGAACGGGCGCCAGGCCGTTTTTGAATACGGATATGGAATCCCAGTCATACCCGCCGCGCAGCGCGCCCTTCTCGTCTATAAAGCCCCATTTCAAGCCTTTGCGCACGCACATGAAGCCGTCGCTAAAAAAGCTCCCCGCGGAGATATCCGGCGGATAAAGGCCGTCAAACTCAGGCTTGACGATGTAATTGCCCCCAGTATCGATCATGCCCCATTTGTCGCCCTGCATTACGAAGGCCACGCCGCCATAAAATGGCGAGGCCGCCTGATACTGCGGTTTTATCGCCATCTGCGAGTCGCCGTTTAAATAGCCGAACTGCCCGTCGCTGGCGGCGACCGGGATCAAGCCGTTTGCGTACCGCGAGGAGGCGACCTCAAAACAGCCGCCCTTCAATTCCCTGTGCGCGCCGTCCCCTTGCAGCAGGCTCACGTATCTGAGCTCCGCGGAGCCGTCATAAACCGAGCACACCGCCAGACCGCCGATAAAACTCGATCCGTAGACGTAGCCGCCTAAAATATCGTTGGCCCTGAGCGCGATTTTGCCCTTTTTATCGATGTACACAGTGCGCGGGGCCAGGCCGTCCGGGTTTCCTATGACGGCGGCCAGCCCTTCGTGGAAATCCATGGCGGCGGCCAGGCTGCCGGTGAGAAAGCTCTTGGATTTGCCGAAGATCCTGTTGAAATTGATATTGTCTATGACGACATTGCCGTCCTCGTCGATATACTGGTAATTCTCGCCGTCCTTGGTCACCCAGCACAGCCCCTCGGAAAAATCCCCCGTGTCCTCATAAACGGGCTGGGATATGATTTTAAGCGTGGCGGCTGGCGCGGCCAGGGCGGCGGGCGATATGGCCGTCAGCGCGGCCAGCGCGGCGCAGGCGGCGGCGATAAACTTTTTCATGTATAAACACCTCGTTGGATCATTGGATGTGTTCCGAAACCCCGATTTATTGCGGGGGCAAACCTTGTAACCCCGACTCATTGTAGGGGCAAACCTTGTAACCCCGATTTATTGTAGGGGCAAACCTTGTGTTTGTCCTTGTCCAGGGCAGAGACAAGCTCTGCCCCTACAGGTTTCGGAACAGGTCTATAGGGTATCCGAATTACAGCCATTGTACATCTATAAGCGCGGCAAGTCAAGCAAAGGCGGGCGGTCATTCGAATCCGCGTCATCCGAATCCATTTTTGTCAATTTGACAAAATCCGCGCTATAGTTTATACTGTAGCGATTGAATTATAGGGAAGCCGTCAATATGAGCAGGGTTATGGGCGAAAACGTCTTAAAGACAGCGCTGGACACGATCAAAAAATACAATATGCTCGCGCGCGGGGACAAGGTCATCGTCGGTTATTCCGGGGGAGCCGACTCGTCCGCGCTGCTGTTCGCGCTGACGCGTCTGCGCGAAGAGCTGGGGCTCGGCATAACGGCCGTACATATAAATCACGGGCTGCGCGGCGCCGAGGCCGACGGGGATGAGGCATTTTGCGCGCTGACCTGCGCCCGCTATGGCATCGACTTTATATCGTATAAAGCGGACGTCCGCGCCGAGGCGAGGGCGCGCCGCCTCTCGGACGAGGAGGCCGGGCGCGTCCTGCGCTACGAGCGCTTTGAGGACGCGCTGACCGCGAGAGGCGCCGACAAGATAGCCGTGGCGCACAATAAGGACGACAACGCGGAGACTGTGGTCATGCGGATGCTGCGCGGCGCGGGCGCGAAGGGGCTTTCCGGCATACCGCCCGTGCGCGGCCGTATCATCCGCCCGCTGATAGACGTCTCCCGCGCGGAGATAGAGGGCTTTTGCCGGCAAAACGGCATAGAATACCGCGTGGACGCCACCAATTTTCAGCCGGTGTACAACCGCAACCGGATACGCCTGCAGCTCATGCCCATGCTGTCCGCGTTCAATCCCTTGGTCGCGGACGCGCTGACGCATATGGCCGCGCTGGTATCGGACGACAACGCCTTGCTTGAGGGGCTTGCGGACGAATGGCTTGAGAAAAACGCCGTTTTTTCAGACAACTCGGCCCGGCTTGAGCTCTCCGCGCTGGCCGCCGCCCCCCTTCCCATAGCCAGGCGGGCGGTGCGGGCCGCCTTTGCGCGCGTGGGCGGCGGCGTCTTTGACCTCTCCGGCCTGCATGTCGGACAGGTCTTGTCGCTTTGTAAAAAGAACAGCGGAAAAACGTTATATTTGCCAAGAAATATCAAATGCATACGTCAATATAACAGCATATTGATTAATAATGAAGGGGACGCCGCGCATTCGTATTGTTATAAACTGGCGATAGACAGGTGGGTTTATCTGGATAGATATGGCATATATGCTTATTTGACGTTCGATGACAGGCCCGAGCCGCGCCCATATTCGGAAAAAAAACTTAAATGCTGCTGTACTAAAGCGTTTTGTTATGATAAAATCAAGAATAATATAGAATTGGAGCTGCGAACGAGAAAAAACGGCGACAGGATTTTTTTTAAGTCTGTCGGCGGCAGCAAGAAGATCGGCCATTTTTTTTCAGATATCAAAATGCCGTATGATTCGCGTCTGACGACGCCGCTGCTGGCGGACGGCAGCGACGTATTGTGCATATTTGCCGGAGGGCTGCGCGGCAAGGCCGTGCTTTCAGACAATTTTAAACCCGAAAACGCCGAAAACGCCGGAAAGAAAAGGGTTTATCTCCAGTTCTGGGAGGAAGCAAATGGCGGTATCGATAACTAAACCAGCTACAAAATGTCAGCCGGTTTTTAAATATCAAAATGAAGTAATAACCGAAATGATTTCAGAACAAGCTATACAAAGCAGGGTCAGGGAAATGGGGCGCGAGATCGAGGACTACTATAAAGGCGAGGAGATCGTCATGGTCTGCCTCCTGCGCGGCGCCTCAATCTTCATGGCCGATCTGGCGCGCTGTTTGAATCACAGCGTATACCTCGATTTTATGGCTGTCTCCAGCTACGGCGACGAGGAAGTGTCCAGCGGCACCGTTCAAATAAGAAAAGACCTCTCCGATCCGGCGGCCGGAAAAAGCGTGCTGATCGTCGAGGATATCGTCGATACAGGCCACACGCTGGCCCATATAATGGCCCATCTGAGGACCAAAGACCCGAAATCGCTCAGGGTGTGCGCGCTGCTGGATAAACCCAGCCGCCGCCTGAATCCGGATATCTCGCCGGATTTCTGCGGGTTTGTCATACCCAACGAATTTGTCGTGGGCTATGGGCTGGACTACAAACAGCGCTACCGCAACCTCCCTTTTATCGGCGTCATGTCGTTTGCGGAGGGTTAACGCCTTTACGGTTTCCGGCAATATTTTTCCGGCGATATTTTCAGTGTTTTCGGCTGTATTTTAAGGAGGACGTATTTTTTGAAGAAGTACGCGTCAGGCATTTCGATGTATATCATAATAGCGGTTTTTCTGATTTTGGTGCTCTCCGTGGCTCAACTGTTCAAGCCGGCCGCGAAGCCGCCCGAATTCACTTATAATATGCTGATCAGCCAGATCGAGAACGGGCAGATCAGAGAGCTTTCCATAACGCGCGATTCCGAGACGTCCGGGGCCGCCAAGGCGGCTGTCATCGTCAACGGCAATCCCGACCCAAATCAATCCGTCGATATAGTGGACGTCGGTTCCTTTATGCAGATCATCAACAAGGCCATGGACGATCAGGGGCTGAGCGTCGTAAAAACCGCGCTGCCGCCCAAAACCGGCTTCCTGGTCAATTTTATCCCGCCCATAATCGTCCTCGTTTTCTCCGTGTTTATCCTGATGTTTATCATGCAGCAGATGCAGGGCGGCGGGGGCGGCGGCAAGGTCATGTCCTTCGGCAAGTCCAAGGCGCGCGTCAACGTCGACGACAAAAACAAGGTCACGTTTGAGCAGGTGGCGGGACTGGAAGAGGAAAAAGAGGAGCTCGCGGAGATCGTGGAGTTTTTAAAACAGCCCAAACGCTTCGTGGACATCGGCGCGAGGATTCCCAAGGGCGTCCTGCTCGTCGGCCCCCCGGGCACCGGGAAGACTTACCTCGCCAAGGCCTGCGCCGGGGAGGCCGGCGTGCCGTTTTTCAGCATATCCGGTTCGGACTTTGTCGAGATGTTCGTCGGCGTCGGCGCCTCCCGCGTGCGCGACCTGTTTGATCAGGCCAAGAAGAGCACGCCCTGCATCGTCTTTATCGACGAGATCGACGCCGTCGGCAGGAGGCGCGGCGCGGGGCTCGGCGGCGGCCATGACGAGCGCGAGCAGACGCTGAACCAGCTCCTCGTCGAGATGGACGGTTTCGGCATAAACGAGGGCGTCATAGTCATCGCCGCCACCAACCGCCCGGATATCCTGGACCCGGCGCTGCTGCGCCCCGGGCGCTTCGACAGGCGCGTCGTGGTCGGCAGGCCGGACGTCAAGGGCAGGGAGGCCGTGTTGAAGATCCACTCCAGGGGCAAGCAGCTTGCCGCCGACGTGGATCTCAAGGTCGTCGCGCAGACGACGGCCGGCTTTACCCCCGCGGATCTGGAAAATCTCATGAACGAGGCGGCGCTTTTGGCCGCGCGCGACAACAAGAAAGAGATCGACATGGAGGCCATACGCCGCGCGTTTATAAAGGTCGGCATAGGAACGGAGAAAAAGAGCCGCGTCATAACCGAAAAGGAACGCCGCATCACGGCCTATCACGAGGCGGGGCACGCCATCATCCACGAGGTCATGTCCGAGCTCGATCCGACGTATATGGTGTCCATCATACCCACCGGCATGGCCGGCGGCTACACCATGCCGCTCCCGGGCGAGGACAGGAGCTATATCACCAAGCGATACATGGAGCACGACATCGTCGGCCTGCTGGGAGGGCGCGCGGCCGAGGCCATCGTCCTCCACGACATAACCACGGGCGCCTCAAACGACATAGAGCGGGCCACGGCGACCGCGCGCGCCATGGTCACCAAGTACGGCATGAGCGAACTCCTGGGCCCTATCCAATTCGGCGACGACAACGACGAGGTGTTCATCGGCCGGGATCTTGCCCATACCCGCAATTACGGCGAGGCCGTGGCGACGCAGATCGACCAGGAGATCAAGCGCATCATCCAGTCCTCTTATGAGGAGGCCGTGCGCATAATCACCAAACATATCGAGGTATTGCACAAAATCGCGGATTTCCTGATTAAGAACGAGAAGGCTTCCGGCACGCAGATCCGCGCGATGTTCCCGGAAGGGACGCTTGACAGACAGGTGGACCGCGGGTTCATGGGCGATAATCCCGGCAGCCTCCCGGAAGGCGGGTACGCGTGAGATAGAGGCTAGAGGGTTAGAGGCTAGAGGCTAGAAAAAGGCAGTTACTGTTTTATGCAGGGAGCCGTCTTGACCGTTTCGCCCGTACTGGTGTTTCATCCGCTCCCGCCGCCTGCCGTGCGGGCGCCGCAAAACATGCTTGCAAAACGGCGGTTTTTAATGTAGAATATTGCTGATAATACTAAATATAAGACAGTTTCCGGAGGTTGACCAATGATTTCTGCCAGTGAATTCAGAAACGGAGCGACTATCGATTTGGACGGCGACATCTTCGTCGTTCTGGAATTTCAGCACGTCAAACCGGGCAAGGGCGCGGCTTTTGTGCGCACAAAGCTCAAGAACCTCATAACGGGCGGCGTGACGGAGCGCACCTTCCGCCCGACGGAGAAAATGCCCAGGGCGCATATCGACCGGAAGGACCTTCAATACCTCTATAACGACGGCGAGCTGTATCATTTCATGGAGCTGGAGAGCTTTGAGCAGTCCGCCATCAACGCCTCGGACGTGGGCGATACGCTCAAATACGTCAAGGAGAACGAAATGGTCAAGGTTCTCTCGCACAACGGCAATGTCTTCGGCATTGAGCCGCCCACATTCGTAGAGCTTGAAATCACGGACACGGAGCCCGGCTTCAAAGGCGACACCGCCCAGGGCGCGACAAAGCCCGCCATCGTCGAGACCGGCGCCAGTATCAACGTGCCGCTGTTCATCAGCTCCGGCGACAAGATCAAGATCGATACGCGCACGGGCGAATACCTGGGCCGCGTCTAGCGCATCATCCGGCGGAATTTTAAACCCCCGCAAGGGCAGACCTTGTGTCTGCCCTCGCCGCATGACAAGCATGAGTTTAAATGGGGATTGAGGAATATGGATAAACTTCAGCTCGCGCGGCTCGCGCTTGAGGCGCGGGAGCGCGCCTACGCGCCGTATTCGCATTTCAAGGTCGGCGCGGCCGTCCTGACGAGAAACGGCGGGATATACCAGGGCTGCAATGTGGAGAACGCTTCTTACGGCGCCAGTATTTGCGCGGAGCGGGCGGCCGCGTTAAGGGCCGTCTATGAAGGCGAGCGCGAATTTCGCGCGGTCGCCGTGGCCGGTTTTTCGGACGGCTCGGCTCCCGGGGAGGCGCCGTATTCCTTTCCTTGCGGCGTTTGCCGCCAGTTTTTGCGCGAGTTTTGCTCCCCTGAGGAGATGGCCGTATACGTGGTCCGGTCATTGGACGATATCGCGGAGTATACCCTGGAAGAGCTGCTGCCGTGTTCTTTCGGCCCGGAATCGCTGGCCAGGCAGGAATAAAACGCCTCAAGGGTCTATCCCTGAGGCGCGGAGGGGGCTTTATGATATGAAACGCGCTGATCTGGCGGTAAAAACGACGCTGCAGGTCGTGATATTCTTCGCGGTTTTCGCGGCGTTCATATTCCTGCCGGCGGGAACGCTCAGGTTTTGGCAGGGCTGGGCGTTCTTCGCCGTGTTTTGCGTGTCGACCGTTTTTATCACGGCGTATTTTCTTGTCGCCGACCCGGAGCTGATCGGGCGTAGGATAAAGACGGGCGAAACCAGAAAGGAACAGAAGATATTTCAATCCATATCGGGCTTCGTGTTTTTTGTGGGCCTGCTGGTCATACCCGGACTGGACTACAGGTTTTCATGGTCAAGCGTGCCAGGTTTCCTCTCGATCGTTGCCGACGCCTTTGTCCTGCTGGGCTTCGCGATCGTGTTCCTGGTGTTCAAAACCAATTCCTATACCTCCGCCACCATTGAGGTGAGCGAGGGCCAGAAAGTGATCACCACCGGCGTTTACGCGGTTGTGCGCCACCCGATGTACCTTGGGGCCGTGCTGATCCTCGTCTTTATGCCGCTGGCGCTGGATTCGCTCTGGGCCTTGATCCCGGGGCTTTTTATCTGCGTCTTTGTGGTTCTGCGCCTGCTCGACGAGGAGAAGGCGCTGCTCAAGGAACTGGACGGATATAGCGCGTATTGTGAAAAGACCCGTTACCGTCTGATACCGTACGTTTGGTGATTTGGCCCTGCTTTCCGGTTATCTGCTCACAAGCCTGTTTTCTTCCCATTCTGACAGCCATCTGGCTTTATCGTTGGCCACGGCTTCCACGACCTCGTGGCCGTCGTGGAAAGAGTCGAACGTGCCGCGCCCGATTTCGCCGATGACCATGTCCAGGATATTCTCATAATACTCGTCCGGGCCGATGCCGGCGGTCGTCTGTCTGAAATGCCGCTGGTCCTCATCGGAGGCGAGCTCCGCGTATATCTGTTTTACCTGAGCGATCAACTTATCCCTGTTCAAATTTTTCACCTCATAAATTTTATTTAACGTGAGCCCGCCGCCGGAGCGTTTCGCGCGTTGATCTTAACGGAGGCTGAATTTGTTATGGTGTCGGCCGCAGCTCACGTTTGTTTAGCTTGCCCTGAAATTTATTTATAATGCGGCGTCGGTTTGACAAACCGGTTGCGTTATAATAGAATGAATATAATAGAATCAAGCAGTGGCGGAGCTATGTCAACAGAAGATATCATTGTCAATATCGGACGCCGGGCGCTGGATAAGGCGGCGCGGCGGCGTTTCCTTGAAATCTGCGGGCTGAATCCCTCCGCGGAATCAGATCCGATTTTTCGCGCAGCCATGGAAATTGAGCGCGCCCTCCGGCCCAAGATCGCCGCCAGAAGCGTGGCGAGGCTCCGCGCCCCCGCGATTTTTGACGGCGGCGCGCTCGTGTGGGACGGGGCCCGGTTTTATTGCGCCGATTTTCCGGCGAACGGGGATTGCGTTTGCGCCTTCGCTTATATTCTGACTGTCGGCGATTTTGAGGCCCCGTACGGCGGCGTATTTGAAAGCTGTTTGGCCGACGCGCTGGGAACGGCGTACGCGGAGGCGGCTCTGTGCGAGCTGAAAGGTATACTCGGCGGTATCGCGGCCAAAGTGTTAAATGAGAAGGGTTCGGACAAGAAAGGGCTTTGCGCCTCGCGGGTTTGTGGGCCGGGCGTTTCTGGCATGGATATAGGGGAACTGGGCGGCCTTTTTACCCTCCTGGACGCTCAGAGCATCGGGGTCGCGCTGACGGAAAGCGGCTGCATGCTGCCGCGCAAGACGCTGGCGGGGCTGATATTCTTTGATGAAAAGGACGCTTTAAGCGGCCTCAATAAGAAATCTGCTCGTGCCTGCGCCGGATGCGCCTCGCGCGGGAAAAACTGCGCGTATTGCGGCGCCCGGGCGTACACCCGCGCCGACGGCGCAAGCGATTAAAAGCGGCTTCAAAAACCTGCCATTGCGAGGAGCGAAGCGACGAAGCAATCCGGAAAAAGCTTGTGTTTAACATGGGTTTGATTGCTCGCTTACACTACAACCGGCTAAAGCCGGAAGACTTTGTGCCGCCTGAAAGGCGGATGGAATGGCTGACCGCGCGCCCGCGAAGCTTTAGATGTATTCTGAAACCCGGTTTATTGTAGGGGCATACCTTGTGTTTGCCCCTGACCAGGGCAGAGACAAGCTCTGCCCCTACAGGATTTGGAACGGGTATTGTAATTATGGGACGTTTTTAATTCAGCGGGCGGACAGGGGCGTCCGCCCCTACGGAATACGAAAGCTTTGGACGTCCGCAAATCTGTAATTATAGGACGCTTTTAACTCTGCGGGCGGACAGGGGCGTCCGCCCCTACGGAGGACGAAAACTCGGCTTTGCTGAATTTGGTTAAAGAAAATCTGTCGAACTCGCGTTATTTAGCGTGAATCTGGATTGCTTCGCTTCGCTCGCAATGACAGACAGCTTCACTGAATTTGCCTGGGAAGAATCTGCCGGACTTGCGCTAATTAAGCAATGAGGGGAATTATTGACGGGATGGCGCACAGGATAACGTTTTTGCCGATGAATATCGTATGCGAATCGGACGGCCGGGAGACCGTTTTCCAGGCCGCCGTAAAAAACGGCCTGAATATCCGCGGCGACTGCGGCGGAGCGGGCGTATGCGGAAAATGTTCGCTTTATATCGCCGGGGTGGGTGAGCGCCTGGCCTGCCGGACCCCCGTTGACCGCGACATGACCGTCAGGCTTTTTGAGGCGGCGGGCGGCGGCGGGCCGAACGGCGTCACAGCGGCCGCGCTGCCGCGGGGCTTTGCCGCGGACCGCGCGGACCGCTTCCGGGGCCGCGTGGGGCCGAATTTTGGGGCCGCGCTGGATATCGGCACGACGACCGTGGCGGGGATGTTATGGAATCTGGATACGGCCGAGCCCGCCGGCGCTCTTGCCCTCGACAACCCGCAGGCCGTGTACGGGGCGGATATCATCTCAAGGATAAGCTTCACGTCGGAAAATGACGGAAACCTGAAAACGCTTCAAAACGCCATAATATCATGTGTGAACGAGATAATAACGTCGCTCTGCGGCTCCGCCGGGATTCCCCGGGAATATATACGCGAAATCGCCGCCGCGGGCAACACCGCCATGAGCCATATATTTCTGGGCGCGGACCCGTCTGGGCTGGCGCGCGCGCCCTTCGCCCCGGCCTACGCCGGCACGGCGCGCGTCAGGGCGTCCCGGTTGGGCATCAATATCGACCCGGCCGCCGACGCAATACTGCTGCCGAACATCGCGGGACACGTGGGCGGGGATATGACCGCCGTGCTGCTGTACACCGGCCTCCGGCGGCTTAAAGGCGTGAACATGGCGGTGGATATCGGCACCAACGGGGAGGTTATGCTCTGCGGAAAGGGCAGGGCGCTGGCGTGCTCCGCCGCCGCCGGCCCCGCCTTTGAGGGCGCTTCGGTCAAGATGGGGATGCGGGCGCGGGAAGGCGCGATATCCGGCGTGAGATTTGCGGGCGGCGGCGCGGACCCGGAAATTCAAGCGGGAATCCGGCTGGATGTCATAGGCGCGGGCATACCGACGGGCGTCTGCGGCTCCGGCCTCATCGCCGCCGTGGCGCAGATGCTGTCGTTTGGGGTCATTGACCGCTCCGGCATGCTTTTATCCCGCGAGGCGTATCTGGCGGCGGGCGGCGGAGAGGCTTTGGCCGGGCGGATACGCCGCGGTGATGGCTGCGCGGAGTTCGTGCTGTACCGTTGCGCGGGCGCCGGGCAGAGGGATGTCGTTATCACCCAGAGGGATATCCGCCAGGTCCAGCTCGCCAAGGGGGCGATCATGGCCGGCATAAATATCCTGCTACGGGAGCTGTCCGTGACCGCGCGGGATTTGGACAGCGTGACGCTGGCGGGCGCTTTCGGCAGCCATATCGATAAGCGCGCCGCCGTGGCCGTCGGCCTGCTGCCGGATATCCCCTTGGAGCGCGTCATAAGCGCCGGGAACGCGGCGGGCGGCGGCGCGAGCATGGCGCTGCTCTCCGGCGGCGCGCTGCGGGAGGCGGAGGAGCTGGCCGCGGGGGTTGAGCACATAGAGCTCTCCGCTCATCCGGGCTTTCAGGATGAATTTATCGGGTGCATGGGGTTCTGAGGTGGTTTTATGCCGAACAATAAACGGAAACGACAGATGTATAATCTGAATGACTTAGAACCAGAGGTTTTACAAGAATTTTATAGAAAAACAATTAATGCAATATTGATCATATCCGCAACATATGCGGTCGGCTTTGCGTCTTTCTTAATATTGTTTTTGCTGAAAACAGGATACAGCTTTTTTGCGATACTGATTCCGTTGTTTGGTTATTTTTGGTTGATAACGCTCGGATCAAAATTTGTCAATAATTATTATGGCTTCAAGAGAACTCCCGACGGCAATTTTATTTATGTCAAGGAAGGGAGAAATTACGGTACCTTTACAGTGATTTATGTTATTATTCTTCTTGTGTCATCAATTGTCAGGATAATATATGAACTAAACAATTTATCAATAATTATTGAGGAAATCGAATCACACACGGAGGAATGACACGAAGGATTATCATACCAATCCCAAAAACCCAATACCGTTGGATGATTTATCAGGTTTTATGACGTGAAATACGGCAAATGAGAGAGGCAAATATGGAGAACACACCTGACCGGCCCGGGACGAGACTGCTTTATATCGACAACATCCGGCTGTTTGTCATAATCTGCGTGGTCATGCACCATCTGGCCGTGACTTACAGCGGCGAGGGGCGGTTTTATTATGTGGAGACGGCTCAAATGGGCGCGCTCTCGACCCTGTGGTTCACATTCTATCTCTCGTTCCAGCAGGCGTATTTTATGGGACTGATGTTCCTGCTCGCCGGCTATTTCACGGCGGGCAGTTATGACCGCAAGGGCTTCGGCGGTTTCCTCCGCGACAGGTTTTTAAGGCTGATGGTCCCGACGCTGATTTACATGCTTTTGATCACGCCGCTCATCGAGTACGTTGAGCTCGGCAACAGGGCCGCCGGCTCGGACCCGGTCACGCCGGCCAGCATTCTGACGGGCTTTTTGTCTTCAACGGGCGTCATGTGGTTTGCCGCCGCCCTGTTCATATTCTCGGCCGTATACGCCTTGGCGCGGAAGCTGGGGCGCGGCAGCGATGCGGCCCCGGCCCGCGGCAACGCGGCTGACGCCGCCGGTTCAAAGCTCTCTCCGGCCGGCCTGTTCGCCCTGATAGGCGTCATATCCGTCTGCGCCTTTGCCATCAGGCTGTTCCAGCCGATCGGGACGGCAATTTTGAACATGCAGCTCTGTTATTTCGCTTCCTACATCATTTTGTTTGTCTGCGGGATAAGGGCGTACCGGCGCGGCTGCTTTTCCCGCGTCGGTTACCGCGCCGGAAAACGCTGGCTGATCAGCGGCGCCGCGCTCGGCTTCCCGTTTTGGTTCGCGCTCGTGGTCGTCCTGGTAAAGACGGGCAATTCAACCGCGCCGGAGGGCGGGCTGAACGTGTTCAGCCTGATATACGCCGTGTGGGAATCCTTTACGGCGGTCGCGGTGAGCGCCGGCCTGATCGGCGTGTTCAAAGAGAGGTTTAACGGGCGGAATAAGCTCGTCAAGGCCATGTCCGACAGTTCCTTCGCCGTATATATGTTCCATCCGGTCATAATAGTGGCGGCAGCGCTGCTGTTCAAACCCGCCGCGCTGCCGCCGTTCGTCAAATGGGCCGTCATGTGCCCGGTTTGCGTGGCGCTCTGTTTTGCCGCCGCGCATTATATCCTGCGGAGGATTCCGCTGCTGAAAGAGGTTTTATAGGGTCATATCATACCGTTTCTTGATAAAGGCAGACATAAATCAGCTATCCTCCATTGGCGCGCAGATAAACAAAAGATTTCGCTGTGTCTGCGCGCATTCCGGATGTAATACCAATTCCGAGCTGAACC
>Ga0209629_10000300_pt1 | contig 25836 bp, 29 predicted proteins | sample TergutCu122P5_FD_187286 | JGI IMG/M metagenome (GOLD analysis project Ga0209629, IMG submission 187286) | Cubitermes ugandensis P5 segment gut microbial communities from Kakamega Forest, Kenya - Cu122 P5 (SPAdes) (version 2) | ecosystem: Host-associated > Arthropoda: Insects > Digestive system...
GGGGGAGCCGTTACCGCCGGGTCGGCATCGGCGGCGATCAGGGCGCGGGTGGCCGGTGTCTTCGTTTCTTCCACCTGATTTTTGCGCAGGGCTTCTTCGACTCCGCGTAGCACGCCAAGCATGAAGCTGTCGCGCTCGCGCCGGCTGCTGCCGCCGTTTTGCCGGCGTTCGCGCCACCATAAATTCTCCAGGCGTTCGGCCAGGAAATGCCAGGCGTGTACGGCGAAATGGGCGGCGCCTCGGCGGCCGAAGACCTCGAAGACCGGCATTTCCCGGTCTTGCCACGGATCGTAGAGCGAGCTCTCGAGAATTGAGACCGGGAAAAAGCCGCTGATGACGCCGAATAGCCGCCGCGTCACGCCGCTCACCCGCTGGACCTTGAGGGCTATCGGCAGATAGATGACTTCCTCGCCGAGCAGTTGATCTTCGCTCATGTCCTCGCGCGCCAGCAGTTGCCGGGCTTTGGTCAAGGCCAGCGCCGCCTCGTGGATATTATCGGATTCTGCCAGGGCCAGGAGTTTGCGCACGCGCTTGATGAGGGGATGCTCCTCGTTTCCGGCGCGTTTGGCGGCGGCGAGCGCCTCCTCGCCGATCATGGCGCGGCAAAAGGAAAGTGGCAGATCGAGCCTGCGGCAGGCGGCAAAAAAGCTTTGGTCATGGGAAGTGGCGGCGGTGCCGAAGTGTTCCCCAGGGTACTCATCGGCCAGTTGATGCGCCATTTCATGCTTCAGCACCAGGAGCGCCGCCTCCCAGCCGTAGCGTTCGATCAGATCAAAGCTGATCGATAGGCGGCGGCTGTGCTTTTCCCAGAAACCGAGGCGGGCAAGGCCGCGGTGCAGCGCCAGCACCGCCGGCCGCAGGTCTAGGCCGTAACGGGCGTTTATCGTATCAAACTCCCGCCGCAACTGGCCGAGCCAGCGCCGCGTCAGAAGCCGCGCCAATTCCGCCTCATCGCCGGCGGGCCTGGCCTCGTTGCCCCGGCCGTCATCCCACTTCATGCTTGTGTCCCTTGGCTGAATTCGGTAATGTCAACAAACTTTCGCGGCTCGACAAGCCGCTTTTCATCACCGACAATCCCTCTTTTATGAATCGCACCGCCTCCTGGCCTCTTCTCCTCTACAGTTACCTGATTACTGAGATGCTCGCTCCGTTTTTCGCGAGCTTTCTCGTGATGAACGCCATTTTTTTCCTTGTCAAGCTGATCCCATTTCTTAATTTTTCCCTGGAATTGAGTATCGGCCCCGCCGATTTCATCCGTCTGCTCAGCTACACCTTTCCCAACATGTTTTTGTATACCATGCCGATGGCGGCGATGATCGGCGTTACCATCGCTTTTTCCAGGCTGTCAAGCGATGCGGAAATTCTGGCCCTGAAGGCCGGTGGCATCAGCGCCTATCAGATCATGCCACCGGTTCTCATCGTCGCCCTGGCTATCACCATGCTGACCGCCTATTTTTCCGTGCGGCTGATTCCGATCAGCGAGACGGCCATGCGCCAGCTCACCTATCAACTCATGAAGGAAAAGATCGACAAGGGCATCCAGGAATATCAGTTCACCGAGGCCCTGGGCGACCTGGTGGTGCATGTCGGCCACATCGACAAGGAAACCGGGGCCTGGAAAAACGTTTGGGTGTCGGATATGCGCGGCGTTGAAAACCCGACGATCACCATGGCCGCCACCGGCTCGATGCGCTCTGACCTGAACAAGATGAACGTCACCATCGTTCTGAACGAGGGCAGTCTGAACCGGCCCGGCCAGCCGGATTCCCAGATCATCCGCTTTAAGGAGTATGTCATCAACATCCCGCTGAAACCGCCGGCGATGGGCGAGAACGTGGACCGCGGCACCCTGACCATGCCGCAACTCATTGAAAAGGCCAAGGAATACGGCTGGGATACGGAACGGGCACGGGTCATGCTGATTGAATACCACAAACGGTTGGTGCTGCCGGTCGGCTGTCTCTTCCTCACCATTTTGGGTTTGCCCTTCGGTCTCCAGGCCGGACCGGGCCGCAGGGCGATCGGCGTGCCGCTGGGGCTTGCGGTATTCATCGGCTATTACATTTTCTTCACCATCGGCAAAATGCTGGCCAGGGAAAGCACGCTGCCGGTGGCGCCCTGCATGTGGGCGGCCAATATCTTTTTTCTGCTGCTGGCGCTTTTTTTCATCCAGCGCGTCACCAACGAACTGCCGCTCTTGCCGGAGGCGGTTTCGCGCTTTTTCGGCAAATTCTTCCGCCTCATCGCCCTGCCGTTTATGACGCTGATACGGTTCGGCCGCCGTTTGTTTGGCCACGGGCAGGCCACGCCCATGGTCGTGGAGAAAATAGGCATGGCCGTACGCGGCGACCCGAAAAGTAAAATTTTTCATTTTCCTGACTGTAATCAGTACCATTCACCGAAATGCACGATGGAATTTCAGTCCGCGGACATCGCCAGGCAATCCGGCTACCATCCCTGCCTGTTCTGCCGGGCCTTGGCCCGTGGCGCTACCCCTTCATCCACTCACTCGCCATCGGGAGGCCAGCCATGAAAATTGCCACCGTTGAGGAGATGCGCGCCATTGACGAGAACGCCATCGCCAATCTGGGCATTGCCGCCGTCCTGCTCATGGAAAACGCCGGCAACGCCACCGTCGCCCTGATGCGCCAACACCTGGGCGACTGCCGGGGCACCTTTACCTGTCTCTTTATCGGGCCGGGCGCGAACGGCGGTGACGGCCTGGTCATCGGCCGGCGGCTGGCGCAGATGGGCTGCCAGCCGCTCTTCATGATGCTCACCGATCCGGAACGTCTGACCGGTGAGGCCGCCGCCAACTACGCCGCCATCGCCAAGATGGGCATCCCGGCCTTGCCGATGCCGCCGCAGCGGCTGGCCCAAGTCTGCGACAGCATCTACCGCGAAAACCTGAGCGCCGGGCGGCGCTGCTACGCCATCATCGACGCCATTTTCGGCGTTGGCCTGAACCGCCCGCCGGAAGGTGTTTTCGCCGAGGCCATCGCCTGGATCAACCGCATCCGCTCCGAACATAAAACACCGGTCATCGCTGTCGATTGCCCCTCCGGCCTGCGCCTGAACAGCGGTCGCGTGACCGGCCCCTGCGTCAGGGCGGACCACACGGCCTGCTTCGGTTTTCCGCAGCCGGGGCATGTGATGGCCGACGGCAGAGAGGTCTGCGGCGAACTGCATGTGCTGGATATTGGCCTGGGCAACCCAAATGAAAACGAAGATGCCGGCAGCATTTTGCTCGCCGATGAGCATTTGGCGAAGAAAATGGCCATGCCGCTGCACCGTCCGGTCAATTGCCACAAGGGCAACCACGGCCATCTGCTGGTTGTCGGCGGTTCGCCCGGCAAAACCGGCGCCGCCCTGCTCACCGCCCGTGGCGCGCTGCGTGCCGGGGCCGGTCTGGTCAGCCTGGTTGCGGCGAGCGCCCTCTTGCCGACCTATGCCGCCGCCCTGCCGGAAGCGATGACCCTGCCCATACCCGGCGACCACATCGGCCGGGACGACCTGACAACAATCCTTGCCGCCTGCGACGGTAAAAGCGCCATGGTTCTCGGCCCCGGCCTCGGCCTCGATGCCGCGCAGGAAGAACTGGCGCTGCGCCTCTATCTCGAAGCGCCGCTGCCGATGGTGGTCGATGCCGACGCCATCACCTTACTGGCAAAACATCTGGAAGAACTGCCGAAGGCCGGATATCCACGCATCTTCACGCCGCATCCCGGTGAAATGGCGCGGCTTTTGCGCTGTTCATCCAACGAGGTGCAGGACGACCGGCTGGCCGCCATCCGCCGGGCCCTAGCCCTTCTCAACCAGCGCCAGCCCCAGCACGTCGTGCTCTTGAAGGGCGCCGGCACCATCATCGCCGGTCCGGATGGGCAACTTTTCATCAACGCCACCGGCAATGCCGGCATGGCCACCGGCGGCATGGGCGATGTCCTCGCCGGCGTCATCGGCGCTTTGCTCGGCCAGGGCATGAGCCCGGTCCAGGCGGCGGTGCTCGGCGCCCATCTGCACGGGTTAGCGGCGGATATGCTCTTGAAGAAGACCGGCATCGGCTATCTCGCCAGCGAGGTCGCCAACACGCTGCCCAAGGCCCGGCGGCGGCTGATGCCGAAGGGGTGATAGATCGACACCGCCGCCGCCTTGCCATCGTTCATGGTCGGCGCTATTGTTCCGCAGTGGCTGAAAATTGATCACAACCCAAAAGAGAGGCGCAAGCTATGAATGACATCATCTTGGAAACTGGCACTTTGCCGGAACCGCTGTCCCGCATGGTTGGCGCGGCCAGAGTCAGAGCACGTCAAACTGATGGCGGCGTACAATTGATTCCGCTGGAAGGCGAGAATGCCGGTTGTCCGTTGCGCGGGCTTCTTCTTGCCGGGTATCCGGGCTATAGCGTGGATAGTTTTTTGCGGCGCAAACACATGGATAAGGCGCTGGATTTATGAAGGGCGCGTAAATGTAAGCAACGTGCTCCAATGTCTGCCAAATCAAGCAAGAAAGGCGGCGGCGTGCATGGCGGTGACCGCGGAGCCGAAAGAACGCCGACGATTCCTGCGCCCGTAAATGCGAAAACTTGTATCAATTGCCAAGTTTTCGCATTTATCGTATATTCCCGCCATGCAAACGATTCGTCGGAAAAATTATGAAGCTATCCTGTGGCAACTCAAGGACAAGCGGCTGATCAAAGCGGTCACGGGAGTCAGGCGCTGCGGCAAATCGACGCTCCTGAATTTGTTCCGGGATTCGCTGGCGCAGAGCGTGCCCAGCAGCCAGATACAAAGCTATAACTTCGAGGCCCCGGAAAATCTCCGCGTCGGCGACTGGCTGGACTGGTACGATAAAATTTGCACTAATCTTGCGCCAGGCAAGGCCAACTACATCTTTCTCGATGAAGCGCAGGCCATCCCCGGCTTTGAAAAGTTGCTCGACGGTCTCTATGTCAGACCGGACGTTGACCTGTATGTCACCGGCTCCAACGCTCGGCTGCTTTCGAGCGAACTCGCGACCCTACTCACCGGGCGTGCCTTTGAAATCAATATCCTGCCGTTTTCTTTCGCCGAATTCGTCCAGGCTCAACCAGTGGCTCAGTCGCCGGAACGCCTCTTTGCCGAATATCTACAAACCAGTTCTTTGCCGCAAGCCGTCGATTTGGCGCAGACCAGCCGCCAGATCATGACCGGCTATCTGCGCGAAGTGTACGCCAGCATTCTGGAAAAAGACCTGGCCAGCAAACGCAAGATTGGCTCGAAACGGGCCTTTCAGAATGTGGTCAATTTTGTCATTGATTCCATCGGTTCGCCGCTGTCGCCGCACAAAATAGCTTTGCGATTGCAACAGGAAGACAAAGCGGTGGACAGCCGAACGGTGGACGGCTACCTTTCGGTTCTAACCGGCAGTTACCTTTTTTATAAAGCGAGCCGTTATGACATCAAAGGGAAAGCGCATCTGGCGACGCAGGAAAAATATTATCTCGTCGATACCGGTTTACGCCATGCCCTGCTTGGTAAAGATTTAGCCGCTGACAGCGGCCATTTGCTGGAGAATATCGTCTATCTTGAACTGCTGCGCCGGGGCAATCAGGTATGGCTGGGTAAAATTGGCAACGCCGAGGTCGATTTCGTCGTTCGTGACCCGAACGGCTATACCCAGTACATCCAAGTGGCGCAGACCGTGCAACAGGCGGAAACCCTGGCGCGTGAATTGGCTCCCTTCGATAAAATACCCGATCATAACCCGCGCTTTCTTCTGACCATGGATCTGCGAAGCGGCTCACACAACGGCGTTAAACAGTTGAATGTGGTGGATTGGCTGTTGGGTGAGGGTGAGGCGAGGATTCCCTGACTCACCATAGCATTGTTTGCCGCCAGTTATCAAGCAAGAAAGGCGGCGGCGTGCATGGCGGTGATACCGGTGCCGAAGGAGCGCGTTTCCACGTCATTTGATAGAACGAAGGCGTGCTTGAGCGGTTTGCCGAGGAACTGTTGCAGGTTGAACAAACGAAACGGCGTAAAATTTCAAGTACAATGTTAAATTTTACGCCGTTATTTAACATTACATGTGAAAATTGCCGGAGCCGGCCGTCCCGGCGACGAGGTGGGCCCTTACGGTGCTGAGCCGCTTCGCCACTTTTCAATTGCAATTCCCGGCGGTGTCGCTACTGTGCCTTGCGCCGCGAAAGCGGTGGCGCCGGACGAATGGCTTCGAGGTTCGATTGTTCGCCATCATCGGTCACCCCGACCACGGCATCATACCAACGCATCATTTCATGAGATTGGAGGAAAATATGTCAGGTTCATGTTCAAGCTCCTGCTCGTCGGCCAGCACCTGTTCGTCGAAGGAATCGCAGCAGGCCCACGCCGCCCAGCAGGAAAACGCCATTTCGCGCTCGCTTGGTAAAATCAAACACAAGATTCTCGTCATGAGCGGCAAGGGCGGCGTCGGCAAATCGACGGTGTCGGTCAATCTGGCCCTGGCCCTGGCCAAAAATGGCCATAAGGTCGGCCTGATGGATGTCGATATTCATGGGCCGGACGTGGTGCGGATGCTGAACCTCGGCGGGGCGTTGCAACCGCCGGCGACACCTGACGGCCTGATCGCTCCCTTGCGGTACAGCGATAACCTCAAGGTGGTGTCGCTCGAATACATGATGAAGGACCGTGACGAGGCCATCATCTGGCGCGGGCCGCTGAAGATGCAGGCGATCCGCCAATTTATCGGCGACATGGATTGGGGCAAGCTCGATTATCTGGTCATCGACGCGCCGCCCGGCACCGGCGACGAGCCGCTGACCGTTGCCCAGACCATTCCTCTGGTCAAGGCCGTGGTCGTGACCACGCCGCAGCAGGTGGCCTTGGCCGACGTGCGCAAGTCGATCAACTTCTGCAAGGCGGTCAGGATGGAGATCGTCGGCGTCATCGAGAACATGTCCGGCCTCATTTGCCCGCACTGCCATGAACTGGTCGAGGTCTTCAAAAGCGGCGGCGGCGAAAAGATGGCGAGGGATTTCGACCTGCCCTTCCTCGGCCGCATCCCGATGGACCCCAAAGTGGTCATGGCCGGTGACGATGGCGTGCCCTATCTGTCAACCGATACAGACAGCCCGGCGGCCCAGGCCTTTGCCGGCGTGGTCAAGGCCATCGAACTGCGGCTGCCGCCGGGCATTCCCTCCGGGCCGCTGCCGATGGCGAGCCCCTGCCAGTCCTGCGGCTGAAAGGCGCCGCCGTCTCTTTTTTTACGGGAATCACCATGAGTCAGGAAAGCCAGATGGCGCAGCAGCGCCGGGACAAGGCGCGGGAACTTGCCGAAATGGGAGTGCGCCTGTACAGCAATTCCTTTTGTCCCAGCCATAGCGTCGCCGAGATTTTGCCCGAGGGCACGGGGCTTGCCGCCGAAGAGTCCGACCCGGCGGCAAGGATTTTCCGGGTGGCCGGGCGGCTGATGTCGATACGCCGTTTCGGCAAGGCGGCCTTTGCCCATCTGGCCGACCGCAGCGGCAGAATCCAGATTTACTCCAGCCGGGATGTGCTTGGCGAGGCCCGCTATAACGAATTCAAAAAGTGGGACATCGGCGATATTGTCGGTGTTGCCGGTGTCCTGTTCAAGACCAAGACCGGCGAGTTGTCGTTGCAGGCGCGGGAGATGACGATGATCTCGAAATCGCTCAGGCAACTGCCGGAAAAGTTCCATGGCCTGACCGATGTCGAAACCCGCTACCGCCAGCGATACCTCGATCTGATCGTGACGCCCGAAAGCCGCGACACCTTCCGCAAACGCGGCGAAATCATTCGCTTTATCCGCGATTACCTGACTGGCCGTGACTTTATGGAAGTGGAAACGCCGATGATGCAGCCGCTGCCGGGCGGTGCCACGGCCAAACCTTTCCGCACCTACCACAACGCCCTGGGCATGGATCTGTTTTTGCGCATCGCCCCGGAATTGTATCTGAAGCGGCTCTTGGTCGGCGGCCTCGAGCGGGTCTTTGAAATCAACCGTAATTTCAGAAACGAGGGCCTGTCGACGCGGCACAATCCGGAATTCACCATGCTCGAGCTGTACCAGGCCTACGCCACCTATGAGGATCTGATTGACCTGACCGAGAAGATGCTCTCCGACCTCTGCCGGCATATCAACGGCGGCCTGGAAATCGTCTATCAGGGACAGACCGTCAACCTGACGCCGCCGTGGCGCCGTATGACCATGGACGAGGCGCTGCTCGAAGTCGCCGGGCTCGATGCGGCGACCCTGGCCGACTCCGCGGCGCTGAAGGCCCTTTGTTTGAAAAACGGCGTCAAACCGGCGGACGGTGCCGGCATCGGCAAGCTGAAGACCGAACTGTTCGAGCTGCTCGTCGAGGAGAAACTCGTCAATCCGACCTTTATCACCGCCTATCCGACGGAAGTCTCGCCCTTGGCCCGGCGTAACGACGCCAATCCCGACATCACCGACCGCTTCGAATTGTTCATCACCGGGCGGGAAATCGCCAACGCCTTCAGCGAATTGAACGACCCGGATGATCAGCGGCGACGCTTTGAGGAACAGATCGCCGGGCGTGGCGACAACGACGAAATCCACCCGGAAGTCGATGAGGATTATCTGCGGGCGCTCGAATACGGCATGCCGTCGGCGGCCGGTGAAGGCATCGGCATCGACCGGCTAGTCATGCTTCTGACCGACTCACCGTCGATCAGGGATGTCATCCTTTTCCCGCACCTGAAACCGGAAGGCCAGGGGCGGGGCAAAACAATGCCGGAAAATCCGTGATGTACGAATGGTTCATCAGCCGCCGCTATCTGCGAGCCAAGCACCGCGACGGCTTCATCTCGCTGATTTCCCTGATCTCGGTGGCTGGCGTCGCCGTCGGCGTCATCGCCCTGATTGTCGTCCTCGCCGTCTATGCCGGTTTCACCGACGGCCTGCGTGACCAGATTCTCGGCGTCAACTCGCACATTGTCGTGCAGCGCCTTTCCGGCCCCGTCGCCGACTACCGGCGCGTGCGCGATGAGATCCTCGCCGTGCCACCGGTCACCGGGGCCACGCCCTACCTCTACACCCAGACGCTGTTATCAGGCAATAGCGGCGGCAGCGGCATCATCCTGCGCGGCATCGACCCGGCGACGGCGGCGGGCGTCTTGGCCCTGCCCAAACAGATGAAAGAGGGGCGTATCGAGGAATTGAAGGGTGACGGTCATGGCGCCGGCGCGGGCGTGGCGCCGATTATTTTGGGCCAGCAACTGGCGCGGCAACTACGGGTCGGCCTTGGCGACAAACTGCGGCTGATTTCCCCCTCCGGGCCGCTGACGCCGATGGGCGTGATTCCGAAGATCAAAACCTGCCGCGTCGCCGGCATTTTCGCCAGCGGCATGTACGAATACGACAGCTCACTCGCCTATATGTCGCTGGCCGACACCCAGAATTTTCTCGGCATCGGCGACGAGGCGCACGGCATCGAGGTGGCGGTTCCGCAAGGGGATTTGGGGCGGGCCGATGCCATCGCCGGACGCATCGCCGCCCGGCTCGGCCAGGATTTCGTCGCCAAGGACTGGATGCGCATGAACCAGAACCTCTTTGCCGCCTTCAAGCTGGAAAAGATCGGCATGTTCATCGCCCTGACTATGATTATTCTCGTGGCGGCGCTCAATATCATCAGCGCCCTGGTCATGGTGGTGATGGAGAAAACGCGAGACATCGCCATCTTGAAATCCATGGGCGCGACCAGTTCCTCGATCATGAAGATATTTTTCCTCCAGGGCATGGTCATCGCCCTCACCGGCACAATACTTGGTGTCGCCGGTGGTCTCGGCCTCTGCGAACTCTTGTCGCGCTACCACTTCATCGAACTGCCATCCGGCGTCTATCCGATGACCACCCTGCCGATCAAGGTCTTGCCGCTTGATATCACCATTGTCGCGGTTGCGTCCATCGTCATTACGCTCAGCGCCACCCTGTATCCGTCGTGGAAGGCGTCGCGGGTGACGCCCTCGGAGATGCTGTCATGACCATGCTGCGGGCGGAGGACATCGGCAAAACCTATCGCATGGGCGGCAACAGCCTGACCATTCTCGATGGCGTCAACCTGACACTTGAACAGGGGGAGATGGCGGCCATCGTCGGCGCTTCCGGCTCCGGCAAGACGACGCTTTTGCAGATACTCGGCACCCTGGCCCTGGCCGATAGCGGCCGGCTCTTTTTTAACGACACCGACCTGAACGGCCTGAGCGAAGAGGCGAGGGCGCGTTTCCGCAACCTGTCCCTGGGTTTTATCTTCCAGTTTCATCATCTGCTGCCGGAGTTTTCGGCGCTGGAAAATGTTTTGATGCCGGCCTTGATCGCCGGCAAAGCGTCGCGGGCGAAACGGGCGGAAGCCCTGGCCCTGCTCGAGGCGGTGGAACTCGGTGAGCGCCAGCAGCACCGCGTCGCCGAGCTTTCCGGCGGCGAACAGCAGCGCGTGGCCCTGGCGCGGGCGTTGATCATGAAGCCGGCGGTGCTGCTCGCCGACGAACCCACCGGCAACCTCGACAACCGCTCCGGCCAGCGGGTCTTCGATCTGCTGCGCGCCCTCTGCCGCGAGCGCAAGCTGGCGGTTTTGATGGTCACGCACAACCTGGAACTGGCCGAGCGCATGGACAGCCGCTATACCCTGAAAGACGGCAAGTTGAGCTGAGTCACACCGTGGTTGGCGTCCCGCGCTTTCATGGTTTGTGAACGCGCAAAAACACCGCGCCAATGGCACGGTGGAGCCAAAAAATTACCAATTATTTACTTTACATCACATTATTTTTCGTACATAATTATACTGATATAAGGAGAAGTACACTGCTATATTCATTTATCGAAAAAATCATGGCGCGGCCATAAAAAACACTTGACACAAAGAATATAAAATGTTAGGCTTCGCACAGCACAGCACAGCACAGCACAGCACAGCACAGCACAGCACAGCACAGCACAGCACAGGATTGTTAGGTTAAATTACCTGACAAATACGGCGCTTTGCCGCGCCGCTCGTCCTCCGGTTTTTCCCCGTTGTAACCGCCGTTTCACCGCCACCGCTTTAACTTTTTCCACAACCACCCCGGCCGCTCCGCGCATCCTGAGTTTGTCCAACGACGGCGGTCACGCCGCCTTGCGGCCCTTCACCCATTCCCGCATCACCTCATTGACGCGCGTCTGCCAGCCCTTGCCGGTCGCCCGCAGGGCGGCCAGCACGTCCTTGTCGAAACGGATGGCGACCTGCTCCTTGGTCGTGCCGGCGGGCCTGCCGCGCGAACGCCGGTACGCTTCGATGCCGGCCAGCATTTCTTCTCGCGTCATCGGGCGGTCATCCTCGTCTTCGCCGTCCCAAACGAAATCTCCCCCTGGCGGCGGGGATTTCAACGCCTCAAGGATTTCCTCACGGGTTAACGTATTCGTTTCTAAGCCACTCACGGTAGACCTCCCTCTCTTTGCCACTTGCCCGGCGAAAGCTGATAACTCGGGTTTTATGCCCGCTTCCAGCGTGTACCACCAAGAGTACCGCCAATTTTCCGAACACATAGGCAAACGACTGCATCCTGTTTTCGCCATTGCGCACCACCGGGCTATCAAAGCGATAGGGCGAATCCAGCACCCAGCCGGCATTGGCGAAATCAAGGCCGTGCTTTTTCAGGTTTTGAATGCGTTTGGCCTTGTCCCAGGTCAGTTCCGTTTCCATGCGAATAATTGTAGATGCGTTTATTCGCGCTGTCAAAGATTTTTTGTCTCACGCGCAGGCATTCCCCCACGTCTCACCACGGTGCGCGGAGATAATGCTTATCAGGGACGGTGTTCCGCCAGCCAGCCGCGAAGGGCGTCGTTCATGCGTGTTTGCCAGCCTTTGCCCGTGGCCTTGAAGGCGGACAGCACCTCGGTATCGAAACGGACCGTGGTCGATTGCTTCTTGCCGCTGCCTGGCGGGCGGCCACGCAAGACCTTTTTGATTTCCCGTTGCGCCTCTTCCCTGGAAACGATTCTGTCGCCGATCGTCCACTGGGCGTTGGCAAAAAAATCATCGTCAAGTTCCGGCGCGTCGTCCGGATCTATCCAGGTGCTTGGAGTATTTTTTCCTTTCGCGCTCATTGGGATACATCATCGAAATTATGCGGCGGTTCTCGCCACGCGGCGTCTGAATCAGAGAAAATTTCCCGGCAGGCCAGCGGGCGAGTACTTCCTTCAGTCGGTGCAGGCAACATCAATTATGAGCGGCCATAGACGCATTGACCATATATGCCGAGCGGGAAATACCACGCGCCTTGGCCCGCTTGTCGATTGCCGCCAGCGCATAGCGGGGCACGGTGATATTCACTCGCTCAGTGGCGCTTTCGAGGAAGGCGGTATCGACATCGGCCAGGACCAGGACGCGGCCTTGCGCGTCCGGAGATGCCTGGACGGCTTCCAGGGAGCTGGCGACGGGGAAAATGGCCGGGTCTTCTCCGTCCATCCATGTTTCCACCGCGTCCTGGACATCGGCCAAGAGGGCGTCAAGCGTGTCGCCCATTGGGTAACAGCCGGGGAAATCCGGCAGCAAACCACCGTAGTCACTGCCTTCGCTCTTATAGACAATCATGGGGAAACGCATGGCTACCTCAACTTTTCGCCGAAGTACCCACGGATATCAAGAGTCGCAGGGGGCATGAGCGCTCCCAGATCATTTTGTCAAGACGTTCAGGGCGGCGATAATCGCCACCGCCGCCGCGATCATGGCGCCGAAACGGGTCGTCAAGCGCAACTCGAGGTCTTTCAGGGCTTGGTTGTTTGTCGATTGGAGCCGATATTCAAGCTCTTGCAAATCGCGCTTGGTGGCCAGCCGTTCGTCAATCACTTCGCGCATGGCGTCCGCCTGCGCCTTTGCCTGGTTTTCCGGCACGCCAGCGGCTTTCAGCTTTTCGAAGTATCCGAGGGTATCAAAAGTAGCAGTGGTCATAAGCGCCTCCTCAAATCAATACAATACCATTTTTGTATCCGCCTAAAAAGATACTCGCTCTATCGCCTTTGGACAAGCCGTACAAAAGGCGCAGCCGCCGGAGGGAGGAATATGACGAAAGCGTATCAGAGAAAAGCCTGGCGCGGTATGTCGAAGACTTGGCCGAGTTTTGCGGCCATGGCTTTGGAAATGGGCCGTTTGCCGTTCTCCATGTCGGAGACGCGGTTCTGGCTGATGTCAAGCCGTGCCGCCAGCTCGGTTTGGGTCAGGCTAAGTTTCAGCCGGAATCCGGCCAATACCATGCCGGGATGCGCCTCCGGGAAGACTTCTTCGATACCGTACACTTTTTCGCCGTCGGCGTTCAGTTGGCGCGCTTTGTGGCCAGCCAAGGCCAGCATTGCGCGCATGGCGCCTTCAAATGGTCATGGCGCGTGTTGGGCCAGGACGGCGGCGGCGCGGGTCTGCCAGCCTTTACCGCTGGCACGCCAGCGGGCCAGCGCTTCCGACGCCACGCGCAGGGTCACCGGTTCTTTATGTTCCGAAAGCGGCGGGCGTCCGCCGGAGCGTCGGGCTATCTCCTCGCCCGTCGTCACGCGCCCTTCACCGGCAAATGCCTGTTTCAGGCCACGTTCAATTGACGCCAGCAAGGCGGCTGATTCAGCGTCCATTTTTTTAATGTCGTCAGTCATGATATTTCTCCGAAAGGGCGCGCAACAAAGGCGTGGGGATGTTCTCGATACGGCCTTTGGCGTAAGCCGTCACCAGCAGCACCTCGCCGCGTGTTGTGCGCACGAAGTAAATCACCCGCGCGCCACCGCGTTTGCCCCGGCCAGGCGCCGCCCAACGTACCTTGCGCAGACCGCGCGTGCCGGGAATGACATCCCCCGCATGGGGGTTGGCCGCAATCCAGTCGATAAAGGCTTCGCGCTCTTCATCTGTCCAGATGCCGGCGGCGCTGGCGATAAATTCCGGCGTTTCAATCACGGTGAACATGCGGTTATTGTACATCGAATAATGAGAATATCAATCACTCATCCCTTGCCAGCCTGTTGCCCGTATCAGAGAAAAGCCTGGCGCGGCATGTCGAAGACTTTGCCGAGTTTTGCGGCCATGGCTTTGGAAATGGGCCGTTTGCCGTTTTCCATGTCGGAGACGCGGTTCTGGCTGATGTCAAGCCGTGCCGCCAGCTCGGTTTGGGTCAGGCCAAGTTTCAGCCGGAATCCGGCCAATACCATGCCGGGATGTGCCTCCGGAAAAACTTCTTCGATGCCGTACAATTTTTCGCCGTCGTCGTTTACCCGGCGGACGGTATGTCCGGCCAGTTCGAGCATGGATAAAATCGCTTTTTCCACTGTCCGCGCCGCGGTTTCCGGCACCATCAGGGCGATCTCGGTCCGCCGGTCAGTACGGCGCGTTCTCATGTGTGCCAACATATTGCACCTCCATTATTTTTATCTTGCGGTCAAGCACTTTCCATACTGTCACATAAGTTGGCCGGCCCTTGTTCAGGTGGCAGTGAAAAACGTTTGTCATGTTCTTCAATTTGCCGAAATGCGGCCAGCTTGGCTGCGCCGGGCCTTTGAAGCGCAGTTCGGCGAGCAAGGCCAGAAACATCAGCCGAATCTCTGGCGGCAACTTTTCTTTCTGTTTCCGCACCTTGCTAGTCATCTCGACCATCCACTCGTTGTTCGTTTCCATGCCAGTATTATAACTATAAAAGGAATAATATCAAGGTATATCGTAAATCTCATTCCTGTTCCCGCCTTGCCGGGAAACGGAGATTTTTTGCCTTGTTTTAACGTGTAGACGATGCCAAACCGTCGCGCCGATTTCCGGCGCGGCATAACAATAAAAAGAGAGAGAAAGGAGAAAGCGATGGAGCGAGGAAAGAAGGTAAGAATAGTGGCTGCCAATGCTGGGGGTCTGGATGATATTTTGCCGCCGTTCGATGATGGGCCGCCCGTAGGGGCACGGCGCGCCGTGCCCCTTGGTGAATACCGCCGCCGCATGGCCTGTTCCCTGCCACCTGTAACCCGCCACCTGTTCCTCGCCGCCAGCCTTTTGGCCACGCCCCTTTTGCCGTTGGCCATGCCAGCCCATGCCGCCAATATTACGATAAGCGGTCCTATCACTGGCAATGTCTATGGCAATAGCAGCGATACCGTCAATGGTTCTGTCGCTGACCAGCCCGCCAGTGGCAATAGTGTAACCATTAACACGGGCGCAGACGTGGGTGTGGGGGCCGGTATCGCTAGAGTCATTGGCGGGTCGGCTGATGCTTCCATTCCCATTACCGGTACATCGGCTAATAACAACACCGTCACCATGAATGATGGACATGTTATTTCTGGGATATTAGGGGGTGGCGCTAGCAGCGACAGTACGACGGCAACGGCTAACAACAACACCGTCACTATAAATGGTGGAGTTTTAAGTGGGCCAGGTGGCGGTGGCGCTCGTAGTTCTATGTCTAGCCCGGGTATGGCAATAGCCAACGCCAACAAAGTCATCATCACTGGTGGAGAAATAACAAGCGGCCCCTGGAGTGGAGGTTCAGCTTACGGTTATACGGCAACAGCCAGCAATAATATCATCACCATCAGTAACGGAAATGCAGGGGTTTTCAATGGAGGCCATGCCCAGAACGGTACACTGGATGGTGGTACGGCAACAGCCAGCAATAACATCATTACCATCAGTGGCGGAACAGCATCGGGTGTATACGGAGGCGATGCGTATTGTAGCGCGAGTGCAAATGGTACGGCGACAGCCAGTGGCAACACCGTCACCATCAGTGGTGGAACAATAAACGAAGCCATCGGAGGTTCTGCTTACATTCCCGCTATGAGCGGGACTGGCAGTGTGGCGGCCAACCGCAACACTGTCACTATTAGCGGCGGCAGTGTAAGTCGTATTACAGGCGGCGAGACGACAGTAGAGGGGGGTAGCGATGTTGCCACCGCCAACAATAATATGGTCATCATCAGCGGCGGCAGCATTAGTGGCAAAGTCAGCGGCGGTAGCATTGATGTCGATGCCATTGGTACCCACATGACCGCCACCGCCAACAACAATACGGTCATCATTAGCGGTGGCACAATTAGTGGTGATATTGCTGGTGGGTATGCTTCCGGAGGAGTCGCCAACAACAATACCGTTACCATCGAAGGAAACGCAGACCTTAATATAAACCAGGTAAAAATTTATGGCGGTATGGGTGGTGACTATGTTGCCGTCAATAGCTGGCAAGACAGAGCCCTTGGAGACTCAAGTATTACCGCTGGCAACACCTTTAACCTGAAACGTTCCGGCGTCACGGTGGCCGGGCTGTATAACTTCGAGAATCTCAATTTTTATCTTCCCACCGATCTTGGCAACGGCGGCACCATGCTGACGGTGACAAAGGAAGCCAATATCGATAAGGCCAATGTCAATGTCGGTATTAACGGCGCTTCTTCACCTTTACGCGCCGGCGATAAGGTATATTTGATCGACGCTGGGACGTTGACCGGCACCCCGGCCAACAACAACGGCATTGTCCGCGGCAGCGGTATGCAGGGCGTCACCTGGCTCTATGACTTCAAGATTTATACCCAGGGCAACCAACTGATCGCGGAAATTCCCAAAGAAGCACCGCCACCGACTGTGTCCACACCTTCCGCGCCAGCGGAACCACCGCCTGTCCGGGTCAATCCGCAAGCCAAGGCGGTGAACGAAGGCTTCGTCGCTCCGGTGACGACCGTCAATCAGGGCCTCACCTTCTCCTCAACCAAAGGCGTTGACGAGGCGGTAAAAGCCGCCGATGGCAAAGGCCAGGAAAGCGGTGAAAAGGGTGTTGGCGGCGTCGCCGGCGTTATACAGTCATCCGCCGGGGCGCGGCCCTTTGGCGCCATCAGCGGCAGTACCATGACCTATGACACCGGCTCCTCCGTCGATGTCGATTCCATTTCCGTTATTGCCGGTCTGTCAAAAGCCATCGAATACCAGCAACTGGGCCGCCTGACCATGGGCGGTTTCCTTGAATACGGCCACGGCGGCTACGACACCTACAACAGCTTTCCGAACCAGGCTTCGGTGCATGGCTCCGGCAATATCGACAATTTCGGCGGCGGCGTTTTGGGACGGCTCGATCTGCGCCAGCTCGGCGAAGGCATCAGCGCCGGGCGCTTCTATGCCGACGCCTCGGCGCGGCTCGGCCAGGTGCGCAGCGATTTTTCGAGCGATTTGCGCGATATGATGGGCACCGCCGCCAGCTTCGATACCGATTCCATCTACTTCGGCGGCCACCTTGGCGGCGGCTATCTGATGGCGGTCAGCAACACTTCCCAGGCCGATTTCTACGCCCGCCTGCTGTGGACGCACCAGGACGGCGACGACGTACGGCTTTCAACCGGTGAGACCGTCAACTTCGACGCCGTCGATTCGCTGCGCACGATGCTCGGCCTCCGCTATACCTGGGTGGCCAAATCGTGGCTCGTGCCCTATGTCGGCGCCGGCTGGGAGCATGAGTTTGACGGCGAGGCGGGTTCAACGGTGAACGGCATCGCGCTTGATAAACCGAGCCTCAGCGGCGACACCGGCATGGGCGAGCTTGGCGTCAACATGGGATCGAATGCCGGTAAATGGGCCTTCGATGTCGGCGCCCAGGGCTATGTCGGCGCCAGAGAAGGCGTCAGCGGCACGGTTAGGGTGGTGTATAGGTGGTAATCAGGTGACAGGGCACAGGGGACAGGGGACAGGGTTTACTCGGCGTCATTGCGAGGAACAACGTGACGAAGCAATCCAGGAAAAACTGGATCGCCACGGCGCGAAAAACGCGCGCCTCGCGATGACGGTGTTTGTGAGGCCTCTCCGATGAGGCCCCGGCGCAGCCGGTGGGGGAGGAAGGATGGGGGAGAAAATTGAGGGAAAAAACATGGCGCTGAAGAATACCGCTGGCGGAAATGGCACACGGATGGGCGATGCCCGCTCTTACAGCAATTTTACCAGCGCGGCGACAACCGCCGCTTGTGCGATGAGCAGCCCGGCTGTCCATTTGATGGTTTCCGCTCTCGACTTGGCTATTTCCGCCATGAGTTCGGTCTTCATCTCTTGCAAGTCGCGCTTAGTGGCCAGCTTGTCCTCGATGATGTCGCGCAGCGCGTCGGCTTGCGCCTTCGCCTGGGGGTCGGTGAATCCGGCGGCCTTGAGCTTTTCACAATATCCGAGGGTGTCGAATGTTGTCGTGGCCATAAGCGCCTCCTTGAGTCAGTGCAATGCCATTTTCGTCTCCATACAAGAGAATACCCGCTCTATCGTCTGTAGGCAAGCCGGACAAGGGGCGAAGCCGCCGGTGGGACGAATACGTGAAGAAGAGTCAGTTTTTGCGGGCGCGGCGCTGGCCATGAAATCGTCTTGGTCAGAGCACAATAATTTCCGCCGCCGTTACGCCCAGGGCGGTGGCCAGCTTGCGGGCGGCGGCAATACTGATGGCGCGCCGGCCGCGTTCCATGTCGGAAATACGCTGCGGGCTGAACCCGGCTTTTTTCGCCAGCGCCGCTTGCGTCAGCCTGGCGTTTCCGCGGTGAATTTTCAGACGGTCGCCGTCGGTCGTCCGCGCCTCGATTTGCCGGTGCAAATCGGTCTCGAACCAGTCTTCCAGCAAGTCGTCGTCATCTTCGACGACTTGCAGCTCGCCGTCATACTCGCCATTCAGCCAGGCCAAAAGATTATCGGGGATATCGCCTTCGATCCGGAATTCAGTATGGGGCGTTTTCACGACTGCCAACATAGTACACCTCGATTTCAATGGTTTCGGCTTCATGCCGCCAGCAGGCCACCCAATGGTATGACAGGTGGCAATGATGCTCGTTCTTTCCCAGCTTGCTGTAGCTCGGCCATTCTGGCCGCGCCGGCCCACGTGAGCGCAATGCTTTGGTCAGGGAATCGAACCGGCTTTGTTCCAGCCTCGGCATCCGGCCCGCCATCTTCCGTACGCGCCGTTTTATTTTCACGATGTATTCCATGGTTGTCAAGAATACTCCATAATGGGGTATGCGGCAAGAAGAAAAACGCATTCCGGCCCTGGCCATGCTCATCCGGCAAACAGGAGTGGTTGGAAAAGGCCAATCTTTTCAGGATCAACTATGAACAAAGCATTTTCACATAAAACGCGGTGCCTGGCGCTGGCCATGGCCTCGATGCTGGCGCTGGTTTTGGCGCCATGGCTGGGGCAGGCCGCCGGGTTGAACGAGCCGGTGGCGGCACGAAGCGAGGCGCTGGCCCAGGCAGCCAGCCAATCGACGCTGGTGTGGATTGGCGCCTTTGCTGACGGCATCGTGCCGATGCGGCCTGTTGAATTTGTCCGCCAGGAGAACGGCGATTTACTGGTCAAAGGCGGTGCCGTGGTCAAGGCCGCGCCGATGGCCTGGTGGCCGGTGCTGCGCGGCGGCGGCCAGGGGCATTTCTTCGTGTTCGCCCCTAACAACCCGCGCGGCGTTTATTGGATCATGGATCCCGGCGGGCAACGACCGGGGGCAAGGCGGTTCAGATGACAGAATACAGACGACAGAAGACAGATAAAAGCTACGCGCTACGCGCCAGGAAAGGACGGTTGGTCCGTCCTCTGTTCTCTGTTTTCTGTCTTCTGATTTTTTTTACGGAGAGTGGCTGGCGAAGCCGCTTTTAACAACCGGCCAGTTGAGCCGGGCAATAACACAGCAAGGAGGTAGGTAATGGCAAAGGTAAAGATGGCGGCGGTACTGGTGGCGCTCTCCCTGTTTTGCGCCGGAGCGGCATTGGCTGAGGATTGGAAAGTTCAGGAGAGCAACACGATTCAGGGAAATGTTGATGCGGCAACGGGTTCCGGCAACAAGGTTGACATTGGCAGCGTTAAAGCCGGGGGCGCCAGCGGCGTCAAGAGTGCCGATATCGGCGCTAACAACCAGACAAAAAATATTACCGCGAAAAACGGCGGCAAGGTTGCCATTGGCAGCGCCAATCTGACCAATGCCTCGGCGGGTAAGGTCACGCAGCAGGTGATTAACAAGGTCCAAGGCGATGTTACTTCCGACAAAAGCGATGTTTCGGTGGGCAGCCTGAATGCCGAAGGCGCCAATGTTTCCGGCAATATTACGCAACAAATGACCAATCAGACCGGAAAAATCGATGCCAAAAGCAGCACGGTGAACGTCGGCAACACGAAAATCGACGGTCTGAAAGCCACCAGCGTCACCAATAAAGCGAGCAATACGGTAGGCAATATCAAAGCGGACAGCAGCGAGGTTTCCGTCGGCAGTATCAATGCTTCCGGCGCCCAAGTCGGCAATCTGACTTTGCAGAACAATGGCGCGCCCAATACGGTCGGAAATATTACCGCGACCGGGGGAAATTCCCTTGTCCGCATTGGCTCGGCCAATCTCGATGGAGCCAAGGTTGGCGGCGATGTCACGGTCAAATCGACCAGCACGCTGAAGGATGTGACGGCAACAAATGGCGGCGTGGTCGAGGTTGGCTCCCTGAGCGCCAGAGGCGCGACAGCGGACAGCATCAAGTTAGACTCGGTAAATAAGGTCACCGGTAATATCAGCGCCACACAGGGCGCCAAGGTGGCGGTCGGCAGCGCCAATCTGGATGGCATGAAAGGCGGCAAGGTGGATATGACGACCAGAAATACCGTGAACGGTTCTATTCGCGCCAACGGCAATGGCACCAACGTCAACGTTGGTTCAATGAGCAAGTAATGGAAAATCTTCGTTCTCTTCCCTTCGCCCGCCGAGGGGAAGAGACGATGCCCCCAAGAGGCGAGCTATGAAAATTTCATCGGTGGTCTTCCTGGCGCTTATCGCCGTGTTGTTCGGCGCGGCCCATGCCCATGCCGGCAACCTGTACAACAAAACCATCATCAAACACCAGGCGATGCGAGGCGAATGCACCTCGGAGCAAAGCGATGACTGCGTCAATGTCGTCGGCAACCAGGCGTACAGCTATCAGAAGCGCGGCTATGAAAGGGCCGGCAAGCGTGACGAGCGGGACAGCATCGGCGTTGACCGCGAAGGCAAGCTCACCGGCGCCAATATCTCAAAAGACATGCGCCAGAATTCGGTCAAAGGGGTGCACCAGTATGTCGAAGTCGACAAAAAGGTCAATGCCGGCGGCGAGGGCATGGAAGTGGGCACCATCAAAGCCGATACCGGGGCCGGGAGAAAATTGAACCAGGTGCAGAACATCGTCGAGGTGAAGAAAAAAGTCGGCGATGTCGGCAATGTCAGTATTGGCGCCGTCGAGGCGAGAAACGGCAGCTCGGTTGGCAACATTGACAACAAGGTGACGACCAAGGGCATCGACGCCGGTGGCGGCGTCAATGTTGGCGGCGTCCGCGTCGGCAATGGCGCCACGGTTGGGCAGATCAACAGCGATACCACCGTCGATGGCGACATTAACGCCGACGGCCCGATCAATATCGGCGGCGTCCGCGTCACCAACGGCACCATCGGCGGCGTGCATACAACCACGGTAATCAAAGGCAATATCAAAGCGACTGGGAATTGAAGATGAAACAATCCGCGAAAATGCCGGTGGCGGCCCTGGCCTGCCTGGCCCTTACCTCTATGGCCCTTACCGCCTGTAGCCTGGCGCAGCCGAAGATCAGCGAGGGCGAGCGGAAGGAGATAGCAGCCGCCGCTACGCCCTATGAAAACGATGTCCGCTATGAAAACGCGCTGGTGGCGCTCGGCAAATACATCAACCAGAGCGGTGCCCAGCAGAAGGTGATTCAGCCGAAGACCATCAGCAATGCCGCCGGCGGCCAGGAACTGCCCTTTAACGTCACCGATATGGTCATCACCGGCCTCAACCGCCTGTCCGGGCAGAAGCTGATTGTCGCGCCGTTCGATCCGGAATACATCATGAACGACGCCAACACCGGCGGCGCCGGCAGCCGCCTGTTGCCGGGGCTGATCGTTGGCGGCAGCATCACCGAGTTTGACAAAGAAGTCGATACGACCGGCAACGACGCCAATATCGACGCCATCCTCGACCGTGGTGAGGCGGGTACCACCCTTTCCGCCGCCTTCAATAACGCCAAGAAGATGTCGCGCGTGACGCTCGATCTGTACCTGATCGACTACCGTACCCATGCCGTTATTCCCGGGGCCAGCGTCACCAATACGGTGAATGTCGCCGAGATCGAAAAGGGCCGGGAATTCGCCTTCGCCATCTTCGGCAACGGCCTCGGCATCAGCGGCAAGATCAAACACAGTCAGGGCTTCCACCGCGCCGTGCGCAACCTGGTCGATTATTCCATCTTGCAACTGCTGGGCCGCTATTACGATATCCCCTACTACCAGATTTTGGGTATGACCCAGAGTGACCCGAATATCCAGGCAAATCTGAAAACTCAGACCCAGGATGTCGCCCGTGGCGCCATTTTGAGCGAGACGGAACAGCAGGAGGTATCGGGCAGTTTCGCCAAAGCCGGTGACACGAGCCAGATTTTCGCCATCCAGCGGCTTCTGGCCAGCTACAAATTCCGCGACGTGGTCAATCCGGATACCGGCGCCCCCTATTCGCCGCTGGTGCCCGACGGCGATATGAGCGCGAAAACCAAGGCTTTCATCGACCGTTTCCGTAAAGAATACAAAATACTGACCCCGGCCAGCGATTTGAACAGTCTGTATCTGGCCTTGTTAAAGCATTTACCGAGATGATTGTAGGGGCGAAAAATTTTTCGCCCCTACGGCTACAAAGAACACGAGGAATGTTATGAAACCAGCAACCGCCCGCTCTCTTGGCACTCTTTGTTGTGCCGCGCTGTTTTGCGGTCTTTTCGCCGTCGCCGCCCAGGCTGAATTGGCGGTGCCGCTTGACGGCAACCAAACCATGGGCAACGCCAATTCGGCAACGGCCAAACAGGCACAGGCCCAGCAGAAAGCCTTGGAACAAAGTAGCGCGACTAGGTCTGCTGGCGGAACTTTTTCGAAAAACCTGAACTTCACCACCAGCAACACGGTAAAAGGCAATATCAATGCCGCTAACAGCGCCCAGGTGAATATTGGCGGGTTGGATTTGGGTGGGAGTGCTGCGGCGAGTAGTGGCGGAAATGGCCAGTCGGCAGTTTCCACTGCTGCCACTGCTGCCGCCGCCCTCATTAACCAGCCCAGTCAGTCAAACGGCAATACTTCCACATCATCTGCCAGTGTAACTGGGAATGCCGGGAAAACAACGGCTGCCACGCCTAGTGGAGGAACATCAGCGAGCAATAGCGGGCAGCAATCTCAAACTGGCAGTGTGCAACAACAGGGAACATCACTTAGTGACGCTAAATGGGCAGAACTCAAAAAAAATAATCAAACTGTAGCAAATATTAACTCAAAATATTACAAAAAACCTACTAATAATGGTATTAATGGGTTTCCCGAAGGGCAATGTACCTGGTATGCAAAAGGAAGATTCTCAGAAGTTAACAAAGTAAATTTACAAATGAAAGGAGATGCGCGGGATTGGCTTAATGATACTAACAAAAAAAATAATCAAAATATTGCAGAGTTTATTACCTGCCCACGAGGAAATTATGATCAGCAAAAAGCAGCTATAGCTGATAACTCCATAGCTGTGCGAAAAACAGGGGGCTGTGACAAGGCAGGTATTTGTCATGGCCATGTGATGTTTGTTGAACATGTGACTTACGATAGTAAAGGGAATCCAGACAAGGTTTATTATACGGAGAGTAATTATGATAGTAATAATACATATAATCCAGGTGTGGATGGCATCGTAAAAGAGAAATCGTTTAGTGATTTTATTAAAAATATAGATGGCTATATAGTTCCAATAAAATAGTCCTTAAATTGGGCAGACATCATAGATACATGCGCTCCATGTCAAGCGGTCACAGCACGTTGTGCCCCTACGGCTCGCGATGACGGATGTTTTTTCTCAATTATCGAAAACACGAGGAATATGATGAAACCGATAACCGCCAGATGCCTTTCCGCTGTTTGCGCCGCCGCGATGTTTTCCTCCCTTTTCGCCGTTGCCGCCCAAGCTGAATTGGCGGTGCCGCTTGACGGCAACCAAACCATAGGTAACGCCAATTCGGCAACCGCCAAACAGGCACAGGCCCAGCAGAAAGCCCTGCAACAAAGCGGCACGGCTGGGTCTGCTGGCGGAACTTTTTCGAAAAACCTGAACTTCACCACCAGTAACGCGGTAAAAGGCAACATCAACGCCGCTAACAGCGCCCAGGTGAATATTGGTGGGTTGGATTTGGGTGGGGGGAAAAGTGGCGGTGATACCGGTCCCGGTGATACTAGCAGTAACACTAGTAATGGTCGTGGCAACACCAGCGACAATACAAGAATACGCGATAGTGTTAGCATTCAAGATAAATGGAACGAGGCGGTAGCTAATCAAGCACGACTAGCCTCTGCAACAAAAGAAGCAGTAACCAACTACTATAACGGAAATATAGAAGATATTAAACAATGGGCAGATAGTAAATTAGAACTAAATCAAAGAGCTACCGCTGATTTTCGCGACCTCTATTGGGGAATGCTCGCAGAAAAATTAGGAGACTTAGTTGCTGACAAAATAGTTGGTGCAATAATGAACGGAGATATGGCGGAACTTGCTGATTTAAAAAAAGATATAGCTTTAGAATTGGCCGATCCTAAAATATATGCCCTTTTTACATTGTGTGTTAGGATGTGTATAGCAAGAGCAGGATGTTTGGTATTCTACAAGGATTTTACTAATATGTGCAAAGAAGAAATTAACACTACCGATCAAATGAACAGTATTTTTAATAAATTAAACGACCTGAATACTTGGGCAACAAGTTCTGTTGATTTATTTGTTGCAACAAGAGAGGTGTATGGTAGTGGCGACTTGTCTGGTACACTAGTATCCTCTGTCACCAATTCTGCTATTGAGAATAAATTATTTGGTAACGTCCCAATAATCAAAGATATAGTTAGCATATTAAAAAAAGTATATGAACTTCCTGGCGAAACTTTTAGGAATAGTAAAAATGTAGCCGATATATTTTCTGTTACAAAAGCTCTACAATCAACGCCTGATGAATATTTTGATAACAAGAGAGCAGAGTTTAATGCTGAGGTGCAACGTGCAAGGCTTGAGGCTGAAGCGCAATTTTCTCCGACGGCGAACGGTGTCCCTTTGACGCGGGGCGGATTCTTGTCCCTCCCATCTACAAGGCCCTAAACGACCGGCGTTTTTTGTCTTGGCCAAAGTGGAGCGCGGAACTGTGATTTGGCTGGGCGATGTGGACTGTTGCCCGGATACATTGTACCAGGAAAGCCAACCAATGAGATAACTATGGTTGTCAAGAAAATCGTGCGACAGAGGGAAATTCGCCTTGAGACGGCGGTTAATCCATTTTTCCGCGCCTCGAATCAAGCGCGTTTGCGTGAAGCTATCCATGGCCTGGAAGCGGGTCAGGGCCTGGTACGCAAAACTATGGCCGAGCTTGAGGCTATGGAAAAGACTGACAATGGTTTCGCCAAATTTCTCCTGTCGATGCCGACGGCTGAGGAAGATACGGTTACGGATGAAGCCGAACCAAAATGCGGGCGGCTTGACCTGGAACTCAGAGAGGGCACGTTCTGACATCGACATGACTATGCAAAAACAAATCTTCATCGGCATTTGTATTTTGGCGCTCATTGCCGGCTGTAGCGGCGTCACTCCGAAAATCACCGAGAACGAGCGCAAGGAAATAGCCGAGGCGGGCGTCGCCTATGACACCAATGTGGTGTATGACCAGGCGCTCGCCCTTTTGGGCAGGTATATCAATACCGAGACCAGCCAGCAGAAGATCGTGCAGCCGAAGGCCATCGGCAATACCGCCGGTGGCCAGGAATTGCCGGTCAACATCACCGATATGGTCATTA